>Ga0247821_10000387_pt1 | contig 24658 bp, 19 predicted proteins | sample 13C_Glycerol_Day_FD_192481 | JGI IMG/M metagenome (GOLD analysis project Ga0247821, IMG submission 192481) | Soil microbial communities from agricultural site in Penn Yan, New York, United States - 13C_Glycerol_Day14 | ecosystem: Environmental > Terrestrial > Soil > Agricultural land | place... | reverse complement strand
GCGGTGGCCAAGGAATTCAAGGTGTTCTACGAGAAAGTCCCGGCCGGTGATACCTATACCGTCTCTCACTCGTCCACCAGCTACGTCTACGATACGCGTGGCACCCTGCGCCTGAGCCTGGGCCATTCCCTGACTGCAAAGGAATGCGCCGAAGACCTGGTCACCCTGATGGAGATCTGCTGAATGTCGATACAACCGATCAAGCACGGCCTGGCTGCCCTGGTCCTGATGGGCCTGGCGCTGCCGGCCCTGGCCCAGACCACCGTGAGCGATGCCTGGGTCCGTGCGACTGTGCCGCACCAGCAGTCCACCGGTGCCTTCATGATCCTGACCGCCAGCAGCGACAGCAAACTGGTGGCCGTGGCTTCGCCCGTGGCCAAGACCGTGCAGGTGCACGAGATGACCATGAATGGCGACGTGATGGGCATGCGTGAGGTCAAGGCGGTCGAGTTGCCAGCCGGCAAGGCGGTGACCCTCGACCCGAATAGCCTGCATGTGATGCTGATGGGCCTGAACAACCAGGTGAAGGAAGGCGACAAAGTGCCGCTGACCCTGACCATCGAGGATGCCAAGGGGGCCAAGGAAACCCTGGACGTGCAGGCCGACGTGCGTGCGCTCAACGCCGAGGCGGGCGGTGGGCATGATCACATGCACATGAAGCACTGACAGGCTGAACCCTTCAGGGCGCTTTGCGCCCTGTGGGAGCGGGCCCATATTTCAATCAGCTGCGAAACCTGGGCAGCGGCCTGTCGAGGGTCAGCGAGGTCAAGGTCTTGCGGACCTGGGCCTCGTCGGCCTCCAGGGCCTTGAGACTTGCGCGGATCTTGCCGGCGGCGGGCACGTCGCCCTGCCGGTCGATCCAGTCGGCTATCTCCTTGCAGGCACTGCTCAGGCAGGCCTGGCGCTGGTTCATCAGCGACAGGAGGGTGGTGAGCTCTCTTTCGGACATGGCAGGATCCTCCATTCAGCCTTGTCAGTGTAGCAGTGGCTGGCCGACCTGCCCGAGGCCGGTTGTCGCAGCTCAGCCTTGCAGGCAGGCGCTGCGATAGGCCCCTGGCGTTACCCCGTAGGCCTGCTTGAACTGCCGGCTCAAATGGCTCTGGTCGGCAAAGCCCAGGTCGAACGCCACCTCCGAGGCAGCCCACCCACGCTTGAGCATTTCCCGCGCACGGGCCAGGCGCCGCTGCTTGAGCCAGGCATGTGGCGGCAGGCCAGTGGCTTGGCGGAACACCCGGGCGAAATGGAACGGCGACAGGTTGACCGCCGCCGCCAGAGCTTCGAGCGAGGGCGGGTCGGCCAGCTGGCTTTCCAGCAGCTCACGGGCGCGGGCCACTGCCAGCGGCTCGTGCCCGGGGGCGGCGGGTTCGGCGCATTGCCCGTGCCGTTGCACCAGGGCCAGCACCGCCTGGCGCCAGGCGGTCTGCTGCTGCAGGGCACTGGCGCCGGCTTCGGACAGTTGGTGCAACTGGCTGAAGGCAATCGCCAAGGCCGGGTCGTGGATCACGCTGTCCTTGAAGCTGGGCATGCCGTGGCGGCCCAGTTCCAGTTCGTCGAGCACCCCGGTTACCCGTTCATGTTCCGGGTAGAACCCACGGTAGCGCCAGCCCGCTTCGTGGGCGGTGGCACCGGTATGCAGCTCGTCGGGGTTGATCAGCACCATGCTGCCGACCGGCGCCAGGTGCTCGCTGCCGCGATGCCAGAAGCGCTGTGCGCCCGACTCGATCACGGTGAAGACATAGCCTTCATGCACATGCGGGGCGAAACGCTGCTGGAAATAGCGCGCGTGCAGCATCTCGACGTCGCCCAGTGCCGGCGCCTGCCAGAGGTGTGTCTGCTCGCGCAGGGGCGTGCTCATGCCAGCCAGCTGCGCAGGAGGAAGAAGATCAACATGCTCACCAGCATGCTCAGCAACACGCTGCGGGTCAACAGCACCAGGGCGATGGCCACCAGTGAACCCAGCAAGTAGGGGTTGAGCAGGCTCAGGTTCAGCTGGTGGTCGGGCATGAAGATGATAGGGCCACAGATGGCGGTGAGCATGCCCGGCACGGCAAAACCGAGGAACTGCCGGGCGTTGGAGCTCAGGCGCATGGGCAGGCGCGGCTCCAGGAACGCATAGCGGTTGAGGAATACGATGGCACCCATGGCGAAAATCAGGATCCAGGTCATGCGCGGGCTCCGGCAAATTTCTGGCAGATGAAGCCGGCGCTCATGCCCAGCAGGCCTGCGGCCACCAGGGCGGTCTCCCAGTGCCAGTAGCTGAACAGCACCGAGCAGAATAGCGACACGGCTACGCACACCACTGTGGCCAGGTTGCGTACCAGCGGGGCGATCAGGGCGACGAAGGTGGCGACGATGGAGAAGTCCAGGCCGAACTGGTCCAGGTGTGGAATGTTCTGGCCTAACAGGATGCCGGCCAGAGTGAACAGGTTCCAGGCGACATAGAAGGTCAGGCCCACCCCCAGGGCGTACCAGCGGTTGAACTGCTGCTGGTCGTACTGGCTGGTCAGGGCGAAGAACTCGTCGGTCAGCAGGAAGCCCAGGCCCAGCCTCCAGCGCAGCGGCTGGCTGGACAGTACCGGGCGCATCGACAGACCGTACAACAGGTGCTGCGAGGTCAGCAGCAGCGTGGTCAACAGGATCGACGCCAGGTTGGCGCCGCCCTTGAGCATGCCGATGGCCACCAGTTGCGCGGCACCGGCGAAGACGATGGCCGACAGCCCTTGCCCTTCCCAGGCACTGAGGCTGGCCTCGATGGCCATGGAACCGGCCAGCAGGCCCCAGGGCGCGACGGCCAGGGACAACGGGAGAATGGCGATGGCGCCGTGGAGGAAGGCTTGGCGAGCGATGTGGGGCATGGTGGCTGCAGTGCGTGTACGTGGTAGGCCAGCATGCCAGACGGGGCGGGGGATGGCTTGAACGATCTTGCTGGTCTCCACCTTGTGGGAGCAACTGTCTTGCTCAAGATTTCAAGGCGCACGCGGTCACTGTGGGAGCGGGCTTGCCCGCGAACACCGGCGAAGCCGGTGCCATGCACCACGTTGGATTCTTCGCGGCTAAAGCCGCTCCCACAGGGTGCGCGGACTGCTTGCCATTTCAGTTCTCTACGCGACAGCGCAGCCCTAAGGGCTGGGCCATCTCCCACAAAGGATCGCGACGGGTGAGGGTCAGGGACGGCTGGTCAGGTGCTGCTGCGCCGTCACGCAGCCGTTGGTATCCACGGCCTTCTGCAGCAGGCTCTGGCGGTGCTGCGGGTCGAGGTCGCCGAGCAGGCGGTATACCTCGGCCTGATAGTCCCGTTGGCGCCCCCATAGCATTTCCAGGCCTTGTGGCCGGCTGCGGTTGCAGGCCAGGCGCGTGGCCGGTTGCGGGTAGTAGGGGGCGTACACGGTGGCCATGCTGGGGATGGCCTCCAGTGCAGTGCGGTACTCGCTGCTGACGTTGTAGGGCGGGCACCAGGTGGCGATGGCCGGCGCCGGTGCGGCAAAGCCCTGTTTGAGGCTGGTTTCGAGCAGCGGGCAGGCGGCATCAGGGATTTGCGCGGCGGGCAGGTAGGTCATGTAGTACAGCGCCAGGCGGTACTGTGCGACCGGGTGGCCCAGCGCCACGGACTTTTTCAGCAAGGCGACCGCTGTCGGCAGGGTGTGGGCCATGGCCTGGCCCTGGCGGCTAAGCTCCGGGTCGTCACCCACGGCCGTGCGCAGCGTGCTGGCGCTGTCATCCTGGCTGTCGGCCTGCTCCAGCAGGGGCAAGGCCTGACGGTAGAGCAGGTCGGCATGAGGGTCGATGCGCACTTCCAGCGCGTGTGCGGCCAGCGGCATCAGAGCGAGCAGCAGGGGGGGCAGGCGAAGCATGCAGCTCACAGGCAAGCCTCACAGGGTGCCAGGCACTGATGATGGATGGCTTCGATGTTCATGGCGGTCAAGCGTGCGCCTCGGGCAGATCGGAACGACGGCATATTCTAGCCACCCAATGGGCCTGGCCGGAAGACCACCCGGCAACTGTCAGACGAGCTTGATCGGCGTGACCTTGCGCTGGGCATGTTTTTCCTGGGCCAGGCCAAGCTTGGCAGTTATGACCTTTGCCAGGGCATTGTTGCCCAGGTCATTCAGGTGCAGGCGGTCGATGAACAAGTCGGCCCCGAACACCGGCGAGCTGCTGAGCATGCAGTTCATGTCGTAGCAGGGGACCGGGTCGGCCTGGCTCTTGATGCGGCGGAAGAAGGCCGAGTGCAACTGGCTGTCGAACGCGCCGTCCAGCAGCCGGTCGAAATTCGCCGGTTTTCGCTGCAGTGCATCCAGCATGGCCTGCTCGCCAGCGGGCAGGCTATCCCGACACCAGGGCAGCAACGGCTGCAGGATGAAGGTGAGGGTGGAATGGCTGTCTGCCAGCAGTCGTTCCCATTGGCGCAAGGTCCGGCCAATGTTGTCGGCGGCACGAGCCAGGCGCTTTTCCGGGGGCGACAGTGGCCAGGTGGCAGGTGGTGCGACCGGGGGCGCGGCCAAGGCTTGGCCGATACGCTGCCACAGCGATTGCCGGCGCGGAGCCGACATGGGCTGCATGCCTTCGCTGAAACTGTTGAGAAAGTCCTGGTAGGCCTTGGCGTGCTGTGGACCGTTCAGGCTGGCGAGGACTTCGCAGAGGGCTTCATGGGCCAGGCTGTTGAGGCCGCTGAGCACCACCACGTGGCCGAGCTGGCCAAGGCGGTGCTGATGGGTGAGGAACATCAGCAGCTCCTGGCTGGCATTGAGCCCACAGCCGGCCAGGCTCAGCCAGACTTCGCCGGTGAGCATCGACAGGTGCGAGGCCACTGTGTGTTCGTCGGAGCTGGCGCCGATGCCCAGGGCGGTGGAGCCGCCGACCAGCAGGTTGATGCGCGCGGCACCACCGCGCTCGGCCGCCGAGAAGCGCTTGCCGGCGCAGTGGCTGTAGCGCAGGCCCAGGGCGTCGGTGTTGATGGTGCCGGAACGGTAGCCGGTTTCGTGCACATGCACGGTGTGCGGTGCACGCCGGCTGCCCAGCAGCAGAAAGCGCTGGTAGTCCTGTTGCAACGGCGAAGGCGACGGGCTCGTGTCACTCGCGGTCATGATCTCTCCCTCATGTTGCAGCGGGCACTTTGCATCACAATCAGGCCGCCAGTTCCTTGAGGTTGTACAGCAGGCCGCCGGCGGCGATCAGCAGCAGGGCGACGCCCGAGGCCAGGCTGATCATGCGGTTGCTGCGTTGCGAGGCGATCTTGCCGATGGCGAAGATGTAAAGGCTGAGCACAGCAAAATCGATGGCCACCCACAGCAGCGACAACACCACCATGCTCTTGCCGAACGACTCGGTGATCTGGATGAACTGCGGGAAGAAGGCGATGAAGAAGATGATGTCTTTCGGGTTGGAAATGCCCACCATGAAGCCTTGCAACAGCCCGCTGCGCTCTGGCTTGGCGAGTTCGCCCGGCGACTCGGTCGCAGGCGCCTGCAGGGCGTCCCTCAGGGTGCCCACGGCGGTGTAGCCGATGAACAGGCAGCCGAGCAGGCTCATGGCGCTGAGCCAGGCCTTGTCGATGGCGGCGCTGGTGAGGATGATCCAGGCCGCGGCGCCGATCAGCACCAGTGATGCCCAATTGGTGCCAATGGCGGTGAACATGGCTCTGCGCGAGCCGGAGGCGGCTGCGGTATTGATGATAAGCGCTACTACCGGGCCGGGTGTGGCGATCAGTAGCAGGACGGTAAGGGCATAGGTGGCAGTGAGTGCGGTATTCACGGTCAGTTCTCGATCAGTATTTCAGGTGTTGCCGGGTGTACGGCATGGGCGTGGAACGGGCAGCGGGACGGGTTGAGCGACCCGGCCTCCTGCAGTTGGTATTGCTTCCACTCGAAATTGTCGGCATCGCCGAAAAAGCCAAGGGTGTCGGGCATGACACCGTCGTTGTAATGGTGTACGCGCTCGCGGATGCGTTCACGGATACGTTTGCCACTTTCGGTATTGGCATTGGCCACTTCGTCGAAGTTCGCCCGCGGGTTGATGACGAAGGTAATGTGTGGCCCCAGGTTGCGGCTTTTCATCTGTTGGTGGCCGGGGAAATTCATGTTGATGAACAGCGGCATGCCGGCAAAGCAGAACGACCAGGTGCTGTCGTCGGGGTCGGTCGGGATGCCGTGTGGCCAAGGCTGCGGGTCGCGCGCATGCACGCCACGCAACACCTTCCAGGCCAGTGCCTGTTGCTCGGCGAGGGTGCAGTTGGCAGCGGTTTCCAGAAACACGACCAGCGGGCTGCCGATACGCTGCTTGGGTTGGATTGGAGCGACGGTGCGCACGTAGTCGGCCAGGCCCAGGGCGATGTCATCGGCCAGCTGCCCGGCGCGGGCGAAGAGGATGTGGCAGGTTGCGCCGTTTACCGCCTTGCGGCCGAACAGGCAGGGGAATTCGGGGTTGGCGAGGGTGCTGCGAAAATGCTCTACGGCATTGTAGGTCCAGTGTCGCGTGTTCCCGACATGTTCGGCGGCCAGCTCTAGCGCATCCAGGCGATAGCAAGTTCCATAACCCGTAAGCATGATTTCCCCAGGCGTTAATTTAGATGAACGTTCCAGTCACATGCAGGCAGGATCTTGGTTATGTTTGTTATTTACCGGCATTTTCCAAGACGCCCTTGACGTTGTAAAACGCGTGGAACTATGACCTACTATTAGTCTTACTCATGCTCGGGGCTTCGCCATGTCGGAAAGGATTCAGGCTTTGCACGCGCTGCGTGCCTTCGAGGTGGCCTCTCGCTATGGCTCGTTTACCCGTGCCGCGGAAGAGCTGGCCCTGACGCAGGGCGCCGTCAGTCACCACATCAAGACCCTCGAAGCCATGTTCGGCTGCGATCTGTTCGAACGCCGCGGGCCGAAACTGGCCCTGACCGAGCACGGTCGCCTGCTGGCGCAGGAACTCAAGGTTGGCTTCAAGATCATCGAAAACGCCTGCGCCCTGCTGCGCCAGGACCGCTACGGCCTGCGTCTGAAGGCGCCGTCCACGCTCACCGTGCGCTGGCTGCTGCGGGCGCTGGATGCGTTCAAGAAGGTCGAGGACAACTGCAGCGTGCAGCTGTCCAGCGTGTGGATGGACATCGACAGCGTGGACTTCTATTCCGAGCCCTACGACTGTGCAATCCTCCTTGCCAACGGGCGTTTTCCCGCCGATATCGAGAGTTTCAAACTGTTCGATGAATGGCTGATCCCGGTGTGCCACCCGGACTACATGACCCAGGCACAGCCGGCCCTGGCCGACCTGGCCCAGTGCGAGTTCCTGCACCCGTCCCCCGACCGCCGTGACTGGCGGCGCTGGCTGGCTCGCATGGACGCGCTGGACATCAGTATCGACCACGGGCAAGTGTTCGATACCCTCGACCAGGGCATCTCGGCCGCCCAGCAAGGCCTGGGTATTTCGGTGGTCGACCTGGTGCTGGCCAGTGCCGACCTGGCGGCCGGGCGCCTGGTCACGCCGTTCAGGCATGCGGTGGCTACGGGTGACGGCTATTACATGACCTGGCTCAAGGCCAGCCCCAAGGCACGGCAGATGCACAAGCTGCGCGAATTCCTGCTTGGCCAGGTGCCGCCGCTGGTCTGCAAGGACATCAATTACCTGTACGGTTGAACACGCGCTCGAGCATGAAGTCGATGAACACCCGCAATTTCGGCGGCATCTGCCGCCCGGACGGCCATAGCAGGTAGAAGCTACCGCGCCGTTCCATGAAGTCGTCGAGCACGCTGACCAGCGCGCCGTTGGCCAGTTCGCGGCGTACGGTGAAATCCGGCAGGCAGGTGATGCCGCGGTGGTTGACGGCAAAGCAGACGCGCGTCTCGACATGGTTGCAGACCATCGAGATGGGGATGTCGTAGCCCTGCTCGGGGTGCTCCTGGCGCAGCGGCCAGGTTTCCAGCTTGCCACTGCTGGGGAAGCGGTAATGCAGGCAGGTATGTGCCGCCAGGTCGCGCGGGTGCAGCGGCGTGCCGCGTTCGCGCAGGTACTCGGGCGAAGCCACCAGGCAGTGCTGGAAGTGCCCCAGGAACTTGGCGTTGAGCCGCGAGTCCACCGGCTGCCCACCCCGCATCACCACATCGAAGCCTTCGCCGACGATATCCACCATGCGGTCGGAAAAATCCAGGTCCAGCTCCACCTGCGGGTAGCGCGCCATGAACTCGGCCAGCGCCGGCATCACCAGCCCGGTGACCTGCGGCATGCTCACCCGCAGGCGACCGCTCGGGGTCGCGCTGGCTTGGGAGAGCGCCTGCTCGGTGGCCTCGATCTCGGCCAGGATGCGCCGGCTGCGCTCAAGGAACAACGTGCCTTCGGCGGTGAGGGTGATGCTGCGCGTGCTGCGGTGGAACAGGCGTACCCCCAGGCGGCTTTCGAGGCGCGCCACACGTTTGCCCACGGCCGAGGCACTGATGCCCAGCGATTGGCCGGCAGCGACGAAACTGCGGGTTTCGGCGACACGGTTGAAGACCACGAAGCCGCTGAGGCTGTCCATGCCGTATTCCTGATTGCGGACATTGATGTCCTGGGTGAACGGCATTGTAACCGCCTTTTTCCGTAATGGCCTCGGCTTGCAGACTGTCCGCCTCGTTTCTCATTCAAGGCATCTGCAATGTCCCAGACATCCTCCGCACCGCTGCTGGTCGCCAACAGTGAACGCTTGCCCCTCAGTGGGCTGCTGGCGCTGGCCATGACCGGCTTTATCGCCATCCTCAGCGAAACCCTGCCGGCCGGCCTGCTCGACCAGATCGCCGATGGCATGCACATCAGCCAAGCCATGGCCGGGCAATGGGTCACGGCGTATGCCCTGGGCTCGTTGCTGACCGCCATCCCGTTGGTGACCCTGACCCAGGGCTGGTACCGCCGCCGCGCGCTGCTGCTGGCGATCGTCGGTTTCGTGCTGTTCAACGGGCTGACTGCCTTGTCCACTTCCAACGCTGTGACCCTGGTGCTGCGTTTTTGCACTGGCGCCGCGGCCGGGTTGGCCTGGGGGTTGATTGCCGGCCATGCGCGGCGCATGGTGCCGGTGGCGTTGCAGGGCCGGGCCATGGCCGTGGCGATGCTCGGCCAGCCCATCGCCTTGTCGCTCGGGCTGCCGATCGCCACCTGGCTGGGGGCGGGGTTGGGGTGGCGCGCCACTTTCGTGGTGGTCACGCTGGCGGCGCTGCTGCTGGTGGCCTGGGTACTGCGGTCGGTGCCGGACTACCCGGGGCTCGCCACCGGCAAGCGGCCTGCGGCCCTGCAGGTGTTGCGCACGCCGGGGGTGGCGATCGTGCTGTTGGTGATCCTCAGCTGGATCCTTGGCCACAATGTGCTCTACACCTACATCGTGCCGCTGCTGGCGGCGGCCGCCATGGCTGCCGACATCGGCCTGGTACTGATGGTGTTCGGCCTTGCGGCCCTGGCCGGGATTGGCCTGGTGGGGCTGCTGGTCGACCGTTATCTGCGTTCCCTGGTGCTGCTGAGCCTGGCCGGTTTCGCCCTGGCGACGCTGGTGTTGGGGCAGGCGTCGTCGTGGGCGATGTACCTGAGCATCGCCTTGTGGGGCGTGACCTACGGCGGTGCGCCAACCCTGCTGCAGACCGCCTGCGCCGATGCGGCGGGCGAGGGTGGTGATGTGGCGCAGTCGATGCTGGTCACGGTGTGGAACAGCGCCATCGCCCTGGGCGGGATCATTGGCGGGTTGTTGCTGAGCGGGGCAGGGGTGGAGTGGTTTGGTGGGGTGGTGTTGGGGTTGATCGCGCTGGCCTGGCTGCTGGCGTGGGCTGGGCGGCGCAGTGGGTTCGTGGCGGGAGCCCGCTAGACGGGCTACTGAAATTGCAGGCAATCCGCGTACCCTGTGGGAGCGGCTTTAGCCGCGAAGAATCCAACGCGGTGCCAGCCATCGAATTGGACTGTTCGCGGGCATGCCCGCACCCACAGGTGCCGCGTCGCGCTTACCCATTGGAGTCATCTGCGTAACAGCACACCCGACGGGCTGGATGTTCTTCTGGAAAAATGCGCTGCAACGGAGCATCGGCGGTAGAATCGCCGCAATCAGCACAACAAACGATTCAGAGGTCGACGCGGTGGAGTTGCAGCAGGGCTTTGTCCTGACCCGGCATTGGCATGACACGCCCGAAGGCACCTGCGTGGAATTCTGGCTGGCCACCGATCAGGGGCCACGGCAGTTGCGCCTGGCGCCACAGGTATCGGTGGCTTTCATTCCCCAGGCGCAGGAAGCGCACGCACGGGTGCTGCTGGCCAACGAACCCGGTGTCGAGCTGCGGCCACTGCAGCTGAAGGACTTTGACCAGCGCCCGGTGCTGGGCCTGTACTGCCGCCAGCACCGGCAACTGATGCAGTTGGAGCAACGCCTTCGTACAGCCGGTATCGAGGTGTTCGAGGCCGATATCCGTCCGCCCGAGCGCTACCTGATGGAGCGCTTCATCACTGCCCCGGTGCAGTTCACCGGCCAGCCGGATGCCCAGGGCGTGCTCTGCGATGCCCAGCTCAAACCCCTGCCGGGTTATCGCCCGCCGCTGCGCCTGGTGTCGCTGGATATCGAGACCAGCGAGCGGGGTGAGCTGTACAGCATTGCCCTGGAAGGCTGTGGCCAGCGCCAGGTGTACATGCTCGGCCCGGTCAATGGCACGGCTGATGGACTTGACTTCGACTTGCACTACTGCGCCGACCGCGCCGAGATGCTGGCCTGCCTCAATCAGTGGATGGCCACGCATGACCCGGATGCAATCATCGGCTGGAACCTGGTCCAGTTCGACCTGCGCCTGCTGCATGAGCACGCCAAGCTGCTGCAGGTACCACTGGCACTGGGGCGCAATGGCGCGCCCATGACCTTGCGCAGCCATACCAGTGGCGGCCACGTGTTTGCCGATGCCCCGGGGCGGCTGCTGATCGACGGCATCGAGGCGCTGCGCTCGGCGACCTGGAGCTTCCCGTCGTTCAGCCTCGAAAGTGTCGCGCAAACCCTGCTCGGTGAAGGCAAGGCCATCGACACACCTTACCAGCGCATGGACGAAATCAACCGCCGCTTTGCCGAGGACAAACCGGCCCTGGCGCGCTACAACCTCAAGGACTGCGAGCTGGTGACGCGCATTTTCGCCCACACCCGCCTGCTCGAATTCCTTCTTGAGCGTTCATCGGTCACCGGCCTTGCCGCGGACCGCAGCGGTGGTTCGGTGGCCGCGTTCTGCCACTTGTACATCCCGCAGATGCACCGCCTGGGCTTCGTCGCCCCCAACCTGGGCAGCCGCCCCGACGAAGCCAGCCCCGGTGGCTTCGTCATGGATTCGCGCCCGGGCCTGTACGACTCGGTATTGGTGCTGGACTACAAAAGCCTTTACCCGTCGATCATTCGTACCTTCCTGATTGACCCGGTGGGGCTGGTCGAAGGCCTGCGCCAGCCCGATGACGAGCATTCGGTGGAAGGCTTCCGGGGTGGGCGCTTTTCGCGCAGCGAGCATTGCCTGCCGGCCATCGTCGAGCGCGTATGGCAGGGCCGGGAAGCCGCCAAGCGCGAGGGTAACGCGCCGCTGTCGCAGGCGCTGAAGATCATCATGAATGCCTTCTACGGGGTGCTGGGCTCGAGCGGCTGCCGTTTCTTCGACCCGCGCCTGGCTTCGTCGATCACCATGCGCGGCCACCAGATCATGCGCCAGACTCGCGCGTTGATCGAAGCCAAGGGCTATGAGGTGATCTACGGAGATACCGACTCCACCTTCGTCTGGCTCAAGGGCGCCCATGGCGAGGAGGCTGCGGCACGCATCGGCCGCGAGCTGGTGACCCAGGTCAACCAGTGGTGGGCCGAACACCTGCGCCAACAGATGAACCTGGAAAGCGCGCTAGAGCTGCAGTTCGAGGTGCATTACCGGCGCTTCCTGATGCCCACCATCCGTGGCGCGGACGAAGGCAGCAAGAAGCGCTACGCCGGGCTGGTGCTGCGGGCCGATGGCAACGAGGAGATGGTCTACAAGGGCCTGGAGTCGGTGCGTACCGACTGGTCGCCGCTGGCCCGGCAGTTCCAGCAACAGCTGTATGCGCGGATCTTCCGTGGGCAGCCGTACCGCGACTACGTGCGTGACTATGTGCGGCAGACGCTGGCCGGTGAACTGGACGAGTTGCTGGTGTACCGCAAGCGCCTGCGCCGGCCGCTGGCCGACTATCAACGCAACGTGCCCCCACATGTGCGCGCTGCGCGCCTGGCAGATGACTACAACAGCCGCCTGGGCAGGCCAAAGCAGTACCAGCGCGGAGGCTGGATCAGCTACCTGATGACCACAGCGGGCCCCGAGCCGCTGGAGAACCCGCAGGCGCCCATCGATTACGATCATTACCTGAGCCGCCAGCTGCAACCGGTGGCCGATGCCATCCTGCCGTTCGTGGGGGATGATTTTGCTGCGCTGACCGATCGCCAGCTCCTGTTGTTCTGACGCGGTGGTACCTGGCTAGCACTCGCTGGCCAGTGGCAGCCACTAGTTTCGCACCTCCGTTTACCCTGGAGGCGCGACATGCAGAACCGTCTGAATCCGACCCAAGCATTGCCCACCACCCTGGACCTGGAGCGAGGCTTCCAGGACGGCATCCTTGCCCGCCGCTTGCCGGCCTGGCTGAGCGGGCTGCATCTGGCAAGCCCGGACAGTGCGCCGCAGCCGCCTTCTTCGGTAACAGCAGAACAACTGACGACGCTGCTGCAGGCCCTGCAAGACAGTTTCGACTGCCGCCAGCGCCTGCAGCGCCAACTGACGCCGTTGCAAGGCATTCACGCGTTCTGCAAGCCGCTGCTGCAGCGGGCGTTGCAGGAGAAACTGCATTCCCTGCACGACCCCGATACGTTGTACTACCGCCATACCTACTTCACCCTTTCGCCTGATCCCGAACTGGCCACGGGCCGCCTGGCGCAGCAGGAAAAAGACTACTACGACATCGCGCTTGTCGATGCTGCGCTGGCCAATTTCACCGAGGATGAAGCGAGCCCGGGCACCCTGCCGCGCAGCGACTGCCTGGTGGACGCAGTGGGTGTGGCGGTGCCGGGGGTGAGCGCTCCGGCGTTGGCCAAAGTGTGCCGCCAGCTGGACCTGGGTGAGCGCTATCAGGAGCACCTGGACACCGTCCTGTACCCGTCCGCCAAGGGCACCGAGGGCCTGCAAGCCACGCTCAAGGCACAGTTGGTGTCGAACATGCAGGTGGATGCCTTCAAGGCAATGACCGAGGCAGCCCTGACCCATGCCCCCTGATCCTGGGGTTGTGCAGCAGCGGCGAGCCTGGCAGGTTCGAGGGTGACCCGGTCGCCGCCAGGCATCTGCATGCCTTTGGGTGCACGCTGGAGCAGATCATCGTGCTGCATGTCACCCGCACGACGCTGGGTTTTACCAGCACCAGGCGCGTGCTGGTGTATCTGCCCGGCGACCCGGTCAGCCCCTGGTGTGTTGCGCCAGACCTCGACACCTTTGTCCGCAGGATCTTGGGTAAACGCCTTGCCGACCCTCAGTATCAGGGTTTCTTCAGGCGTTTCGTGCGCCTGCGTGATCAGGCCGGATTTTTCGCCCGGGTTATCAGCGAGCTAGCGGATGTGACCGAAGCCGCTTCGCGGGATATGGAACAGCACCTGGTTGACTGTGCATTGCCCTTGTTCGACCGCCAGGCACAGGCACGCATCGATGTGATCAAGGATGATGCGGCATTCATCGCGGTACCGGTACGCATGATCGACAGCGGCGTGCAGCAGGCGCAGCGTGAACGTCTGGAGGCCGGCGCCTGGGCTGCGGCAGGGGTAGCGGGGCTGTTCGTGCCGGTCATTGGCGCGGTGATGGCGGCAGCCATGGCCTGGGACATGCTCAAGGACGCATTCCATGCGGTGGAAAGCTGGCGGGAGGGCGATACCCATGCCGCGGTCGAGCACCTGCTGAACATCGCCAGGACGGTCATCACGGTGGGTATCGCGTCTGTGCTGGCCGGCGCGGTGGTGCGTAAGACCGACCTGGTCGAGCAACTGGTCACGGCGCGCCTCGAGGATGGCAGCGAAAAGCTCTGGCGCTTCGACCTGGCCCCTTTTCGCACCGAGCCGCCAGCGCTGCAAGCGCAGCCCGATGCCGAGGGAGTGTATCGCCTGGGCGAGCGTTGCTGGGTGAACATGCAGGGTTACTTCTACGAAGTGGTACAGGGCGACGACGAGCAATGGCGCATGCTGCCCAGGCAAGGCCACGGCCCACGGTTGCGTCACAACGGCGCCGGTGCCTGGCGGGTATGGTGCGAGCAGCCGGTGGAGTGGCATGACACGCACGCCATGTTCCGGCGCCTGGGCGGTGAGTTCAGGCAACTGGAAGACGACCAGATCGATCACGTGCTGGCCATTCACGGGATGGAACCGGACGACTTGCGCGGCTTGCATGTGTGCGGCCAGGCAGCGGATGCCTGCCTGCTGGACACCGTCAGCCGGGTCAGGCTGGCGAACCGCATCAAGCTCCTGGTCAGCCAGCTGCGCGCAGGCGGGGCGGTGGCCGATACGGCACTGCTTGCCCGGGCACGGCGCTGGCAGAGTACAGAGGATGTGGCGAATGACGAGCTGGCCGATTACCTGTGGAACCGTCGCCGTTCGTTGCTGGGGCAGTTGTACTACGAACAGTACCCGGTGACCGGCGATACGCAGGCGTTACAGCGCGATTTTGCCAGCCTGCACCGGCTGGCAGCGGAACACCTGCTGGCTACGGCAAGCCCGGACGACCTGTGGATCTCGGCTGCGGCACTAGTCAAACGTATTCGCTGCATACGTGTACACGAAGCCTTGGTGTTCGATACGCCGCAAACCCTGGACCTTGCGCGCTTCGCCCTGGGCATGCTAGACCGCATGCCTGGCGTGGACATCGGTCCGCACTGGCAATTGTTCGACGGTGACGCCGGTACGCCACTGCTCGGCACCCATGGGGGCGGGCGGCAGTTGCAGCTCAGGTTCCGGGACGGCCTGTTCCATCTCAGCGATGACCAGGGGCCGTTGGGCGCAGCGGGGGAGTTGTTCCAGCAGATAGCCAGCGGCTATACCCGTGAGCAGCGCGCGGCACTGGCCATTGGCAAACCGTTCGCCTTGCAGCTACGCAGCGAGCTGGCGCGGCGGGTGGCGCAACAGCGGGAAGTGATCGCCGGAGTGCTAGGCATCAGGCCCTCGAATGGCGCTGTGTTCATGCCGCAACGCCTGGCCAACGGCCGCATCGGCTACCCGTTGAGTGGCTGGCGCCAGTGCCTGGGCCTGGACCGGGCCGTAGTCAGGAACCTGGCCGCCGAGCTGCGTGACCTTTACCCGGGCTTCGACGATGACGAAGTCGAGCATTGGCTGGAACGGTTGCGGGCGTCGCAACGTGACCCTGCGACGGAGCTGGCCGAGCTGAAGCAACAGTTGGGCACGTTGCGCCAGACGCTGAAGAGCTGGCAGGTGGGTACGGTCAAAGCCTGGGCCTGGAAGGCGCGTCGCGAGTTCGCCCGGGGCCTCGTTGACTGCTGGCGCTACCTGGTGCCCAAACAACTGGGGGCTGTAGAGGCAGACCGCGGCTATTTGCTGAGTTGCTACCGCAGTGACCTGGATGCGCTGCCGGCTATCCCGGCGACGGTCAGCTTCGCGCATGTGTCGGACCTGGCATTACGGTCACTGCAGATACACACCGTGCCAGACACGTTTCTGCACGCCTTCTCCACGTTGAGCACGCTGAACATCACCAATTGCCGACTGCGTACGCTGGCGTTGCCCCAGGCCATGGCCGAACGCCTGCAGGTGCTGGATCTGTCGAACAACCAGATCGGACCTGAGGGCGGCATGCCGGCCCTGCTGCAGGCCTGCCGCTCGCTGGTGTACCTCAACCTGTCCCACAACCCGTTGCGCAGTGCGCTGTCAGTGGCGGACATGCCCCGGCTCAATGCCTTGATGCTGCGGGGGGCGCAGTTGACGCAGATGCCCGCCGGGGTCATGGAGGCACCGCACCTTCATACGCTGGACGTGAGCCACAATGCGATCCGCACTTTGCCCTACGGGTTCTATCGCTCGGACTTGTGGCACGCGGGGCGGGTCTGGCTTGCAGGCAACCCCTTGCTGCGTGACCAGGATACCTGGCACGAGGTTCTCGAAGACCAGGTGCCGACGATGCTGCGCTGGACCGACCTGGTGCAGCCCGCTGAACGAGATCGCATGGCTGATATCTGGAGCAAGCTCAATGGCCAGGAGGCATCGAGAGACTTCTTTCACCTGCTGCAGCGCTTGACTGGTTCGGCCGATTTCCAGCAGGAATTCCTGGCCCGCTACCTGGCACTCAGGGTGCTGCGCATGCTGGTGTCCATGAGCGAACAGCCGCTGTTGTGCACGGAACTGTACGCGCATGCGCTGACCGAGCACTGCCAGGACAACGCAACCTTGCGCTTCAGCGACCTGGAAGTACGTGTGCGCAAATGGAAAGCACTGCACGGCAGCAAGGCCGACGACCCGGAGCGGGCGCTGTTGCACCTGGGCGGGCAATGCTGGCGGCTGGATACCCTCGACCAGGTGGGTGGCTTGCACGCCGTGCGTGCTGGCCGGCCTGAGGAGTCGCTGGAGTTCGCACTGGCCTACCGGCTGGCGCTGGCCGACGAGCTGGACCTGCCTGTCGAGCACGACGAAATGCTCAACCCAGGCGTTGCCAACCTGTCGCGGCAGGATATCGATGCCGCCGCGCAGCTGGTGCGGGTTGCCCAGTCCAGGGACGCGCTGGTCGATTACCTGTCGACCACAGCGTTCTGGAAGGAGTACCTGACTCGCGTCTTCGCGACGCGCTTGAGTACGCCGCATTTCTTTCATGCCGAACTGGAAGCGCTGGTCGAGCGCAACGCCGCGCAAGTGGATATCGATCGGCTTCAGGACCGCGTACAGCAGTGGGAACTCAATGTGACCAGGCAACTGACACGGGAGGCGCTGGGCCGCCACCTGGCGGCTGTGATGATACCCGTGGCTGCGCCCAGGTAGCGGTGCCTGGGCGGTTGCCCTTGCCGGTGAAGCGGGTAGTAATCCGCTAGGCACCTGGGTGTCTCGCCCGCCGATAGCCTTGCGTTTTTTCAGCACGCGGAGGCGGCATCATGGGTACCCTGCAAGCCACACACGACCTGCTCGAACAAGCCGAGCAGGACGCCATCATCGCCAAGCGCTTGCCCGGCTGGATGCGCCCGGGCAACCCCGAGCACATGAGGGTCCTGTGCCAGGCATTGAGGGGCAGCCTGGACTGCCGATACCGCTTGCAGGCCTTGTTGCAGCAGATTGTACCAATCGACCGCTTCGCCACGCCCTTGCTGAAACAGGCACTGCAAGCCCGCTACGGCCTGAAACAGGACCTTGATCATTTGTGGATGCGCGCGGCATTTGAAAAACCACTGAGCACCTATGCGCCGATTCGCGTGCCTTTGACCGAGCGGGTCTATTACCAGATTCCCCTGCTCGAGGCTGCGTTGCACGGCTTTACCGCTGCCGAGGCCAAGGCCGGTGGCCAGGCGCCGGACTGTGGCCTCTACGAGGCCGACGGCATGCCACTGGAGGCTCCCAGCGCCATGGCCTTTGCCAGCCTGGTACGCGAGCTGGATCTGGGCCAGCGTTACCAGCAGCATCTGGACAGCCACCTGGCAACTCCGCAGAGCAAGGCGTTGTTGGCCGACAGCGTGCGCCACGGCATGTTGATCGCTGCCATGCAGGCTCGCCACGCGGGTGTGCTCGACGCAGCAGAGCTCGAGTTGCTGGTCAAACTGTGGCGTGACGGTTGGTTATCCCAGCTCGATGATACTCGGGTGCTGGGCAAGCGCCTCGAAGTGCTGGGTTGCCCGCTGCAGCAGATCGTGGTGCTCGACGTTCGCGATGAGACCTTTGCCCCGCTGCACACCAGTACCAGACGCGTGCTGGTGTATATCCCGGGTGACCCTCAAGGCGCGTGGAGCGCCCATGACGATTTGCAGCAATTTGCCCAGCGCGTGCTGGGGCAGCGCTTGCGCATGGCCACATACCGGCAGTTTTTCGCTCGCTTCGTGCGGGCGCGTGACAGCCAGGCGTTTTTTTCGCGCATCGGGGCGGGCTACGATGACCTGACGAAATGGGCCAACATCGACCTTGATGAGCGCATGCACCCTATGGGGGCTTATGTGTTCAAACACCTCGCGGCACTGCGTGTTGCCCAGGTCAAGGATGATGCGCAAGTGTTCGCGCCTTCTGTAGCGAAGCTGGACCGGGAGGTCCAGCAGGCGCACGCGCAGCGCCTGGCGGCGTTGGGGTTGACCGCCCTGAGTGCTGCCAGTCTTTACCTGCCTGCACTGGGAACCGTGCTGCTGGCCATGCTTGCCTGGAAATGGCTGGATGACGTGTTTCAGTCGGTGGCGGCGTGGCAGGAAGGGGAGGTTCGTGAAGCACTGGACCATGTCACCGAGGTGGCCATCGACCTGGCCGTGATCGCTGCCACAGGCACCGCGCTGGGCGGGGCGCGGCGCCTGTGGCAGCGCTCGCTGCGGGTCGACAGCATGCCCCAGGCGCGCCTGGAGGACGGTGCCGTGTGTTTATGGGACGGTGACCTGGCAGCCTTTCGTGGCGAGGCGCCGCCTGCCGATGCGCTGAGTGATGCGCAAGGCGTTTGGCGCCAGGGTGAGCGGGCCTGGGTGGCCATCGATGAGCACTTCTACCGGGTGGTGCAGCGCAGTACCGATGGCTGCTGGCAATTGCTGCCGCGCCATGGCCACGGGCCGCTGCTGGTGCACAATGGTGCCGGCGCCTGGAGGCTCTGGTACGAACAGCCGTTGCAGTGGGATGCGCCTCGCTACCTGTTCAGGCGCCTGGGCGGCCAACTGGCGCAGTTGCAGGACGAACAGGTTGACGAAGTGCTGGGCATCCATGGCCTGGGCAGCGACCAGCTAAGAGCCTGGCATGTACTGGGACGGGCGCCGGAGCCGGGGGTAGTCGACAGCGCCCAGCGGGTGCTGATCGACCAGCGCATTCGTACGCTGGTGGCCCGTTTGCGGTCAGGGCAGCAACCCGAAGACAGTGTGGTGCTGGCGCAGCTCGAAGGCCTCGAAGGGGCCGCTGGCCTTTCCGGGCAAGCCCTGGCGGACCTGGCCTGGGCCCAGCGGCGGCGGTTGTTCGAGCAGGTTTATCAGGCCGAAGCCCAGGTGTCGGCAGGCAACCCCGACATCACGGCACTGCGGCGTGTGTTCCCCGGCCTTCATTGGCGTGCCGCTCAGGCGCTGCTGGCCAGGGCCAGTGCAGCGGACCGTGAGCGCTTGCAACTGACCGGGCGTATCCCGTTACGCCTGGGCGAGGCCGCCAGGCAGCGACTGACTGACGTGCGCAAGGTTCGGGTGTTCGAAGCGCTGCACTGGGACACCCCGCAAAACCTCGACCTTGCCCGCGTTGTGCTGGCGATGCTCGAGCACTTGCCGGCGGCCAGCGGTGGGATACGCTGGCGGCTGTTCAATGGCGGGGAGCGCGCTGCGCCGGTGGCCACGATGCAGGCGGGTAGCCCGGTCTGCGACCTGGCTTTCGAGGACGGGCTGTTCCAGCGTATCGGCCCGCAAGGGCTGGCCGTTGGTGAGGCGGGCGAGCTGTTCGAGGTCATCAGCCATGCCTATGGCGATGACCTGCGCGCAGCCCTGCAGGTGTCCGAGCCTTTTGCCCATAATCTGCGGGTGCTGCTCACGCGCCAGGCCCTGGCCAGGCGTCAGGCTGTCGAGCAACTGCTCAGCCCTTCGCGTACGTCGGGGCTGCACCTACCCACCCGGCTGGCGGACGGCCGCATCGGTTATCCCTTGAGCGGGCGTCTTCCGGGCGGCTCGCCGAGTGCGTATCGACCCGGGCCGATCCTGCGCCGCGTGCGTTACCTGTACCCGACCTTCACCGATGAGCAGGTGTTTGCCTGGGTAGAGCGGGCGCGCAATTCGGTCCTGGGGCTGGAGCGCACGTTGCAGCAGTACGAACAGGCCTTCGACGCACTCACTACCCAGCTGCGGCGCTGGGTTCATGCAGCCCCCGACACCGCCGAGCGAGAGAACAGGCGCAGGTTGCGACGTGCATTGCGCTGCTGCTGGCAACAGATGCTCGAGGAGGGGGCGCACGAGGTGGGGCCTGGCACGGTCTACCGTTGGGACATGACTGAAATGCGCACCAGTAACCTGCCGGCGTTTTCCGAGCAGGTGGTGTTTGCCCATGTGCATGTGCTGACGCTGCAGAACATGCAGCTTGAGGATGTGCCCGAGAGTTTCTTGCGCGCATTCCCGAATATCCGTGGCCTGGAGATGCCCAACAACCGGCTCGCCCGAATCCCGCAAGCGCTGCTGGGCATGCCCAACCTGCAGCGTCTGAGCCTGCAGCGAAACCGCATCCGCCTGGATGCCGGGCAAGCCACCATTCTTGCCAGCTGCCCCAACCTGGTGTCCGTCGATTTGTCGCATAACCCTCTGGGTCGACCGTTTTCGTTGAGTGGGCTGCCGCGCCTGCGCGAGCTGCGGCTTACCGACACGGGCATACGGGATGTCCCTTATGGTCTCCTCCAAAGCACTTCCTTGAGGGTGGTGGACTTTCGCGACAACCTGATAACCACCATGCCGGAGGGTTTCTATGATTCCCGGCTGTGGATGGAGCACGAAGTGCGCCTTAGAGGTAACCCCTTTAGCGAGCCCGAAGCCCAACGGTTGCATGCAGTGTTGCTTGCCGCAATGGCCGATGGGGGCGCGGCGGCGGTGCCCGCGCGGTTGCGCTGGATGGATGCTGCCGGGGTCAGCTTGCGTACCGAGCTCGGTGCCCATTGGGAGGCGCTGGAAGCCATGCCTGATGCCACGCAGTTCTTCAACCTGCTTGAACGCTTGATGGAGACCGAAGACTTCCAGCATCTGACCGGGGCACGTTACCTGGCTGGCCGGGTGCTGGAACTGCTGCGTGCCATGAGAGAGTCGGACGAGCTTCGCGACCTGATGTTCAATGACGCCGAGCAGTTGACCTGCCAGGACAGCGTGGCCCTGCGTTTCAGCGACCTGGAGCTGCGTTTGCTGGCGTGGCGGGCCCGTACTCAGGCGGCGGCGGGCGGGCAGGAGCAAGCACTGCTGCGGCTCGGTCGGCAAATGTGGCGGCTGGATGAGGTCGATCAGTTTGCCCAGCAGGATGTGCTTGCGCGTGAGTTCGAAGGGCGAGGCACAGACCCGATCGACATAGTGCTGGCTTATCGTCTGGGCCTGCGCGAGCAACTTGAGCTCCCGATTCTGACCAGTGGCATGACGTTTCGTACGCTTGCCCAGGTAGGGGCAGCGCAATTGGCGCAGGCGCGGAACTGGGTGCTGGCCAATGAAACCGGGGAGCGGCTTGCCAGTTCATTGATAGTGCGCGATTTCTGGCAAGCTCACCTGCGCGCTGCCCATGCAGCGCGGTTCGAGTTGCTCGACGCCCCCTTCCACGAGCGCCTGGAGGCGTTGCAGGGCAATTTCACCCTGCCCGAGGCGGAGCGTTTGACCGAAATCAACCGGGTGGCCAGCGAGCGGCAGGCGGCGGAACGCGAACTGATGATGACGCTGACGCTCGATGCGCTGGACGGGCAGGCAGAACAGGCGGCGACTTGAAGTCGTCGGTGCCGGCACGGGCAGTGGTATGGCGATGAACTATGCTGATTATCGGGCATCGACGGCGTGCTTGAGCGCCGCATGTGCCTGGGGGAAATGCCAGGTTACCTTTGCATACGCACGTGCCGGCTCGGTTGGTTTAGGCTCGCTTGTAGGATCTTTCTCCCTGATCTGTAGTCTTTGGTTTATCGAGAGAATAAGGAGATACGCATGCTCGTCCGGTCACTGACCCTCGCCACCTTGCTCGCATTTGTCGGCCCCGTATTTGCCGCCGACAGTGACGCGCCGCTGGCCAAGGAACTGGGCAAGGCCAGGCCCTTGGTCGTCATTGCGCCCAGTAGCGCCGACCCGACGTTGCGTGGGTTGAACGAAGCCCTCAAGGACCCGGCCACCCAGGCCGCCTTCAAAGAGCGCAACCTGGTGGTCTACAGCGTCGCCAACATGATGGGCAAGCGTGAGGACAAGAACCTCGAGCAGCAGACCACCATGGCCCTGATCCGCGAGTTGAAGCTGGGTGCCAGCAAAGGCACCAAGGTGATCCTGGTGGGCAAGGACGGTGAGCGGCACATGCTCAAGGACGACGAGAGTGGCGAGGTTATCGACCCGCAGGTGATTCTCAAGGCGGTCGATGACCTGCCCGCCAGCGAAAAAGCCGTGACGGCGCCCGAGCCTGTGGCCGCGGCGGTACCGGAAACCAAAGCCAAGGCCAAGGACAGCAAGCCCGCCAAACCGGCCGCGCCGCCCAAACCGCTGGAAGACTGACCCGGCACAACGGCCCCGGCGCACCTCGGGGCCGTTGTGTATCCCACTGTATCTGCTCACGCCGCAGACCCATTCCCATACAAAACCGCACCCCGTGCGATACATCCACGACATACCGCAACGGCCTAATGGCTCCACATTCCAACCACAGTGGAGCAACACCATGACTCAAGTACGAAACACCCTCGGCCTGCTCGGCGCTGCCCTGATCGGCAGCATGGCTTTGAGCAGCAGCGCCTTTGCCGTCGAGCCGTTGGCCCAGGGTTACCAGCTGGCTTCGGCCAAGGTGGCCGGCGAGGGCAAGTGTGGTGAAGGCAAATGTGGTGGCAGCGCCAAGGCCACCCAGGGCGAAGGCAAATGTGGTGAGGGCAAGTGCGGCGCCAGCGCCAAGGCCGGTGCCGAGGGCAAGTGTGGCGAGGGCAAGTGTGGTGATGCCTCGTTCGCCAAGACCGACAGCAACCACGACGGCAAGGTCTCGCGCGACGAGTTCCTGGTGGTGGCCAAGGACCGTGCCGGCGACTTCGACAAGATCGACCGCAACCATGATGGCTTCATCTCCGAGCAGGAAGCCGCGGATCACCTCAAGGCGATCTACCAGGCTAATGGCAAGGCCATGCCCGAAGGCTTGTTCAGCCACCTGACCGGCAAGCCCTGACCTTCTGCCCCACGAACCGCGCAACGCCCCTCCTGCTGGTCAGGCGGGGCGTTGTGCCTGTTGCGGAGACCTGCTCATGCACCCCACATCTTTGTCTCCCGTCCCTTTACGGGTCGGGCTCGGCCTGCGCCGCGGGCTGTTGCCGGAACTGCTGGCCATGGAAACTGACGCCGTGGACTTTCTCGAATGCGCACCGGAAAACTGGATTGCCGTAGGTGGTGCCTACGGCAAGGGGCTGGCGCAGCTGGCCGAGCGTTTTGCCATTACCTGCCACGGGCTATCGTTGTCGCTGGGTGGCAGCGAGCCGCTGGACCGACATTTCCTTGGCCAGACCCGCCAGTTTCTCGATCGCCATCAGGTACGCCTGTACAGCGAGCACCTGAGCTACTGCAGCGATGACGGGCACCTGTACGACCTGATGCCAATTCCATTCACTGACGAAGCGGTGCGCCATGTGGCCGCGCGGATTCGCCAGGCCCAGGAATACCTGGAACGGCGCATTGCCGTGGAAAACATCAGCTACTACGCCGCGCCATACCAGGCGATGAGCGAACTCGATTTCATCCGTGCGGTACTTGATGAGGCCGACTGCGACCTGCTGCTGGACGTCAACAACGTCTTCGTCAACGCCTGCAACCACTGCTATGACGCCCGCGAATTCCTTGCAGGCTTGCCCCTGGCGCGGGTGACCGGCATGCACGTGGCCGGCCATTACGATGAAGCGCCGGACCTCAAGGTAGATACCCACGGGGCTGCGGTAAAGGAAGATGTATGGGCGCTGTACGCGGTCGCCTGTGCGCGCTTCGGTGTGCAACCGACCGTGCTCGAGCGTGATTTCAACTACCCGCCGCTAGCCGAACTGCTCGCCGAAACGGCGCGCATCAGCACTGTGCAGCGTGTTTCGGGAGGGCATGCAAATGAATGAGACCTTGCGTGAGCAGCAGTACACCTTGGCCCGGCACCTGCGTGACCCGCAGCGCCATGCGCCGCCGCCTGGCATAGAGGCCCGGCGGCTGAAGATTTACCGCGAGCTGTTCTATGGTGCTATCGAAGGTTTGCTGGCCGGCAGTTTTCCGGTGATGCGCCAGGCGTTGGGCGAACAGCGCTGGCATGCGCGAGTGCGAGATTTCTATGCCAACTATCGCAGCCAGACGCCGTTGTTCACCGAGATTGCCGAAGCGTTCGTCGAGTACCTGCAAGGCATCGAGCTGGATGCGCCCTGGCAGTTGGAGCTGGCGCACTATGAGTGGGTCGAGGCGCAGTTGTATCTGAGCGATGCCGAGGACCCGGCCCATGACCCGGCAGGCGACCTGCTGGAAGGGGAGCCACTGTTGTCGTGCGTGGCACGGGTGTTGGCCTATCGCTGGCCGGTGGAGCGGATCGGGGCGGATTACCAGCCAGCGGTCGCGCCAGAGACGCCGACCTTGTTGCTGGTTTATCGCGATGCGGAGTTGAAAGTGCGCTTCGCGCGCCTGGCACCGCTGGCGTACCGGTTACTGGCCTTGGAACAGGGCAGTGGGCGGGTGCGGTTGGAGGCGTTGGGAGGTGGTATGGAAGAGGGGTTGGCGTTGCTGGAGGGGCTGCGCGAGCAGGGGGTTATCATCGGTACAGGTTGAATCGTTGGTATGGGGGGCGCTTTGCGCCCCCCATACC
>Ga0247821_10000386_pt1 | contig 24683 bp, 25 predicted proteins | sample 13C_Glycerol_Day_FD_192481 | JGI IMG/M metagenome (GOLD analysis project Ga0247821, IMG submission 192481) | Soil microbial communities from agricultural site in Penn Yan, New York, United States - 13C_Glycerol_Day14 | ecosystem: Environmental > Terrestrial > Soil > Agricultural land | place... | reverse complement strand
ATTGGAACCACCTGATCCCATCCCGAACTCAGCAGTGAAACGATGCATCGCCGATGGTAGTGTGGGGTTTCCCCATGTGAGAGTAGGTCATCGTCAAGATTCATTTCGCAAAACCCCTATCTGCGCGAGCAGGTAGGGGTTTTGTCTTTTCTGCCTTCCGCCAAATCAGCCTAATCGATACCTCATTCAGTTGAGACGAAGCATGCGTGGGAGCGGGCTTGCCCCGCGATAGCAACTGCCCCCCGCTCAACCCCTGACATCACCCCTCGCGCCTCTATCCCTCAACAACGAGATCGGTGTAAAGGCCATGACACACATCAGCGCCAAACGTCTGCTCCCACAATTGGAGTCAGAGCACTAGAATAGAGCCCACGCTTCCATTCAGATCCCCTTATGCCCAACCCTGTCGACCCCGAAGTGCTGGCCCAATTACCCCTGGACGAACTCGTAGCCTGTCACGAGTGCGACCTGCTGCTGCGCAAGCCGCCCTTGCAGCATGGTGAAAAGGCCCTGTGTCCGCGTTGCGGCTACGAGCTCTACGCTCACCGCTATAACGTGGTCAATCGCAGCCTGGCCCTGGTGCTGACGGCCTTGCTGCTTTATATACCGGCGAACTTCCTGCCGATCATGCAACTGCACCTACTCGGCCAGACCTCCGATGACACTGTCTGGAGTGGCGTATTAGGCCTGTACAACTCACAAATGCAGCTGATCGCTGTGGTGGTGTTCCTGTGCAGCATGGCCATCCCATTGCTCAAGCTGCTCTGCCAATTGGCGGTGTTGCTGAGCATCCGCCTAAATATCGGGCGCAGTTATGGCTTGCTGATCTACCGCGTTTACCACCACCTGAAAGAGTGGGGCATGCTTGAGGTGTACTTCATGGGTGTTCTGGTGGCCATCGTCAAATTGGTCGACCTTGCGCAACTGACAATCGGCCTGGGTCTGTTCTGCTTCATTAGCCTGTTACTGGTTCAGGTCTGGCTGGAAGTGGTGATGTCGCCCCACCAGATCTGGGTGGCCTTGTCGGGGGAGGACCTGCATGCGGGCGATTGATGCAGGTATTTTGGTGTGCAATGAATGCCATGAGCTGAACAGACAGCAAGCGGATGCGACTTCGCAGACCTGTACCCGCTGTGGCGCCATCGTACATGCCCGCCGCCCTAACAGCATCGTGCGCACCTGGGCACTGCTGATCACGGCATTGGTGCTGTACATCCCAGCCAACGTGCTGCCAATCATGACCGTCAGCTCGCTGGGCCAGGGCAGTCCGGACACCATCATGTCCGGGGTTATCACGTTGATGAAGCACGGCATGCTGCCTATCGCTGCGGTGGTGTTCATCGCCAGTATCCTGGTGCCCACCTTCAAGCTGGTTGGCATTGGCCTGTTGCTGTACTCGGTGCAGCGCCATCAGCCCCTGTCGGCGCGCCAGCGCATATGGATGTACCGCTTCATTGAATTCATCGGACGCTGGTCGATGCTGGATATCTTCGTCATTGCCATCTTGGTGGCAGTGGTGAATTTCGGCCGCATCGCCAGTGTCGAAGCCAACCTGGGGGCCATCGCCTTCGCCTCTGTGGTGATTCTAACGATGCTCGCTGCTTTAACTTTTGATCCCCGACTGATCTGGGATAACACGGAGTCGGATGACGACCATGAGTGATGTGCCTACGGCTAAAACCCGCCCAGCTTCGAATTGGTCGGCCATCTGGATCCTGCCGCTGATCGCCTTGATCATCGGTGGCTGGCTCGGCTGGCAGGCCTATCGCGATGCCGGCGTCGAGATTCAAGTGCGTTTCGAGTCGGGTGAGGGGATTGTCGCCAACAAGACCGAAGTCATCTACAAAGGTATGCCGGTGGGTAAGGTCACCGCCTTGGTGCTCGATGCCAAGGGCAGCAATACCGGGGTGATCGCTACCATTGAAATGAACAAGGCGGCAGACGAGCACCTGACCACCGGAACCCGCTTCTGGCTGGTCAAGCCGAGTGTCACCCTCGCCGGTATCTCAGGCTTGGAAACACTGGTATCGGGTAATTACATCGCCGTCGACCCCGGCAAGGGCGAGCCGACCAAGCGCTTCAAGGCCTTGTCGGCAGCGCCGCCGCTGTCTGATGCCGAGCCTGGGCTGCACCTGACCCTGAAGGCCGACCGGCTCGGCTCGCTCAACCGCGACAGCCCGGTGTTCTACAAGCAGATCCAGGTCGGCCGGGTGAAGAGCTATCGCCTGTCCGATGACCAGGACACCGTCGAGGTCAAAGTCTTCATCCAGCCTGCCTATGCCAGCCTGGTGCGCAAACACACGCGTTTCTGGAACGCCAGCGGCATCAGCATCGATGCCGACCTGTCCGGGGTCAAAGTGCGCAGCGAGTCGCTGAGCAGCATCGTTGCCGGCGGTATCGCATTCGCAACCCCTGAACATCGCAAGGACAGCCCACCCACCGACCCAAGCCTGCCATTCCGCCTCTATGAGGACTTCGACGCAGCGCAGGCGGGCATCCGCATCAAGGTTCGGCTGAGCGACTTTGAAGGCTTGCAAGCCGGGCGTACGCCTGTGCTGTACAAAGGCATTCAGGTTGGCTCGCTGAAGACCCTGAAAATCGAAGATGACCTGACCAGCGCAATGGCTGAGCTGACCCTCGATCCGCTCGCTGAAGACTATCTGGTCGAAGGGACGCAGTTCTGGGTGGTCAAGCCGTCCATTTCCCTGGCCGGTATCACCGGTCTGGAAGCCTTGGTCAAAGGTAACTACATCGCCATTCGCCCAGGTGAGAAGGGCGCACGCCCGCAACGCGAGTTCGAAGCTCGGCCCAAAGCGCCGCCACTGGACTTGAAAGCCCCAGGTTTGCACATGGTGCTGTTCGCTGACACGCTTGGATCGCTCGAGGTTGGCAGCCCGGTGATGTACCGCCAAGTCAAAGTAGGTAGCGTGCAGAGCTACCAGTTCGCGCGCAACAGCAAGCGGATCCTGATCGGTGTGCACATCGAGAAGGAGTACGCCAACCTGGTCAATGGTTCGAGCCGTTTCTGGAATGCCAGCGGCATTACCCTCACCGGCGGGCTTTCGGGGATCAAGGTCAAGAGCGAGTCGCTGCAGACCCTCATGGCGGGCGGTATCGCCTTCGATACGCCAAGGCCGGATGTGAAGCTCAAGCGGCATATTCCACGTTTCCGTCTGCATGAAAGCGAAGAGGCGGTGAATCGCGCAGGCACCCTGATCACCATTCGAGTCGATCGCGCTGACGGCTTGAAGCCCGGTACGCCGATTCGCTTCCGTGGCCTGGATGTCGGCAGTATCGAAAGTACGGATCTGACCGATGATCTACAGGCGGTGCTGCTCAGGGCGCGGATTACCGAAGCCGCCGAGCGCATTACCCGGGTCGGCACGCAGTTCTGGGTGGTCAAGCCCGCGTTGGGCCTGGTGCGCACTGAAAACCTCGATACCCTCATCGGCGGTCAGTATCTGGAAGTGCAGCCTGCTCTGAAGAACCAGGGCCCTCAGCGTGATTTCATCGCCCTAGGCCAAGCACCTGAGGTGGTCGGCGAGGAGATCGGACTGCCGCTGACCCTCAGCGCGCCGCGCCGAGGGTCGATCAAGCCAGGCGTGCCGGTGACTTATCGCGAAGTGGCGGTGGGTAAGGTGACAGGTTTCGAGCTGGGGCAGAGTGCCGATCGTGTACTGATCCATATCCTCATCGAGCCACGCTATGCGGCGCTGGTGCGCGGCGGCAGTCGGTTCTGGAACAGCAGCGGCTTTGGCTTCGACTGGGGCCTGTTCAAGGGCGCTACGGTGCGTACCGAGTCGCTGGAGACCCTGATAGACGGCGGCATCGCCTTTGCCACCCCTGATGGTGAGCAGATGGGCAACCCGGCGCGGCCGCAGCAGACCTTCGCCTTGTTCGACAAGCCCGAAGAGGCCTGGCTGCAGTGGGCGCCAAAGATTCAGCTAGGCAAGTAGACCCAGCACCGCCCATCCGCTCCCACAAGATCTGCGCTGACTTAACAACAGCGCAGCCCCTGTGGGAGCGGGCTTTTCCGCGAAGAGGTCGACGCCGACCCAGACTCAAATTACAGGCAATAAAAAACCGACCCTAGGGTCGGTTTTTGGACAAGCGCGTCGCTTAGGCAGCTGCAGCTTCTTTCAGCGCCTTGATGTGGCCATTCAGACGGCCTTTGTGGCGAGCAGCCTTGTTCTTGTGGATGATACCTTTGTCGGCCATACGGTCGATTACAGGCACAGCCAGGGTGTAGGCGGCTTGCGCTTTTTCGGCGTCTTTTGCGTCAATGGCTTTAACTACATTCTTGATGTAGGTGCGGACCATGGAACGCAGGCTGGCGTTGTGGCTGCGACGCTTCTCAGCCTGTTTTGCGCGTTTCTTGGCGGAAGGTGAGTTGGCCACCGTCGAGCTCCTTGAAAGACTTTAGGAAAATAGCAAACAAAATAGGCCGCGAATCATGCCGATGCATACGACGGATGTCAAGGCCACCTGCAGGGTTCCGCCGAGTGGTGGGTCCGCGAGAGGGAAATATTCCTTTCTGCGCCGCGACCTGTAAACTCGGGAATTTTGGCTCCCCTGCGAAGGCGCGGGAGTATCGCACATCTGGACGTCATTAGTAGCGTCCTCCGTCCCCGGCGTGAAAATTTTTCGATGAACCTGCTCAAATCCCTGGCTGCAGTCAGTTCCATCACCATGATTTCGCGGGTGTTGGGCTTCGTCCGCGACACCATCCTGGCGCGCGTTTTTGGCGCCGGCGTTGCTACCGACGCCTTTTTCATCGCCTTCAAGCTGCCCAACCTGCTGCGCCGGATCTTCGCCGAAGGTGCTTTCTCCCAGGCCTTCGTGCCGATTCTGGCCGAATACAAGACCCAGCAAGGCGAGGAGGCGACCCGTACTTTCGTCGCCTATATAAGTGGTTTGTTGACCCTGGTCCTGGCGTTGGTCACAGCGCTGGGCATCCTTGCCGCGCCGTGGGTGGTCTGGATCACCGCGCCTGGATTTGTCGATGACGCGGAAAAATACGCGCTGACCACCGACCTGCTGCGGGTGACCTTCCCCTATATATTGCTGATCTCGCTGTCGTCGCTGGTAGGCGCGATCCTCAACACCTGGAACCGCTTCTCGGTCCCGGCGTTCACCCCGACCCTGCTCAACGTGGCGATGATCGCCTTCGCCCTGCTGCTTACCCCGTACTTCGATCCACCCATCATGGCCCTGGCCTGGGGTGTGCTGGCCGGCGGCCTGGCCCAGCTGCTGTATCAGCTGCCAGCGCTGAAGAAGATCGGCATGCTCGTGCTGCCACGCCTGAACCTGCGCGATAGCGGGGTGTGGCGCGTGCTCAAGCAGATGCTGCCGGCGATCCTCGGCGTCTCGGTCAGCCAGATCTCGCTGATCATCAACACCATTTTCGCCTCGTTCCTGGTGGCGGGTTCGGTGTCGTGGATGTACTACGCCGATCGTCTGATGGAGCTGCCTTCCGGGGTGCTGGGCGTGGCCCTGGGCACGATTTTGCTGCCAACCCTGGCCAAGACCTATGCCAACCGCGACCGCGATGAGTACTCGCGGATTCTCGACTGGGGCCTGCGCCTGTGCTTTTTGCTGGTGCTGCCGTGTACCCTGGCCCTGGCGATTCTGGCCGAGCCATTGACCGTGGCACTGTTCCAGTACGGCAAGTTCACCGCCTTCGACGCGGCCATGACCCAACGCGCGCTGATCGCCTATTCGGTCGGCCTGCTGGCGATCATCCTGGTCAAGGTGCTGGCCCCAGGATTCTATGCCCAGCAAAATATTCGCACCCCGGTAAAGATCGCGATCTTCACCCTGATTTCCACCCAGCTGCTCAACCTGGTGCTGGTCGGCCCGCTTGCCCACGCCGGCCTGGCCCTGGCGATCAGCATGGGTGCCTGCCTCAATGCCGGCTTGCTGTTCTGGAAGCTGCGCAGCCAGGATCTGTTCCAGCCGCAGCCGGGCTGGACGCTGTTCCTGCTCAAGTTGGTGCTGGCGGTGGGCTTGATGTCAGCGGTGTTGCTGGCTGGCATGCACTACATGCCAGCCTGGGAGCTGGGCGGGATGCTCGAGCGTTTCCTGCGTTTGGGCGCGTTGATCGCAGCGGGCGTGGTGACCTATTTTGGTTGCCTGTACCTGTGCGGTTTCCGCCCCCGGCATTTTGCCCGCAAGGCCCTGCACTGAGGCGCTGACCGGCCAAGCGTCGGTTTTTCACATTCCACGCCACCCCATGGCGCTGCTGCCTGTCACCAGCGCCCGGGTGTGGTTATAATCGACCACTTTATGAGCAAGAAGCGCGTTATGCAGCTGGTTCGAGGTCTTCACAACCTGCGCCCCGAGCATCGGGGCTGTGTCGCCACCATTGGCAACTTCGACGGGGTTCACCGTGGCCACCAGGCAATCCTGGCGCGCCTGCGTGAGCGCGGCCAGGAGCTGGGCCTGCCCACCTGCGTGGTGATCTTCGAGCCGCAGCCCCGCGAGTACTTCGCGCCCGAGACCGCCCCTGCGCGCCTGGCCCGCTTGCGCGACAAGGTCGAGCTGCTGGCCGGCGAGGGTATCGACCGGGTGCTGTGCCTGGCCTTCAACCAGCGCCTGAGCAAGCTCAGTGCCGATGCCTTCGTCAAGGCGATCCTGGTCGATGGCCTGGGTGTGCGCCACCTGGAGGTCGGCGACGACTTCCGCTTCGGCTGCGACCGCGCTGGCGACTTCGCTTTCCTGGTTGAAGCCGGCAAACAGTATGGCTTTAGCGTCGAAGCGGCCAATACCGTGGTCCAGGACGGCCTGCGCGTGAGCAGCACCAAAGTGCGCACCGCGCTGGCCAACGCCGACTTCGAGCTTGCCGCGCACCTGCTCGGCCGGCGCTACACCATTACCGGGCGTGTGCTGCATGGCCAGAAGCTGGCCCGCCAACTCGGTACGCCGACCGCCAACATCCAGCTCAAGCGCCGCCGGGTCCCGCTCAGCGGGGTCTACCTGACCAGCGCCGAGATCGACGGCAAGGTCTGGCCGGGTGTGGCCAATATCGGAGTACGCCCCACCGTCGCCGGTGACGGGCGTCCTCACCTTGAGATTCATCTATTGGATTTTGCCGGCGACCTGTATGGCCGGCGTCTGACGGTGGAATTCCACCAAAAGCTGCGCGAAGAGCAGCGATTCGCCTCCCTGGAGGCGCTGAAGTCGGCGATCGACGCGGACATCGCCGCCGCACGTGCCCACTGGCACGCTCAACCGCTAACGAAGAGCCTGAAATGACCGACTACAAAGCCACGCTTAACCTTCCGGACACCGCCTTCCCGATGAAGGCCGGCCTGCCCCAGCGCGAACCGCAGATCCTGCAGCGCTGGGACAGCATTGGCCTGTACCGGAAGTTGCGCGAGATTGGCAAGGATCGTCCCAAGTTCGTCCTGCACGACGGCCCACCCTATGCCAACGGCAAGATCCACATCGGTCATGCGCTGAACAAGATTCTCAAGGACATGATTGTCCGCTCCAAGACCCTGTCCGGTTTCGACGCGCCGTACGTCCCAGGCTGGGACTGCCACGGCCTGCCGATCGAACACAAGGTCGAAGTCACCCACGGCAAGCACCTGAGCGCCGACCAGACCCGCGAGCTGTGCCGCGCCTATGCTGCCGAGCAGATCGAAGGGCAGAAGACCGAGTTCATCCGCCTGGGTGTGCTGGGTGACTGGGACAATCCCTACAAGACCATGAACTTCGCCAACGAAGCGGGCGAGATCCGCGCGCTGGCCGAAATCGTCAAGCAAGGCTTCGTGTTCAAGGGCCTGAAACCTGTGAACTGGTGCTTCGACTGTGGCTCGGCGCTGGCCGAAGCCGAAGTCGAGTATGCCGACAAGAAGTCGCAGACCATCGACGTCGCCTTCCCGGTTGCCGACGCTGACAAGCTGGCCGCCGCCTTCGGCCTGGCCAGCCTGGCCAAGCCCACTGCCATCGTGATCTGGACCACCACCCCGTGGACCATCCCGGCCAACCAGGCGCTGAACATCCACCCTGAGTTCAACTACGCCCTGGTCGATACCGGCGAGCGTCTGCTGGTGCTGGCTGAAGAGCTGGTCGAAGCGTGCCTCAAGCGCTACAACCTGGAAGGCTCGGTCATCGCTACCGCGCCAGGTTCGGCGCTGGAACTGATCAACTTCCGTCACCCGTTCTACGACCGCCTGTCGCCGATCTACCTGGCCGACTACGTCGAGCTGGGCGCCGGCACTGGTGTGGTTCACTCCTCGCCTGCCTATGGTGAAGACGACTTCGTCACCTGCAAGCGCTATGGCATGGTCAACGACGACATCCTCACTCCGGTACAAAGCAACGGCGTGTACGTGCCGAGCCTCGAATTCTTCGGCGGCCAGTTCATCTGGAAAGCCAACCCGGCAATCGTCGACAAGCTGCAGGAAGTCGGTGCGCTGCTGCACACCGAGACCATCAGCCACAGCTACATGCACTGCTGGCGCCACAAATCGCCGCTGATCTACCGCGCCACCGCGCAGTGGTTCATCGGCATGGACCGCAAGCCAAACACCGGCGACACCCTGCGCGAGCGCGCGCTCAAGGCCATCGAAGAGACCAAGTTCGTTCCGGCCTGGGGCCAGGCCCGCCTGCACGCGATGATCGCCAACCGTCCCGACTGGTGCATTTCGCGTCAGCGTAACTGGGGCGTGCCGATCCCGTTCTTCCTCGACAAGCAAAGCGGTGAGCTGCACCCGCGTACCGCTGAACTGATGGAAGAAGTCGCCAAGCGCGTCGAGCAAGAGGGCATCGAAGCCTGGTTCAAGCTGGACGCCGCCGAACTGCTCGGCGCCGAAGCCGACCAGTACGACAAGATCACCGACACCCTCGACGTCTGGTTCGACTCCGGTACCACCCACTGGCACGTGCTGCGCGGCTCGCACGACATCGGCCATGCCACCGGCCCGCGTGCCGACCTGTACCTGGAGGGTTCCGACCAGCACCGTGGTTGGTTCCACTCCTCGTTGCTGACCGGCTGCGCCATCGACAACCACGCGCCGTACCGCGAGCTGCTGACGCACGGCTTCACCGTCGATGAAAACGGCCGCAAGATGTCCAAGTCGCTGGGCAACACCATCGAGCCGCAGAAGGTCAACGACACCCTGGGTGCCGACATCATGCGCCTGTGGGTTTCGGCCACTGACTATTCCGGCGAGATGGCGGTCTCCGACCAGATCCTGCAGCGCAGCGCCGACGCCTACCGGCGGATCCGTAACACCGCGCGCTTCCTGCTGTCGAACCTGTCCGGTTTCGACCCGGCCCGCGACCTGCTGCCGGCCGAAGACATGCTGGCGCTGGATCGCTGGGCAGTGGACCGCACCCTGCTGCTGCAACGCGAGCTGGAAGAGCACTACAGCGAGTACCGTTTCTGGAACGTCTACTCGAAGATCCACAACTTCTGCGTGCAGGAGCTGGGCGGCTTCTACCTCGACATCATCAAGGACCGCCAGTACACCACCGGCGCCAACAGTGTCGCCCGCCGTTCCTGCCAGACCGCGCTGTACCACATCAGCGAGGCCCTGGTGCGCTGGATCGCGCCGATCCTGGCGTTCACCGCCGATGAGCTGTGGCAGTACCTGCCGGGCGAGCGCAACGAATCGGTGATGCTCAACACCTGGTATGAAGGGTTGTCCGAGCTGCCAGAAGGCTTCGAGCTGGATCGCGCCTACTGGGACCGCGTCATGGCGGTCAAGGCAGCGGTCAACAAAGAGCTGGAGAACCAGCGCGCGGCCAAAGCCATCGGTGGCAACCTGCAGGCAGAAGTCACCCTGTTCGCCGAAGAAGGCCTGAGCGCCGATCTGGCCAAGCTGGGCGACGAGCTGCGCTTCGTGCTGATCACCTCCGCCGCCAGCGTGGTGCCGTTCGTGCAGGCGCCGGCCGATGCCGTGGCTACCGAAGTCGAAGGCCTGAAGCTCAAAGTGGTCAAGTCCGGTCACGCCAAGTGCGGTCGTTGCTGGCACTTCCGCGCCGACGTCGGGGCTAATCCTGAGCATCCAGAAATCTGCTCGCGTTGCGTCGACAACCTGAGCGGTTCCGGTGAGGTGCGCCACTATGCCTAACCCTGTTGCGGGGCGCTTCGGGCGTCTTGCCTGGCTCTGGCTGAGCCTGGTGGTGCTGGTCATCGACCAGGCCACCAAGGTCTATTTCGAAGGTGCCTTGAGCCTGTACCAGCAGATCGTGGTGATTCCCGACTACTTCAGCTGGACCCTGGCCTACAACACCGGCGCGGCGTTCAGCTTCCTGGCTGACAGCTCTGGCTGGCAGCGCTGGCTGTTCGCCCTGATCGCCCTGGTGGTCAGCGCCGTACTGGTGGTCTGGCTCAAGCGCCTGGGGCGCAACGAGACCTGGCTGGCAGTGGCGCTGGCCCTGGTACTGGGCGGTGCGCTGGGCAACCTGTACGACCGCATCGTGCTCGGGCACGTGGTCGACTTCATCCTGGTGCACTGGCAGAACCGCTGGTATTTCCCGGCCTTCAACGTGGCCGACAGCGCCATTACCGTCGGTGCGGTGATGCTGGCGCTGGATATGTTCAAGAGCAAGAAGTCCGAGGAGCCTGTGCATGACTGAGACCCGTATTGGCCAGAACACCGAAGTGACCCTGCACTTCGCGTTGCACCTGGAAAACGGCGACACCGTCGACAGCACGTTCGACAAGGCCCCGGCCGTGTTCAAAGTGGGCGATGGCAACCTGCTGCCTGGTTTCGAAGCCGCGCTGTTCGGCTTCAAGGCCGGTGACAAGCGCACCGTCACTGTCGTTCCAGAAAACGCCTTCGGCCAGCCGAACCCGCAGAACGTGCAAGTGATGCCGCGTTCGCAGTTCGCTGACATGGAACTCTCCGAAGGCCTGCTGGTGATCTTCAACGATGCCGCCAACGCGGAGCTGCCGGGGGTAGTCAAAGCTTTCGACGATGCCCAGGTGACCATCGACTTCAATCACCCATTGGCTGGCAAGACCCTGAGCTTCGAGGTGGAGATCCTCGCGGTGAAGGCCCTGTAAGCCAGGAGCTGAGCATGCAAATCAAACTCGCCAACCCTCGCGGCTTCTGCGCGGGGGTCGACCGGGCGATCGAGATCGTCAACCGCGCCCTGGAAGTCTTCGGCCCGCCGATCTATGTGCGTCACGAAGTGGTGCACAACAAGTTCGTGGTCGAAGACCTGCGCAACCGCGGCGCGATCTTCGTCGAGGAACTCGACCAGGTGCCGGACGATGTCATCGTCATCTTCAGCGCCCATGGCGTTTCCCAGGCCGTGCGCCAGGAAGCGGCCGGGCGCGGCCTGAAGGTGTTCGACGCGACCTGTCCGCTGGTGACCAAGGTGCATATCGAAGTGGCCAAGTACAGCCGCGACGGTCGTGAATGCATCCTCATCGGCCACGCCGGGCACCCGGAAGTCGAAGGCACCATGGGCCAGTACGACGCCAGCAACGGCGGCTCGATCTACCTCGTCGAAGACGAGAAGGACGTGGCCAGCCTGCAAGTGCGCGACCCTGACCATCTGGCCTTCGTCACCCAGACCACGCTGTCGATGGACGACACCAGTCGCGTCATCGATGCCCTGCGCGCACGCTTCCCGAATATCGGCGGCCCGCGCAAGGACGACATCTGCTACGCCACCCAGAACCGCCAGGACGCGGTCAAGCAACTGGCGGACGAGTGCGATGTGGTGTTGGTGGTCGGTAGCCCGAACAGCTCCAACTCCAACCGCCTGCGTGAGCTGGCCGAGCGCATGGGCACCCCGGCCTACCTGATCGACGGTGCCGAAGACCTGCAGCAAGGCTGGTTCGACGGTATCGGCCGCATCGGCATCACCGCTGGCGCGTCGGCACCCGAGGTGCTGGTGCGCGGGGTGATCGACCAGCTCAAGGCGTGGGGCGCCACTGGCGCCGAAGAGCTCGATGGACGTGAGGAGAACATCACCTTCTCCATGCCCAAGGAGCTGCGGGTGCGTTCGCTGATCTGATCAGTCGCCTGCGCACAGAGGCCTTGCGGCCGTGTCTGTGCGCAGGCTCACCCTGCCGCTAGGCGCCAGCACCACCTGGCGCCGCTCGGGATCGCCGGGCTGGCCGCAGACCTCCAGCGTCCCCCCCAAGAAACCGCCATTGCCCCGCAATGGAATGCCCTGCGCACTGAACCACACCTCATTACTCAAGCTGCCGACGATCTTCAGGTGTGTGCCAAGACGTTGCTCGCGCAGCAATTCACCGCTGTGCACGCGCAGCACCCGCCAACCCATCCCCCAGTCACCCTGCAAGGGTTGCACTGCCACCGCTTGTTGCAGCAGCAAGGCTTGGCCGCGCGCACTGCGCAGTGCCTGCGCCAGTCCGCGGGCGACGGTTGCCCGTTGCAGGTCTTTGCTGATTGCGTTGTAGGCCGGCGCCGCAAGCTGGGTCAGAACCCCGGCCAGGGCCAGCGCAAACATCATTTGTATCAGTGTTACGCCCTGTTGCTTCACGCTGCATTCCTCCCTGGACCTGCTTCGCTTTAGCTTTGCGGACGACGGCCAACGGGTCTAGTCGGCCGGATCGCTGGCAGCTAGCGGGAAATTTCCCAAGGAGCACACCAATGCGTATGAGGCAGCGTGGAATGACCTTGCTTGAGGTCATGATTGCGGTAGTGGTGCTGGCGTTGGGCTTGATTGCCAGCGCTGGGTTGCAACTGCGTGCACTGCAGGCCACCGATAGCGCCCGCCGCGACACCCAAGCGGTATACCTGGCGCAAGGCATGCTGGAAAATGCCAGGGCTGCAGGTCGGCTGGAGGCTAGCGCGCTGTCGCAGTGGCAGGCCCAGGTCAAAGCGTCCTTGGGCGCACAGGCCCAGGGCAGGGTCGTGCACACCGGCGACATGCTGGTGGTGGATATCCACTGGCCGGGCGCAGGCACGGCCGAGCGCCAGGGCATCAACTTGCAAGGCCAGCTATGAGCGCCCGTCAGCACGGTTTCAGCCTGCTCGAAGGGCTGCTGGCATTGGCCCTGGGCCTTATCCTTTTGGCCGCAGCAAGCCAGGTATTCGTCGCGAGTGTGCAGAGCTGGCGGCTGCAAAACGCTGTAGCGCAATTGCAGGACGATGCCCGCTTGGCCTTGCAGCGCATGGCGCAGGATATTCGCATGGCGGGCATGTTCGGCTGCCTGCGCCTGCAACCGAGTCATTTCGAAAACCCTGCACTCGCCACGGCCTTCGCTAGACCTGTGCAGGTCATCCAAGGCGGACAGGGCCTGAGCCTGATAGTCGCGCAATTACCTGGCAGCGGCAGCCGCCCCGCCTGGACCGTGCTGACCGACTGCCGAAGCTGGGCGCAGGTGAGAAATGGCCCACAGCCAGGCAGCGAGCAGACCCTGGCATTTGCCATCAGTCGACATACCTATCTGCTGCGCGATTCGCGCCTGACCCTGATGCGTAACGGCGCTTCGCAGCCGTTGATCGACAATGTCCGAGACCTGCGTGCAACGCTGGTGGCGAGCGACGAAGGCGAGCGTGTCGATGTGCAATTAACCCTGTTCGACCCGCAGTTTTCCATCGAGCAACGCCATGGCATCAGTGTGGCACTCAGAAACCGGCTGCCCGAGTCATGAAGCGCCAGCGCGGCATGGTGCTGCTGATCAGCCTGGTGCTCAGTTTACTGCTTGGCTTGCTCGCGACCTCGGCGTTAAGCGATGGCTTGCTGCAGACACGCCTGGCCAGTCAGTTGCTGGCCAACGCGCGCGCCCTGGAGCAAGCCGAAGCAGCCCTGCTGGAGGGCGCGGCGCGGCTGGTGCTTGCTCCGCCGCCAGCCTGCCAGCCGTGCATGCCCCCAGCGGATGCGTTCGACGTACAAGGCAGCCAGGGCGGCTGGCAAGCTGGCAACAGCGGCTTTTTCTTTTTGCAGAATCTGGGCGAGAGCACCCGCGCCGCGCACCTGCCGACAGACTTGCCGGTGACCTTGTATCGGGTCACTGCGGTAAGCCAGCAGACCCAAGCGCGGCAGGTGCTGGAAGCGGTGTACGCCATGGAAGCCGGTCAACCCACTGCGCTGCACAGAATCCTCTGGCGGCAGAGATTGAGGGAGCCATGACATGCAGCAAGGCCTGAGCCTGATCGAGTTGTTGATTGTCGTGGCCGTCACCGGCATTCTGGCAGCCATTGCCTACCCCAGTTACAGCGACCAGCTGCGCCGCGCCGCGCGCAGCGAAGTGGTCGGCTTGCTGCACGACGCCGCCTTGCGCCTGGAGCGCCACCATGCGCAGAGCGGACAGTACGTCGACAGCGACCATCAGCTAGTTTCCTTGCCCGCCGGCAGCCGCTATTACAGCCTGCACGCGCAACGTGACGACGAGCGCTTTCGGCTGCTGGCCAGGCGCTTGCCGGGTAGCTTGATGGAGCACGACCGCTGTGGCGATTTTCAGCTCGACCAGGCGGGTGTGCGCAGCAACCTCAACAGCCAGGGCGATGAGCGCGACTGCTGGGGCGGTTGAACGGGGATATCTCGGTTTTTTCAGGTGTTGGATCGACAGATGAGCAAGCAAGTAGTGATTGTCGGCGGTGGGGTGATCGGCCTGCTGACTGCGTTCAACCTGGCGGCAAAGGTCGACCAGGTGGTGGTATGTGATCAAGGCGAAGTCGGCCGCGAATCGTCCTGGGCCGGTGGCGGCATCGTCTCGCCGCTCTATCCCTGGCGCTACAGCCCGGCCGTGACCGCCCTGGCGCACTGGTCGCAGGATTTTTATCCACAGCTGGGCGAGCGCCTGTTCGCCAGCACAGGTGTCGATCCCGAAGTGCACACCACCGGCCTGTACTGGCTCGACCTCGATGACCAAGCTGATGCGTTGGCTTGGGCCGAGCGCGAGCAGCGTCCGCTGAGCGCTGTGGATATCTCGGCCGCGTACGACGCCGTGCCCGTGCTGGGTGCCGGTTTCAAGCGGGCGATTTTCATGGAGGGCGTGGCCAATGTGCGTAATCCGCGCTTGGTCAAATCGCTCAAGGCCGCGCTGCTGGCGCTGCCGAACGTGAGCTTGCGCGAGCACTGTCAGATAACTGGTTTCTGTCAGCACGCTGGACGCATCACTGGCGTGCAGACCGCCGAAGGTGTGCTCAGTGCCGATGAGGTGGTGCTCAGTGCTGGCGCCTGGAGTGGCGATCTGCTGCGCACGCTGGGCCTGGAGTTGCCGGTCGAGCCGGTCAAAGGGCAGATGATCCTGTTCAAGTGCGCGGAAGATTTCTTGCCGAGCATGGTCCTGGCCAAAGGGCGTTATGCGATCCCGCGGCGCGATGGGCATATTCTGGTGGGCAGTACCCTGGAGCATGCAGGCTATGACAAGACGCCGACCGAGGATGCGCTTGAAAGCTTGAAAGCCTCGGCGGTGGAGCTGTTACCGGCGTTGGCCGATGCCACTGTGGTGGGGCATTGGGCGGGGTTGCGGCCAGGCTCGCCTGAGGGCGTTCCGTATATCGGGCCGGTGCCGGGGCATCAGGGGTTGTGGTTGAACTGCGGGCATTACCGCAATGGGTTGGTGCTGGCGCCGGCGTCGTGCCAGCTGTTTTGCGATCTGTTGACCGGTGCCGAGCCGATCATCGATCCAGCGCCGTATGCCCCGGCTGGGCGTTTGGGCTGAAATCGTTATCGCGGGGCAAGCCCGCTCCCACGCAGCTCAACTCGGCGTGGGAGCGGCTTTGCTCGCGCGCTGCCTGGCGTGGGAGCGGGCTTGCCCCGCGATAGCGATGGCGAAGGCACCGCTTAACCCTCGACTGGCGCCTGCAAATGCCGACTCGGATAATGCTGCTCATACACCTTGCACACCCGCAGCACCTGCTCATCGGCAAATCGCCCAGCCACCACCTGCAGCCCCACCGGTAGCCCCTCGCGAGTAAACCCGCAAGGCACCGACGCCGCTGGCTGTTGGGTCAAGTTGAACGGATAGCTGAACGGCGTCCATTCCATCCACTGGCCCATGCCTGACCCAGGCGGCACGTTGTGCCCGGCCTCGAACGCCACCAGCGGCATCATCGGCGACACCAGCACGTCATAGCGCTGATGGAAGGCATTCATCCGCGCCACCAGCTCAGCCCGTGCTTCCAGTGCCTCGGTGTACTGACTCAGGCTGATATCCGCACCGCGCTCGGCAATCCAGCGCAACCCTGGGTCGAGCAGGTCACGCTGCGCCGGCGACAATTGGCTGGCCAGCCGCGCCGCCCCGGCGAACCACAAGGTGTTGAAGGTATCGAGCGGATCGGCAAAGCCCGGATCGACTTCCTCCACCTGCGCGCCCAACCGCGCCAGGCGTTGCACTGCTTGCGCGGTCAGCGCCTGGATCTGCGGATCGACCTTCACGTAGCCAAAATCGGCGCTGTAGGCGATGCGCAGGCCGCTCAGATCTTGATCGTCACTCAACCACGGCACCTGCCGCGGCGCCCCGGCCAGGCCGTCGCGTGGATCGAGCCGAGCCACGCAATCGAGCATCAGCACCGCATCATCGACCGTTCGGGTCATCGGCCCCAGGTGCGACAGCAGGGTCATGGCGCTGGCCGGCCACTGCGGCACATAACCAAAGGTCGGCTTGATCCCGAAGGTGCCAGTGAAGGCACAGGGAATGCGGATCGAACCACCGGCATCGCTGCCCTGATGCAACACGCCAAGGTTGAGCGCTGCCGCCGCCGCCGCACCGCCCGACGAGCCACCTGCGGTCAGGCGCGTGTCCCAGGGGTTGCGGGTAATGCCATACAGCGGATTGTCAGTAACGCCTTTCCAGCCGAACTCCGGCGTGGTGGTCTTGCCCACCAGTACCGCCCCGGCCTCAAGCATGAAGGCAGAGAAGGGCGCGTCCACCTCCCAAGGGCCAGCCGCCGAGGTGGTCAGCGAGCCCTTGCGCGTAGGCATGCCACGGGTCAGGGTCAGGTCTTTGATCGAGGCAGGCACGCCATCCAGGCGGCCACAGGGTTCGCCGCGCTGCCAGCGTTGTTCGCTGGCGCGGGCGGCAGCGCGAGCGCCTTCGCCGTCGACATGGCAATAGGCGTTCACCGCCGGATTGTGGCGATCGATGCGCGCCAGTACATCGTCAACTACCTCGACAGGTGACAGCTGGCGCTGGCGGAACAGCTCAAGCAGTTCGACGGCGGTGAGTTCGCCGATAGCGGTCTTGCCAGTCATCTCAATGGGCTCCCTGATTGGCGGCCTGGAACATGGCGCGCAGTAGCACGTCGCAGCCGTCGGCCAGATCCTGGGGCGCGGCGTTCTCGATCTCGTTATGGCTGATACCACCTTCGCACGGCACGAAGATCATCCCGGCAGGGCCCAGCTCGGCGACGAAGATCGCATCGTGGCCAGCGCCGCTGACGATATCCATATGACTCAGGCCCAGCTCGCGGGCGCCCTGGCGCACGGCATCGACGCACTGCTTGGCGAAGTACAGCGGGGGGAAGTCGGCAGTCGGCGTGAGTTCGACGCTCAGGCCATGCTTGGCCGCGCTCGCCTCGATCACTTCGCGCACCTCGGCGACCATCGCGTCGAGGTGGCCGGGGTCGAGGTGGCGCAGGTCGATGGTCATCTGCACCTGCCCAGGAATAACGTTGCGCGAGCCAGGGTGCACGTTCAGGCAACCGACCGTGCCACAGGCGTGCGGCTGGTGAGCGTGGGCGATGCGGTTGACCGCCGCGACCACTTCGGCGGCGCCGACCAAGGCGTCTTTACGCAGGCGCATTGGGGTAGGGCCGGCGTGGGCTTCGACGCCGGTCAGCACCAGGTCGAACCACTTCTGCCCCAGGCAGCCCTGCACCACGCCGATCGTGGTACGCAGGTCTTCGAGCACCGGCCCCTGCTCGATATGCGCCTCGAAATAGGCGCCCACCGCATGCCCGGTCGGCACGCGTGGGCCGGCATAGCCGATACGCTGCAACTCAGCCCCCACCGACAGCCCCTGATCGTCGACCTTGTCCAAGGTCTCCTGCAGGCCGAACTTGCCGGCAAACACGCCTGAACCCATCATGCACGGCGGGAAGCGCGAGCCCTCCTCGTTGGTCCACACCACCACTTCCAGTGGCGCTTCGGTGCTCAGGCCAAGGTCATTGAGGGTGCGGATCACCTCCAGCCCGGCCATCACCCCATAGCAGCCGTCGAACTTGCCGCCGGTGGGCTGGGTGTCGATATGGCTGCCGGTCATCACCGGTGGCAAGTCAGGATTACGCCCCGGCCGACGGGCGAAAATATTGCCAATGGCGTCAACGCTCACCGTACACCCGGCATCCGTGCACCACTGCACGAACAGGTCGCGTGCCTGGCGGTCGAGGTCGGTCAGGGCCAGGCGGCACACGCCACCCTTTTGCGTGGCACCCAGGCGGGCCAGGTCCATCAACGATTGCCACAGGCGTTCGCGGCTGACCAGCGCGCCTTGGCCAAGCAGGTGCTGCGAGGGATCGATGCGGGTATTCATGGTCCATCTCTCCTAATGCAAATCTCATGGATTTAGCAGGGACCCTGTAGGAGCGGGCTTGCCCGCGAAGAGGCCGGTTCAGGCCTCATCGGTGGATGGCAAGGGCTGCGCCCTTGTTCGCGGGCAAGCCCGCTCCCACAGGGTTTTGTAGTGTCTGCACAGCGTCCGGGGCTAGGCGCTCAGGGCCAGGTAGCGGTTCTTGATGCTCGGGTCGGCGCGAAACTGCTCGGCGCTGCCCTGGTAGGCCACCCGGCCTTGTTCGAGCACGTAGTGGCGGTCGGCGAGTGCGTCGCAGACCTTGAGGTTCTGCTCCACCAGCAGGATCGACAGGCCTTCGTCCTTGATCCGCCGCAGGATCTTCACCAGCTCATCGACGATCACCGGCGCCAGGCCCTCGGTCGGTTCATCGAGAATCAGCAGTTTCGGGTCGTTGAGTAGCGCACGGGCGATGGCCAGCATCTGCTGTTCACCGCCAGACAGGGCAAAGCCATTGTTACGCCGGCGCTCCTTGAGCCGTGGGAACATCGCGTAGACATCCTCCAACTGCCAGCGGCTGTCCTTGCGCGCGGCAATCTTCAGGTTCTCCTCGACGTTGAGCTGGCGGAAGATCCCGCGATGCTCGGGCACCAGTGCGATGCCCTGGCGAGCGATGTCGAAGATCTCGCGGCCGACCAACGCCTGGCCGTTGAACTGGATCTGCCCCTGCCGTGGCCGGACGATGCCGAGAATGCTGCGCAGGGTGGTGGTCTTGCCGGCGCCGTTGCGTCCGAGCAGGGTCACCAGTTCACCGGCCTCGACTTTCAGTGAGACCCCTTCGAGCACATGGCTCTTGTCGTAGTAGGAATGGATCGAATCGACGCTGAGCATCAGGCGGCCTCTCCAAGGTAGGCGGTGCGCACACGCTCGTCGTTGCGCACCTGGTCCGGGGTGCCCTCGACCAGGATCTGGCCGTGGCTCATGACAGTGATGCGCTGGCTGATCGACATGACGATGCTCATGTTGTGCTCGATCAGCAGCACGGTGTGGTCGCGACCCAGGTCGCTGATCAGCTCGGTCATCACCGGAATGTCATCGATGCCCATGCCCGAGGTGGGCTCATCGAGCATCAGCAAGGTCGGCTTGGCGCAAATCGACATGCCCACTTCCAGCACCCGCTGCTGGCCGTGCGACAGCTCGCCAGCCAGGGTTTCGGCGCGGCCGTTGAGCTTGAGCCGCTCCAGCACCTGGTCGGCGGTGTCCCAGTGGCTGCGCTTGTGCTCGACACTGCGCCAGAAGTTCAGCGCACCGAGGCCATCGCGGCCTTGCGCGGCCAGGCGCAGGTTCTCGCGTACGCTGAGGTTCTGGAACAGGCTGGTGAGCTGGAACGAGCGCGCCATGCCCAGCGCTACCCGGCCATGGGAGGGTTTGCGGATGATGTCCTGGTCGTTGAACAGGATCTTGCCAGCCGTGGCCTGGCGCTCGCCGGTCAGGCAGTGGAACAGGCTGGTCTTGCCGGCGCCGTTGGGGCCGATGACCGTGTGGATGGTGCCCGCGCGGACCTTCAGGTCAACCCCATCGACTGCGCGGAACGGCCCATAGGCCAACTGCAGATTGCGGGTTTCCAGGAGAAATTCACTCATCACAGGGTCTCCTTGGTCTTGGCATCGAGGGTGCGCGAGGGTTGCAGGCGCTTGACCAGGTCGGCCAGGCCGCCCCACAAGCCGCCACGCATGAACACCACCACCAGGATCAGAATCGCCCCCAGCAGCATCAGCCAGCGCGGCCATAGCTCCGACAGCACATCGCCAAGCACGACGATGGCGCCGGCGCCCAGCAGCGAGCCGAACAGCGAGCCGGTGCCGCCGACGATGGTCATGATCAGGATGTTTTCGCTCATCATCAGGTCGATGTTCGACAGCGGTGCGAAGTGCAGCAGCATCGCGTACAGCGCCCCGGCGATGCCGGTGATGGCGCCAGACAACATGAACACCAGGATCTTGAAGTGGCGGATGTCATAGCCAATCGCCGCGGCGCGGGTCTCGTTCTCGCGGATCGCCAGCAAGGTGCTGCCAAACGGCGAGCGGATCACCCGCAGGGCGCCGGCGAAGATCAGCAGGAACAACACGGCGACGAAGGCATAGAAGTGCCGGGGGTTAGCCAGGTCGACCAGCACATGGCCGGCGATCTCGATATTGGGCCGTGGCACGTCGAGCAGGCCGTTGTCGCCGCCGGTCCAGCCGCTCAGGGTGTAGGCGAGGAAATACGCCATCTGGCTGAAGGCCAAGGTCAGCATGACGAAGTAGATGCCCTTGCGGCGGATCGCCAAGGCGCCGACCAGCAACGCCAACAGGGCACCGAACAGCGCCGCGCCGACCAGCGCGCCGAGCATGCCCCAGTGCAGGTGGATCATCAGCAGCGCCGCGCCATAGGCACCCGCGCCGAAGAAGATGCCCTGGCCGAACGACAGCAGCCCGGTGTAGCCCAGCAGCAGGTTACAGGCCAGCGCGGCGAGACCGAAGATCAGGATCTCGGTAGCCAGGGTCGCCGACGGCAAGATCAGCGGCAGGCCGATCAGGCTGACGATCAGCAGCAACAGCAGGGCAGGGCCGTGACCCTTGGCCACTGCCAGTGGATTCTTGTCAGTCATGTTCATGCTCTCCCGAACAGGCCGTAGGGACGAACCAGAATCACCGCCGCCATCGCGCCGTAGATCATCAGGCTGGCGCCTTGCGGCCAGAGGCTGGTCATCATGCTTTGCACCACACCCACCAGCAGCCCGCCCACCAGCGCGCCGCCGAACGAGCCCATGCCACCGATCACCACCACCACGAAGGCGATACCGAGGATCTCCGGGCCAACGAACGGCTGGGCACCGCGCAGCGGCGCGAACAGCACCCCGGCGACACCGGCCAGGCCCACGCCGAGAGCGAAGGTCAGGGAGAACAGGCGGAAGATGTTGGTGCCCAGCAGCGACACGGTTTCGGTGCTTTCACTGCCGGCCCGCACCAGGGCGCCGAAGCGGGTGCGCTCCAGCAACAGCCACAGGCCCAGGCCGATCAGCGCAGCGAAGCCGATCAGGAACAGGCGGTAGTAGGGGTAGATGAAGTCGCCGACGATCAGCACCCCGCGCAGCTCGGGTGGCACCGCGATGTGCTTGCCGACCGGGCCCCAGATCAGCACCGAGGCCTCCTGGATGATCAGCGCGATGCCGAGGGTGACGAGGATCTGGAAGGTATGTGGCAGGTGGTAGATGCGCTTGATCAGCACGCGCTCGACCGCCCAGGCCAAGGCCGCCACCGTCAATGGCGCGATCAGCAGCGCCAGCCAGAAGTTACCGGTCAGGGCCACGGCGGTGTAGCACAGGTAGGCGCCGAGCAGGAAGAACGCGCCATGGGCGAAGTTGACGAAGTTGAGCAGGCCGAAAATGATCGTCAGGCCCACGGCGATGAGGAAGTAGATCATCCCCAGCCCTAGGCCGTTGAGCAGCTGGAACAGGTACAAATCGAGCATGGAAGTGCCCTCTGCAGCGCGCCGAGCGCCTGCATCTGTGCAAAAAATGGGACCAGCGCCGCGGCTCAGGCCAGGGCGCAACCGGTGTGATCGACCTCGACGAACGAGCGGCCGGCACTGAGCACCTCGGCCAAATCGTCTTCATCGCGCATCTGCGCCTGCGGCTTGCCCCGCAGCAGGTAGTAGTCTTTGAGCACCTGGTGATCGCCGGGGCGGATCAGCTCCTCGCCGGTCGGCCCCTGGAAGCGCATGCCCTGTAGCGCCTGGGATACCGCCGCACCATCGAGGCTGCCGGCTTTGACGATGGCCTCGAGCATGACCTTGGTGCCGATGTAGTCGGCGGCCAGCGGGTAGTTGGGGTTGATGCCGTAGGCCTTGCGGGTGGCTGCGACCAGCTCGCGGTTCAGCGGGGTGTCGACCTGGTGCCAGTACTGCGCGCCGAGGTAGACGCCTTCGAGTACATCGCTGCCCAGCTCCTGGAACTGATCCAGGCCGGCCGACCACACCAGCAGCACTTTCATCCGCTCCTTGATGCCGAAATTGACCGCCTGGCGCAGGGCGTTGGATGACTGGCTGCCGAAGTTGAGCAACACCAGTACGTCGGGCTTGGAGGCGATGGCGTTGGTCAGGTAGCCGGAGAACTCCTGCTCCTGCAGCGAGTGGTAGCTGTTGCCGATGTGTTCGATGCCGTGCTCGGCGAACACCTTGCGCGCGTTGTCCAGCAGGGCATCGCCGAACACGTATTGCGGGGTGATGGTGTACCAGCGCTTGGCCTCGGGCAGCAGCTTGATCATCGGCACCAGGGTTTCGCGAATGGCGCCGTAGGTCGGCACCGACCAGCGGAAGGTCGAGCTGTTGCAGTCCTTGCCGGTGATCTCGTCGGCGCCGACCGGGGTCATGAACACGCCGCCGGCCTTGTGAATCTCCTTGGACACCGCCAGCGCCGAGGAGGACAGGGTGCAGCCCTGGAAGAAGCGCGCGCCATCCTGGCCGATGGCTTCCTGAACCTTGCGTACCGCTTTACCGGCGTTGCCCTCGGTGTCGATGACCTTGTACTTCAACGGTCGGCCGAGCAATTGCGGGTGTTCGGCAATGGCCAGGCGCGAACCCATGTCGGCGTATTTGCCATAACTGGCAAACGCCCCGGACATCGACTTCAGTCCGTAGAAGGTCAGCGGCTCTTCGGCGAATGCCCGGTGCGCTCCGAGGGGGAGGCTACCGAGGGCACCCAGGGCAAGGCCTGCCTTGAGCAGGGTACGTCTTTGCATGAGTAACTCCTTGGTTGTGGTTATTAGGCAGGAGTGGCAATGACAAAGCGGGTACGGCTGGGCCTGTGCGCAGGCCTCTGTCCAGGCGGATCAGTGGTGGTGATCGAACTCCAGCAGGAAGTTGCGGGCGACCTCGCCTTCGAGCGCGGTCATGTGGTGTTCGGCGTCGCACATGTGCTCGTGCATCAGACGGCGCACGGCCTGTTCGTCGCTGGCGCGTAATGCCAGCAACAGTTGCTTGTGGTAGTCGATGTTGGCTGCGGCGAACTGCTGGCGCTTGGGCAGGTAGGCTTTTTTCAGCACCACCAGGTCGCGTAGCAGGTCGTTGAGAAACACCGCCATGAAGCTCAGCAACGGGTTGGGGCAGCGGCGTGCGAGCAGGGTGTGGAACTCAAGCTCGGCCAGGCGTTGTTCGCGCTGGCCCTCTTCGCTGTCTTCCGGGGCGCTGCAGAAATCGATGTTGGCTTGCAGGGCGGCGTAGTCGTCTTCGCTCAGCTTGCCCATCACCGACACCGCCAGCTCGACTTCGATGACCTTGCGCAACTGGTAGACCTGCTCGCCATCCAGGTGCTGGAAGTGCAGGTAGTTACGCAGGGCGCGGCTAGCCGGTTCAGTGCCGACTTCATTGAGGTAGGCGCCGCCCGTGGGGCCGGTGCGGGTGCTGACCAGGCCTTCGACTTCGAGGGCCTTGAGTGCTTCACGGGCGGTGCCCTTGGAGCATTCGAAGTGCTCCATCAGCTCGCGCTCGGTGGGCAGGCGGTCCCCCGGGTGCAGGGCCTCGGTGACGATCGAGCGCTTCACCGATTCGACGATCATGTCGGAGAGCTTCTGGCGTTTGCGCTTGGGTTTGAGCATGGCTGCTAATTTTTCATATTTATGCGGATAAATAGGATTTAGCGAATTTTGCTCGGGTGGGTCAATGGTGGCGGTGGGGGAGGGGTCGTAAATAGTGTGGAAGGGTCGGGGAGAGATATGTGCCGAAGTCTGTGCCGTCAGAATGCACTCGCGGGGCAAGCCCGCTCCCCCGTTTGCTCACAGATCATTGATCTGGCGTGGGAGCGGGCTTGCCCCGCGAGTGGCCGGCCGGATTAGTGCTTCTGCTCAGGCCCCTGCTCCAGATGCGCCTGGCTGCAATACCACTGGCTACCCTGCTGCAAGGCCCGGTCATTGGGCAGATGCACGCCACAATGCGCACAACGGACCATCTTCAGCGGGTCATCGAGCTTCTGCTCAGGACGTGATTGCTGGCTGAGCTTGAATTTGCGCCACAGCCAGAACGCGGCGGCGATCAGGGCGATCCAGAAGAGTAGGCGAACCATGGTGTCCAGCTTGTCGAGAAATAGAGGCCACAGTCTAGGACGCGGGCATGAAAAAAGGGAGGCCTGGGACTAATGCTGTTCACTAAAGATTTTGGGGCCGCTTTGCGCCCCTTCGCGGGCAAGCCCCGCTCCCACAGGTAAAGCGCTTAACTTGAGAGCGGCGCTACACCTGTGGGAGCGGGGCTTGCC
>Ga0247821_10000385_pt1 | contig 24684 bp, 18 predicted proteins | sample 13C_Glycerol_Day_FD_192481 | JGI IMG/M metagenome (GOLD analysis project Ga0247821, IMG submission 192481) | Soil microbial communities from agricultural site in Penn Yan, New York, United States - 13C_Glycerol_Day14 | ecosystem: Environmental > Terrestrial > Soil > Agricultural land | place... | reverse complement strand
GCGGCCACGGATCTTGTCGGAGATTTTCTCGGCGATCATGATCGTGGTGGCGTTGAGGTTGCCGGTGATGATGATCGGCATGATCGAGGCATCGACCACACGCAGACCCTGCATGCCATGCACGCGGCCCTGGCCGTCGACCACCGCCATGTCGTCGGTGCCCATCTTGCACGAGCAGGACGGGTGGAACGCGGTTTCGGCGTGCTCGCGGATGAACTTGTCCAGTTCCTCGTCGGTCTGCACCTCGGCGCCCGGGCTGATCTCGCGACCACGGAAGGCGTCCAGGGCAGGCTGGGCCATGATTTCGCGGGTCAGGCGGATGCCGTCGCGGAACTCCTGCCAGTCCTGCTCGGTGGCCATGTAGTTGAACAGGATGCTCGGGTGCTGGCGCGGATCCTTGGACTTGAGCTGGATACGGCCGCGGCTTGGCGAGCGCATCGAACCCATGTGGGCCTGGAAGCCGTGCTCCTGCACACCGTTGCTGCCGTTGTAGTTAATGGCAACAGGCAGGAAGTGGTACTGGATGTTCGGCCAGTCGAACTCAGGACGGGTACGGATGAAACCACCGGCCTCGAACTGGTTGCTGGCGCCGATGCCGGTACCGTTGAACAGCCACTCGGCACCGATGGCCGGCTGGTTGTACCAGAGCAGCGACGGGTACAGCGACACCGGCTGGGTGCAGGCGTACTGCAGGTACAGCTCCAGGTGGTCCTGCAGGTTCTCGCCGACGCCTGGCAAGTCATGCACCACCGGTACGTTCAGGCTTTCCAGCAGGGCGCGCGGGCCGACACCGGAGCGTTGCAGCAGCTGCGGAGAAGCGATGGCGCCGGAGCAGACGATGACTTCCTTGCGGGCACGGGCTTCCACGCGCTCTTCGCTGGAGCCGACCAGGTAGCTCACGCCGACGGCGCGCTTGCCGTCGAACAGCACGCGATCGGTCAGGGCGTGGGTGACGATGTGCAGGGTCGAGCGCTTCTTGGCGGTATCCAGGTAGCCGCGGGCGGTGCTGGAGCGACGGCCTTTAGGCGTCACGGTACGGTCCATCGGACCGAAGCCTTCCTGCTGGTAGCCGTTGAGGTCTTCGGTACGTGGATAACCGGCCTGCACGCCGGCTTCGACCATGGCGTGGAACAGCGGGTTGTTGCCGGCTTTAGGCGTGGTCACGCTGACCGGGCCTTCGCCGCCGTGGTAGTCGTTCGGGCCGATGTCGCGGGTCTCTGCCTTGCGGAAGTACGGCAGGCAGTCCAGGTACGTCCAGTCTTCCAGGCCTGGCAGTTCCGCCCAGCCGTCGAAGTCCATTGCGTTGCCACGGATGTAGCACATGCCGTTGATCAGCGAGGAGCCACCCAGGCCCTTGCCACGACCGCATTCCATGCGGCGGCCGTCCATGTGCGGCTCAGGATCGGTCTCGTAGGCCCAGTTGTAGCGGCGACCCTGCAGCGGGAAGGCCAGGGCGGCCGGCATCTGGGTGCGGAAGTCGGCGCGGTAGTCCGGGCCACCGGCTTCGAGCAGCAGGACGGTAACGCCTTCGTCTTCGGTCAGGCGGGTCGCCAGGGTGTTACCGGCCGAGCCGGCACCGACGATGATGTAATCGAATTCATGGGACATGATCTGTTCCCTCATTGGGCAGTAGGCAGGAAAAGCGGGAGCGCCCGGGCCTTTGCGGTCCGGGCGCGGCTACACGGGGTGCTTAGAACACCGAGTTGTAGTTGCCCAGCTCGACCTGTACCGACTTGATGCGCGTGTACTGAGCCAGCGAGCTCACGCCGTTTTCACGGCCGACACCGGACTGCTTGTAACCGCCGACCGGCATTTCGGCTGGCGACTCGCCCCAGGCGTTGATCCAGCAGATACCGGCTTCCAGCTTGTGGATGATGCGGTGGGCGCGGCTGATGTCGTTGGTGCAGACGCCGGCGGCCAGGCCATATTCGGTGTCGTTGGCACGACGGATGACTTCTTCCTCGGTCTCGTAGCTGAGGATGCTCATCACCGGGCCGAAGATCTCTTCCTTGACGATGGTCATGTCGTCGCGGCAGTCGGTGAATACGGTCGGGGCCACGAAGGCGCCCTTGGCGAATTCGCCGTCGGTCATGCGATCGCCACCGCACAGGACGCGGGCGCCTTCTTCCTTGCCCTTGGCGATGTAGCCCAGCACGCTTTCCATGTGGGCGAAGCTGACCAGCGGGCCGAAGTTGGTGTTTTCGTCTTCAGGGTTGCCGACGCGGATGCGGGCAACGCGCTCGACGATCTTGGCTTCGAAGGCCGCTTTCATCGAGGCCGGAACGAAGACGCGGGTACCGTTGGTGCAGACCTGGCCCGAGCTGTAGAAGTTGGCCATCATGGCGATGTCGGCGGCGCGATCCAGGTCCGCGTCGTCGCAGATGATCAGCGGCGACTTGCCGCCCAGTTCCATGGTGACTTCCTTGAGGGTCGAGCTCGAGGCGCTGGCCATGACTTTCTTGCCGGTGGTGGTGCCGCCGGTGAAGGAGACCTTCTCGATGCGCGGGTGTTCGGTCAGCCAGGTGCCGACTTCGCGGCCGCTGCCGGTCAGGACGTTGAACACGCCGTCCGGCAGGCCGGCTTCGGTGTAGATCTCGGCCAGTTTCAGGGTGGTCAGCGAGGTGACTTCCGATGGCTTGAAGATCATCGCGTTGCCGGCGGCCAGGGCTGGAGCGGATTTCCACAGGGCGATCTGGATCGGGTAGTTCCAGGCGCCGATACCGACGGTCACGCCCAGCGGCTCGCGGCGGGTGTAGACGAACGAGCTGTCGCGCAGCGGGATCTGCTCGCCTTCGATGGCCGGTACCAGGCCTGCGTAGTATTCCAGCACGTCGGCGCCGGTGACGATGTCGACGTAACGGGTTTCGGAGTAGGACTTGCCGGTGTCCAGGGTTTCCAGGGCGGCCAGCTCGTCATTGCGCTCACGCAGGATGTCGACGGCACGACGCAGGATGCGCGAACGCTGCATGGCGGTCATGGCGGCCCAGACTTTCTGGCCGCGCTCGGCGCTTTCCACGGCGCGCTCTACGTCTGACTGGGTGGCGCGTTGCACCTGGGCGAGGACTTCGCCGTTGGCCGGGTTGATGGCTTCGAAGGTGGCATCGCTGCCAGCGTCGACATAACCACCATCAATGTACAGTTTTTGCAGTTCGAAACGGGCCATAGTGTCCTCGCAAGTGCATAGTGTTTTTGGCTATCCGAGCGGCGCTCCTGCCTGTTGGGCAATTGCGGCGCGTCGTGGTTCAGAGGCCCGGGTTTGTGTGTCCGGACTCGTCTGTTTCGCCAGTTGTAGATCCATGTATTCGTAAGCGATTTGCTTCGCCTGGTCGGTGTCGAAGGCGTCTCCGGAGAGCGCACCACGCAGCCACAGCCCGTCGATCAACGCTGCCAGTCCCCGTGCCGCAGTGCGTGCTTCAGGCAACGACAGGCTGCGACGGAACTGGCAGCACAGGTTGGAATACAAGCGGTGATCGTTGATCCGCTGCAACCTGTGCAAAGACGGCTGGTGCATGCTGGAGGCCCAGAACGCCAACCAGGTTTTCATTGCCGGGCCGTTCACCTGGCTGGCGTCGAAGTTGCCTTCGATGATCACCTGCAGGTGGGCACGCGGGCTGTTGTCCTTGAGCGCCTGCCGGTTGGCGGCGACGTTCTCGTTCAGCACGCTCATCAGGTACCGCATGGTCGCTGCGATCAGGCCGTTCTTGTCCTGAAAGTAGTGACTGATGATGCCATTCGACACACCGGCCAGACGGGCGATCAGCGCAATGCTGGCATCCCCCATGCCGACCTGGTCGATAGCCAGCAGGGTGGCTTCGATCAACTGCTGGCGGCGGATGGGTTGCATACCGACCTTGGGCATCTCTACATCTCCTCAGGCCTGCGAGCAGTCGACGAGCGGCTGCCTCGGCGAAGGCCAGTCTATTTTGTTTTGATTGAACGTTCAATCAACAAAGAATATCCTCTGCGACAATCTGTGCCATTGACAGGTTTTCGAGCCGGTCAAAACGCACATATTGGCACCCCAGAAATACCTGAAACCCCCGAAATACAAGGTGTTGACGGTTTTTGCCGCTGCGTATCGCAGTGCCTGCGAACGGTGACGCACCGTTCGGCGGACCCTCGGGAAAGGGAACGGGCCTGTGTTTTTTTGCCGCAGCCGGCATGGGATCACGGTTTTTTCAGGGTGCTTTTATAACACCTGACGCGATGGGGCCATTGCACCATTTGCTCAGGGAAAAGTCGTTTTCGTTTCTCTCGCACTGCCCGGAGCAAATGTGCAATGAGTTCTGCCTCCCTAATCAAGACCCCTGCCGAGAGGGTCCGGGTCAACAGCGTGGTGTTCATCACCTCCGCGTTGCTGATCCTCGTGTTGACTGCCTTGCTTATCGCTGTACCCGAAAAAGCCGGCGAAGTGCTCAACGTCGCCCAGACCTGGCTGACCCGAAGCTTCGGCTGGTATTACATGCTGGTGATCGGCGGTTACCTGGTATTCGTGGTCGTGATGGCCTTCTCCAGCTACGGCAAGCTCAAGCTTGGCGGCAAGGACGACAAACCCGACTTCAGCTATGGCGCTTGGGCCGGCATGCTGTTCTCCTCGGGTATCGGCATCTCGCTGCTGTACTTCGGTGCCTCTGAGCCGCTGGACCACTACTTCAACCCGCCAGAAGGCACCGCCGCCAGCGCCGAGGCTGCGCGCCAGGGCCTGCAGCTGACCTTCCTGCACTGGGGCCTGCACGGCTGGGCGATCTATGCCTTGGTCGGTCTGGCTGTAGGCTACTTCGCCTACCGTCACAACCAGCCGCTGGCGCTGCGCTCGGCGCTGTACCCACTGATGGGCGAGCGCTGGGTCAAGGGTGGCGCCGGTCACGCGGTGGACATCTTTGGCATGTTCGTGACGCTGCTGGGTCTGGTGACCAATCTGGGCATCGGTTCGATGCAGGTGGCCTCGGGCCTGGAGTACCTGTTCGGCATGGATCACAGCAAGACCAACCTGCTGATTGTGATCCTGGTCATGGCCACAGTGGCCACTGTGGCCGCAGTTTCCGGCGTGGAGAACGGTATCCGTCGCCTGTCGAACCTGAACATCATGCTGTTCAGTGGTCTGCTGATCTTCGTTCTGCTGGCCGGTGACACCCTGCACCTGCTCAACGGTTTCGTACAGAACATCGGCGACTACCTCAACGGCATCGTGTTGAAGACTTTCGATCTCTACGTTTACGAGAGTGAAGCGGGCAAGTCCGAGCGCTGGCTGGGGCTGTGGACTGTGTTCTACTGGGCCTGGTGGATTTCCTGGGGCCCATTCGTCGGCATGTTCATCGCACGTATCTCCAAGGGCCGCACCGTACGTGAACTGGTTGCCGGTGTGTTGCTGATTCCGCTGGGCTTCACCCTGGCCTGGCTGTCGATCTTCGGCAACACTGCGCTGGACCTGGTGATGAATCATGGTGCCGTGGAGCTGGGCAAGACCGCGCTCGAACAGCCGTCGATGTCGATCTACCAGCTGCTGGAATTCTTCCCGGCGGCCAAGATTGTCATTGGTGTGGCGGTGTTCGTCGGCTTCGTGCTGTTCCTCACCCCAGCCGACTCTGGCGCGGTGATGATGGCCAACCTGTCGTGCAAAGGCGGCCAGGTCGATGAGGACGCGCCGCACTGGATGGTCGTGTTCTGGTCGGTGGTGATCACCCTGGTGACCATCGGTCTGCTGTTCGCCGGCAACTTCGCCGCCATGCAGACCATGGTGGTGCTGGCCGGTCTGCCGTTCTCGGTGGTGCTGGTGCTGTTCATGTTCGGCCTGTACAAGGCCATGAAACAGGACAGCCAGGTCGAGCAGGAGCAAGCGGAACTGGCTGCCCGTGGTCGTCGTGGCTTCAGTGAGCGCCTGAGCCAACTGGACCTGCAACCGACCCAGGCGATGGTCCAGCGTTTCATGGACAAACAGGTCAGCCCGGCGCTGAAGGACGCGGCCGCACAGCTGCAGACCCTCGGCTTCCAGGTCCAGACCCGTGTCGGCCAGTCGCGCTCGGCCATGGGCCTGCGCATCGAGATGGAAGAGGGCAACCCGTTCGTCTACGAAGTGAGCCTGGACGGCTACCTGGCCGCGCCGAGCGATGCACCGGTCGAAGGCGAGAGCGAAGTGCGCCAGCGCTTCTACCGCGCCGAGGTGTACCTGCACAACGGCAGCCAGGAGTATGACCTGATGGGCTTCACGCCGGATCAGATCACCCGTGATGTGCTGGATCAGTTCGAAAGCCATCGCCAGTTGTTGGGGCGTGTCTACAGCTGATCCTGGATCGCTGAGGTAGAACAAGGGCCTTGCCGGTGACGGTGAGGCTCTTTTTGTTTATTGGATACGGGGTGCATTTCAGGGGCGTGCAGTATCCGAGGGGCACGGCTTCAGTCGATCCGAATCCGTGGCGCTGCCTTCGCTATGGTCGATGTCACCATTGGCATTGAGATACATGTGCGTACCAAACCAAGACGGGGTGATGTAGACGCAACGGGGGCGACCATCTTTATTCTGCCAGTCAAACATCATGAAAAATTTCTCGTCTGGAAACAGGAAGCCTTGATCGGTAGTGCTGGCACCAGGCGGCAGACGGCCTTTATATATCCGGTGCTGAACGTTCCAGATGTATCGTAGCTCTTCAGTTCCGTTTTTGTCGTAGTGGACGGTGGCGTTTGGCAGTATGTAGGCCTTCCACAGGATGACCAATAATAGAATCAATGCTAGTAAAAGCACCGGAAACAAACAGATTCCGAGAGTCCATGCAATGCACAGCAGGAAGATCTTACTAGCAGGTGTGGTCTTCAATGCCATCCCCCCAGTCATCTGGCGCAACCGATAGTACTTCTCGCATGACCGATTCTGTGGCTATTTCACCGCTCGGATATTGCTGGTGAAGCTTTATGCCGATGCTGATTGAAACCCTGTCGGCAACATCATCCCATGAGCGCAGGTCTGTCCATGGGCTGGCCGTAGGGCGGGGGCCAAGCAGTCTCCTTTCATGTTTCGGTTTTGTTAAGAACTCCAAGCCCTTGCGCACAGAGTCCGAGATGATCTGTTCAGCTCCGGCACCATCGAGCAGTAAACCCTCTGAAAGCCCTGCCGCAGTGCCGACATAGCCATAGTGCATGTTCGACCAAATATCATAGTAATAGTTGTACTTACCTTGTTTATGCCATACGACACCGTTATACATCTCTTGAAGTATTGGCTTGTGATCCCAAGGCCGATTCTGCCCAACCCGCTCCGTCCAGATCGCCAACGCCTCGATCTGCTTCTTTAACGCAATGCCACTGAAATTCGGCGGACCTGCCAGCCGGGCGTACCAGGGCAGGGCGAGGAATTTCTCTGCTGCTGCAGTGGGGTCATAGCAGAGCAACTCTTTCATCCTCAGCACCGAAGGGTGGCTGATGTTGCGATTCATCTCGCCCGCGATATAGCTCGCCAATTCTTCCATCTGGTCTGGATGGTTGCAGGAAGGGGGTTCGGTCGGCGCTGTTGCGAATCGGGTGGCAATGTCCTGATCTGACATTGGCGAGGGTGACGCAGTGGTACTCCCCGGCCGAGCCATTGCTTCCGGCGGCTGGGCTGCATCGGGGCGCGCCATTTGCCGAGGCGCCGACGTCAGCGGTGCAATCAGCCGGTTGTGTCCCGGCGGGCAACCGCAACGAACTTCAGCGCCATCGAGCACAGTCGCAATGCCGCCCCACTTCATGGCAGGCAGGCTGTCGACGATGACGCCCGTCTTGCCGCATTGCTTGCACTCGGTGGTTTTGTCTCCGAGCCGCAGCACGCCCCGGCCACCCTGGCTCGCATTGGGCAGGCTGCTGATGCAGACCGCGCCGGTGGTGGTCAGGTCGCCCTGCAGGCCTTGGCCTTTCCCGTTGACGGCGCCGCGACTCATGGCTCAGCCCTCCTGGTACTGCGGGTTGGAGGCGAAAGGGTGAGACGCGTATTTACATCCTTTTTCATGTTCCTGCTCCCTGGCGTATCAAGCTGTTCTTGGCCATGCCGTCGGTCAAAGAGGCAAGCCGGGCGAGTAACCAGAGGGAAACCTAACAGCCCGAAGCGCCAGCGACTGGCGATCGGGGAAAATCAGAAGCAGGCTTCAGGCGCGTAATCCATGTCCTACGCGTCAATATGATTTGTCTTGCTTGTGCGCATTTCAGCGTCACGCTGGACAGCCACGCAACCTCCCGGCACTCTTGGTGTTGCCTAGAAGCCCGGTGCCACTATGTTCAAGCGTCTTGTCCTGTTGCTGTGCAGTTGCCTGTCGGTTGCCGGGGTCGCCCGCGCGAGCGAGCCTGTGGTGCTGCTGACCGAAAACTTCCCGCCCTACAACATGTCGACCAGCGGCAAGAGCTTCGCTCGCGACGAGGGTATCGAAGGTATTGCCGCCGATATCGTGCGCGAGGTGTTCAAGCGCGCCGGGGTGCCCTACACCATGACCCTGCGCTTTCCCTGGCAGCGCATCTACCAGCAGGTGCTGACCACACCCGGCCATGGCATTTTCGTCATGGCCCGCCAGCCCGACCGCGAGGCGCTGTTCAAGTGGGTGGGGCCGATCGGTCCGGATGACTGGATCCTGCTGGCGCCGGAGGGCAGCACCATCAGCGTCGACAGCCTGCAGGATGCCAAGCGCTACCGTATCGGTGCCTACAAGGGCGATGCCATTGCCGAGTACCTTGCCCGCGAAGGCTTGAAACCGGCACTGGTGCTGCGTGACCGCGACAATGCGCAGAAGCTGGTCAAGGGCGAGATCGACCTGTGGGCCAGTGGCGACCCGGCCGGCCGCTACCTGGCCAAGCAGGTGGGGGTGGTCAACCTTCGAACGGTGCTGCGCTTTCATGGCGCCGAGTTGTACCTGGCGCTGAACCGCCAGGTGCCGGATGAGGTGGTCGCCCGCTTGCAACAGGCGCTGGAGCAGATGAAGGCCGAGGGTGTGGTCGAAGAGGTCTTTGCCCGCTACCTGTAACTGCGCAGCATTATCTACCGCCTTTGCGCCCAATCGGTTCACTAGTGTGCGGCTTTCTGTCCTTCAGGAGCCGCAGCAATGCCCCAGCCCACTTCCCTATCAGCGCTACCCGGCCTCAAGTACGCCACCGCCGCCCAGTTCGCCAGCCGCCCGACCCTGCGCCAGGTCGCAGGGCAGCGAGTCATGCAGCTGCTGATCGAGCACTATCCCCTGATCCGCACAGCCTGGCCCGGGTTGAGCTCAGCCGAGGCTTTGTACCTGCTGGCGCCCGCACCGGGGCGCTGGATTGCGCATCGGCTCGTGGAGGTGGTGTTGCAGGCGCTGCTCGATGGCAAAGCGCTGGACTTCAGCCGCAGCGCCGAAGGCCTCGAATACTACCTGAGCCTGAACCCGCCTTTGCGGTTCGACGCCAGTGGCGATCTGCGTGACGATCAACTTCAGGGGGTAAAGCCCGATCAGATCATCATCGACCTGGAGCCACTGAGCGGTGCGTTCAACGATCTCGTGCTCCTGCTTCGGGATGACTTCTGCCAGGCCCAGGTCGAGTACTGGAAGGCGCCGGGCAGTGTTGGCGTCAGCCGCGACCGCTGGCTGCAGCAGGCGCTCAAGACGGCGTTGCTGGGCAACTTGGCAGGGCAAGGCCTGGATGAGCAATTGCAGTCCTGCGTGTACGGGTTGCTCAAGGGCGGCGCCGCACAGCCCGAGACCTGCCTGGTGCGGGCACGGCTCAAGGCCAATGGCCGCCAGTACCTGGTGCTGTTGCCCAACCTGCTGGTGCAAGTGGAGTGGGATGAGCGTCGGGCCGTGCTCTGGTGTTCGCCGGACGGTGAGATCAAGACCTTCGACTCGTTGGGTGGATTTGCCCGAACACTCGCCGATGAACTGGCCCAACGCTTTCACTTCGAGGCGATGAGCTGGGACTGTTACACGCTGGAGGGCGACGCATTCTCGCTGCAGGCCGCCATGCTGCTGCAGATGCTGCTGGACCGGATTGGTCGCCTGCGCCTTTCGCGGGTGGCCGATATCGCCGCCATGGAGGCCCTGTTCGCGGCGTTGAGCGACCCATCGCAGTGGCTCCCGGCGGGCGAAGTGACAAGCGCTGAGGCTGGTGTTTCGTTACCACCTGCCATGCAGCAGGCAACCGGCAGCGACAGCTTTGCCTGCCAGTGTGCATTGTTCGATCTGGCCGTCGCCCAGGCCGAATCGCAGGGCGGCGGTTCGCTCGATGGCGTGCTGGACCTGCACAGCTACACCCGCCAGCAATTGCGCCAAAAACTACTGGCCGACCATCCCCTGGATGCCAACTACTTTCCCGACGACTTGATACTGACCCTGACCACGGCCCGGGGGATACCTGGCGGCGCCGGGGCCGGCGTCGGCGGCGGTGCGGTAGACATCCGGAGCATGACCTTGAGCGAGTTCGCCATCGGCAATCTCAGCGCGCTCCAGGGGGCCAGGTTGACCGGGATATCACACCGCAACAACCAGTTGATCATGCAATGGATGAACCCGGACTACGTCAAGTCCCTGGTGCAACGGGTCGATATCGGCGGCAATTATCCGCATTACGTGGCGCAGATGCTGGATGACCCCGCCCGGCGATCGCAACGGGTGATGCGCTTTGCCCGTGAGTGGCGCGCCTCGTTGTTGTTTGTCGCACTGACGGCAAAGCTTGAAGGCGGCTTGAGCGAGACGGGCTTGCAGTGTGTGGTGGACTATTGCCGCGGCCATGTGGACAGGCAGTCGCCGGCCATCGAGCTGGCGCCCCTGGCGTTCCTGCGTGAACCTGGTGCCAGTCGCCCCGACCAGGCCATGGGCATGTATGTGCTGGTCTCGTCCGAGCCGTCGATCGTACTGTTGTACCGGCCCCTGTATGCCCGGGCGCCATTAATAGAGTTTGCCAACATCGAGGCGATGATGATGGCGATCCGCGAAGGCGGCGCCGTACAGGACAGCATCCTCGACTGGCTGCCGGCGCAGGCGCGCGCCGTCTATGACCATGGCGGATTCACCGAGCCCCACCTGGGCAGGCCGATTCTGGACACCGGGCTGCTGCCGGAGCGAGTCAGGCCGGCACGCTTCGCCGCGCAGTTCTGGCAGGACGGGGTGGACGCGAAACTCTACGCGGCCAATCGCGATCTGCTGGTCGAGCTGGCCGACCGGCAATCGGTGTCCACTGCCGAGAGCCGCTGGGCCATCCTGAGCGAAGGCGCCTGGCTGTTGTTCAACGTCGTCACCCTGGTGTTGCGTGGCCCGGTGGCCGCAGTGGCGTGGCTGGTGCAAGGGCTGCGGGCCCTTGAGCAGGACCTGGTGGCGCTGAGCGAGGGCAACGAGTTCGAGCGTTCGGCGGCGGTGGTCGATCTGCTCCTCAATGCGGGCATGACCCTGATGCATGCCAGATTGCCCCAGGTGTCTGTGCCAGGGCCGGATCGCTTGCCGGGTGCCACCGGGTTCGATGGCCTGTCTGCCCGCGTACCGGGTACCAGCCGCGTAGCGCCGATCGTGGCGTTGTCCAGGGAAACGCTTTATCCGTCTGCCGAACTGGGCAAGCAGGCACGCCTGGCGCTGGATTTCTCCTGGCGGGGAGCGCAAGGCTTCAACCTGCTTTCTCCTGAACAGCGCCAGACACTACGGGCCATGCGCGCCGATATGCCGCTGCAGGGGCTTGCGCCAGTGGCGTCCGGTACGCAAATGGGGCTGTACCGGGTAGGTGAGCATCTCTATGCGCAACTGTTGGGGGAGGCCTATCGCCTCCAGGTCTCCGCTGAGGGAGTGCGCGTCGTGGGTGCCCAGGGGCAGATTGGCCCGTGGTTGAATCTCGAGCAGGGCGCCTGGCGTATCGATGGAGCACTGCGGTTGCGTGGCGGCATGCTGGCGAATCAGTCGGGCGCAGCCTTGGCGGCCACCCGGGCGAGAATGGTGACGCGGGCCAAGGTCGATAAATTGCTCGGAGAACGACACAAACTGGTGCAGGCAAGGGAGAGCCATTCCAGGGAAGCCAAGAAGCTTGGCCTGGTCATTCTGCCGCTCGAACAGGACTTGGCAAGATTGCAGGAAAGACTCGGCGCACTCGATGGTCCCGATGCCGATCCTGCGACGGTTGAACTCATGAAGCCGTTGTACGCTGAAAAAATCGCTGCAACCCAGCAGAAGCTGCGACTGGCAAGGGCGGCCGCCGTTCCTCATCTTGAGGCTGCCAGCAAGGTGGATGTTCAGTTGATTACCAACGACGAGCGTTTGCTCAAACCCGAGTACGATGGCTACTTGCGCACTCAAGAAAAAAACGTCGAGCAAGCCCTGTACGATGTGAAGCTCAGGCTGGTGCAGAACAGCGCCACCATATTCCAGGTGCTGTGGTTCTTTGCCGGCTTTGACGAGCTCAGGACAATGGGCGCCAGGTTTCTCCATCGTCCGGTCAGCGAGCAGCTCGAGTTGTACCTTGAATACAAAGGGAAACTGAACACGCTGATCGAGACAGAGCGGCGAATGCTGGTGGCCAATGAGCTCATTGACCGTTATGTGCTGGAGCTCGAGGCGACTGAAAAGGGGTTCACTCAACCAGACCAGACTGTGGGGGCGTATATCGACTCACGGAGCTTCACCACGGTGGGGCTGCGTTTCCATGTGGCCAAGGACTGTCTCGAGCTGGCCCTGCAGCTGGACCGGCCAAAAGGTGTAAGCCTGGTAAACGGGGTATTGAAGGACCTGCTGAGTGAGAGGCTGCAAAGTGCCATATCCAGTCATGTGGAAATGTTCGGCAGCAATCTCTCGGTTGCCGACAGGATCACCATCCTCCAGGAAGCCTGGCATGAGTACGGTAATGCAATCGCCAATGGCAAGCGCATTATCGCCACCCGCGGGGCAATGATCGATGTGGTCTACCTGCAAGGCTATGTGCGGGAAATCGAGTTGCTCAAGGAGTCTGCGGGCGAGGACCTGATCAAGGCCATTCGTGAGCAGGAGCTGGGGGAGGGCCATGCGCCGCGACCTGCCTACCAGGTTGTCGAGGGCAAACAGCATGTCGTCTATACCCGAGACGGCTTGCCGGTGATCGGTTCTGAGACGCAGTTGCGCGGTCGAACGCTGCTCGTTGTCCGTGATCGCTACCACCAGGGCACCAACCTGCATGTGTTCGAACGGCAGGGCGGGCAATGGCTGGAGCAGGTGGATGAGGCTGAGCCTGTGGCCGTCGAGCCTGCCAGTGAGGAGCAGCTGGGGGCCGAGGCCACTACGGCGCAAGCGTTGCTTGCTGCCAGCGCACAGGTCGAGCGACAAGCGCAGGCCTGTGTGGCTGCCAATGCCGAGGGGTATGAACTGGAGGCCCTGATGGTGGGGCATATCCACAGTCTTGAAGACTCTGCCAAGGTGCTTGGCGGTGTGGAGGGGGACCGGGACCTGGTCGGGCGCCTGAGCGCTGAAGCGCAACGGCTGCGCGTGATGCAGCGTGAACTGTTGATCGAGTTGTACAGCAATACCCCCTACCCATCGGCCGACGCCCTGAAGTACCTGCACAAGCAGCAGTTGCTCAAGATCGAGTACCAGTCCCCACGCGTACTGCTGGCCAACAACGAAGCACTGGACAAGTACAAGATCACTAGGCTCGCCAACCCACAGGCGAAAAAGGGCAAGCCGCTCTGGGAGGCGCATTTCCACTTCAGGAGCCAGGCTGCCCCGGGGCGCGAGTTCGATTGGGGGCACCTCAAGACCTGGAAGCAACGCAGCCTGGCCCGCATGGATCAGTTGCGGGCGGCCGAGCTCGGAGAGGGATTGAAGATCTATCGCGGCAATCTGAGGCTCAGCGACGTACAGGGCATCATCGCCCTCGATTGACCGCCGCCAAGGGGCCCTCAGCGATTCGCGTACCGACCATGCCTGCCATGAGCCGGCATGGCCTGGTTGCTGCGCTCGGCAATCATTTGCCGCAGGGTGATCATCTCGATGCCCTGGCGCCTGAGCCGGGGCATTTCCCGCTCCAGTACCTCGAGGGTCTGTGGATAAGGGTGACCGATCAGCACCGCCGAGCCCTGCTTGCGCGCTAGCGCCACGCCTTGCTGGAGCTGCCCGGCGATGGCCTCGGGGGTGCGTACATCGTCCAGGAACACATCCCGCGAGACATGTGCCAGGTCGACGGCCTGGGCCCTGGCGGCGGCCACGGTGGCGGCGCTGGTGCGGCTGTCGACGAAGAACAGCTGGCGGCGCTGCAACTCGCCCATCAGCCAGGCCATGGGCTCGGCCTGCGAGGTCATGCGGCTGCCCATGTGGTTGTTGATGCCGGCGGCGTAAGGCACTTTCGCCAGGGCCGCATCCAGGCGCCGCGCAAGCTCCGGCAGCGGCGTGCCGGGGTGCCAGGCGTACGGGCCGGTGGCCGGGTCCATGGGCATGTGCAGGATCACCGTCTTGCCGGCGCGATGGGCCTGGCGGGCGAAATCGGTGGCGTGCGGGGTGTCGGGCATGATCGCCATGGTCACCGGGCCGGGCAGGGCCAGGGTGCGCGCATCACGCGCCGGGCTCTGGCCGAGGTCGTCGATGATCAGGCTGAGGTAGGCCTTGCCCGGTTGAGCCGGTGCCGCCAGGGCGGCACCACTCAACAGGCAGATCAGGACGAACAGCAGGTAACGCATGAGTGAACCTTATTTGCCCTGGGTGATGCTCAGGCCCTTGAGCAGGCTCAGGGCCTGGCTCAGTTGGTAGTCATCGTCCTGCGGGCGGGCCTTCTTGCTGGCAGCCTTGCCCGATGGGCGGTCCGCGCCACCGTTGCCGTTACCCAGGTGGCCTTGCAGGTCGGCTTCCTTGAAGTTGTCGTTGTCCGGCTCGGTGGTGGTGATCCTCGCACGCCGTACTTCAACGTCCGGGACAATGCCCTGGGCCTGGATGGAGCGGCCGTTAGGGGTGTAGTACAGGGCGGTGGTGAGCTTGAGTGCGCGCTCGTTGTTCAGCGGCAGCACGGTTTGCACCGAGCCCTTGCCGAAGCTGTCGGTGCCCATCAGCACGCCGCGTTTCTGGTCCTGCAGGGCGCCGGCGACAATTTCCGAGGCCGAGGCGCTGCCACCGTTGATCAACACCACCAATGGCACGGCTTCGCTGGCGTCGGCCGGGTCGGCGGAGAAGCGCAGCTCGGAGTTGGCGATGCGGCCCTTGGTGTAGACGATCAGGCCCTTGGTGAGGAAGTGGTCGGCCACTTCCACGGCGGACTGCAGCACGCCGCCGGGGTTGTTGCGCAGGTCCAGGACCAGGCCACGCAGCTTCTTGCCGTTGTCCTTGCGCAGTTTGGCCAGGGCCTTGCCGACTTCTTCGCCGGTCTTGACCTGGAACTGGGTGATGCGGATGTAGCCGTAGTTGTCCTCGAGCAGCTGGCTCTTGACGCTCTTGACCTGGATGACCGCACGGGCAAGGGTCACGTCGAAGGGGTTGCCGCCGTCGCGCACCAGGGTCAGGGTGATCTTCTCGCCGACCTTGCCGCGCATCTTGTCGACCGCTTCGGTCATGGTCTGGCCACGGGTCGGCTGGCCGTTGATCTTGACGATCAGGTCGCCTGCTTCGATACCGGCGCGGGACGCCGGGGTGTCGTCGATGGGCGAGACGACCTTGACGAAGCCGTCTTCCATGCCGACTTCGATGCCCAGGCCGCCGAATTCGCCGCTGGTGCTTTCCTGCAGTTCCTGGAAGTCTTCAGGGCCCAGGTAGGCCGAGTGCGGGTCGAGGTTGCTGAGCATGCCCTTGATGGCGTTTTCCAGCAGGGTCTTGTCATCCACGGGTTCGACATAGGCCGCCTTGATCCGGTCCATGACCTCGGCGAAGGTGCGCAGTTCGTCCAGCGGCAGCGGTGCCTTGGTGGAGGAGGCCGATACCGTCGTGGCCGGAATCGCTGCCGGCTTGGTGGGCTCGGCCGCGCGGGCCAGGGGCGCGCCAAGGACCATGGCGATGGTCAGGGCCAGCGAAGTGAGGCGGGGCGAATGCAGCATGTCGAACGAACTCCTGATCCTGGTAGCGCTCCGGCTGGAGCCTCGGCGTAGCCCTTGTCGTGCTACGCCGTCAAATAGGGTTGGTGGTGCCTATCCCTGGGCACGGCACCATTGGGCCGGGTCGCTGGGGCGACCCTGCTGGCGGATGGCGAAGTACAGTCCCGAGCTGTCCTGGCCGCCGCTGTTGCCGACGGTGGAAATCGCCTCGCCGGCCTTGACGACGTCTCCGGCGCTCTTGAGCAGGCTCTGGTTATGGCCGTACAGGCTCAGGTAACCATTACCATGGTCGAGAATGACCAGAAGTCCAGCGCCGCGCAACCAGTCGGCGAAGACCACCCGGCCACCATGCACGGCGCGCACCTGGCTGCCGGGGGAGGCGCTGATCATCACGCCATCCCACCTGGCCCGCGAATCATCGCCACGGGTTTCGCCAAAGCGTGCCAGCAATCGACCATTGACCGGCCATGGAAGTTTGCCCCGCGCAGCAGAAAAAGCGCCACCGAAGGTCTCGCCGCTGCTGGAAACCAGCGGGCCGGGAATGGCCCTGGGCTTCTTCGGCGCATCGCTGCTGGCGGCCAGGGCGGCTTCGCGCTGGCGTTGTTTTTCCGCTTCCTGGGCGGCGAGCAGGGCCTTCTGCCGGGCTTCCTCGGCTTCACGCGCCTGGCGGGCAAGGGTTTCCTCGATGGTCTTGAGGACCTTGCTCAGGTCGGCCTGGTCCTGCTCGCGGGCCTGCAGCTTCTGGTCGCGGGCCTTGACGTCGTTGTTGAGCTTGGCCAGCACCTGCTGGCGCTCGGCGCGGACCTTCTCCAGTTCCTGGCGCTGGGTGTCGAGGGTGCCTTGCTGGGCCAGCAACTGGGCCTGTTGCAGGTTGATGTCCTGTTCGACGCTGGCCAGCTGGCGCAGGGTTTCATTGAAGTTGCGCAGCTGTGTCAGGCGCGCCTGGCTCAGGTAGTCGTAGTAGGTCAGGGTGCGAGCGAATTTCTCCGGATTCTGCTGGTTGAGCAGCAGCTTGAGGTACTCCTCGCGGCCATTCTGGTAGGCCGAACGAGCCTGGATGGCAATCAGGCGTTGTTGTTCAATACGGGCGCTCTGGAGTTTTTTTTTCTCGTGATCAAGGCGCTCCAGCTCGCCCTCGGTCTTTTTTAGTTCCTGCTGCAGGGCCTCCACCTGCTTTTCCAGCTTGCCGATGTCGGTTTCAGTGCTGCGCAGGTCTTTCTGCACACCGGATTTTTCCTGCTGCAACTGGCCAAGCATTTTTTTCAGCTCGGCAATGTCCTGACGCGTGGCGTCCAGTTGCTGCTGGGTTTGCGCGCGCTCGTCGGCAAACGCCGGGCTGAGCAGGCAAGACAGGGCTAGAACGATCAGGGCGCGAAACATGGAGTGGGCGACACCAGGGATAGAGACTGGCCTAGTATGCCCGCCGCAGGCTGCAAAAAAAACGCCTCAAGGCAACTGCATTGAGGCGTTTGTCCGGAAAACCGACCGGTGTGGCCGGTTTATCGGCTTCAGGCGTCGATCAGGATCGAGGTCCCGGTCATCTCGGCGGGTTTTTCAAGGCCCAGCAGCTGGAGCATGGTCGGTGCCACATCGGCCAGCACGCCGCCTTCGCGAACCTTCACGGCACGCTTGCCGACGTAGATGAACGGCACTGGCTCGGTGGTGTGCGCGGTGTGCGCCTGGCCTGTGCATTCGTCTTCCATCTGCTCGACGTTGCCGTGGTCGGCGGTGATCAGCGCTTCGCCGCCGACCTTGTCCAGCGCCGCGACAATGCGCCCGACGCAGCCGTCCAGGGCTTCCACGGCCTTGACCGCGGCTTCAAACACGCCGGTGTGGCCGACCATGTCGCCGTTGGCGTAGTTGACCACGATCACGTCGTAGCGCTGCTGTTCGATGGCTTCGACGATGCGGTCGGTGACTTCCGGCGCGCTCATCTCCGGCTGCAGGTCGTAGGTGGCGACCTTCGGCGACGGGATGAGGATGCGTTCTTCGCCTTCGAAGGGTTCTTCACGACCGCCGGAGAAGAAGAAGGTGACGTGGGCGTACTTCTCGGTTTCGGCGATGCGCAGCTGGGTCTTGCCGTTCTTGGCCAGGTATTCGCCGAGCACGTTGTCCAGGCTGGCCGGGCCGAAGGCTGCCGGGGCCGGGATCTTCGCCGAGTACTGGGTCAGGCCGATGTAGGCGGCAAGCTTGGGCAGGCGAGCGCGCGGGAACTCGTTGAACTCGGGCTCGACGAACACACGCGACAACTCGCGAGCGCGGTCGGCGCGGAAGTTCATGAAGATCACGGCGTCGCCGTCTTCGACCTTCACCGCCTCGCCGATGCGGGTGGCTTTGACGAATTCATCGCTCTCGTCGCGGGCGTAGGCCGCTTCCAGACCGGCCAGGGCGTTCTGGGCGGTGTATTCGGCGGCGCTGTCGACGATCAGGTTGTAGGCCGCCGACACACGGTCCCAGCGGTTGTCGCGGTCCATGGCGTAGTAGCGGCCGATCAGGCTGGCGATGCGGCCCTTGCCCAGCTTGGCGAAGGTGGCGTCGAGCAGTTCGATCGACGATTGCGCGCTGCGCGGCGGGGTGTCGCGACCGTCGAGGAAGGCGTGCAGGTAGATCTTCTCGGCGCCACGCTGCGCGGCCAGTTCGGCCATGGCGATCAGGTGGTCCTGGTGACTGTGCACGCCGCCGTCGGACAGCAGGCCGAGGATGTGCACGGCCTTGCCGGCGCCCACGGCCTTGTCGACTGCGCCGCAGAGCACGGCGTTGTCGAAGAACTCGCCGTCCTGGATGGACTTGGTCACCCGGGTGAAATCCTGGTACACCACGCGGCCGGCACCGAGGTTCATGTGGCCGACCTCGGAGTTGCCCATCTGCCCGTCCGGCAGGCCGACATCCATGCCCGAACCGGAGATCAAGCCATGCGGCTGGCTGGCGCGCAGGCGATCGTAGACCGGTGTGTTGGCGGCATGGATGGCGTTGTATTCAGGGCTGTCGCTGTGACCGAAACCATCCAGGATGATCAGGACCAAGGGTTTAGGCGTGCTCGTCATCAATAGAACTCACGGTTGTTCAGATGATAAAGACACGCATTTTAGGGCAAATTGGCCACGAATGACGAATTAACCTTGCCCGGGCGCCGGCGTTGGCCGACGGACTGTAGCCGGTACATGGGAATTACTGTCAACAAGCCGGTCCGGCGGGCTTTGGCCGACCTTGGGGGCTGTGTATACTGGCCGACATTTTTAATGGCCCGGAACACCCTCCAATGGTTGCTCACCTGATCGAATTCGCAACAAACCACTATCTGCTGGTTGGTATCTTCATCGTTCTGCTGGTACTGCTGATCGTCACCGAAGCCCGCAAGGGCGGCCGCAGCCTGAGCACTGGCGAGCTGACCGCGCTGGTCAACGGCGACAAAGGCCTGGTCATCGACATCCGTACCAGCAAGGAATACGCCGCCGGTCATATCGTTGGCGCCGTGAACATTCCCCAGGACAAGTTCGCCGCACGCATCGGCGAGCTGGAGAAGCACAAGGCCAAGACCCTGATCGTGGTCGACAACATGGGCCAGCACGCCGGCACCACCTGCCGCGAGCTGCTCAAGGCAGGCTTCACCGCTGCCAAGCTGTCCGGTGGCGTTTCCAGCTGGAAAGCCGACAACCTGCCGCTGGTGAAGTGATATGAGCAGCGTCACTGTCTACTCCAGCGATTACTGCCCGTACTGCTCGCGCGCCAAGTACCTGCTCGAGAGCAAGGGCGTGGACTTCGAAGAAATCAAGGTCGACGGCAAACCGCAGGTTCGCGCCGAAATGGCCCACAAGGCCGGGCGCACCTCGGTGCCGCAGATCTGGATCGGCAGCACCCACGTCGGCGGTTGCGACGACCTGTATGCCCTTGAGCGCGCCGGCAAGCTCGACGCCCTGCTCAAGGCGTGAACCAGAACCCTTAAAGACCCTGTAAAGAAGGATCTGTCATGACTGATCAACAGAACAACGACGCCGCAGCAGCAGCCGACGACAACGCTCCTCAGTTCTCCATGCAGCGCATCTACGTGCGCGACCTGTCGTTCGAAGCGCCAAAAAGCCCGGCGATCTTCCGCCAGCAGTGGGAGCCGAGCGTCGCCCTGGACCTGAACACCAAGCAGAAAGCCCTGGAAGGCGACTTCCACGAGGTGGTGCTGACTCTTTCGGTCACCGTGAAGAACGGCGAAGAAGTGGCCTTCATCGCTGAAGTCCAGCAGGCGGGTATCTTCCTGATCAAGAACCTCGACGCGCCGTCGATGAGCCACACCTTGGGCGCCTTCTGCCCGAACATCCTGTTCCCGTACGCGCGTGAAGCCCTGGACAGCCTGGTAACCCGTGGCTCGTTCCCGGCACTGATGCTGTCGCCGGTCAACTTCGACGCCCTGTACGCCCAGGAAATGCAGCGCATGCAGGAAGCCGGCGAAGCCCCTTCGCTGCAGTAAGTCTTGCGATGCCACGAAAAAGCGCCCCTCGGGGCGCTTTTTTCTTGGTTCAGGCAAAGCCCTGCTGGCGCCAGGCTTCGTAGACGGTCACCGCCACGGTATTGGACAGGTTCAGGCTCCGGCAGCCTGGTCGCATCGGCAGGCGCAGGCGCTGCTCGGGGGGCAGGCTGTCGAGCACTTCGGCCGGCAGGCCACGGCTTTCCGGGCCGAACAGGAAGGCGTCGCCCGGCTGGTACGCGGTTTCATGGTAAGGGTGCGAAGCCTTGGTGGTGAAGGCGAACAGGCGCGGCTGGCCCAGGCTCTCCAGACAGCTGGGCAGGTCGGCATGGCGCTTGAGGGTGGCATACTCATGGTAGTCCAGCCCGGCTCGGCGCAGGCGCTTGTCGTCCAGTTCGAAGCCGATGGGCTCGATCAGGTGCAGGTCGCAGCCGCTGTTGGCGCACAGCCTTATAATGTTGCCGGTATTCGGCGGAATCTCTGGTTGAAAGAGGATGACGTGAAACATGCACGGCTCCGAACATAAAGATGGCGAGCATTCTACTCCTGAACCGGACCCGCGTTCGCAGCAATGGCCACGGGTTCTGTTTTCGCTGGCGATCTTCGGCATGCTGGTGGGGCTGATGATCGGCCGCCTGACCGCGCCCGAGCCCCGGGTGCTGGAGCAGGTGCAGATCGTCGAGGGTGGCCTGGACCTGTGGTTCAACGAAGAACCCAAACTGCATGGCGAGGAAGTGGAGGGCACCCTGGCCCTGGTATTCGAGGCCGAGGGCAAGGCTGCCCGGGGTCAGCTGCAGCTGCAGGGGAGGCCTGTGACCTGGCGGGTACAGAAGAGTGACGGTGGGCTGCTGGTGACCCTGGTCGCGGCTCGCCCCCTGCACGGCGACTGGGCCGGTGCAGAGGACGAGGGGCGCTGGCGGGTGCAGGTGCGATTGCGCGAATAAAAGAGGGGAATCCCCGGCCTGCCTGTACCAAGGCCCCCAAAACTGGAAGTACTGATACTAATGCAGAGTGTGTGCCAGTTTTGTTGCAGTGCGGAAAATGTTGGGTTTAGAGCGGTTGGCGAGGTTTTTACCGGCGTTTTTTGCGTTGTAGCGGTGCGTCGTGGGTCATGGCGGTGCACTTTAGGGCGCTATCGCAGGCTGCGCCAGCTCCCACAACACCGTTCCTTGTGGGAGCTGGCGAAGCCTGCGATCGACTGCAAAGCAGTCGCAATCCAGGCGCCTCGCAGGATCAGACCTCGTCGTCGCCTTCGTCATCGCCCCCGTCGACCTTCATCCCCAGCTCCTTGATCTTGCGCGTCAGGGTATTGCGCCCCCAGCCCAGCAGCACGGCGGCATCGCGGCGACGCCCGGCGGTGTGCTTGAGCGCTGTCTCGATCATGATCCGCTCAAAGGTCGGCACCGCGCTGTCGAGCAGGCTCGACTGACCGCGCGACAGCGCCTGGTCGGCCCACTGGCGCAGGGCCTGTTCCCAGTTGGTCACCGGCGCCGCGTCCTGCGGCAGGTTGAGCAGCTCCGGCGGCAGGTCGCCGATATGCACTTCGCGACCCGAAGCCATCACCGTGATCCAGCGGCAGGTGTTCTCCAGCTGGCGCACGTTGCCCGGCCACGGCAGGTTGCGGATGAATTCCTCGGTTTCCGGCTTGAGCAGCTTGGGCTCCACTGCAAGTTCCTGGGCGGCGCGGCCGAGGAAGTGCTTGGCCAGAGTCGGAATGTCTTCGCGACGATCGGCCAGGCGCGGGATATGGATGCGGATCACGTTCAGGCGGTGGAACAGGTCTTCCCGGAACTTGCCGGCCTGCACCAGGGTTTCCAGGTTCTGGTGGGTCGCGGCGATGATGCGTACATCGACCTTGACCGGCACATGACCACCCACCCGGTAGAACTCGCCGTCGGCCAGCACCCGCAGCAGGCGGGTCTGGGTGTCGGCGGGCATGTCGCCGATCTCGTCGAGGAACAGCGTGCCGCCGTCGGCCTGCTCGAAGCGACCACGGCGCAGGTTGGCCGCGCCGGTGAAGGCGCCTTTCTCATGGCCGAACAGTTCGGACTCCATCAGGTCCTTGGGAATGGCTGCCATGTTCAGCGCGATGAACGGCGACGCCGCGCGCGGGCTGTGACGGTGCAGGGCGTGGGCGACCAGCTCTTTGCCGGTACCGGACTCGCCGTTGATCAGCACGGTGATATTGGAGTGACTCAAGCGACCGATGGCGCGAAACACCTCCTGCATCGCCGGCGCCTCGCCGATGATCTCCGGGGTGCGGGTCAGGCTCGGGGCGACATCCAGACCCTGTTGTTCCTGGGCGTGCTGGTTGGCACGCTTGACCAGCGAAACGGCTTCATCGACATCGAACGGCTTGGGCAGGTATTCGAAGGCACCGCCCTGGTAGGAGGCCACCGCGCTGTCGAGGTCGGAGTGGGCGGTCATGATGATGACCGGCAGGCGCGGGTGCTGTTCGCGTATCTGCGCCAGCAGATCCAGGCCACTGGCGCCGGGCATGCGAATGTCGGAAATGATCACGTCAGGCTGCTGGCGGGCCAGGCGGCTCATGACGCCGTCGGCACTGTCGAAGCTCTGGGTGGTCATGCCTTCCTGTTGCAGGGCTTTTTCCAGGACCCAGCGGATGGAGCGATCATCGTCGACGATCCAGACGGTTTCACTACGGCTCATGAGGCGGTGGCTCCTTGTTCCAGGGGCAGGAAGATCGAGAAGGTGGTGTGGCCCGGGTGGCTGTCACATTCGATCAGGCCCTGGTGCTGGCTGATGATGTTCTGGGTGATGGCCAGGCCCAGCCCGGTACCGTCCGGGCGACCACTGACCATGGGGTAGAAGATGGTTTCCTGCAGCTCGGCCGGGATGCCCGGGCCGTTGTCGATGATCTCGACCTTGGCCACCAGGCGATGGCGGGTGTGGCCGATGGTGAACTGGCGCATGGCCCGGCTGCGCAGGGTGATGCGCCCCAGGCGCAGTTCGTTCTGGCCACTGATGGCCTGCATGGCGTTGCGCACGATATTGAGCACGGCCTGGATCATCTGTTCGCGGTCGATCAGTACATCCGGCAGGCTCGGGTCGTAATCGCGCACCAGGGTGATGCCGCCCTGGCTTTCGGCTTCCACCAGGCTGCAGACCCGCTCGAGCACTTCGTGGATGTTGGTCATCGCCAGGGAGGGCAGCTTGTTCGAGCCAAGCATGCGGTCGACCAGGTTACGCAGGCGGTCGGCCTCTTCGATGATCACGTTGGTGTAGTCCTTCAGGCCGTCTTCGGGCAGCTCCCGGGACAGCAACTGGGCGGCACCACGAATACCGCCCAGCGGATTCTTGATCTCGTGGGCCAGGCCGCGCACCAGCAGTTTGGTGGTTTCCTGCTTGGACAGCTGGGCTTCTTCCTTGGTGATGCGCAGCAGTCGGTCGCGGGGATGGACTTCGAGCAGCAGCAGGGTCTGGCCCTTGCTCAGGATCGGCGTCACCGCGTAGTCGACGGTCTGGGTCTGGCCGGTCAGCGAGGTGAGCTGGGCTTCACGCTTGGTGAAGGGGTGCGCGTGCTCCACCGCCAGGCGCAGGGAGTTGAGTGCTTCGGGGGATTCGGTGAACAACTCGCTGATGAATTGCCCATGGCTGCGCTGGCCGCTGATGGCCAGGAGCATTTCCGCTGCCGGGTTCATGTACTCAAGGCGCAGGTCGGCGTTGAGCAGGATGGTGGCAGTGGTCAGGTTGTCCAGTAGCAGTCGGTGCAGGGCATCGCTGATGGTCATGGGGTGTCTGTGACCTCTTTTGGCTCATGACGACTCCGGGGGTGCCAGGGTCGCGGGCGCTGGTTGTCTGCTGGTAACAAGAAAATGCAAAAAACAAACCAAGGCTCCGAAAAGAAGCGGAATTCCCGGATAAAGACCTGTAATTGCGCGAAAAACACCTACAAAGCACTGAGGCGGCCAATTTTCTGAACCAAAATGGGCCGACCGGCCAGCAAGCAGGTTGTCGAGTGCACCAATATAGAGCATAGGAGAAAAGGCGATGAATGCGGACTGAAGGCCGCGACGCCGGAGGCAGAAAACAAAAAGGCCTCCCGGAGGAGGCCTTTCTTGATGCGTTACGCCGCTTGCGCGAGCGTCACTGAATCAGCAGCTGTAGTACAGCTCGTATTCCAGTGGGTGTACGAAGGTGCGAACCTTGATTTCTTCTTCGGATTTCAGCGCGATGTAGGCATCGATGAAGTCGTCGGAGAACACGCCGCCCTTGGTCAGGAACGCACGGCCCTTGTCCAGCTCTTCCAGGGCTTCTTTCAGGCTACCGC
>Ga0247821_10000384_pt1 | contig 24690 bp, 14 predicted proteins | sample 13C_Glycerol_Day_FD_192481 | JGI IMG/M metagenome (GOLD analysis project Ga0247821, IMG submission 192481) | Soil microbial communities from agricultural site in Penn Yan, New York, United States - 13C_Glycerol_Day14 | ecosystem: Environmental > Terrestrial > Soil > Agricultural land | place... | reverse complement strand
GTCCGGGAAACGATCTACGCCCGCTACGCGGCCGATCGCAGCCTCGTACCTCGGCAGCGGCTACACCGCCCGTAGCCGCTGCCGACAGGCTGCGATCGACTGCGTAGCAGTCGCCAATGCGATGAACAATGGCATGGTGTAGACAGTTGCTCCACAGTCGGTGTTTTGCATGGATCTGTCGGCAAGATTCAAGATCCATCGCGGGGCAAGCCCGCTCCCACAGCGATCAGTCCGGGAAACGATTTACGCCCGCTACGCGGCCGATCGCAGCCTCGTACCTCGGCAGCGGCTACACCGCCCGTAGCCGCTGCCGACAGGCTGAACAATGGCATGGTGTAGACAGTTGCTCCACAGTCGGTGTTTTGTCGGGCGCGGTAGGAGCGGGCTTGCCCCGCGACAGGCCCTCGAGTCATGCCCATCCAGACGCAACGTTGAAGCAGGATCAACCCGCCTAGCCTTTCAACGCCCTACGGCGTAACGATGTTGAACCAGAACGTGAACGTATCCAGCAGCCCCATGAAGTCTGCAAAGGCCTTGGGCTGACCTTCGAGCTTCACGTCGCCGGCCTTGATCTTCTGTTCCAGCGTCCCTTGCCCCATCTGCACATCCAGCAGGGTACTCATGCTCAAGGTCATGCTCGCATCCGCGTCGCTGGCGGGTGTATCCCGGTAGTTGAGCACGCCGTTCTGGACCCGCAGGTTGTAGTGCTTGTCCAGGTCGGTGAAGTTGAGGTTCAGGGAGATGTCCTTGCCCGCCGCTGCCGGGCCATTGAGGCGCACGGCAAGGTAGTCGAAGAGCATTTCCGGGGACATGGCGCGGATCATGTCGGGGCTGGCGGTCTTCATGCCACCGCCCTGTGGCACACCGTTGCGCAGTTCATAGGCGCCTTGCAGGTACACCGAGCGCCACGGTCCGGCTTCGGCCTGGTAGCCCAGTTGCTCGTAGGTGTCGGCCAGCAGGTGTTTCGCCGCGGTGTTGTCGGGGTCGGCAAACACCGCGTGCTTGAGTGCTTCGGCCACCCAGCGGTACTCGCCTTTGTCGAAGTCCGCACGGGCCTTGCGCAGCAACTCAGCCTCGCCCCCCATGTATTCGACGTACTTCCTGGCCGCCGGCACCGGGGGCAGGTTGTCCAGGTTTGACGGGTTGGCGTCGTACCAGCCCATGTAGCGTTGGTACACCGCACGGGCGTTGTGCTTGAGCGTGCCGTAGTAGCCGCGGTTGAACCATTCCTGATCGAGCTCGGGCGGCAGCTTGATGGCATCGGCGATCTCTTCGCTGTTGTAGCCTTCGTTCATCAGGCGCACGGTCTGGTCGTGCACGTACTTGTACAGGTCACGCTGTTTGCCGAGGAAGCGGTTGATGCGCTCCTTGCCCCAGGTCGGCCAATGATGGCTCTGAAATTCGACTTCAGCGTCGGCACCGTACAGTTGCCGGCTTTGTTCGATGAAGTGTGACCACTGCAGGGCATCACGCACTTCGGCGCCGCGCAAGGTGTAGATGTTGTGCATTTGGCGGGTGACGTTCTCGGCCATCCACAAGGCTTTGAACTGCGGGAAGTAGGTGTTCATTTCAGTCGGGGCCTCAGACCCCGGTGTCAGTTGGAACACCATCTTCACCCCATCGACGTCCAATGCCTGGCCGGTGCTGGTGATGGTTTCGGTGGGATGAATCATCGAGATCTGGCCGCTGGAGATGGTCTGGCCCAGGCCCGCCGATACGCCGCCCTGTGGGCCGCGCGGCAACAGGGCGCCGTACATGTACACGGCGCGGCGCGACATGGCATTGCCCGCGACGATGTTCTCACTGACCGCATGCTCGGCGAAGTCGGGCGGGGCGATCAAGCGTACCTTGCCGTCCTTGACGTCTTGCTCGTTGATGATCCCGCGGGTGCCGCCGAAGTGGTCGGCGTGGGAGTGGCTGTAGACCACGGCAACGATGGGGCGTTTGCCCAGGTGCTCGTTCACCAGTTCCAGCGCGGCCTTGGCGGTTTCTACCGAGAGCAGGGGGTCGAAGACAATCCAGCCGGTCTTGCCTTCGATGAAGGTCATGTTGGACAGGTCATAGCCACGCACCTGGTAGATCTTGTCGGTGACCTTGAACAGGCCGTACTGCATGTTCAATTGGGCCATGCGCCACAGGCTCGGGTTGACCGTATCGGGTGCGGCCTTGTCGATGCCGATGAAGCCCTGGTAGGTGGCCATGTCCCAGACCACTTTGCCGCTGGCATCGCGGATGGTCAGTTCCTTGGGCTGGGCGATCAGCCCGCGCTGCGCGTCCTCGAAGTCCTGGCGGTCGTTGAAGGGCAGGGCCTTGAGCACGGCGGCGTTGGCCTGGCGAGTGATCTCGCTGGCAGGCTTGGGGGCCTGGGGTTCGGCATGGGCGGTTGCCGCCAGGAAGGGTAGAGCCGCTGCCATCGCGAAGGCTCGAGATGATCGGGTAGAGAGCATGGTTCACCTGTACGTGAGGGGCAAAATACGTCTGCCCCGCACCTTAGGGGGTCGCCTGGCGTCATCCAATACTGAAAAAGAGTGACTGGGGGAGTGATTCTCGGCCGTCATCCCACCTGGGTTCAGGCCCGGAAACACCTTGGCGGGGGGTGCTTTTCGACACCCGTAAAATCCTCACTCTTTGGGATGATTGTCAATTTCACTCCTTCGTCTGTTACCTGCGCACTGCCGAATCATTAGCGTTGGCCACCGATTCAACGCCGATTGGTAAACAGCAGGGATTAGTCGCATGACTACAACAATAAAACGCGTACGGTTCCAACTCAGTGCATTGGCCAGCACCATCGCCCTGAGCATCGCCGGGCAGGCGCAGGCGGTGGAGTTCACGGTCGGGGAGATCGAGGGGCAGTTCGACTCATCGCTGTCGGTGGGCGCCAGTTGGTCGACGCAAAGCCCGCACCAGGGTGACATCGGCGGCCACAACGGCGGGTCGGGGCTGTCGCAGACCAGCGATGACGGTCACCTCAATTTCAAGCAGGGTGAAACCTTCTCGAAGATCTTCAAGGGTATCCATGACCTTGAACTCAAGTACGGTGATACCGGCGTGTTCGTGCGCGGCAAATACTGGTACGACTTCGAGCTCAAGGACGAGGACCGCCCGTTCAAAGACATCGATGACCATGGCCGCAAAGAGGGCGCCAAGTCCGCTGGCGCGCAGTTGCTCGATGCATTCGTCTATCACAACTACGTCATCGCCGAGCAACCAGGCTCGGTGCGCTTGGGCAAGCAGGTGGTGAGCTGGGGCGAGAGTACGTTCATCCAGAACAGCATTAACGCGATCAACCCGGTCGATGTCTCGGCGTTCCGCCGTCCGGGCGCCGAGATCAAGGAAGGGCTGATTCCGGTCAACATGTTCTACGTGTCCCAGAGCCTGACCGACACTTTGTCGGCCGAGGCGTTCTATCAGTTGGAGTGGGACCAGACGGTCATCGACAACTGCGGCACCTTCTTCTCGCAAGCTGACGTGGTTGCCGACGGCTGCAGTGGCAACCTCACTGTACTGAGGCCAGAACTCGGGGCGTTCGGTGGCCTGCTGGGTTACCAGACCACCGCCGAGGGCGTGGTGATTCCGCGCGGTGGCGACCGCGATGCCCGTGACAGCGGGCAATGGGGGGCTGCGCTGCGCTATATGTTCGAGCCGCTGAACACCGAGTTCGGCGCCTACGTCATGAACTACCACAGCCGCGCGCCGTTTTTCAGTACCCAGGCCGCCAGCCAGTCCACCTATCAGCAGTCGGCGGCCGTGCTGGCCGGTGCGGTGCCGGGCATTCCGGCGTCTGCTCGCTCGGGGGCAGCGATTGCCAATGTGGCAGGCGGCAGCAACTACTTTATCGAATACCCGGAGGACATCCGCCTCTATGGTTTGAGCTTCTCCACCACCTTGCCAACCGGCACGGCGTGGCAAGGCGAGATCAGCTACCGCCCCAACGCCCCCCTGCAACTCAACACCACCGACGTGCTGTACGCCGGTGTGCGCGGCATTGCCGGCTTGAACCCTGCGTTTGCCCCGTTCAGCCAGTATTCGTTGTTGGGCGGTGATCCGGCGTCGATCCCGGACAGCACCCTGCACGGCTACAACCGCAAGGAGATCACCCAGATCCAGACCACTTTCACCCACTTCTTCGACCAGATCATGGGCGCCGATCGCCTGACCCTGATTGGTGAAATCGGTGTGGCCCACATCGGTGGCCTGGAGAGCAGCGCCCAAGCACGTTACGGCCGTGATCCGGTCTACGGCCCGGGTGCGTTGCCCGGGGTATTGACCGGCGGCTTGCCGTCTTGCGAGGCGATCAACACCGGGACCTTCTCGGGCACCCCTGCAGCGGCCAATACGAGCAAGTACTGCAACAACAAAGGCTATGCCACGACCACCTCCTGGGGCTATCGCGGCCGGGTCATCTGGGACTACTCCAACGTATTTGCCGGCGTAAACCTCAAGCCGAGCGTGGCCTGGTCCCACGATGTCGAGGGCTATGGCCCCAACGGCCTGTTCAACGAGGGCTCCAAGGCCGTCAGCCTCGGACTGGATGCCGAGTACAAGAACGCCTACACCGCAGGCCTTTCCTACACCAACTTCTTTGGCGGCGATTACAACACCACCACAGACCGCGATTTCCTGGCGCTTAGCCTGGGCATGAGCTTCTGAGTACAGACACCGAACGAGGACTACCGTGATGACTAAAAACAACAAGTACCTGATGCCGACCGGTGCACTGATGCTCAGCCTGATGGTCGCCAGCACGGCGATGGCCAAGGTTTCACCGCAGGAAGCCGAGAAACTGGGTACCACCCTGACGCCCATTGGCGCCGAGAAGGCCGGCAACGCCGACGGCAGCATCCCGGCCTGGACCGGTGGCCTGCCGACCAACGCCGGTAGCGTCGACAGCAAGGGCTTTCTGAGCGACCCGTTCGCCGATGAAAAGCCGTTGTTCACCATCACGGCGCAGAACGCCGCGAACTACAAGGACAAGCTGTCGGCCGGGCAGATGGCGATGCTGGCGCGCTATCCGGACACCTACAGGATTCCGGTCTACAAAACCCACCGTACCGCGGCGGTGCCCCAGAACATCTATGCCGCGGCCAAAATCAGCGCCCTCAATACCGAAGGGGTTGATGGCGGTAACGGTTTGACCGGTTTCAACGACAGCCGCTACTACGCCTTCCCCGTGCCCAAGTCGGGCGTGGAGGTGGTGTGGAACCACACCACCCGCTACCGCGGCGGCAACATCAAGCGCCTGATGACCCGCGTGCAACCCCAGGCCGACGGCGCGTTCAGCATCGTCAAGTTCGAGGACGAGATCTCCTACCCGGCGGAACTGGCGGACCAGGGCAAGGACAAGGTCGGCAACATCCTCTTCTACTTCATCCAGCGCGTTACAGCGCCTGCGCGATTGGCCGGTAGTGTGCTGCTGGTTCACGAGACCATCGACCAGGTCAAGGAACCGCGCCTGGCCTGGCTCTACAACGCTGGCCAGCGCCGGGTGCGGCGTGCCCCGCAAGTGGCCTACGACGGCCCGGCAACGGCTGCTGACGGACTGGCGACGTCAGACAACTACGACATGTTCAACGGTGCCCCGGACCGTTACGACTGGCAGTTGGTGGGCAAGAAGGAGATGTACATTCCGTACAACAGCTACAAACTCGACTCGCCAAACCTCAAGTACGAGGATGTGCTCAAGGCCGGCCACATCAATCAGGACCTGACCCGCTACGAACTGCACCGGGTGTGGGAGGTGGTAGCCAAGCTCAAGCCTAACGAGCGCCATATCTACGCCACCCGCCACATGTACTTCGACGAAGACAGTTGGGAGCTGGCCGAGGTTGACCACTACGACGGCCGTGGCCAGCTGTGGCGTGTGGGCGAAGGGCATATCCAGCAGTACTACCACAAGCAGGTGCCGGGTTATACCGCCGAAACCCTGTATGACCTGGTGGCGGGTCGCTACTCGGTGGTGGGCTTGAAGAACGAAGAAAAACGCAGCATCGAGTTCGGTTTCAAGAGCGTTGCTGCCAACTACACACCCGCAGCATTGCGCCAGGCGGGGGTTCGCTGACTCGCCGGCACGCCAATACCGCCTGCACCTGCGGGCAGACCGCAAAGGGGATCGACGCTGGTCTTTAAGGCAACCTTAGGGTTGCCTTTTTTTTGGCTCTTTACCTGAATCCTGGGGATTGCGCCTGGATGGACACGACTCAGGGGCCTGTCGCGGGGCAAGCCCGCCGGCTGTGGGAGCGGGCTTGCCCCGCGATGGATCTTCAATCCTGGCGAGAGGTCCATGCCTGCTGGTGATCCTGCTTTGTCGTTGCGCCTGGATGTGCACGACTCATGGGCCTGTCGCGGGGCAAGCCCGCTCCTACCGGGGTCGTCAGTGTCACCACCTGGAAGGGGTAAGCCCACAGGCATAACACCAACACCGCCCACGGAATCACGTGAAGCACCTTTTTCTCGATCGTTGTTTGCGTTGAGACGCCCAGCGCTGCAACATGCCGCTACAAAGAACAATAAATTGAATGTGCCAATGTCCCAGCCCAACAGCCCCTCTGCCATCACCGCAGGCCCGCCCCGACTGATGCCGGGCCATGTATTGCGCCCGCGTTTGAGCGAGGCACTGCTGAGCGCCCATTGCCGGTTGCGCCTGCTCTGTGCTCCGGTCGGCAGTGGCAAGAGTGCGCTGTTGAGCGAGTGCGCCCAGCAATGCCCGGCAGACACCCGTTTGCTTTATGTGAACCTGCGTGGCAAGGCCCTCAGCCCCCAGGCCTTGCTGCAACGCCTGGCCGATGCCCTCGGCATGGCGGGCGATGACCCCGGGCAGGTCAGGCAGCACCTGGACAATCCATCGTCTGCCGTGTGGCTGATGATCGACGACTACCCACGCCTGCCCGACACGGCGCTGGACGAGGTGCTCAATGACCTGATCCTCAACGCCTCCCCACGGATCAGCTGGTGGCTGGCCTGTCGCCGTCGGCCGGCGTTGCAACTGACGCGCCTGTTGCTCGATGGCGATCTGTTCGAGCTGGGCAGTGCCGAGCTGGGTTTCAACGAACACGAACTGGGCGAGCTGTTGCACCACAAAGGGCTGCAGTGGCCGTGGCCGGTCATCAGCGACCTGCGCGACGACTCCCAGGGCTGGTGCGCCGGGATTCGCTTGTACCTGTTGGCGTTGAAAGCCCAGACCGCGCCGCTACCGTTCGCGTCGGCCGATGCCTTGCTGTACCAGTACCTGCGCCGGGAGTTGCTGGATGAACTGCCCGAGCCGTGGCGACAGGCGCTGTTCACCCTTGCGCAGCTGCCGTACTTTGATGCGGGCTTGTGCGAGCATTTGCTCGGTGTCGGCGAGGGTGCGGGGTTGCTTGAGCAGATGAGCAACGGCGGGGTGTTCATTGAGCCCGTTGGCACTGACGGCCAGGTGTTCGAGGTGCAGCCAGCGGTCAAGCGCGCACTGGCCGGGGAGTTGCCCGAGACCCTGGCCAAAGCGGTATTTCGCAAGGCTTGTCAGTGGTATGTGAGCCAGGACAATGTGCGTCTGGCGCTGGAGTATGCGGTGCGGGCCGATCAACCCGAGATGGCCGCCAGCCTGATGCAGCGCTTCACCGGCGATGCCTTGCTGCAAGGCCGCAGCCTGGCGCAACTGATGCAATGGCGTCGCGAGCTGCCCCTGGAATTGCTGACCAGCACGCCACGCCTGTTGATACTCAATGCCTGGGCCTTGCTGCTCAGCGGGCGACTCGACGAGGCGCAAGGCTATACCGATCAATTGACGCGTTTTGTGCCGCAGCCCGATGCCCAGCGCCAGTTCGAGCTGATCGCCCAATGGAAGGCCTTGTGCGGCAACATTGCCTTTCATCGAGGCCAGGGCCAGCAAGCCCTGGCCTGGTTGACCGAAGCGGTTGCCGAACTGCCCGAACGCGCCTGGAGCCAGCGCCTGTTCAGTAAGGCCTTGCTCGTGGAGCTGGCCTTGATCGAAGGGCGCCTGGATGAGGCGCTGGAACTCAATCGCAACGCCACCAAGCAGGCACGGGAACAGGCGAGCCTGGCCATGGAAAGTGTCATGGCCCTGGCACACGTGAAGCTGCTGGAGATTCGCGGAGAGCTGTTGCGCGCCGAAACCTTGCTCAAGCGCCTGTATACCGAGCTGACCCAGGCCTGGGGCGCCGAAGCCAGCCCGATGCGCGGGCGCGTGCAACTGCGCCAGGCGTCGATCCTGGTCCAGCTTGGGCGTTATCAGGAGGCAGAAACGGCGTTCCAGTCCGGGCTTCAGGAGTGCCAGATCTGCGGCGATCTTGCGGCCTTCTGGGGCTATTTGGGCCTGGCCGAGCTGGACGGCGTTCAGGGCAATATGGCCCATGCCTTTTCGCGGATCTCCGATGCCGAGCGTGCGATGCAGTACAACCTGATCAGCGAGTCGATCTACCAGGGCTTTGTGCTGCGGGCCAAGGGGCGCTTGTGGCTGCATCAGGGCCGCACGGTGCAAGTCGAGAAAGCCCTGAGCGCATTGCCTGGGTCGGCGCTGGAGTACTCCCCCTATGGCGTGCCGGATCTGCACCTGCGCCTGTACTTGCTCAAGCTGCAGGCCAATCTGGCCGGCGGCGCCGTGGAGACGGCGCTGGCCCAGCTGACGCAATTGCACCAGCAGGTACACAGCGAAGGCCGGCGGGCGTTGGCCTGTGAAGTGGGGTTCAGCCTGGCCGAGGCGCTGCATGCCGACAACAAGCCTGCCCAGGCCAAGCAAATGCTCCTGGATAGCCTGGCCCAGGCCCGACAAATGGGGCTGGCCAGCGTCGAGCGGGCGTTTGCCTTGCGCAACCCGGCGCTGAGCCGTTGGGCGGGTGAAGCCTCCAGCAGCGAAGGCGAGCCCGCGGCGCTGTTGAGTCGTCGAGAAATGGACGTGCTCAAGCTGATCGCCCAGGGGTTTTCCAATCAGCAGATTGCCGAAAGCCTGTTCATCTCATTGCACACGGTGAAAACCCATGCGCAGCGGATCAACTTCAAACTGGGGGTAGAACGGCGTACCCAGGCAGTGGCCAGGGCCAAGGAATTGGGGCTGAACGGATAACAGGGTGCCGGGTGATGGCGATACACCTGCTCTGCCACGGGTTTCATCGACCTCGAATGAACCCTGTCGATCATCGCGAGCTCTACCAAGAAACACCGGGTGGAGACGGCCATGACCGTTGATGAAAGAGCAAAGGCCTTGTCGGCCTGGCACACGCTGTTCACGACGCGCGACGCACACATGGGGCCGGCGGATCAGTACGAAAGGCTGATCGGTCTGGCGGACACGTATCAGCACCAGGACCTGATAACGATTCAAGAGAGAAAAGCGATGATCCTGCGGGCGACTGAGCACTACGCGAGTGCTGTGCGGACGTTGGGGCAGGGCGCACCGTAGCGGGTGGCGTCAGCGGTCAAGGTTCGCAGGGTTTCAGCGTCTTCAACGACAAGCACCGTAGATAACATAACCAGCACCCAGGCTCTCCTATACTTTGGAGCCTGTTCGTTTGCAGATCGCTTAGGTGCGCAACGGATGGCAGGCGGCGAAGGTGCTTTGCAAGTTGCACCTCCAAGCCTGGTAAACAACATCGTCAAGGAGTTGAGATCTAGGGGTGAGCTATGCGGCTTTCAAACTTTATCCTGGGCAATCTTGAGCCGGTCCTGCAGGAGTGGGAAGCCTTTGCCAGAACGGTGGAAGTCCCCCGGCAGGTACTGGACGCTACAGGGTTGCGAAACCACGCCGTGCATATTTTGAGGGCTGTTGCACTGGACATGCGCACGCCGCAATCACGCCAAGAGCAAATCGACAAGTCGCAGGGCCTGGGGCCCCAGTCTGTAGCCGAAACAGCCGCACAAACCCACGCCGTACTGCGACTGCTGAATGGGTTTTCGCTGGATCAGATGGTTTCGGAATATCGAGCGCTGCGGTCCAGTGTACTCAGGTTATGGCTGGCCCAGTCGGTTGCCCAGGATGAGCATCATGTCGAGGACATGATCCGCTTCAATGAGGCGATTGACCAAGCACTTGTCGAGTCGATTTCGGCCTATGGCCTTGCCGCAGAGACCAATCGCAAGATGTTTCTCGGGGTATTGGGGCATAACCTGCGAACCCCGCTCACCGCAGTGATAATGGGCGCTGATTTACTGCACCAGGCAACCGAGCTCAATGACCGCCACAAAATGCTGGCATCACAAATAGCCGCCGCCGGCCAACGTGCCAACCAGATCGTCAATGATTTGCTCGATCTGGCGCGTTGCAACCTGGGAGCAGGGATCCCGATACAACTGCAATCCATTGACTTGGGCGCCGTCTGTGCGTCGGTTGTGGCAGAAGTGACGGCGTCGTATCCCCAGGCTCAGCTCGTTTTCAAGGACGCCTGTGAAGTGTTGGGTGAGTTCGACCCCGTGCGCATGGGCCAAGCGTTCGCAAACCTTCTTGCTAACGCGGCGCAACATGGGGACCTGGAGCGCCCGATCCACGTAACGCTGAAAAAGGAGCGTGCAGACGTTTATTTTGCCGTGAAGAACTTCGGTGAACCGATTCCTTCCAGCGCACTGCCTTTTCTCTTCAAGCCCGAAGGTCGTTTTTCAAGGTTCGCGAGTAATGAACAGGGCGCCTCAGCAGGCTTGGGGTTGGGGCTGTTCGTTGCTGCAGAGATCGTTGCCGGACATCGGGGGCATATAGAAGTCGAGTCGACGGCAGAGCGGGGCACGACGTTCCGGATAGTGTTGCCGCTAAGCTAGCAATCGAAAGGACAGACGACGCCCAGAAGGGCGCCGTCTTATCACAGCGATGTACTGCTTTTAATCACACGCTGGCCTTGCTCAGTTTTGACTCTGGCAGTTGGTTCCCGCCGTACGGTACTCCAGGATATTCAGCTTGCCACTGGAGTCCTCATACGTTAGTTGTGCAGGCATGACATCGCAGTATTTTCGCGTCGAAGTAACGTTAATGACTTTGGCGATATCCAGTTCCATTCCATAACGATAGTGCACAACTTCCGGTGGCTGTTTACCTTGGGTGACGGCACGTGCACGCATCGCTTGTTCATTTGCCTGAATCATCGGCCCATGCACCGGGTCGGCACTACCCTCCGCCATTGCGATAGAGGAAGTGGTCAGGATCAGCAAGGCGCCTATGGCGTTCAATGATTTCATGGCTCATCACTCCGGTGGGTGTGATGCAAGAATAAGATTTCGCACCTTTCATCCGGATGATGCAGGGATTACATCCGCGTCAGCCAACGGCTCTGTACTTTCTTTGCCTGTGATCACTTCTCCTTACAGGCTGCCTACCAGATGGCCACCATCCACCGCCAACACCGCGCCGGTCATGAACGCACCGGCCTCGCTCGCCAGCAGCAGGAAGGGGCCTTCCAGTTCCTCCAGGCTGCCCAGGCGCCGCATCGGCACAACGTCGCGGATGTAGGCCTGGCCTTTGTCGCTGTCGAAGTAGCCGTCGGTCATCTCGGTCTTGAAGTAACCCGGTGCAATCGCATTGACGCGGATCTGGTAGCGCGCCAGTTCCAGGGCCAGGGATTTGCTCAGTTGCACCACGCCGGCCTTCGCCGCGCAGTAATGGCTGTAGCCGGTGCCGACGCGCAGGCCGAGCATCGAGGCGATGTTGACGATGCTGCCAGGGCGCTGCGCCTTGGCCAGGCGTTGCGCCGCGCACTGGGCCACGCGCCAGACGCCGTCAAGGTTGGTCGACAGCATCGCGCGCCAGTCCGCCTCGCTGATGTCCAGGACGCGCTGGCCATTGCCGATGCCGGCATTGTTGAGCACCACGTCAACTACACCGAACGTGGCCTCGGCAGCATCGAACGCGGCTTCGACACTGTCCCGGTCGGTCACGTCCAGTGCCACGGCCAGGGCCTCGCCACCGGCTTCGCCGATATCGCCTGCCAGCTGTTGCAAACGCTCGACACGCCGGGCACCGAGCACCACGCGCGCGCCCGCTTTGCTCGCCACGCGGGCGAGATGTGCACCAATACCGCTTGAGGCGCCGGTGACCAGCACCGTCTTGCCGGTCAGGGAAAATCTGTTCAGTCCATCCATCACATCACCTCGAATACGCCAGCCGTACGGCCCCACGGCGGGGGCCGCATCCCATTCAGATTCGTTCGATACCCGTCTTGCCGGCAGCGACCAGGCGCTCCAGCAGCGGCGCCGGTTGGAACCACATCTCGCCGTATTCGCCGAGTGCCTTGCGGTAGTGGAGAATACCGGCCAGCACCTTGTCCAGGCCAATCTGCTCGGCATAGTGCAGCGGGCCACCGAGCCAGGCCGGGAAGCCGTAGCCGTTGATCCACACAAGGTCGATGTCGCCACTGCGCTCGGCAATGCCTTCGTCGAGCAGCTGGATGCCTTCGTTGATCAGCATGAACAGGCAGCGATCATGGATTTCCTCAGCGCTGATCGGCCGGCGCGGGATATCCAGTTCACCAGCGATGCGTTCAGCCAGGGTGATGACCTCGAAGTCATCCTTGCGCTCGCGACCCTCGTAGATGTAGGCACCACGCTTGGTCTTCTGACCGAAGCGCCCGAGGGCGTTCAGCTCATCGGCGATCCGGCAGTAGCTCGGGTCATGGGCAATGGCCTCACGACGGGACTCGCGCACCAGGAAGCTGACGTCGATCCCGGCCAGGTCGTGCATGGCCATGACCCCCATGGCCAGGCCCAGGTCCGTCAGCACCTGGTCAATCTGCGCCGGCGCCGCACCCTCCAGCACCATGCGATGGGCCTCGCGGGAGTAGGGTTCGAGCATGCGATTGCCGATGAAACCGAAGCACACGCCAGAGACCACGGGGATCTTGCCGATGGTCTTGCCCAGCTTCAGCACGGTTGCCAGCACATCCGGCGCGGTGAGCTTGCCGCGCACCACTTCGAGCAAGCGCATCACGTTGGCCGGGCTGAAGAAGTGCAGGCCGATGACATCCTGCGGCCGGCGCGTGACCGCCGCGATCAGGTCGACATCGAGGGTCGAGGTGTTGCTGGCCAGAATCGCGCCCGGCTTGCACACCTCATCCAGGGTGCGGAACACCTGCTGCTTGATCGGCAGGCTTTCAAACACCGCCTCGATCACCAGGTCGCACTCGGCGATGTCGGCATAGTCGAGGGTGCCGGTGAGCAACGCCATGCGCTGGTCCAGCTCGGCCTGGGTCAGCTTGCCGCGTTGCAGGCTGATCGCATAGCTGTTGCGGATTTGCCCCAGCCCACGCTCAAGGGCCTCGGGCTTGAGTTCCAGCAAGGTGACGGGGATGCCCACGTTGGCGAAGTTCATGGCGATGCCACCGCCCATGGTCCCGGCGCCGATCACCGCGACCCTGTTGACCGGACGCAGCGGGGTCGAGGCGCTGACACCGGCCACTTTGCCGGCTTCACGCTCGGCAAAGAACACGTGGCGCAGGGCCCGGGATTGCAGGGAGGCTTCGGCTTCCTTGAACAGGGCGACTTCGCGTTGCAGGCCGGCGTCCAGTGGCAGCACGCAGGCCGACTCAACGGCCGCCAGCACCAGGCGTGGCGCCAGGCGGTTTTTCCAGCGCGGTTCGTGGCTGGCGCGATAGCGTGCGAAAAAGTCTTCGGGCAGGCCGACGGCCGGATCTGGATAAGGCTCTGCGGGGCGCGCGGGTGCGCCTTCGCGGATCAACGCTTGGGCGAATTGGCGCGCGCCATCGAGCAGGTCGTCGCTCTCCTGCAGCAGGCGGTCGACCAAGCCCAGGTCCAGAGCACGGTCGGCGCTGACCGGCTGGCCGGAAATCATCATCTCGAGGGCAGGCTCTGCACCGATCAGGCGTGGCAAGCGTTGCGTCCCGCCTGCGCCGGGCAGCAGCCCCAGGTTGATTTCCGGCAGGCCGAGGCGGGCGCTGGCCGCGCTGACCCGGTAGCCGCACGCCAGTGCCAGTTCCAGCCCGCCACCGAGGGCGAAGCGACCGATGCAGGCAATCAGCGGTTTGTCGATCCGGGTCAGGCGCAGCAAAAGGTCGGGCAGGGCAGGCGCGGCAAAGGAGGCGGGGAGACCGAACTCGCTGATATCGGCGCCGGCACAGAACAGTCCGCTGTCGCCGTGCACGATGATCGCCTTGACGACAGGGTCGCTGGCGGCGCGCTCACAGGCCTCGAGAAGGGCCGCACGCAGCGGTTGTCCGAGGGCGTTGACGGGCTTTGAGGCCAGGCCGATCAGCGCGAGGTTGTCTTCGACGTGGTAGGTGACCAAATGGCTCATGGGCGTTCCTGAAGGTAGTTAAGGGGCTGACGGGCTTGTTGTGGGAGCGGGCTTGCCCCGCGATTGCGGTGTGACAGGAACACTGCAATCGCGGGACGAGCCCGCTTCCACAGGGGGCCACACAAGACTTTGCATGCAGGGCCTAGAACCAGCTGTCCTGCATGTAGTAGGCGACATGGTTGGCCTCGGTGAGCAGGCGCGCCTGGGACGCCAGCGCGGCCAGTTCCCAGGTCATGAAGTAGTGCGCGGCCTGCAACTTGCCCTGGTAAAAATCGACATCGCTGCCCGTGGCGCCTGCATTCAGGGCGCGGCTGGCCAGCAGTGCCTTGCGCAACCAGATCCAGCCGACAACCACGCGGCCAAAAATGTCCAGGTACGGCGTGGCGTTGGCCATGCCCAGGTTGGCATCGGCCGCCACTTGCGCTTGCAGGCTGGCGGTGACCTGCTCGAGGACGCTCAGGGCATCGGCCAGGCCTGCCGCCAGCGGCGCGCAATGGCTGTCACTGTTGGCGGCGAGCAGGGTGGCCAGCACTTCGGTGATGAACAGCCGATAACCGTCGCCCCCGCGTGGTCCCAGCTTGCGACCGAGCAGGTCGATTGCCTGGATGCCTTCGGTGCCCTCATGGATCGGGTTCAGGCGGTTATCGCGGTAGTACTGCTCAAGCGGGTACTCGCGGGTATAACCGGCGCCGCCCAGGACCTGCACGCCGATTTCGGAGGCGAGCAGGCCGTAGCGCGACGGGAAGGTCTTGACCACCGGCGTCAGTACGTCGAGCAGCTCGGCGGCGTTGCTGCGTTCCAGCGCCGTGGGGGCGGTGTGGGCATCTTCGACCAGGCTGCTGGCGTACAGGCACAGCGCCAGGCTGCCCTCGGCGTAGACCTTCTGTTGCAGCAGCATCCGGCGCACATCGGCATGCTCGACGATGCGTACTTGCGCCGCCGCCGGGTTCTTGTTGCCGGGCAGGCGGCCTTGCGGACGCTGGCGCGCGTAGTCCAGGGCGTGAATGTAGCTCTGATACGCCAGGCTGGCGGCCCCCAGGCCAACACCGATCCGGGCCTCGTTCATCATCTGGAACATGTAGCTCAGGCCCTGGTGCGCTTCGCCGACCAGATAACCCACGGCGCCATCGTGCTCGCCAAAGCTGAGCACGGTGGAGGTGGTGTTGCGATAGCCCATCTTGTGCAGCAAGCCGGCCAGGGCCACGTCGTTGCGTTCACCCACAGTGCCGTCGGCATTGACCAGGAACTTGGGCACCAGGAACAGCGAAATGCCCTTGGTTCCGGCCGGCGCGCCGTCGATACGGGCCAGCACCATGTGCACGATGTTATCGGTCAGTTCGTGGTCGCCACCGGAGATGAACATCTTCTGGCCGAAAATGCGGTAGGTGCCGTTTTCCGCCGGGCGGGCGAGGGTGCGCAAATCGCCCAGCGCCGAACCCTGGCCAGGCTCGGTGAGGGCCATGGTGCCGCTGAAACGGCCATCGAGCATGGGCGCCAGGAAGCGCTCGCGCAGCTGTGGCCCGGCAAAGGCCTTCACCAGGTTGGTCGCGCCGATGCTCAGGAAGGAGTAGGCGACGGTGGAGATGTTGGCTGCGTTGAAATAAGCCATGCAGGCGCGCAGCACGACTTCCGGCAGTTGCAGGCCGCCGTCCTCGAAATCGTGGTGAGCGGCCAGGAACCCGGCCTCGGCGAAGGCATCCCAGGCCACTTTGGTCTCGGGAATCATGTGCACCCGCTCGCCATCGAACGTCGGCTCGTTGGTATCGCCCTTGTGGTTGTGCGGGGCGAAGCGTTCGGCGGCGATCTGCCGGGCGGTGGTGAGAGAGGCGTCGAACACGCCACGATCGTGGTCCGCGTAGCGAGGGCGTTGCAACAACGCCTCGGTATCGAGCAGCTCGTAGAGCTGAAAGTGCAACTCGCGCTCGTTGAGCAGCAGGTCAGTCATGGCATCTCTCGTCAGACAGTGTTCAGTGGGGGCCATGCCCTGAGGCATGGCCTGTTACAGGCCTCCACAATAGAGCGATGTTGCAGGCTTTATACCCCTCCTTTGGGGTAGGCCGAACCCTCTCAGTTCAGCGGTTGCGCCACCGGAAACGACCAGGCGCCGTCCAGTATTTCGGCGTGCGGCCGGTACAGGCGCACGGTGTAGTTCCAGCCCTCGGTGATCGGCAGGCAGTTGGCGGACGTTCCATCGCAGCCGCCAAACTGAATGGCCGCCAGGCCATCGGCGCCGCGTTTGGCCGTCAGGCTGTTGAGCGAATAGGCATTGATGGCGTTGGGCTCGAAGTAACCCTTGGCGTTGTACACACTGACTGACCAGAAGGCGTCGACCGGCACGTCCTTGACCTTGAGCACATGCTGGGTCTTGCCGTCGTTTCGAGGCGGCGTCACCGTCAGGTAAAACGTGTCTTGCTCAGGGTTGCCGCCCCACGCCATCGCAGCACCGATCACATGCCGCACGGGGTCGACCTGATCGCGCGTGCCGAACATGTGCCGGGTATCGGGCAGTGTCGAGCCCAGTTGCACCAGGGCGTCGCGCACGGTTTTCTGGCTGACCGGGTCCCAGTTCGTAACGGCGAAGCTGCCGGTACTCGCCTGCTGGACCTTGATCGCATCCTGGAGCGCATGGACCTGGTCGATATCCTTGGCCAGGCCCGGATCGAACAAGGTGCGCACACCGACTATGACGTAGCGCGTACCGGCCTGTTCGCGGGTCAGCCGGTAACTGCCCTGGCCGTACACGAATGACGTCACGTAGTGATCTTCGTTGATCACCTGCATGGACATGTAGCGCGTGCCGGCGTTCGGCAAGGTGACCGTCACGGGCCCCGCATCCAGGTCGAAAATCGCCGCCGAATACAGGGTGTCGCGGTTGGGCCGTACCACGGTCTGCTTCGCGATGGCCATGGGCTCGCGATGGTGGTGAAACTTGCCGAAGCCATCCTGGGCGACGACGGCGCTGAAGTAGCGATCGGTCTCGGCGCGGACGAAATTGTCCGGGTTTACCAGCACGTTCGCCTGGGCGGATGCAATCAGGAGGGGCGCCAGCAGCGCAAGGGTCGTGGACAGGCAGATTGCAGGTTTGAACATGAACAATGCTCCGTGCGATGGGGAGGGGCGAAAGCGCCGTCAATCAATTGATCCGTTGCAGCTCCGGACGCTTCCATTGGCCACTGAGGGCTTCAGGCTTGGGCCAGTACAAGCGCATGGCGATGATGAACGGGCCGTCGGGCGTCGGGAGCCAGTTGGCTTCCTTGTCCTTGCCGGGGGATTGGGGCTGGACATAGAGCGTCAGGCCGCCATCGGCATCGCGCTTGAGGTCCGGCAGCATCGAGGAGTTGATCAGGTAGCGCTCAAGCGGGTTGGCAATCAACATCCGGGCCGGCAGGTTGTAGGGCGTCAGGGACCAGAACGAATTGACCGGAGGCAGCTCGCCGGGGGCGAAACGCAGCACATAGCGGTGCTTGCCGGCATCCAGGGGTTGCCCGGCCGAATCGACGTAGTAGCTGGGGTACAGGGCTTCGTCCTGGGAGTTGCCGTAGATGCCGCCAACGGTGCCACCCATCCGGTACAGGTAATTGTTGTTCAGATGCTCGCGTGTGCCGAAGACGTCGCCGCTGGACACCTTGCGGGCGTTGCGCAGTTTCTCGAACCCGGCGAAGTCGTTGCTCCAGGCCTGCGCCATGCCGTCCGCTACCGCCTGGCGCAGCTCGGGGGGCAGGGCGTCGGCATTGAAGGTCTGGCCAGGGCCGATCCCCAGTTTTGCGAAACGCTGCATCAGTGCCTGCTCACTGGGGTGGGTCGGGCAAAAACTCAGGACGAAGTTCAGCACCTTGAAAAACTCCAGTGACGAACGTTCCTGCGCCGTGGTCAACGGCGTTATGAAGTCGACCGCAGGGGCCGCCGGGGCAGGCTTGCCGAGGAATGCCGACAGCGGTTGCACCCTGTAGCCGGCCTGGACGCGCTTGACGTTGTCGATATCGGCCGGATTGAACAGCTGGGTACGGTAGAAGACGAAGGCGAACTGAGTCTCCGAGCGGATCACCCGTTGAATGCCGGGCGGTGTCGCGCCTTTCCAGTCGGGGCCGGCAAGCAGGAAGTTGCCGCCGCCATTGCCGGTGGAGCGGCTGCCAAGGTAGGCGAAGTTGAAGGTGTACTGGTCGACGAACTGCACCGAGAAGTAACGCCCGTCTTCCACCTTGGGCAAGGTCAGCACCAGCGGCTCACTGCGCAGATCCGCGCCGAGCTGTGAATACGGGGTATCGGCGTTGGGGGTCTGAATCGCCTGATCGTCGGGGGTGTAGACCCGTGCAGTGTTGTTCAGCTGGTTCCAGGGCGCTTTGAATTCCCGGCTGTTGCGGTCCACGAAGTACGAGTGCTGGACCCGATAGTGGTCCACCAGGGGGTATCCGTAGATATACGCCTCCTTGGCGATTGCCCGGGCCTCGTCGACGCTCAGCGTAGTGGCGGGTGCACTGCCATACGCAGTCGTTGCGCCAAGACAAGTCAACAAGGCGCCTGCGGCGATCCATGCACGTGATGGGCTCATGATTTCCTCCAATAGAAACATCAGGATTTGCGACGACGGCCTGACTGATAAAGCGGGCAGTGCATTCCGGTCGCGAAATGTCACTGCCCGCTCAGCCTGGGTGGGGATCAGCGCACGCCGGCGATGCGCAGTGCGGCAGGGGTGAAGTCGTTCATCTTGGCGGCCTTGCCGAACAGCGGCGCCTGTTTGGATTCGTTGATCATGGCCAGCACGTTGTAGCGACCGGCGATCAGGTCATAGATCCCCATCATCGCGTAGCCTGCCGCGCCCCGTTCGTAGTCGTTGACGCCGTAGCCTTCACCCACACGCCAGAGTTGCCCGCGACCGTCGTAGTGGTCGACCTCGGCGATCTGCCAGGTGTCCTCGTCGAAGTAGAGGTCGCGCTTGGCATACACATGACGCTGACCCGGCTTCAGGGTGGCCTCGACATGCCAGACCCGGTGCAGCTCATAACGGGTCAGGTCCTGGTTGATATGGCCTGGCCGGATGATGTCGTCGTACTTGAGCTTGGGCGATTGCAACTTGTAGTTGTTGTACGGGATGTACATCTCCTTCTTGCCGATCAGCTTCCAGTCGTAGCGATCCGGTGAGCCGTTCATCAAGTCGGTGTTGTCGGCGGTGCGCATGCCGTCGGAGCCGCTGCCCGGGCCGTCGTAGGCAATTTGCGGCGCGCGGCGTACCCGGCGCTGCCCGGCGTTGTAGACCCACGCCAGGCGTGGCTCCTTGACCTGGTCGATGGTCTCGTGAATCAGCACCACGCTGCCGGCCAGGCGAGAAGGGGCGGTGATTTCCTGTTTGTAGTAATACAGGACGTTATCGGCCCGGCCCGCTTCGACGCCTTCCATGAGTTGCGGGAACGCCAGTTCGTCGTTGTATTCGACAATCGAATACGAGCCGTTGGATTGAGGCGCGGCCTGGGCGGCCTGGCGCACCATGTTGCCACCGCGATAGCGGTTGGTATGGTTCCAGTAGACCTCGACACCGCTCTTTGGAATCGGGAACGGGTAGTAGCGGGTCTGGTTGAAGTGATCCAGCCCACTGCCGTCGTTGATCAGCTGGGTGGTCACCGCGCTTTTGCGGGCAATCTCATAGATTTCCTTAGGGTTGGCGATGGTGCGTTGGGTTTTGTACACCGGGATCTTGTAGCTGTCCGGATAGCGTTTGAACATCGCCATTTGACCCGGTGTCAGCTTGTCCTTGTACTGCTCGGCGTTGCTTGCGGTGATGACGAACAGCGGCTTGTCCGAGGCAAACGGGTCGCCGAGAAAGTCCCGGTCAAGGGGCGCGGCGCCAGGCTTCAGGCCACCGGTCCAGGCCGGAATGCTGCCATCGGCGTTGCCGGCCTTTTCTGCGCCCAGCGGTGTCAGGTTGCCGTCCAGCTGGGCTGCTTCCTGCGGGGAAACCGCGGCCAGGACGCTGGTGGCCAGTAACGAGAGGGTCAGCGCGCCAGTGCGCAGCAGGGTTGTTGTTTTCATTGTTCGGGCTCCTCGGCCAGTGGTGCGTCAGAAGTTCACGCCGAAGCTGAGCGCGACGTAGTCACGATCGACGTTGGTGTTGAAATCGCCACCGAAGTAATCGGTGTAACTCAGGCTGGCGGTGTAGGTGTTCAGGTAGTCAGCATCCAGACCGAGGCTGACGGCCTTGGAACCTTCATCGAAGTTGGGGCCATAACCTTCGACGTCATGGGACCAGGCGAGGTTGGGTGACAGGTTGATGCCGGCGAACACGTTCTGGTAATCCAGCTTGCCGCGCAGTCGATAGCCCCAGCTGTTGCTGGTGTAGAAGCCGTGGCCGTTGCACTCCTGTGCCGGGTTGCTGGCCGACGGCGTGCCCACGGCAGTGCCGGCACAGGTGGCCGGGCCTGCGGCGCCTTGCAGCTCGCCGGAGCCGAAGGAGGGGCTGCGACCGAAGCGCAGGTCCGAACCATCTGCCTTGCCCAGGCCGTTGATGTGGTTGTAACCCACTTCGCCCACCAGGGTCAGACGGCTGGCGCCCAGTACCTGATCGAAGAACTGCGTTGCGGTCACCTGTGCCTGGGTCACGGGCATGCGCTTGTAGCCATTGACCTCGGCACCCAGGGTACGGCCGGCAAAACCGGTGCCGATCAGCGGCGAGGTGGCACCAAAGGTGGCGGCGGAGAGCAGGTCGGCGGTGTTCAGCTGCAATGGCATGTTTGGCCGGTAGCTGACTTCGCCGCCCAGCGACACACCCTCGATGTTGGTCTGGAAGCTCAGGCCATACAGGCGAATGTCTTCGGGATAGTCGATGAAGTAGCGAACGCTGCGCGCCGAGGCGACGCCGCCCGCCGCGCTGGTCATCTGGTTGATGCTCAGGTACGGGCTGCGGCTGTGATAGTTCATCGCGTAGGCGCCGAACTCGGTGTCGTTGAGTTCCGGCACGTACCAGCGCAGGGCGAGGCCGTACTGGCCGCTGTCACTGGCGTCCTTGTCGTTGAGGCGCGGGATGTAAGCGTTGTCGGTCCCCGCGGCGAGGGCGGCCAGGCCGCCGGTGTTGCTGGCCACGCCCGGCGGCAGGTCAAGGCCGGCGACCACCAGGCGGTCATTGCAGCCTTGCGGCACGCCGTCGGTACCGAAGAACGTGCCGCAGTTGTCGAGAACGGATTTGTCCCACTCCAACTGATAGAAGGCTTCGGCGGTGATGTTGTCGGCCAGGCCCTGGGACACGTAGAGCAGGTTGACCGGAATCAGGCCTTCCTTCACTTCCGCGCCCGGCCGGCGCAAGGCCGCGACATCCACCGGGTTGATGCTGTTGATCGAGTTGCCGATGAAGGTGCTTTCGCCCCAGCTGACCACTTGTTTGCCCAGGCGCACGGCGCCGACCTGATCGCCGAGGGTGTAGTTGTGGTAGACGAAGCTGTCGAGGAACATCGCGCCCGACGACTTGGCCGCGCGATCACGTCCCGCGTCATTGATGTCGTAGAACGGGCGGCTTTCGTCCATCAGCTCGAAGTCATACCAATACTTGCCGCGCACAAAGGCGCCACTGTCGCCGTACTTCAACTCCAGGTCGTGCACGCCCTTGAAGATCTTCGAGAAGGTTTCACCCTTTTTGAAGTTCAGGCGGTTGTCGTCGGTGGTGCGCGAGGCGGACTCACCTCCGCTGACACCCTGGGAGTTGTTGTTGGAAATGAATTGCTTGTCCGGGTTGGCCGTCGACCAGCTGGCGCCGATCGACAACGATGAGTCGAACGAGCCCTGGATTTCCCCGATAGTGAAATCAACCGCGTGAGCTTCAGTGCTCGCGACAGTGGCCACCGTTACCGCTAAGGCCAGCAGGCTTGGCTGGAAGACGCCGCGCTTTGTTGTTTTTGTCATGCGGTTTCTCTGCTACAGGATGTTGTGGAGCGGCCATCCTATGCAGGCCACGCGAAAGCCTGAATTGCCTGATCAGGTAATTTTGCGCATGACCTGAAAGCATTATCCGGCTCGGCTGAGCCGTACTTTTCTGTCTCATTGGTCAAGGATTTCCCGGGTTGCGACGGGCGGTGTTGCTGAAGGTAACAAGTGTGGGCACGGCTCTGGCACGCGCTTTTCACCCGCCTTTTACGCCGAGCTCCCCCAGGGCGCTTGATGAAAATACCTCGAACGACGGATGGGTAAGCGCTGCAACGCGCGTGAAGATGGCCTGAATTCTTGTCCAGGGCTTCGGGTTACGGGGCCATGTTCGATATCAGGAGGGCTGCGCGCCCATGCTGCTTTCAATGACGCGTCGGGATCAAGGCAAGGTGGCGGCTACCGGCGGCACTCGCGTTGCCAATCTGCCCCGTTTGCCTGCCGTCTATCTGTCTCGGGCGAGACTGCTCGACGCGCTGCTTGAGAGTACGCAGCGCCTGCGCCTGCTGTGTGCTCCGGCGGGTTACGGAAAGTCGGCCTTGCTCAATGAGTGCCTGCGCCAGTGCAACCCTGAACGCTGGGCGTGGCTTGACCTCAAAGGCCAATCACTGACGCTGGCGCAATTTTGCCAGCGGCTTGCAACGAGCCTCAATGTCGAGGCAGCGGACGCTCGCGATCCCCAGGCCCTGCTGACGTGGCTGGAGCACAGCGAAGAGGCCTGCTGGCTGGTGCTGGACGATTACCCGGCCCACGCCTGCCCGGAGCTCGATGCCTGGATTGACCAGCTGCTGCGCTCGCACGGGCAAGCCCGGCTCTGGGTCAGTTGCCGGCAACGGCCGAACTGGAAGCTGGCGCGCTTGCTGCTGGAGGGTGAACTGCTTGAGTTCGGTGCCGGGCAACTGGCCTTCGATCGCGAAGAGTTCGAGGCGCTTGTCGATTTGCTGGACCCCAGCGTCGAGGCTGCGACGCGCGACACTCTGTGGCACCAGACCCACGGCTGGTGCGCCGGTACGTTCCTGTTGCTCAACGGCAACGGCCGCCAGGACCGGGCAGGAGCGTTGTGGATGCGCGATTACCTGGGCGGCGAACTCCTGGCGCGTGTCGACGCGGATGAACGCAGGCTGTTGCTGGGAATAGCGCATTTGCCTCGGGTGTCCACCACGCTCTGCGATCAGCTCTGGCCCGACATGGAGGCCGGGAGTGTCTTTCGCCGGCTGCTGCAATCGCAATCGTTTTTCGCGCCGCTGGACAGCGAGGCACAGTGGTATTGCCTGTTTCCTGCCGTGGCACAGGCGCTGCAAGGCGAGCTGAATGCCGCGGGCGTCAGTCAGGTGCGCTTGAGCGCCTGTCGCCTGCTCTGCAATGACGGGTTTGTCGACGAGGCCGTGGAGCTGGCGCTGTCCATCGGTTACGTGGATGTGGCGGCCTGCTACATGGAACGCCTGACGCTGGACTGGCTGCTGATCGAACGCAACCTGTTCACCTGGCTCGATTGGCGTGCGCGCTTGCCCTTGCGCCTGCTGGAGTGCACGCCAAACCTGATCTACATGAATGCCAGGGCGTTGCTGAGCAGTTGGCGCCTGGACGAGGCGCAAGCCTGTATCGCGCGCCTGACCCGGATTTCCCCGCAGCCCAAGGCGGCGGTCAACGTGAGGATTCTGGCCAACTGGCAGGCACTGGAGGGTACGTTGCAGGGGCTGCTGGGTAACGCCGACGGCGCGTTCGAGCATTGCGAGTCGGCCTTGCAGCACCTGGAGCTGCGTGACTGGCAGTCCTCGTTCCTGTGCTATTCCACCCTGGCGCGGGTCTCGATGGCCGCCGGCGAGCGCGAGCAGGCCGAACGATTGCTCCAGGCCTGCCTGGCCCTGGCGCGCAACCAGGGTTGCCTGGCCAGCGAGGTGCTGATCAATGCCGATCGTATTCGTCAGCTGATACTGGGCGGCGCGTTGCTCGAGGCCGAGGTTCTGGTGCAGGAGTGCTTGGGCCTGGTCGCCCGGCTGAGTGGTCGGCACAGCCTGTTACTGGGGCGTTTGCACCTGTTGCAGGGCGAGTTGCACCTGCTGGGCGGCGATCTCGATGCCAGTGAACACGCGTTGGAGCGGGCGCTGGCGTTCGGCACGGAAAGTGGCGACCCCTACACCCTGCATGCGCTGATCGGCTTGTCCGAAGTGCACGCCTGTCGTGGCGACGTTGAACAGGCACAGACCTGCCTGAGCAAGGCGACACGCGCCATGCAGTGCGCGAAGGTCAAGGAAAGCTGTTATCAGGCGATCATCGCCTATCAACATCTGCGCTTGCTGGCGCGGCAAGGGGCCTGGGCGCGGATGTTACCGATGGCGCTGACGGCCCGGGCCTACGTTCAGGGCGAGGGCGTGCAACTGCCACCGCTGCATGCGCCTTCGTTGCGCCAGCGCATCGAGCTGATGGTGGCCCTGGGCGAACAGGGCACCGGCCAGAGTGAGGCGGCGCGGGAGCGGTTGGTGGCGTTGCTGGCGGACTGTGAACGCAGGGGGTTCGGCAGCTTGATCCATGAGGTGCACGTGGCGTTGGCGCGAACCGGTGCA
>Ga0247821_10000383_pt1 | contig 24737 bp, 19 predicted proteins | sample 13C_Glycerol_Day_FD_192481 | JGI IMG/M metagenome (GOLD analysis project Ga0247821, IMG submission 192481) | Soil microbial communities from agricultural site in Penn Yan, New York, United States - 13C_Glycerol_Day14 | ecosystem: Environmental > Terrestrial > Soil > Agricultural land | place... | reverse complement strand
GCCCCACCACGTTCCAGCCGGCCAGCCTGGTGGTGGGGCAGTCGGACCCCGTGAGCGGTCTGCCCAACCAGGGGCAGCCCACCAGCCCCACCGGCCTGAGCTCACCCGCCGGGCTGGCGGTGACGGCCGGCGGCCTGCTGGTGGCCGACCCGGTGAACAACCGCGTCGTCCTCTTTGACCCGGTCCCCGCCACCTCCGGCGCACCCGCCCAATCGGCGATCGGCCAGCCCAACCCGTTTGCTTCCAGCTCCGCGCTGACGCGGACGGGCCTCAACGGGCCTTACGGCGTGGCAGTGGGCGTGGTGGCAGGAGCCCCCAGGATGGCCGTGGCGGACTCCGCGGCCAACCGTGTGCTCATCTATGCCCAGGTGCCCGCCTCCGGCACACCTGTACCGGATCCGGTCGTAGTGATCGGCCAGCCGCACTTCGAGTCGGACGTACAAGGCTGTGCGGGCGGCCTCAGTTTCCCGACGGCGGTGACGATCACGCCACAAGGCAAGCTGATCGTCGCCGACGGTGCCAACCATCGCGTGCTGGTGTGGAACCAGGTGCCGCTGACCAGTCCCGCGCCCGCGCCGGACCGGGTGCTGGGTCAAAGCAGCCTGGACCGCTGCGTGCGGAACAACAACGAGCCGAACGGCGACGTGCCCGGCAGGGCAACCTTGTCCTTCCCCGCCGACGTCTGGAGCGACGACACCCGGGTGGTCGTGGCCGACGCCGGCAACAACCGCGTTCTGATCTGGCGGAACTTCCCCGGCGCCAACCTCCAGGATGCCGACGTGGTGCTAGGGCAGTCGAGCTTCACCGACGCGGCGCGCAACGGCGGCGGCGGCACCGTGCCGACGGCCAGCACGCTGTCCGATCCCGAAGGCGTCCACTCCGATGGCACGGCCCTGGCCATCGCGGACTCCCTCAACAACCGCGTCCTGATCTGGAGAACCTTCCCCGACAACAACGCCCAGGCGGCGCAGGTCGTGCTCGGTCACTTGGGGTTCGACCAGAGTGCCACGAACGACGGGAACGGCGACGGCGCCCCCGACGCGCCGACGGCGGAGGTCCTCAACTACCCGATGCGCGTGTTGCTGACGCCGGATTCACTCTTCGTGACGGACTACTCGCACAACCGCGTCCTGAGGTTCGCGCGGTGACGGTGGCAAGCCGCACCTGAGGGTGCATGGGGATTCTGAGCCGCCTCGCGCGGCTCTTTTTTTGGAGCGTCGCGCGCCCGACTCGCTCACTCCACCCCGTACCGCTCCCGGTACGCCAGCACCTTGGCGTAGTGCTCGCCCAGCTCGCCCGCGCCCTGCTGCTGCAGGTACGCCAGCAGGTCCGCGAGCCTGGCGATCGCGCACACCTGCAGCCCGAGCTGGTTCTTCACGTACTGCACGGCGCTGTGCTCCACGTCCTGGCCGTTCTCCGTCGCCTTCTCCTGCCGGTCCAGCGCGATCGCCACCGCGTGCGGCGTGGCACCGGCGGCCTTGATCAACGCGATCGACTCGCGCGCCGCGGTGCCGGCCGACATCACGTCGTCGACGATCAGCACGCGGCCCCGGACCGGCGCGCCGACCAGGGTGCCGCCTTCGCCGTGGTCCTTGGCCTCCTTGCGGTTGTACGCATACGGCACGTTGCGCCCGGCGCGCGCGAGCTCGACCGCCACCGCCGCCGCCAGCGGGATGCCCTTGTAGGCCGGCCCGAACAGCATGTCGAACTCGATGGCCGAGGCGAGGATGCGGCGTGCATAGAATTGCGCCAGCCGGCCGAGCTTGGCGCCGTCGTCGAACAGGCCGGCGTTGAAGAAGTAGGGCGACAGGCGTTGCGCCTTGGTCCTGAATTCGCCGAACCGCAGCACGCCCGATTCCACCGAAAACTGAACGAATTCCTGGGCCAGGGCATCCTGGCCGAGCGCTGCCGACATGGGAAATTCCTTGTTCAAACTGACCAGCCTCAACCTGAACGGCATCCGTTCGGCCGCCAGCAAGGGCGTGGAGGCATGGCTTGCGAAAGCCGATCCGGATTGTATTTGCGTGCAGGAGGTCAAGGCCCAGGCCGACGACGTCGCCGGCCGCTTCGACCACCTGGCCGGCCTCAAGGGCCACTTCCACTTCGCCGAGAAGAAGGGCTACTCGGGCGTCGGGGTGTACAGCCGCCACGAGCCCACCGACGTGGTCGTGGGCTACGGCTCGCCGGAGTTCGACGCCGAGGGCCGCTACGTCGAGCTTCGCTTCGACACGCCCGCGCGCAAGTTCTCCATCATCAGCGCCTACTTCCCCAGCGGCTCGTCGGGCGAGGAACGCCAGCAGGCCAAGTTCCGCTTCCTCGACGAATTCGAGCCGCACCTGGCGCGACTGAAGACCGAGCGCGACTTCGTGCTGTGCGGCGACGTGAACATCGCGCACAAGGAGCAGGACCTGAAGAACTGGCGCAGCAACCGCAAGAACAGCGGCTTCCTGCCCGAGGAGCGCGAATGGATGACGCGCCTTTTATCCGAGCACCGCATCGTCGACGTGTACCGCCACCTCAAGCCCGACACCACGGAGGAGTGCTACACGTGGTGGAGCAACCGCGGCCAGGCCTACGCGAACAATGTGGGGTGGCGCCTCGACTACCACCTGGCCACGCCCGCCATCGCGCCGCTGGCGCGCACCGAGTCGATCTACAAGGCGGAGAAGTTCTCCGACCACGCCCCGATCACGGTGGAGTACGAACTGAAGATGTGAGGCGCGCGCGGCGGGGTCAGGCCGGAGCGGCCTGCACCGCGAGCCCCATCACCAGTCGACCAGGCTCAGCCCGACGCTGAGCATCACCCGCCGCCGGTTGTAGTCGAGCAGGCTGTCGCCGTAGCCCGCGAACAGCTGCGTGTGCAGCTGCAGGCCGCCGGGAAGGCCGGTGTCCTTGTCGATCAGGCTGCGGAACCACTCGACGCGGATGGAGCCGCGGCCCTCGCTGCGCAGCGTGTGCCGCGTGGTCACCGCCCACAGGTTGCCGCCGCCGGCCTGGTACTCGGCGCGAAGTTCGCCGCGGCCGATGTAGTTGGTGATGCCCGGGTTGTCGTCGTCGCCGCCCTCGGGCAGGCGTTTCCACAGGCGCGCGTGCAGCTGCCACGGGCCTTTCTCGGCGCCCAGCATCAGCGCAGCGCGGTTCCAGCTGCGCGACAGCGGCAGCGACTGGCCGTTGGAGTGGTGCGTGACCTGCAGGCCGGTGTAGCGCAGCCGCCATTGGCCCGGCATCGCCGACTGCAGCGGCGCGATGTACACCACCTCCGGCTCGTGGTCGGTGCTGCGGAACGGCCGTGACAGCGTGGGCGTGAACAGCTGCCAGTACGACTGCTGCGAGTAGCCGAACCACAGCGAGTCGGTCTTCTCCGGCGTGTCGATCAGCAGCGCCTTGGCGACCTTGGTGCGCACCGACAGCTGCAGGCGCAGCTCGTTCTTGCGGTAGTCCTGCGGCGTCGGCGCGTCGTTCAGCGGGTTGCCGGAGGTGGGCTGACGGTTCACCGTGTTGGCGAACACCAGGCCGAGGCTGATCGGGCGGTAGCCGCGCAGGCCGAACGTGCCGCAGTCGGCGCCCGGCTCCAGTTCCCAGAAGCGCGACATGTCGGAGTAGCGCGGATCGCGGCAGCCTTCGGTGCGCGTCAGCCGCATGCCCAGGCGCGTGCCGGGAGCGGAGACGACGGGCGGCTCCGAGGGCGGCGCGGCGGCGGCCGTGGGCGCAGGTGCGGTTTCAGGGAGCGGCGCGGGCGCGGGTGGCGTCGTCGAGGCGGCCGCGGCGGGGACTTCGGAGGGCGGCGTGCGCTGGCCTTCGGCCCAGCGATCGAAGCAGGCCAGGCGCTGGGCGGAGTCGTTATGGAGGGTGCAGGCCTGCCAGGCTTCCTGCGCTTGCGCGCCGCCGGCGGCCATCAGGAGCCAGGCGAAAGTGACCCGGCCGTCGAAAGGTTTCGGCATCCGCCGATGCTAGCCCGGCGGCAGGCCAAGCTCGGCGCGACAGGTGAATCAAGATGTCAGGGCAGCTTGCGAAGCACGAACGGCGCGGTCCCGTCCCATCCGCCTTCGCGGCGGCCCCGGATCTCCTTGCCGCAGGAGCCTTCGACCACGTCACCCAGCCAGGTCGCGGTGATCCGCCGGCCGTCGGCGGACTCCTCCAGCGTGAACTCGCCTTCCTCCAGGTCCGCGGCCACGCGTGCGCGCGCGCCATCGCGGTTGATCTCGCCCGTCAGGCTCTGCGCGTACTCGCGATGCGGCTCCAGCAGCAGCGTGGCGCCGTGCGGCTGGCCGTTGAACTCGGCGCGCCAGAGGCCGACGAGGTGCCGCGGCTTGACGTCGGCGGCAAGGGGGCAGGGCGGGTCGGCGGCGGCCGGCGGCGATCCGCCCAGCATCACCGCGGCGAGCAGTGCGCCGATGACACCGGCCCTCGCTCCGTCATCCCCGCGAAGGCGGGGATCCAGTGCCTTGTCGGCGGCCCCTGAAATCGGACGCTCTGGATTCCCGCCTTTGCGGGAATGACGGGAAGGGGGCATCAGGGCGCCGTCCCCGCAGCCGAGGCCGCGCTCTTCTTCGCGAACTCCGCCCGCAGCGCCTTGAGCTTCTCGCGCGGGTCTTCCTTCACCGTGGCCTTGTCCAGCGCCATCTCGGCGATGAAGCGGCTCGGGATGCCCTGCACGATCTCGCGGCCCTTCTTGCGCCGCTTGGTCCAGCTCACGGCCAACGATCGCTGCGCGCGCGTGATGCCCACGTACATCAGCCGGCGCTCCTCCTGCAGGCGCTGCAGGATGCCTTCGTTGGCCTGGCCCTTCTGGCCGTCGTCGTCGTCCAGCTTGAACGGCAGCAGGCCCTCGTTGCAGCCGACCAGCATCACGTGCGGCCACTCCAGGCCCTTGGACGCGTGCAACGTCGAGAGCGTGACCACGTTCTGGTCCTGCTCGCGCTCGCTGATGGTGGACAGGAGCGCGATGGTCTGCGCGACTTCCAGCAGGGTCTTCTTCTCGCTGGCGATGGACACGCCGGCCGCGTCGTCGATCTTGCCGCCGCAGCGCTGCGCCATCCAGTCGCAGAACTCCATCACGTTCGTCCAGCGCGAGGCCGCGACCTTCTCGCTGTCCTCGTTGTCGTACAGGTGCTTCTCGTAGCCGATGTCCTTCAGCCACTCGGTGAGGAACGCGCGCGCGTCCTCCGCGCCCTCGGTGCGGCGGGCGCGGAATTCCAGGTCGTTCACGTAGCGGCCGAACTCGTGCAGGCTGCCCACCGCCTTGGCCGGCAGCACCGAGCCGAGCGACGAGGAAAACAGCGCCTCGAACAGCGACAGCTTGTACTTGTTGGCGAAGATGCCCAGGTTCCCCAGCGTGGTGTGGCCGATGCCGCGCTTGGGCGTGGTGATCGAGCGCAGGAAGGCGGGATCGTCGTCGTTGTTCACCCACAGGCGCAGCCACGCGCACAGGTCGCGGATCTCGGCGCGGTCGAAGAAGCTCTGGCCGCCCGAGACCTTGTAGGGGATCTGCGCCTTGCGCAGCGCGTGCTCGAAGATGCGCGCCTGGTGGTTGGCGCGGTACAGCACGGCGAAGTCCTTCCAGTCCTTGCCCATGCCGTTGGCGCGGATCGACTGCATGCGCGCCACGGCGCGCTCGGCCTCGTGTTCCTCGTTGTCGCAATCGACCACGCGCACCGGCTCGCCCTCGCCGAGTTCGGAGAACAGCGTCTTGGGAAAGAGCTTGGGGTTGGGCTGGATGACGTTGTTGGCCGCGCGCAGGATGGCGCTGGTGGAGCGGTAGTTCTGCTCCAGCTTGATCACCTTCAGCTGCGGGTAGTCCTGCGGCAGCTTCTTCAGGTTGTCCAGCGTGGCCCCGCGCCAGCCGTAGATCGACTGGTCGTCGTCGCCCACCGCGGTGAAGCGGCCGCGCTCGCCCACCATCAGCTTGAGCAGTTCGTACTGGGTGGCGTTGGTGTCCTGGTACTCGTCGACGAGAACGTGGCCCAGGTTCTGCTGCCACTTCTCGCGCACCTCGGGGTGGTCGCGCAGCAGCTTGAGCGGCAGGCCGATCAGGTCGTCGAAGTCCACGCTCTGGTAGGCCGTCAGGCGCTCCTCGTAGCGCGCCATGATGGTGGCGAGCACGCGCTCGTTGTCGTCCTTGGCCTGGGCCAGCGCCTGAGCGGCGTTCAGGCCCATGTTCTTCCACAGGCTGATCGTCCACTGCCACTGGCGCGCGGTGGCGGCGTCGGTGGTGCCGCCGGCGTCCTTCAGGATCGAGGTGACGTCGTCGCTGTCCAGGATGGAGAACTGCGGCTTCAGGCCCAGCGCCTCGCCGTCCTGCCGCAGCAGGCGCACGCCCAGCGCGTGGAAGGTGCAGATCACCACTTCCTTGGCGTCGCGCCCGATCAGGCTCTTGGCCCGCTCGCGCATCTCGGCGGCGGCCTTGTTGGTGAAGGTGATGGCCAGGATGCGCTTGGCCGCGATGCCGGTCTGGATGAGCCGCGCGATCTTGTGGGTGATCACGCGCGTCTTGCCCGAGCCGGCGCCCGCCAGCACGAGGCAGGGGCCCTGCATGTAGTTCACAGCTTCCTGCTGCGCGAAGTTCAGGCCGGACATCGAGTGAGCTCTACGAAAGGCGGCCGATGATACCGGCCGGGCTTGGCCGGCCCCGGGGCGCCCCGGGCATTTGTCATGCGCCGGAGGCGAAAACGCGTCGATGCGGAAAACGCATCGGGCGCGGCTAACGCGACAATTCGCCCCGTGCTCGAGATCCTGCGCGTCACCTTCCCCTTCTTCGCCCTGGTCCTGTGCGGCTACGTCGCCGCCCGCCGCCGGCTCCTGCCGATGGAGGCGATCGGCGGACTGAACACCTTCGTGCTCTTCTTCGCGCTGCCGTGCATGCTGTACCGCTTCGGGGCGGGCACGCCGCTGCCTCAGCTGCTCGATCCCGCCGCATTCGGTGTGTATCTGATATGCGCGCTGCTGATGGTCGCGGGCACGGTGTACTTCAGCATGAACGAGCGTATCCGCTGGAACGACGCGGCGTTCGGGGCGCTGGTGGCTGCTTTCCCCAACACCGGCTTCATGGGCGTGCCGTTGCTGGTGGCGCTGCTCGGCGCGCAGGCCGCGGGCCCGGCCATCCTGACCATCCTGGTCGACCTGGTGATCACCAGCTCGCTGTGCATCGCGCTGTCGCGCCTGGACAGCGCCGACGAGCACGGCGCGGCCGAGGCGGCCCGCAAGGCGCTCAAGGGCGTGGCGGCCAATCCGATGCCATGGGCGATCGCGCTGGGCGCGCTGTCCTCCGGCCTCGGCATCAGGCCGCTCCAGCCGGTGATGGACACCATCGGCCTGATGGCCGACGCCGCCTCGCCCGTCGCCCTGTTCACCATCGGCGCCGTGCTCGCGCGTTCGCAGCGGGTCGCGGCGGCGGAAGAGCACGAGCCGCTGCCGGCGCGCGACTTCGTGCCGGTCGCGATGGCCAAGCTGCTGGTGCATCCGCTGCTGGTGCTGGCCGCCGGCAGCGCCGCGATCGCGCTGGGCCTGCCGCTCGACCGCTTCGCGCTGACCGTGATGGTGCTGGTCGCCGCCCTGCCCAGCGCCAGCAACGTGTCACTGCTGGCGGAGCGGTTCGGGGCCGACAACGGGCGCATCGCCCGCATCATCCTGCTGACCACGGCGGCCGCCTTCCTGAGCTTCTCCGCGGCCGTCGCATTGTTGAGGTAGCCCGGCCGGCTCGAGCCCGACCGACGGCTTTTGTGGGAGCGGTCCTACACACGGGCCGGAAGGCCTCTGGCATGCTAGTCCGCGGTCATGCCAAAGGCGCCCGGCCGCCTCATCCTTCTCCTTCTTCCCTCCCGACGATTCCTGATGGCTGGTTCAGAGCAGTACACGACTTTTGCCGCGCCCGTTTCCACTTCCAAAGACACGCTGGCGGCGCTTCGACAGGCGACCGCCGGCCACCACGCCCGCATCGAATCCCTGATCGGCCTCGGCGGCCCGTTCGGACGACACCACTACGGCCGCGTGCTGCAGGGATTCGGTGCGTTCCTGCACGGCTGGGAGCCGGCGGTGGCGCGCGCGCTGCCGCGTCCGCTGCTGCCCTGGTTCGCGCGCGGCCGCCGCGCTTTCCTGATCGATCGCGACCTTGCCGTCCTCGGCCTGCCCATGCCTGGCCCCGGCCTCGCCGTGGTGCCCGCCGTGACTGATCGCGCCGAGGCGCTGGGTTCGCTGTACGTGATGGAAGGCTCGGCGCTGGGTGGCCAGCTGATCGCGGCCAGCCTGCGCCATCGCCTGCAGATCGACGCCGACAACGGCGGCGCCTACTTCAACGGCTGCGGCAGCGGCACCGCCACGCGCTGGCGCGAGTACCGGCAGCTGGCGCAGTCGTACCTGGACGAGGATGCGCGCGCCCGGGCGGAAGCGGTCGACGCCGCCGTGCGCACCTTCGACGCCCTGATCTCCACCTTCGAGGTTGTGCTGGATGAACGCGCCGCTGCCTGACCTGGCCCTGTGCGCGCAGGAGCCGATCCGCGTGCCCGGCGCGATCCAGCCGCACGGCTGGATGGCGGTGCTCGGGCACGACGGCCGGCTGGCGGCGTGGAGCGCCAACTGGCGCAATGCCGACCGCGCGGCCGAGGCGGTGTCGTTGGTGCGCGAGCGCCTGGCCCAGCTGCAGGACGGCGACGGCCCCGCCGCGATCGGCCGCATCGACCTCGGGGGTTCGCCGATGGACGTGGTCGGCCACCGCAGCGGCGAGCTCACCGTGCTGGAGTTCGAGCCCGCGTCGCAGGAGACCGGCACCCAGGCCCCGATCTATTCGCTGGCGCGCCATTTCCTGCCCCAGTTGCAAAAGGCCGATTCGGTGCAGGCGCTGGCCGAACTGGCCGCCGTCGAGATCAAGCGCCTGACCGGCTTCGGCCGCTCGCTGGTCTACCGCTTTGGCGAGGAGGGCCACGGAGAAGTGCTCGGCGAGCAGGTCGATCCCGGCTACGACTCGTACGCCGGCCACCGCTTCCCCGCCGCCGACATACCGCCTCAGGCGCGCGAGCTGTACCTGCTCAACCACATCCGGCTGATCCCCGACGCGAACTACGAGCCGGTGCCGCTGCTCAGCGGCGACCCGGACTGGAAGGCCAACTCGCTGGACCTGTCGTACGCGGGCCTGCGCAGCGTCTCGCCGGTGCACCTGGAATACATGCGCAACATGGGCACGCTGGCCTCGATGTCGGTGTCCATCGTGGTGAAGGGTCGACTGTGGGGCCTGATCTCCTGCCATGACCATGCGCCGCTCGGCCTGTCGTACCAGACCCGCGCCGCCTGCGAGCACCTGGGGCGGCTGCTGTCGCTGCAGATCGCCGCGAAGGAGGACAACGCCGACGTCGCCACGCGGCTGGAGCTGCGGCAGCTGACGCTGCAGATCGTCTCGCACCTGGCCGACGGCGACGCCACGCTGCAGCGCCTGGTGGGCGAGCCGGCGCCGCTGCTGCGCCTGGCGCAGGCCAGCGGCGCCGCGGTGGTGCTGAACGACGATTGCTGGACCGTCGGCGACGTGCCGGACCGCGAGCAGATCGCCGGCCTGGCCAAGTGGATCTGCGCCAGGAACCAGGAGGTGTGGAGCACCGACCGCCTGGCGGAGGAGTACCCGGCCGCCGAGGCCTTCGTGGCCAAGGCCTCCGGCGTGCTGGCCGTGTCGATCTCGCAGGTGCACCAGCACCTGGTGCTGTGGTTCCGGCCCGAGCTGGTGGAGACCATCCGCTGGGCGGGCGATCCGCGCAAGGAGCTGGTCCGCTCGGGCGGCCGCATCCATCCGCGCAAGAGTTTCAACAGCTGGCAGCAGCAGGTGCGCGGCCGCTCCGCGCCGTTCAGCGTGGCGCAGGAGTCCGCGGCCTCCGAGCTGCGCCACGCGCTGATCGGCATCGTGCTGCGCCGCGCCGAGGAGATGGCCGAAGTGGCCACCGAACTCGGCCGCGTCAACAAGGAACTGGAAGCCTTCTCGTACACGGTTTCGCACGACCTGCGCGCGCCGATGCGCCACATCGCGGGCTACGTGGACCTGGTGCAGGACATGGAAGGCAAGCACCTGTCCGAGCGCTCGATGCGCTACCTGTCGCACGTGAAGGAGGCCGCCGCGTACGCGGGGCACCTGGTGGACGCGCTGCTGGACTTCTCGCGCATGGGCCGATCAGCGCTCAAGCGCGGGCGCGTGGACACGCGGCTGCTGATCGACGAACTGGTCACCGAGTTCAACCGCCAGGAGCAGGGCCGCCGCATCGCGTGGGAGATCGAGGACCCGCTGCCCTCGCTGCACGCCGACCCGTTCCTGCTGCAGGTGGCGCTGCGCAATCTGCTGGGCAACGCGGCCAAGTACACCCGCACGCGCGACAAGCCGCACGTGCGCATCAGCCCGGTGCGCAACGCGGACGGCGACGGCCTTGAGATCACGGACAACGGCGTGGGCTTCCAGCAGAAATACGTGGCCAAGCTGTTCGGCGTGTTCCAGCGCCTGCACCAGGCCGAGGAATTCGAGGGCACGGGCATCGGCCTGGCCAGCGTGAGGCGGATCGTGGAACGCCATGGCGGCACCGTGTGGGCCCGCGGCGAACCCGAACAGGGGGCCGTGTTCGGCTTCACCCTGCCCAAGCAGAAGGCGGATGCCAAGCCGCGCGTGGAGGGCCGCGCCCGGCCCTGAACAAAGGAAGAACAAGCGAGAAGGAAGAGAGAGGACTCGAAATGTTGAAACCCATCCTGCTGGTCGAAGACGACAAACGCGACCTGGAACTCACGCTGGTGGCGCTGGAACGCAGCCAGCTCGCCAACGAGGTGATCGTGGTGCGCGACGGCGCCCAGGCGCTCGACTACCTGATGCGCGAAGGCGACTTCAGGATGCGCGAGGAGGGCAACCCCGCCGTCGTGCTGCTCGACCTGAAGCTGCCCAAGGTGAACGGGCTGGAGGTGCTGCAGCGGGTGCGCGCGACGGCCAGCCTGCGCAGCATGCCGGTCGTGATGCTGACCTCCTCGCAGGAGGAGTCGGACGTGGTCAAGAGCTATGAACTGGGCGTGAACGCCTATGTGGTCAAGCCGGTCGAATTCAGGCAATTCGTCGCGGCCATCGCGGACCTGGGCGTGTTCTGGGCCGTGCTCAACGAGCCTCCGCCGGGGTCGATGAAAGCCATCCGACGACATGAATGAACACCTGCCGGAGAACGGTGTCCACGACAAGGCGCTCGAGGTCCTGCTGCTGGAGGATTCACGGTTCGACGCCGAACTGCTGCGCGAGGCATTGCTCGCCTCCTTCCCCCACGCGCGGCTGGACATCGTGCGCGACGAACCGGGCTTCGCCGAGGCGATGGCCACGCGGCGCTACGACCTGATCCTCTCGGACTTCGAACTCCCCGGCTTCACCGGCGAGCAGGCCCTGGCCCAGGCCCGCGCGCGCGACGCGCGGGTGCCGTTCATCTTCGTCTCGGGCGTGATCGGCGAGGACAACGCGGTCGAGATGCTCAAGCGCGGCGCCACCGATTACGTGAGCAAGAACCGGCTCGCGCGGCTGCCGCTGGTGATCGACCGCGCGCTGCGCGAAGTGGCGCAGCGCGAAGCGCGCGACACCGCCCAGGTGCAGCTGCGCGAGGCCAACGCGGTGTTCGGCCGGGTGGTCGATTCGCTGCGCAACTACGCCGTGATCCTGATGGATTCGAAGGGCACGATCCGCTTCTGGAACCAGGCGGCGCGCGACATCTTCGGCTGGGACGACGAGGACGTGGAAGGCCGCAGCGCCGAGCTGCTGTTCACGCCGCAGGACCGCGCGAGCGGCGTCTTCCGCGAGGAGATGGCGCAGGCGGTTGCCGTCGGCAAGGCCGACGACAACCGCTGGATGCTGCGCAGCGACGGCCTGCACCTGTGGGCCGAGGGCGTGCTGATGCCGCTCTTCAACGACGCGCAGGAACACAGCGGCTTCTGCAAGATCGTGCGCGACGCCACCGCCGACTACCGGGACGCCGAGGCCCTGCGCGCGGCCAAGGAGGAGGCCGAGCGCGCCAACCAGGCCAAGGACCGCTTCCTCGCCGTGCTGTCGCACGAGCTGCGCACGCCGCTGTCGCCGATCGCCACGGCCGCCCACCTGTTGCAGCGCACGGCGGAAGTGCCGGCCAAGTACCAGCACCTCCTGCCCATGATCCAGCGCAACGTGGCGCTGGAGGCGCGCCTGATCGAGGACCTGCTGGACCTGACCGCGATCTCGGCCGGCAAGGTGAGCCTGCGGCCCAGGAAGCTGGACATGCACAACCTGGTGCAAGTGGTGCTGGACATGCTGGAGGCGCAGGTCACGGACAAGCAGCTGGTCGTGTCGCTCGATCTCGGCGCCGACTCGCCGATGGTGCTGGCCGACGAGGCCCGCATGCAGCAGGTCCTGTGGAACCTGCTGCGCAACGCGATCAAGTTCTCGAAGGAAGGCGGGCGCATCGAGGTGCGCACCCGGCTGGAGGGAACGTCGTTCGTGCTCGATTGCATCGACGAGGGCATCGGCATCGATCCCGAGGCGCTGCCGCGCATCTTCAGCGCCTTCGAGCAGGCCGACCGGCAGGTTTCGCAGGGTTTCGGCGGCCTCGGCCTCGGGCTGGCCATCGCGCGTGGACTGGTGACGGAGCACAAGGGTGAACTCACCGCGCACAGCGAGGGTCGCGGCCGCGGCGCCACCTTCCGACTGAAGCTGCGCAGCTACGTGCCCGAGGAGGTCCCGGCCGACGGAACGCTGCCACCGCTGGAGACCGAGCAGGGCGGCGGCTGGCGCCTGCTGCTGGTGGAAGACAACGCGGACGCCGCCGAGACCATCGTGATGTGCCTGGAGAGCTACGGCTACCACGTCACGCACGCGGCCACTTGCGCCGAGGCCGTGCGCACCGCGCGGCAGCAGCCGTTCGACATCGTGCTCACCGACCTCGGCCTGCCCGACGGGAGCGGCATCGACGTGGGCCGTGCGCTCAGCAAGTCGCTGCCGGTGGTGGCGCTCTCGGGTTACGGCGCCACGCCGGACCTGCAGCGCTCGAAGATGGCCGGCTTCGCCGGCCACCTGGTCAAGCCGGCCGAACCGCAGGCGATCCATTCGGCGCTGCAGAAGGCGCTGGCGTCCGCGTGCGGCGCGAGCGACCGGCTCAAGCGGATCGCTTAGCCGGTCTGGTGCGCGGGAAGCAACACCGTGAAGGTGCTGCCCGCTCCGGGCCCTTCGCTGTCGACCAGGATTCGTCCGCCGTGCAGTTCCACGATGCTGCGCGCGATCGACAGGCCGAGACCGAGTCCGCTGTCGTTGTTGAAGCGCTCGCGAACGAAGGGGTCGAATACACGTCCCAGCATCTGCCGCTGGATCCCGACGCCCGTGTCCCGGATCGAGATGTCGTGCATGGCTTCACGGCGCCGGTGTTCCAGGGTCACGCTCCCGCCGGAAGGGGTGAACTTCACCGCGTTGGCCAGGAGGTTCCAGAAGGCCTGCTGGAGGCGGCCGGCGTCGCCATCCACCAGTTCCGTGTTCCGGTCCGCCCACTGCACGTGGATCTCGACGCCCTTGGCCTTGGCCTGTGGGGCGATCGTCTCCACCGCCGCCGCGACGACCCGCAGGATGTCGCACGGAGCCGGCGAGATGGACATCTGGCCGGTCTGGCTGCGCGCCGAATCGACGATGTCGTCGATCAGCCGGGACTCCTCGCGCACGTTCCTGATGGTGGCTTCCAGGGCGGCCCGGATCTCCGCCGGCTCGTCGAGTCCCGTGTTCAGCAGCGCTGACAGCCGCAGCATGACGGAGTTCAGGGGTGTCCTGAGTTCGTGGGCGACGCGCGCCAGAGACTCCTCGCGAAGCCGGGCCACGGCGTCGATCTCGCTGAGCGTCTCGCGCAGCCGGGTGTGCGCCGCCACCAGGCTCGCCAGGAAGCGCGCGTAGAGCTCCATGCGCGCGGGCCCCACGGGGGGCTGCAGGCGCATGACCGTCCACAGGCGCCGGCCGTCCGCCTGCGCGGCGGCCGCGATGCGCTGGGCCCCGAGCGCGGTGGCGAACGTCAGCGGCAGCCAGCCGAACACGATGGTTCCGTGGCACCGCCCGTACATGATGATCGGCAGGCCCACGACGGCCAGCTGGTCCAGGTACATGGACTGGGCCACCTCCAACTCCAGCGCGGCCCGGGCGGCGATGGCTTGCTCGAAGCGGCGTCCCTCGCCGCCGGGACGGAAGAAAGGGGAATGCCCCAGCACGATCCCGCAATCGCTGCTGAGTATCGGACCGATGGCCGGCTGCTGGTCGGCGGCGTACAAGGTGACCGTGCAGTGCGTCGCCTGCGAAAACTGCGTGAGCAGGGGCTCCCAGCTGGACCAGTCGTCCGCCGACGCCGGTGGTGCCGCCGGAAGGTTCATCCGTGCAGCGGCGAGATGGATTTGGGCATGTCCTCGCCTTGGGCGATCGCCTCTTCGACCGCGGGGCTCTTGCGCGACGGGGAGCGCGACAGCAGGCCGTAGTACGCGCTGAACGGCAGTTGCGGCACCGCGATTTCGGCCACCTGCGCCGCGGGCGGGTCCGCCAGGACCCCGATGCCGCCCGCGCCGATAGCGTATTCCTTGGTTTCCTGGACGTTGCGGCTGCCGCGCACCTTGGGCACGGTCAGCGCGCGGCGCAGCCGGGTGGAGATCTCGACGTAGCTCAGCAGCACGATGTTGTCGACGAGATGGGAGCCCTTCAATTCCTGGCTGATCTGCGAAACGCCCAGCAGTTCCGGGCTCTCGTAGTTGAAGTACACGGTCGCGAGCCGTCCCTTGAAGAAGGTGGCCAGGGCGTAGAGGAAGTCGGCCGCTTCCGATTCGGCCGCCATCTCGTACACCGCGATGGAGTCGAACACGATGCAGTCGATCTGCTGCGACTCGCACAGTCGGATGATCCGGTCGAAGTGGATATCGAGGTCCAGCTCCAGCGGCGATTCGTAGTGGATCAGGATCCGTCCCTCGTCGACCTGGCGCCGCAGGTCCAGCCCGAGCGTCGAGGCGTTCCGCATGATCTGCTCCGGGTGCTCGTCGAGCGTGACCAGAAGGCCCCGCCGCCCCTGCTGCGCGTTGGCGCACAGGAACTGGACCGCGGAGACCGTCTTGCCCGTCCCCGAGATGCCGGACACCATGGTCACGGAGCCCCGGTAGAGGCCGCCATCCATGAGGCGGTCGAGCGACGGGATGCCGGTCGTGATGCGTTCGCTGGAGGTGGGCTGGAAGTTCGTGATCTTCGGCCGCGACTGCGCGCGCCGGTAAACGTGGATGCCCGACCCCGCTTCGATCGTCATGGCGTGCTCGCCGTCGATGAAGTCCTGTCCCCTGGACTTGAGGACCCTCACCTTGCGCGTGCCGCGCCGGCGATGCTCCTGGCGCTGGAGGGTGATGATGGTGTCGAAGACGAACCGCTCGTGCTCGTAGCCTGGCTGGGGCGTGTCGCTGCGCTCCGCCGTGACCAGCGTGGTGACGCCCAGCGTGCTGAGGCCCTCCACCAGCGTGTGCATGTCCTCGCGGAAGGGCGTGTGGTGCTGTTCGGCGTAAAGCTTCAGTGGGGTCAGGCCGTCGATGACCAGCCGCTTGGCCTTCATCGACCGCAGTTCCTGGGGCAGCACGCCTTCGCTCGAGCGGAACTCCTGCAGCAGGACCGATGGGCTGGTCTGGATGATCTTCACCTTGCCATCGGCGATCAGCCGCTCGAGGTCCCAGTTGAAGCCGGCGGCGTCGCGCAGCAGCTTGTCGGGGTCGAGTTCGAACGAAATGATGATCCCGGGCTCGTCGAAATGCATCGCGCCGGCATAGATGAAGCCGAGCCCGAGGGTCGTCTTGCCGGCGCCGGGCGCTCCTTCGACCAGGATGTTGTTGTTGCGCTGGATCCCTCCCAGCAGGATGTCGTCCAGCCCCGCGATCCCGGTGGGCACGAGATCCTTGGCGTTCGCTTCCATGTGTCCTCCTGTATCGCCGGATCGATCCGGTCCGCAAACGCCAGACTGTGCCGTCCGGTCGCAGGCACGAATGTGGGAGAGCATGCCGTTACGTAGGCTTCGCGTAAAGGTCTGCTCATCAATGGAAAGAGCGAAGGGACCCGCCCGTTCGCGCCTACACTGCCTCGATGAGCAACCCCTTCGAGCCCTCGGGCACCTCGGCATCCGTGCTGTTCGCGCGCGCCGTCGACCTGATGGCCGAGCGCCACGCCCTGCTGCTGCTCGACGAGCATTGGATCGTGACCGACTGCGGTCGCGGCGTGGAGGCCGTGCTGGGCTTCGAGGGTGCAGAGCTCGTCGGCCAGCCGATCGGAGTCCTGTTCGACGGCCTCGCGCATGCGGCGGCATTCATGCACCGGCTGCGCGCCACTCAGGAGGCCCAGCCGTTCCGAGAAGACGCCTGGATGCTGCGCCGCGACGGGCTGCGGATGTGGGCCGAGATCGCCTGCGTCGTCGCCGACTGCGGAGCCGACGGCCGGCCGCGGCGGTTCTGCCTGTCGGCGCGCGACGCCACCTTGCAGCATCGCGCGAGTCTGGCGATGCGCGGCCAGGCCGATGCCGCGGCGGCCGCGGTGTCGGCCCGCAACCTTTTCCTGGGGTCGATCGCCCACGAAGTCCGTGCGGCCCTGTCGCCGATCACCATGTCGGCGAGCCTGCTCGAGCAGACGGTGGAGCCGGCCCGGCGCGACCGCCTGCTGCAGATCATCCGGCGCAACGCCTCGACCGCGGCGCGGCTGATGGAGGACGTGCTGGCGTTCAGCACGAGCGCGGAGAACAAGATGAGCATGCGCGCCACCGAGGTGGACCTGGGCGGCGTGCTGGTGGAGTGCACGGAGAGCGTGCGGCCCTATGCCGCCGCCTCCAAAGTCCACCTGGCGCTCGAGCTGCCGGCCACGCCCGACGTGACGCTGCGCTGCGATCCCGACCGCATCCAGCAGGTGCTCATGAACCTGCTCGGCAACGCCATCAAGTTCACGCCGGCCGGCGGTTCGGTGATCGTGCGCGCCTGGCGCGACGCGCAAGCGTGGTCGATCGAGGTGGCCGACACCGGGGCGGGCATCGACCCCCTGGTCCTGCCCTTCATATTCGATCCTTTCGAGCAGGGCGGCGCCGAGGTCACGAAGCGCTTCGGCGGCTTCGGCCTGGGCCTGGCGGTCAGCGCCGACATCGCGAGGCAGCACGGCGGCAAGCTCAGCGCGACGAGCGCGGGCCCCGGACGCGGCGCCAGCTTCCGCCTGGAATTGCCCGTCGCCGGCGTGCGACCGGGGCGTCCCGGGATGGCCGTGCGCGGCCCGCGCGCGCTGCGAGTCCTGTTCGTGGAGGACGACCTCGATGCGGCCGACGCCATGCGCTACGCGCTCGGGACGCTCGGCTGGGAGATGACCCATGTCTCCACTTGCGCCGGGGCACGCGGACTGCTGCGCGACGACGAGGGGAGGTCGCGCTTCGACGTGGTGCTGGCCGACCTCGGCCTGCCGGACGGATCGGGGCTGGACCTGGGCGCCGAGTTCTGCGGGTTCCTGCCGATCATCGCGCTCAGCGCGTACGGCGCGCCGCTGGCGCTGCAAGGGTTCGCCGACCAGTTGATCAAGCCGGCCGAGATTTCGGAAGTCCAGCGCGCGATCCTGCAGGCGGTGGCCGGGCGGCAGCGGACGATGGCCGCGTCTCCCTAGCCGCTGCGGCGATCCGTCGCCGTGCGCATCTCGGGCCAGCGCGAGCCCTGCCGGCTCCCGCGCCGATCGGCGCGCCACCACTTGCGGCGCTCGCTCAGGCGCTCGAACGGGAACAGCGCCGTCATCGCCACCGACGACACGGTGTTGAGCGATCGCCGGGCTTCCAGCACGAAGGCCTGCACCACCTGGCGCTCGCTGATCTCGCGGCCTTCCTGGATGCGCGAAAGCGCATGCAGCACGTACAGGCCGACCAGCGCCGAGAGCACGAACAGGAACTCCCAGTGCGCGAAGCTCACGATCGCCGTCTCGCGCCAGTGGCCCGGCGACTGCCAGCGCACGATCGCCGAGAGTTCGCTGGTCTGGAACGCCTGGGCCAGCGCCCCGGCCAGGATGGGCGCGATGCCGCCCGCCACCGCCGAGGCCAGGCCGATGGCGGCCAGGTAGACCGTGCCTTCACCCTGCGGCGCGAGCTTGAGGCCGAGGTTGCCCGTGGCCAGCGCGATGCCACCGGTGGCCACGCCCATCACCATGTGGATCGCGAACAGCACGCCCAGCTGCCACTGCGGCGTGCGCAGCGCGTCCACGAACACCAGCGCCAGCACGCAGAGGAAGTGCACCGGCAGCGCCACCGCGAGCACGCCCTTGTTCGACAGCTTGTCCGACAGCCGTCCCCACAGGTACAGCGTGAGCGCGTTGCAGACCTGGCTGGTGACCCAGAGGCTGGTGACGGTGCCCACCGAGTAGCCGCGCTGCTCGATCAGGTACACGGTGAGGAACGGCGCCGTGAGGTTGGACGCGATGGTCCACGCGGCCAGGAACACGAGCAGGCGGCGGAAGTTCGGGTCGGTGAAGGGCTTGGACAGCCGCTGCATCACGCCGCCGCTGGGGCCTCCGGGCGGCATCACCGGCTCGGGCGCGCGCGCCAGGAACCAGGAGCTCACGAAGCCGACGAGTCCCGCGATGGCGAAGCACAGCGAGTACGCCTTCATCGGTTCGCTCTGCGCGCGGTCCACCAGTTCGCCCGCGGCCATCGTGGCCACGCAGGCCAGCGCCGTGCCGAAGAAGAGGCGCCGCGAGAAGAAGTGGCCCAGTCGCTCGTGCGGGATCAGCTGGTGCAGCCAGGAGTTGATCGCGCAGCCGCCGACCGCGTTCAGCGTCGCGATCGCGAACTGCGTCGCGATCAGCAGCGCCAGCGCCAGCTCCGGCTCGCCGCGCATCAGCGGCAGCAAGGCCATGCCGAGCATCAGCACGCGCGCCGCGGTGACCGCGAGCACGCCGATCCGCCGTCGCAGGCGCACGCGCTCGATCAGCAGCGTGGCCGGCAGCTGCATGGCGTTCGCCAGGAACGGAATGGCGGCCAGCAGGCCGATCTGCAGCGGCGTGGCGCCCAGGTTGAGCGCGAACGCCACCAGGATCACCCCGCCGGAAAACGCGCCGCACATGCTGGCCCATGCGAGGTCCTGCACGAGCACGCGCTCGCCCTCGGCGAGATCGCTCGCCGTGATGATGTCGACCGGACGCAGCATCGGTCAGCGGGCGCTCGAGACACCCGCCACGCGTCGGTGGAAGATCAACGGACGGAGTGCAGGCGCGCCGCGCCGTCGCCGTGCAGCGCCTTCAGCAGGTTGCGGCTGCGCCGCTCCTGCTCGGGGTCGGGCAGGTCCAGCATCTCCCGCACCGTGGGCAACGGCTCCAGGCAGGGGCCGATCGCGGTTTCCAGGGCACGCAGGCCGGTGATCTCCACATCGGGAGAGCCGCTGTTTTCCAGATGGGCCTTCAGGTCGCGCACCATGCGGTGCAGGAAGAGCTTGGTGGCCTCGGGCAGAAGCAGGTCACCGTTCATTTGCTCCTGGGCTCGGGGAAGATAGGACATCGCACACTCCACAACTTTCGAGGCCAGTGTCGGCCCGCGCCGGGGGAGCGGTCTGTCAGCCACGCTCCCACAGGGATGTGCGCGCGGTGCGCCTCACGCCGACAGCCACTGCCGCATCTGGCGCAAGGCCGCGTCACTTCGCAGCAGGCCGAAGTGGTCCACGCCTTCGATGACACAGCGGTGGTCCTCGGGCAGCAGCAGGTCGCGGCCGGCCCCGGGGTGGCGACCGAGCGCGCTGTCCACGGGCACCAGGCCGTCGCTGCGCCGGTCACCGAGGGCGCCGGCGATCGCGTAGGTGGGCAACCCCGGCGGCACGCCCGCCAGCGCTTCCTGCGCGGGCGCGACGCCGGTGCGCGGATCGTCTTCCAGCACGCGGCCCTCGAGGAAGTCGCGCATGCCCGGACTGCGCCGCCGCGCCCGCTGCAGGAAGGGCGACAGTGCCGCCGCGGGACCGAAGCCCAGTCCCGAAATCAGGTCCGCCGCGGGGTCGGTGCCGTGGTGCGGCGTGCCGAGGAAGATCAGCCGGCGCACGTGGGCCGGCCAAGCCAGGCCCGAGTGCTGCGCCTGGTACAGCGCGCTTCGCAGCACCAGTCCGCCCATGCCGTGCCCCAGCAGCACCACGCCTTCCAGCGGCACGCGCCAGTGGGCCAGCATCACTTCGAGTTCCGCGGCGAGCTCGCGCCCCGTCGCGCCGATGGCGCGGCCGCTGTTGTAGACGGCGTGGAGGGGACTGGCGACCAGCGTCTCGGCGAGCGCCTGACCGTGGTCGTGGCCGTCCTGCCGCCACTGGAGATCGTTGCGCCCCAGGTCGTGCGCCATCACCAGCACGCGAGGCAGCTGCGCGAGCACATTGCTTCGCACCTCCGTCTTGATCTCCAGCGGGTTGCCCGTGCGATGCAGGTGATCGCCCGCGATCGCATTGAGCAGCGCCACGGCCGCCTCGCGCGCGGGCACCGGCTCCGGCGGATCACGCTGGCGCTGCGGATCGAGCAGGAAGGCCTGCATCGAGGCCAGTGCCAGGTCGAGGGCGCCGCCCGCCAGGTCGGTGGTGCCGCGAAGGCCGCGGTACATCACGGCGCCGATCCCACTGCCGGGCCGCCCGATGCGCGCGCCGCGCACCGGTGGCTCGACGCTGGCGATGCGCGTGTGCACGGCTTCCACCTGATCCACGCCCTTGCGCAGCGCATCCACCAGCAGCCGCATGCCGCCGCGCAGGTCGCGCACGGCGCCGGCCGCGTGGCGCGGCCATTCCTCTTTGCGGGTGGAAGTGCGTGGCTGGCTCATCGCTCGAAGAAGGTTGTGCAGCGATGCTAGGCAGTTGCGCGAACCTGTCCCGTAGGAAGAAGAAGACAACTGGCCGCGCTACACGGCCCGCGCAAGGCCGAGGCTCGACCCCACAGGTCGCGCCGCCGCGTTCCTACAGCGCTGAACAGGCACCGCCACCACAATTTTTGTCAGGGATGCGAACCACAGCGTCTCGTGACTCAACACTTTTTCGGGAGTATTCGCCATGTACAAGACCACCCTCACCGCCGCCTTCATCGCCACTGCCGCGCTCGGCCTGACCGCCTGCGACGTGCAGAAGACCCAGGAAGGCAAGGTCGACGCGCCCAAGTACGAGGTCTCCAAGACCCAGGAAGGCAACGTCCAGATGCCCAAGTACGACGTCAAGGGCCCGGACGTGAACGTCTCCAGCACCGAGAAGCAGGTGACCGTGCCGAACGTCGACGTCAACACCGAGAAGAAGACCGTCGAGGTTCCGAAGGTGACCGTGACGACGCCGAAGGAAAAGGAACAGCAGCAGGCCAACTCGGGCGCCGCGAACCCGAACGCCAAGCAGTAACCAGATCCCCGTCATTCCCGCCGTCGCTGGAATGACGGGTTTGTCGTCAAGCGGCCGCCGGCGCGCCCTGCGCCCGCGCATCCACGCGGGCCTGGAACTTCAGCACCAGCACCGTCCCCGCGACCATCCCGACGATCGCCAGCAGCGATCCCGTGGACAGCAGCGCCGCGCCGGTGACGCCGTTGCCCACCGAGCAGCCCAGCGCCGTGACGCCGCCGAAGCCCATGAGCGCGCCGCCCGCCACGCTGTGCCGCAGGTCGCGCGTGGTCGCGAACGACTCCACCTGGTACTCGCCGCGCACGCGCGCGCTCAGGTGACTGCCGATGACGATGCCCAGCGAGAGCATCACGCCGAAGGTGGCCACCGTGTTCTTGTCGGTCCACATGGACAGCAGGTCCAGTGCGTTGGCCAGCGGCGAGACGAACGACAGGCCCTCGGGGCGCTTGCCCTGCGTGCCCAGCCAGGCCGCGTCCAGCGTCTCGGGATGCTCGGCCACGAAACCGATGCGGCCCGTGAGATAGAACGCGAGCGCGAGCACCAGGCCGACCCCGATGCCGCCGATCCAGGCGGCGCGATCGAGCCGGCCACGCACGCGCCACGCGAACAGCGCGGTGCCGGCGACGATCAGCGCGGTGACTGCCGCGCGCATCGCGCCGGCCGGCGTGCCCAGCGCGCCACCCAGCACCGAGCCCAGGTCCTGCGATCGCGACAGCGTGACGGACAGGCTGTCGAACAGGCCCGTGCGCGGCACGGCGAGGACGCCGCGCAGCGTCATGACCGCCACGATCGCGATCACCACCAGCGTGGTCCACGCGGTGAGATCGCCCGCGCCGGCCTTGACCAGGCAACGCTGCGGGCATCCCGGCGCCAGCATCATCCCGATGCCGAACAGGAGGCCGCCGGCCAGCGCGGAGAACCACAGCAGCCGCTCGTTCCAGGCCAGCGTGCGCGTCGCGTCGAACATGCCGAAGCCGATCATGGACTGCAGCAGCACCGCGCCGACGGCGATCGACAGGACCCAGGAAAACAAGCGAGCCGGCCCCTGGAACGTCACCCAGTCCGCGATGCCGCCGCGCACGCAGAAGCGCGTGGCCTGCGCGACGATGCCCAGCAGCAAGCCGAGGGGCAGGGCGCCCCAGACGACCACGCGGGTCAGGAGGGCGAGGGTTTCAGGGGTGGCATTCATGGGAGGGACAGCGGGGCGAGACTGGGCGGAGGATGATAAAGCGGCTCCCCCGTCATTCCCGCGGAGGCGGGAATCCAGGGCGTCCGCCTTGCTTCAGCTTTCCGAAGGGAAGCACTGGATCCCCGCCTTCGCGGGAATGACGGAGGCGGGGGTCAGGCGAGCGGCGCCATTGCATCGAAATCGGGCATCGCGGCACTGGCGAAGCCCGGCGCGGCGAGCGAGCCGATCGCGAGACGCCCTTCGCGCAGACGCAAACGCACGGCGCCATGGCTCCGTTCATAAAGGTCCGGATGCGCCTGCAGGAAGCGCTGCTGCTCCGCCGGCGGCACCGCGGCCAGGCCGTCGACATAGTGATGGCCGTTGCGCTCCACGTGGCGGATGCCCAGCAGGTTCACCAGCGCCAGGTCCTGCTGCACGGACAGGCCGGCCTGCGTCGTGAGGTCTTCCGCCGACATGAAGAAGGTGTCGCGGCCCAGCTCGCGATTCCAGCGCGCGCAGCGCGCCGCATTCAGCAGCGACTTGTAGAAGCCCTTGCAGGTCTTGGACGACACGCCGCCGTAGCCCTTGTCGCGCGCCTGCACGAAGGAATCGAGCTCGCCGTCCGACTCGTCGATGATCACCGGCTTGCCGCCGAAGTCCGCGCCGCGCAGGTCTGCGTCCAGTGCGAGCTTGCGTGCGATCGGCTGTTCGATGAAGGCGATCGAGGCCCACAGCCGCTGCAATGCCGGTGTCGATCGGATCGCCGCCACCAGTTCCTCGACCCCGGCCGCGGACGTGTACTGCTCGTTGCCGTCCAGCGAGACGAAGTACGGCCGCGCGGAGCGGTCCAGCACCGACGCGATGGCGCCCAGCCGGGCGATGTCGGCGGCGACGTTGCCGCCCACCTTGAGCTTGAACCAGCGGTGGCCGTAGGTGGCGACCACTTCTTCCAGCGTCTCGGGCAGGCCGTCGTTCACGCGGTCGTGCGGATCCTGCGAGGTGATCGCATCGACCAGGCCCACCGTGTGGCGCGCTTCGATGTCCGCGTGCGGCGACAGGCCGGCGAGGAACCGGTCCATGTCGAGGCCGTCGAAGCCGATTCCGGCGATGTTCGATCGCACCGCGTCATAGAACGACACGCCCGCCAGCCGGCACACCGCATCGAGCACCGCGCGATCCAGCAACGCCGGCCCGTAGCTGGCCAGCAGCGGATTGAAATCCTTCGCCGCGCTCGCGGCCTGGTGCGCCTCGTGGTGCCGCGCGAAATGCCCGAACGCCGAAGCCGGCGTCGCATCGGACAGGTAAGCCTCGCGCGCCAGCCGCAGCACCGAACGCAGCTGCCCGAAGTTGTCCTCGTTGGTCAGTTGCAGGTTCTTGTCGAACCACTTGGGCGCCATCAGCTCCGCCGCCGCGCCCCACCGCGAGCGGCCATCGGCGGTCTCGATGCGAGCGCGCACGAAGGCCTGCGGGCATTCGGTGAGCGTGACCACGCCGAAGCGGAACGGCAGACGAAGGCGGACGGGCCGCTCGTACAGCTCGATCTCGCCGATGCGCACTTGCGGCGCGTCAGTCATCCAGGCACTCCAGCACGCCGCGCAGGTAACCGATGGAGCGCGCCGCGCAGCCGGGCCCGTCGGGCACGTAGTCGAAGGGCTCCACCGCGACCCAGTGGCCGTAGTGGCCCTGCGCGTTCATCGACAGCAGCGTGGCCAGGATCGGCTCGAACTTCATGGGGCCCTGGCCGGGCCCGCGGCGGTTGGGGTCGTTCACCTGCACGTGCGCGATGTGGCCGGTGGGCATCCAGCGCGCCATCAGGTCGTGCACCGGCTCGCTCTCGGCCTGGCCCGCGGCGCTGCAGTCGATCATCGTCTTGAAGGCCGGTGAGGCGATCTCGGCGACCATCAGGATGGCCTCCTCGACGGTGTTGAACAGGTCCGTTTCCTTCGGCGACAGCGGCTCCAGACAGTAGGTCACGCCGGCGGCCTGCGCGCGCGCTGCCGCACGCGCCAGGCACTCCCGCGCCCGCGACCATGCCTGCTCCCGCGTGGCGCCGGGCGGCACGCTGCGCTGCTTCGGGGAGCCGTGCACGAGGTAGCGTCCGCCAAGCGCGGCGCACAGGTCCACGAGCCGCTCCATGGCCGCCGCCGTGCGCCCGCGGACGGCGGCGTCGTCGCTCACGATGGACAGGCCCGGTGGGGCCACCAGCAGCCAGTGCAGGCTGGTGATC
>Ga0247821_10000382_pt1 | contig 24741 bp, 21 predicted proteins | sample 13C_Glycerol_Day_FD_192481 | JGI IMG/M metagenome (GOLD analysis project Ga0247821, IMG submission 192481) | Soil microbial communities from agricultural site in Penn Yan, New York, United States - 13C_Glycerol_Day14 | ecosystem: Environmental > Terrestrial > Soil > Agricultural land | place... | reverse complement strand
CCTGGAGGCGCTCAAGCGCGACCTGCAGCCGCTGCCGCGCCGGCCTGGCGCTGGTTGCCTACGTGGGCCTGCTGGCGTACTCGTCGCGGCATCCGGACGTGCCGGTGGACGACCCCAAGGCCACGGACCTGAAGCTGCCGCTGCCCTGGCCCACGGTGCGCGCGGGCCTGCACTTCTTCATCCCCATCGTCGTGCTCCTTTGGGCGCTGATGGTGGAGGAGCTGTCGCCGGGCCTGTCGGCCTTCTGGGCCACGGTGGCCGCGATGGCGCTGGTGGTCCTGCACCCGATGATGGTCGGCCTGTTCCGCGGGGGCAGCGCGGACGGCGGTCCGCTGGACGGACTGCGCCGGGGTGCCGCCGACCTGTGGCGCGGCCTGGTGCTGGGCGCGCGCAACATGATCGGCATCGGCGTGGCCTGCGCCAGCGCGGGCCTGATCGTCGGCGTGATCACGCTGACCGGCATGGGCCTGATGATGACCGACTTCGTCGAAGCGGTTTCCGGGGGCAGCCTGCTGGCGATGCTGCTGCTGACGGCCTTCATCTGCCTTCTGATCGGCGCGGGCGTTCCCACCACCGCCAACTACATCCTGGTGGCCACGCTGATGGCGCCGGTGATCGTGGAGCTGGGCGCGCGCAACGGACTGGTGATCCCGCTGATCGCGGTGCACCTGTTCGTCTTCTACTTCGGCATCCTGGCGGACGTGACGCCGCCGGTGGGGCTGGCCTCCTACGCGGCCGCGGCGATCTCGGGCGACGATCCCAATGCCACCGGCTGGCAGGCGACCTGGTACAGCCTGCGCACCACGGTGCTGCCCTTCGTGTTCATCTTCAACCCGCAGCTGCTGCTGATCGGCCTTTCCTCCTGGACCGAAGTGGTGCTGGTCTGCGCGAGCGGCGTGACCGCCTCGCTGCTGTTCGCCGCGGCCACCATGCGCTGGTTCCGCACCCGCTGCACCTGGGCGGAGGTGGGGCTGCTGCTGCTGGCGACCTTCCTGTTCTTCCGGCCCGACTGGGTGATCGACCAGTTCGCGCCGCGCTACGTGAGCGCGCCCGCGGCCGGCATCTACAAGGTGGCCGACGGCCTGCGCGAGGACGAGTGGCTGGTGGTGGGCATCGCCGGCGAGACGCTGGACGGCAAGCCCCAGACCAAGACCGTCGCGATTCCCATGGGCCAGGGCGCCAACGGCCGCGAGCGCCTGCGCGATGCCGGCGTCACGCTGTCTCAGCTGGGCACCGACATCGAAGTGGCGCAGGTGAAGTTCGGCAGCCGCGCGCGCAAGCTGGGGGTGGAGCAGGGCTACAAGATCGTCGAGCTCAAGCTGCCCAACCCGGCCCGGCCGGCGCAGCACTGGGTGTTCATCCCGGCGGCGCTGCTGGCGCTGGCGGTGTGGTGGATGCAGGGCGTGCGCCTGCGGCGTGGCGGCCTCGGCGCGGCGAGGCCGGCATGACGCGCATCGCGCTGATCCACGCGCTGGCCCATTCGGTGGCGCCGGTGAACGAGGCGATGGCGGCCGGCTGGCCGCTGGCCGCGCGCATGAACCTGCTGGACGACAGCCTGTCGGCCGACCTGGCCCGCTCCGGCGGGCTGGACGCCGCCATGCACGATCGCTTCCAGCGGCTGGCGGCCTACGCCATCGATTGCGGCTGCGACGCCATCCTGTTCACCTGCTCGGCCTTCGGGCCCTGCATCGAGGCGGTGGCGCGCGCGCATCCGGGCGTTCCGGTGCTCAAGCCCAACGAGGCCATGGTGGCCGAGGCGGTTGCGGCGGGCGGCCGCATCGGCTTGGTGGCCAGCTTCGCGCCGACCCTGGCCAGCATGCCGGCCGAGTTCCCGGCCGGCACCGACCTGGTCACCGGCCTGGCCGAGGGAGCGCTGCGCGCGCTCGACGCCGGCGATGCGGCCCAGCACGACGCGCTGGTGGCGCTGGCCGCCCGGCGGCTCGTGGACCAGGGCGGCACGAGCATCGCGCTGGCGCAGTTCAGCCTGGCGCGCGCCCGCGACGTCGTGCAGCAGGCCTGCGGCGTTCCGGTGCTCACCACGGTCGACAGCGCCGTGGCCGAGCTGCGGCGCCGGCTCGGCGCGCGCTGACCGCTGAGCGCTCAGTCGTCCGCGTCGTCGATCGACGCGCTCCAGCGGTCGCCCCAGCCGTGCTGCGCCTGGTCGAGTTCGCGGCGGCCGCGCTTGGTGGGCCGGCCGTGTTCGATCGACAGCGCCGGCTCGGGCGAGTAGCGGCGCTGCTGGGCCGCTTCCTCGCGAGCCTTCAGGCTCTCGGGCGTTTCCTCGTAGAGCTGCTGCGCCACCGGCGCCGGCCCTCGCATGTTCGACAGCCCCTTGACCACCACGGTGCGCGTGACGGCCTCGCGGCGCACCGACACGGTGTCGCCGACCTTCACCTCGCGCGCGGCCTTGGCTTCCTGGCCGTTGATCTCGACCCGGCCCTTGCCGATCTCTTCCGCCGCCAGCGTGCGCGTCTTGTAGAAGCGCGCGCTCCACAGCCACTTGTCAATCCTCAGGCGTTCCATTCGTCTCCATCGTAGCCAACGGCAATCGCACCGTGGCGTCCAGGCCTTCGACCTGGCCATGCCGCTCGCGGTTCTCGAGCACGATGCTGCCGTCGAGCGCGCGCACGATCTCGGCACAGATGACCAGCCCGAGTCCGCTGCCGCTTCGCACGTCGCCGGCCGCGAAGGGCTGGAAGAGCCGCTGGCGCAGCTCGGTCGCGATGCCCGGTCCGCTGTCCGAGATGGTGAGCGCCAGCGAGCGCGGATCGGTGACCAATCGCACGCTGAGCGATCCGCCTTCCCGGCCGTGGCGGATCGCGTTGTGCAACAGGTTGCGGGTCAGCTCGCGCAGCATCCAGTCGTGCGCGCGCACGGGCGCAGGCCGGGTGTCGATGCCGAAGTCGAGGTTGCGCTCGGCGATCAGCGGCGACAGCTCGAGTGCGACCGAGCGCACCACCTCGGCCAGGTCGGTCGCGGGTGCATCGGCCTGCTGCCGCAATTGCTCGACCTTGGCCAGCGAGAGCATCTGGTTGGCCAGCGCCGTCGCGCGCTCGACCGTCTCGCCCACTTCATCGAGCGCCTGCCGCGGCTCGACGTCGCCGCGCTGCGCCGACTGCACCTGGGTCTTGAGCACGGCCAGCGGCGTGCGCAGCTGGTGCGCGGCATCGCGCACGAAGCGCTTCTGGTGTTCGAGCAGCTGCGCCAGCCGCGCCATCACGCCGTTGGTGGCGTCCACCAGCGGCAGCAGCTCGCGTGGCGCGTCGTCGGCGACGATGGGCGTCAGGTCGCCCTCGGGCCGCGCCTGCAGCTCGACGGACAGCCGCCGCACCGGACGGATGGCGCGCTGCACCACCACCAGCACCACCAGCGCGATCACCGCCACCAGCAGCGCCTGGCGCCAGAGCGTGTCCACCAGGACCTTGCGCGCCAGGGTGCGGCGCAGCTCCAGCGTCTCGGCGACCTGGATGACCGCCATGCCGCGGCCGTGCGAACTGGCCACCGGCTGCAGCAGCACGGCCACGCGCACGTCGCTGTCGCGGAAGCGCTCGTCGTAGAAGTCCACCAGCGCGGCGTAGGGCGGCTTGGCCGGCAGCTGGCCGCGCCAGAAGGGCAGGTCGTCGAAGCCCGAGACGATCTCGCCCTGCAGGCTGGACACGCGGTAGAAGAGGCGGCTGCGGTTGTCCGCCTCGAAGGCCTCCAGCGCCGAATACGGCACGGTGGCGCGCAGCTGCGCGTGCGAGTCGTAGCCCTCCACGTCGAGCTGCTCGCCGATCACCTTGGCCGAGGCGAGCAGGGTGCGGTCGTACGCGGTGTTCACCGCCTGCAGCGCCTGCCGGTACAGGCTGACGCCGTTGACGGCGATCAGCAGCAGCACCGGCACCAGGATGCCCAGCAGCAGGAAGCGCCGCAGCGAAAGCGGCTTCATTCGTCCTTGACCAGGTAGCCCAGGCCTCGCAGCGTCATCAGCGCGGCGCCGGTTCCCGCCAGCTTCTTGCGCAGGCGGTAGGCCACCACTTCGATCGCCTCGTACTGCACGTCGGCCTGCCCGGGGAATACCAGCTCGAACAGCTTCTCCTTGGAGACGGCGTGGCCCGGCCGCGCGAACAGCGCCTGCAGCAGCGCCGACTCGCGCGGCGTGAGCTCCAGCACCTGCGTGCCCAGGTAGAAGGCGCCCATCGCGCGATCCAGACGCAGGCGGCCGACCTGCGTTTCGACCGGCGCGGGTTCCGGGGCGGGCGAGCGGCGGCGCGCGAGGGCTCGCAGGCGCGCTTCGAGTTCATCGAGGTCGAAGGGCTTGGGCAGGTAGTCGTCGGCGCCGGCGTTCAGTCCCAGCACGCGGTCGCCCACCGTGCCGCGGGCCGTGAGCAGCAGCACCGGCGCGGCCTGTCCCGAGCGGCGCGCCTGTTCCAGCACCTGCAGGCCGTCCAGCGTCGGCAGGCTCAGGTCCAGCACCACCACATCCGGCTGGAAGGCGGTCCAGGCCGCGAGCGCCTGGCCGCCGTCCCCGCACGAGCGCACCTGCATCCCGCGGCGCGAGAGCGAGCGTTCGAGCGTGGTGCGCATGGAGACGTCGTCTTCGACGAGCAGGAGCTTCATGGGAGGCGCAGCGTATCAGTGGCAAACGCTAGTAGTTTCCCCAATCTCCCGGACAGCCGATTGACAGGAGCGCGGCGCATCATCCGGACGTTCACCGATCGAACAAGGAGACAAGCTCATGCGTCGTGACACCTTCCTGAAGACCATGGCCGCCCTGGCCGCCGCCGGCGCGCTGCCGCTGTCGGCCCGTGCCGCGGCCAACGTGAAGATGATGATCCCCGCCAACCCCGGCGGCGGCTGGGACACCACCGGCCGCGCCCTGGGCAAGGCCCTGCAGGACGCCAAGGTGGCCGACAGCGTCAGCTACGAGAACAAGGGCGGCGCCGCCGGCGCGCTGGGCCTGGCCCAGTTCGTCAACGCCAGCAAGGGCGACCCGAACGCGCTGATGGTGATGGGCGCCGTGATGCTGGGCGGCATCATCACCGGCAAGCCGCCGGTGAACCTGTCGCAGGCCACGCCGATCGCGCGCCTGACCAGCGAATACAACGTGTTCGTGCTGCCGTCCAACTCGCCCTTCAAGACCATGGCCGACGTCGTCGCCCAGCTGAGGAAGGACCCGGGCAGCGTCAAGTGGGGCGGCGGCTCGCGCGGCTCCACCGAGCACATCGCCGCGGCCATGATCGCGCAGAAGGTCGGCGTCGATCCTTCCAAGATCAACTACGTCGCGTTCCGTGGGGGCGGTGAGGCCACCGCCGCCATCCTGGGCGGCAACGTCACCGTCGGCGGCAGCGGCTTCTCCGAGTTCGCCGAGTACATCAAGGCCGGCAAGATGAAGCCGATCGCCGTGACGTCCGCCAAGCGCCTGAACGACGTGCCCACGCTCAAGGAGCAGGGCATCGACGTCGAGATCGGCAACTGGCGCGGCGTGTACGCCGCCCCCGGCATCACCGACGCGCAGCGCAAGCAGGTCACCGACATGGTGCTGGCCGCGCTCAAGACCAAGAGCTGGCAGGAATCGCTCGAGAAGAACGACTGGACCCCGGCCGTCATGAGCGGCCCGGCGTTCGAGAAGTTCGTCGACGACGAATTCGCCAGCCTGCGCGCCACCATGGTCAAGTCCGGCATGGTCTGACCGGTTCCCCGCGAACCGCACCACGCCCGGCGGGGTTAGGGGTTTTGCGGTTCGCGAAGCGAACCTCTACGCCCGGCGGGGTTAGGGGTTTTGCGGTTCGCGAAGCGAACCTCTACGCCCGGCCCCGCCGGGCGTTTTCAGTTCAATCGTGCGCAGCCGGCCAGGAGAGAAGTACATGAACAACACGAACAAGGCCGAGCCCACCCAGGTGGCGGTGGGCGCCGGCGTACTGCTGCTGGGGGCCGCGCTGGCCGCCGGGGCGCTGATGGTCCCCTCGGCGGCCGGCTACGGCGGCGTGGGCCCGAACTTCCTGCCCTGGCTGGTGGCCGTCGGGCTGGTGATCTGCGGCGTGCTGATCCTGCGCGAGGCGCTCACCGGAGGCTTTCGCGCGATGGACGAGCCCTCGGGGGCGCAGCACGCGTACTGGCCGGGCCTGGCCTGGATCACCGCCGGCCTGCTGGCCAACGCCGCGCTGATCACGCGCATCGGCTTCATCCTCGCCTGCACGGTCTGCTACATGCTCGCGGTGCAGGGCCTCAAGCGCGCGTCCGGCCGGCCGGCCGGCACGCCCCGCGCGCTGCTGATCGACCTGGCCACCGGCTTCCTGATCTCCGCGCCGGTGTTCTGGCTCTTCACGCAATTCCTCGGCATCAACCTGCCGGGCCTGACCGGGACGGGGTGGATCTGATGGACATCCTCAACGCCCTGCTGCAGGGCTTCGCCACCGCGATCTCTCCGATCAACCTGCTGTGGGCCTTCGTCGGCTGCGCGCTGGGCACCGCCGTCGGCGTGCTGCCCGGCATCGGCCCGGCGGTCGCCGTGGCCATGCTGCTGCCGATCACCGCCAAGGTGGACATCACCGCGTCGATGATCTTCTTCGCCGGCATCTACTACGGCGCGATGTACGGCGGCTCCACCACCTCGATCCTGCTGAACACGCCGGGCGAGACCGCCAGCATGGTCACGGCCATGGAAGGCAACCGCATGGCCAAGAGCGGGCGCGCGGGCGCCGCGCTGGCGACGGCGGCCATCGGCTCGTTCGTCGCGGGCACCATCGCCACGGTGGTCGTCACGCTGTTCGCGCCGGCGGTGGCGGACTTCGCGATCAAGCTCGGCCCGCCCGAGTACTTCATGCTGATGGTCCTGGCCTTCACCACGGTGAGCGCCGTGCTCGGCAAGAGCACGCTGCGCGGCATCTCGGCGCTGCTGCTGGGCCTGGCGGTCGGCTGCATCGGCCTCGACCAGATCTCCGGCCAGCCGCGCTACACGCTGGGCGTGCCCGAGCTGCTCGACGGCGTGGAGATCGTGCTGGTCGCGGTCGGCCTGTTCGCCGTCGCCGAGGTGATGTACGCGGCCATGTACGAAGGCCGCGTGCAGGAATCGCAGAACGCGATGAGCCGGGTCTACATGACCGGGCGCGACTGGCGCCGGTCGATCCCCGCCTGGCTGCGCGGCACCGCGATCGGCGCGCCGTTCGGATGCATCCCGGCGGGCGGCACCGAGATCCCGACCTTCCTCAGCTACGCGGCCGAGAAGAAGCTCGCCAAGGGCGAGGACCTGGCCGAGTTCGGCGGCAAGGGCGCCATCGAAGGCGTGGCCGGTCCGGAAGCGGCCAACAACGCCAGCGTGACGGCCGCGCTGATCCCGCTGCTGACGCTGGGCATCCCGACGTCCAACACCACGGCGATCCTGCTGGGCGCCTTCCAGAACTACGGCATCCAGCCGGGACCGCAGCTCTTCTCCAGCTCGGCCGCGCTGGTGTGGGCGCTGATCGCGTCGCTGTACATCGGCAACGTGATGCTGCTGGTGCTCAACCTGCCGATGGTGAAGATCTGGGTGCAGCTGCTGAAGATCCCCAAGCCGCAGCTGTACGCCGGCATCCTGATCTTCGCGACCGTCGGCGCCTACGGCATGCGGCAGAGCGCGTTCGACCTGGTGCTGCTCTACGGCATCGGCCTGCTGGGCGTGGTGATGCGCCGCTTCGACTTCCCGACCGCGCCGGTGGTGGTGGGCATGATCCTGGGCCCGCTGGCCGAGGCTCAGCTGCGCAACGCGGTGTCGATCGGCGAGGGCAGCTTCCTGGTGTTCCTGCAGCGGCCGATGTCGCTGGCGCTGCTGGTCATCGTGCTGGCGGTGGTGCTGCTGCCGCGCGTGATGCGCGCGCGCGGCCGCCGCAACGCAGCTCAACCCGGCTGAGGGGGCCGTCATTCCCGCGCAGGCGGGAATCCAGTGCTTCCATCTTTGGCATCACGGAAGCACTGGGTCCCCGCCTCCGCGGGGACGACGGGCTCGTGATTGCTACCATCCGCGCCATGCGAGACGACATGCTGCCGCGCGACGGCCAGCGCATCCTGGAGCTGGCGGCGCGGTCCATGTTCGACCTCTTCGCCAACGCCAGCGAAGGGATGATGCTGGTGGACCGCGACGCCCGCGTGGTCTGGATCAACGACCAGTACAAGCGCTTCCTGCCGGCGCTGGGCTTCGAGCGGGTGGAGGACTTCGTCGGGCATCCCGTCTCGGAGGTGGTGCACAACACCCAGATGGACCGGGTGATCCGCACCGGCAAGCCGATCCTCATCGACCTGTTGTCCAACCGCGCGGGAACCTTCGTGGTCAGCCGCATCCCGTTGCGCGACGAGGCCGGGCAGGTCATCGGCGCGCTGGGCATCGTGCTGTTCGACCATCCCGAGACCACGCTGCAGCCGCTGATCCACAAGTTCGCCAACCTGCAGCGCGACCTGGACGACGCGCGGCGCGAGCTGGCCACGCAGCGCCGCACCAAGTACACGCTGGGCAGTTTCATCGGCTCCAGCCCGCCGGCGGTGGAGGTCAAGCGGCAGGCGCGCCGCGCGGCCGCTTCGTCGAGCCCCGTGCTGCTGCTCGGCGAGACCGGCACCGGCAAGGAGCTGCTGGCGCAGGCGATCCATGCGGGCTCCTCGCGCGCCAACGGACCCTTCGTCAGCATCAACATCGCCGCCGTGCCCGACACGCTGCTGGAGGCCGAGTTCTTCGGCGTGGCGCCGGGTGCCTACACCGGCGCCGACCGGCGCGGGCGGGACGGCAAGTTCAAGCTGGCCGACGGCGGCACTCTGTTCCTCGACGAGATCGGCGACATGCCCACCAGCCTGCAGCCCAAGCTGCTGCGCGCGCTGCAGGAAGGCGAGATCGAGCCGCTGGGCTCCAACAAGGTGGTGCCGTTCGACGCCCGCGTGATCGCGGCGACCTCGCGCGACCTGGGCGCGCTGGTGCGCGAGGGGCGCTTTCGCGAGGACCTGTACTACCGCCTGAACGTGCTGCCGATCCGGGTGCCGCCGCTGCGCGAGCGCCGCGCCGACATCCCGGCGCTGGTGGAGGCGCTGGGCGAGGACATGGCGCTGCGCAACGGCACGCCCGCGCCCGAGCTCAGCGCGCAGGCGATGGCGCTCCTGGCCGCGCAGGCCTGGCGCGGCAACATCCGCGAGCTGCGCAACGTCCTGGAGCAGGCGGCGATGCGCAGCGATTCGCCGCGGCTGGAAGCCTCGCAGGTGGAAGAGGTGCTGCGCGCCGCCGGCGTCGAGCGCATCGCGCCGGCCGCGATGGCCGACGAATCCGCCGGGCCTTCGGGCTCGGCGCTGTTGCGTCCGCTCGCCGAACAGGTGGCGCGCCTGGAGAAGGCCGCGATCGCCGCCGCCATGACCGCGACCGGCGGCAACAAGGTCGCCGCGGCGAAGCTGTTGGGCATTTCCCGGGCCAAGTTGTACGAACGACTGATGTCTGACGATCAGACATATGCATGAGAATCAGACAATCGACTGTCTGATTCGTAAACATATCGTCAGGCTTAGGCCCCGAGAGGTCTTGAAAATCAATGACTTGCGCGCTGGCACGGGCCGTGCAACCGCCAGCGCGGGTTTGCAATTCAAACAGGAGACAACATGCAACGACGCACCTGGGTCGCGCTCGCCGCGCTGGCCGCTTCGGCCTTCGCCACCCCCTTCGCGGTCGCCCAGTCCAAGGGTGACATCAAGATCGCCCACATCTACAGCCGCACCGGCCCCCTCGAGGCCTACGGCAAGCAGACCCAGACCGGCCTGCTGATGGGCCTGGACTACGCCACCGGCGGCACGATGACGGTCAACGGCCGCAAGATCGTGGTGATCGAGAAGGACGACCAGGGCAAGCCCGACATCGGCAAGAGCCTGCTGGCCACCGCCTACGGCGACGACAAGGTCGACCTGGCGATCGGCCCGACCTCCAGCGCCGTGGCCCTGGCGATGCTGCCCGTGGCCGAGGAGTACAAGAAGATCCTGCTGGTCGAGCCCGCCGTGGCCGACGCGATCACCGGCGACAAGTGGAACAAGTACATCTTCCGCACCGGCCGCAACAGCTCGCAGGACGCGGCCAGCAACGCCGCGGTGGCCGACCAGGACGGCGTTTCCATCGCCACGCTGGCGCAGGACTACGCGTTCGGCCGCGACGGCATCAAGGCCTTCAAGGAAGCGCTGAAGAAGGCCAAGGTGGTCCACGAGGAATACCTGCCGCCCAACACCACCGACTTCACCGCCGGCATCCAGCGCGTGGTCGACCAGCTCAAGGACAAGCCCGGCCGCAAGTTCATCGCCGTGGTCTGGGCCGGCGCCACCCCGCCGTTCAACGCGCTGGCGGCGCAGAACCTCAAGCAGCGCTACGGCATCGACGTGGCCACCGGCGGCAACATCCTGCCGGCCATGGTCTCGTACAAGCAGTTCCCGGGCATGGAAGGCGCCACCTACTACTACTTCGGCATCCCGAAGAACCCGGTGAACGAGGCCATGGTCGCGGCCCACTACAAGCAGTTCAAGTCGCCGCCCGACTTCTTCACCGCCGGCGGCTTCACGGCCGCGATGGCCATCGTCTCCGCGCTGAAGAAGACCAACGCCGAGACCGACGCCAACAAGCTGATCCCGGCGATGGAAGGCATGAGCTTCGACACGCCCAAGGGCAAGATGACCTTCCGGAAGGAAGATCACCAGGCGATGCAGAGCATGTACCACTTCAAGATCAAGTCCGACCCGGCCTTCGCCTGGGGCGTGCCTGAGCTGGTGCGCGAGATCAAGCCGGAAGAGATGAACATCCCGGTGCGCAACAAGCGCTGAGTGATTCACCGTGAAATCGCTGCGCGATTCCACGGTGCTCTGATCAGTGCGCCGAGGACCGGCAAAGCCGGATCCTCGCCGCAAGGGAGGTCGCGCTGCATGTTGTTCCGCGCGACCTTCGCAACTACACCTGTACCTGCCGAGTGTTCCGTTTCGGACCACCTGGCCCTCGCTCACCCGCACGACCATGAGCCGACTCGAAACCCGCGACCTCACCATCCGCTTCGGCGGGCACGTGGCGGTCAATGCCGTCTCGTGCAGCTTCGAGCCCGGAACGCTGACGGCCATCGTCGGCCCGAACGGCGCCGGCAAGACCACCTACTTCAACCTGATCTCGGGGCAGCTGAAGGCGACCTCGGGCACGGTGAGTCTCGGCGGCCGCGACCTCTCGGGACTGCCGGCTTCCGAGCGCACGCGCGCCGGCCTGGGCCGCGCGTTCCAGCTCACCAACCTGTTCCCGCGCCTGACGGTGCTGGAGAACGTGCGGCTGGCGGTGCAGGCGCGGCGTGAAGGCCCCCACCGGCGCGGCCTGAACCTGTGGAGCGTGTGGAGCGAGCACCAGGCTCTGCGCGAGCGGGCCGGCGAGATCCTCGCGTCCATCGCGCTGGCCGACAAGGAAGACGAACTGGTGGCCAACCTGCCGCACGGCGACCAGCGCAAGCTGGAAGTGGCGCTGCTGATGGCGCTGGAGCCCCAGGTCTTCATGTTCGACGAGCCCACCGCCGGCATGAACGCCGCCGAGGCGCCCGTCATCCTGAACCTGATCCGCAAGCTCAAGGAAGACAGGAGCAAGACCATCCTGCTGGTGGAACACAAGATGGACGTGGTGCGCGAACTGGCCGACCGCATCATCGTGCTGCACAACGGATCGCTGGTGGCCGATGGCGAACCGGCCGAGGTGATCGCCTCGCCCGTCGTGCAGGAAGCCTATCTCGGCGTGAGCAAGGAGGCGGCATGAGCGACAACCTGCTGGCGCTCGAGGGCGTGCACACGCACATCGGCGCGTATCACATCCTGCACGGCGTGGACCTGCAGGTGCCGCGCGGGCAACTCACCATGCTGCTGGGCCGCAACGGCGCAGGCAAGACGACGACGCTGCGCACGATCATGGGCCTGTGGAAGGCATCGCGCGGGCGCATCACGCTGAACGGCCAGGACATCACGGCCGCGCCGACGCCGCAGATCGCCGGCCGCGGCGTGGCCTACGTGCCGGAGAACATGGGCATCTTCGCGGACCTGACGGTGCGCGAGAACATGCTGCTGGCCGCGCGCTCGGCGCGCACCGCGGCGCAGATCGACGAGCAGCGCCTGAAGTGGATCTTCTCGCTGTTCCCCGCGGTGGAGAAATTCTGGAACCACCCGGCCGGCAAACTGTCGGGCGGGCAGAAGCAGATGCTGGCCGTCTCGCGCGCCATCGTCGAACCGCGCGAGCTGCTGATCATCGACGAGCCGAGCAAGGGCCTGGCGCCCGCGATCATCAACAACATGATCGAAGCCTTCGGCGAGCTGAAGCGCAGCGGCGTGACCATCCTCTTGGTCGAGCAGAACTTCAACTTCGCCAAGCGACTGGGCGACACCGTCGCGGTGATGGACAACGGCCAGGTCGTGCATGCCGGCGGCATGAAGGAACTGGCGGAGAACGAGGAGCTGCAGCACTCGCTGCTGGGGCTGGCGATATGAACAAGTTGGACCTTGACTGGAAGCCGCTGGCCCTGGTGCCGCTGCTCGCGCTGCTGGTGCTGCCCTTCATCGGTTCGCCTTCCACCTGGCTCACGCTCACGGTGGCGGGCCTGGCGATGGGCATGATCATCTTCATCATCGCCTCGGGCCTGACGCTGGTGTTCGGCCTGATGGACGTGCTGAATTTCGGCCACGGCGTGTTCATCGCGCTGGGCGCCTTCGTCGCCACCAGCGTGCTGGGCTCGATGGCCGACTACACCGGCTCGGCGAGCCTGCTGCAGAACCTGCTGGCCGTGCTGCCCGCGATGGTCATCGCGATGCTGGTGGCCGCAGGCGTGGGCCTGGCGTTCGAGCGTTTCATCGTGCGGCCGGTGTACGGCAACCACCTCAAGCAGATCCTGATCACGATGGGCGGGATGATCATCGGCGAGGAGCTGATCAAGGTGATCTGGGGGCCGCTGCAGATCCCGCTGCCGCTGCCCGAGGGCATGCGCGGCGCTCTGCTGTTCGGCGACGCGGCCATCGAGAAGTACCGCCTGATCGCGGTGGTGGTCGGCGTGCTGGTGTTCGGCCTGCTGCTGTGGACGCTTACCCGCACCAAGCTGGGCCTGCTGATCCGCGCCGGCGTGCAGGACCGCGAGATGGTGGAGTCGCTCGGCTACCGGATCCACGTGCTGTTCATCGGCGTGTTCGTCGCCGGCAGCGCGCTGGCGGGCCTGGGCGGCGTGATGTGGGGCCTGTACCAGCAGAGCGTGATTCCTCAGATGGGCGCGCAGGTCAACGTGCTGATCTTCATCGTGCTGATCATCGGCGGGCTGGGTTCGACCACCGGCGCTCTGATCGGCGCGCTGCTGGTGGGCCTGATGGCCAACTACACCGGCTTCCTGGTGCCCAAGGCGGCGCTGTTCTCCAACATCGCGCTGATGATGGCCATCCTGCTGTGGCGGCCGCAGGGCGTGTACGCGCTGAGCAAGTGAGGCGGCGATCATGATCTCCCGACTCCTTTCCAACGATTTCCCGCGCAGCCGCGTGCTGGCCGTGCTGCTGCTCGCGGTGGTGCTGGCGCTGGCGTTCACGCCGTTCATCTTTCCGGGCGTCAAGGCGCTCAACGTCGCCGCCAAGGTGCTGGTGTTCGTGGTGCTGGTGGCCAGCTTCGACCTGCTGCTGGGCTACACGGGCATCGTGAGCTTCGCCCACACCATGTTCTTCGGCATCGGGGCCTACGGCGTGGCCATCGCGTTCACGCGCATCGGCCCGACCTGGGGCGCGCTGTTCGCCGGCATCGCCGCGGCGCTCGCGCTCTCGTTCCTGCTGGCGCTGGCCATCGGCCTGTTCTCGCTGCGGGTGCGCGCGATCTTCTTCTCGATGATCACGCTGGCCTTTGCGGCGGCATTCCAGACGCTGGCTTCGCAGCTGTCGGAGCTGACCGGCGGCGAGGACGGGCTGACCTTCAAGGTGCCCGAGATGCTGTCGCCCAGCTTCGAGCTGGCCGCCGAGCCGTTCCTGGGCGTCAGCCTGGACGGCCGGCTGATCTGCTACTACCTGCTGTTCTTCACCGCGGTGGTGCTGGTGCTGGCGCTGCTGCGCATCGTGAATTCGCCGTTCGGCCGCGTGCTGCAGGCGATCCGCGAGAACGAGTTCCGCGCCGAGGCCATCGGCTATCGCGTGGTGGTCTACCGCACCACGTCCGCCATCCTGTCGGCGCTGTTCGCCACCCTGGCCGGAGCGATGCTGGCGCTCTGGCTGCGCTACAACGGGCCGGACACCTCGCTCTCGTTCGAGATCATGCTGGACGTGCTGCTGATCGTGGTGATCGGCGGCATGGGGACGATCTACGGCGCGGTCATCGGCTCGGGCCTGTTCGTGGTGGCGCAAAGCTACCTGCAGGACCTGCTGCGCCTGGCCAGCGAGGCCGTCTCCGGCCTGCCGTGGCTGGCCGCGCTGCTGTCGCCCGACCGCTGGCTGCTCTGGCTGGGCGTGCTGTTCGTGCTGTCGGTCTACTACTTCCCGACCGGAGTGGTGGGCAAGCTGCGCTCGATGCGTGCCGCCGCGCCCCGGCCGCCGGCCACGGGCGAACCGCGTCCCGTCCTCAAGTAGCCGCAGACGAAGGAAGGCTCTCCATGGTTCCCACCTCGAACTACGTCACCTGCGCCGGCCGCGAGATCCACTACATGGAGTGGGGCGCCGGCAACGCGGGCACCGTCATCGCGTGGCACGGCCTCGCGCGCACCGGGCGCGACATGGACGAACTGGCGCACCACCTGGGCGACCGCTGGCGCGTGATCTGCCCCGACACGCTGGGCCGCGGCTTCTCGCAGTGGAGCCCGCAGCCCGAGGCCGAGTACACGCTGGCGTTCTACTCGCGGCTGGCGGCGGACCTGTTCGACCAGCTGAAGATCGACAGCGCCCACTGGGTCGGCACCTCGATGGGCGGCGCCATCGGAACCGTATGCGCGGGCGGCATCGCGCAACCGCGCCTCAAGGGCCGCATCCGCAGCCTGGTGCTCAACGACAACGCGCCGCGGCTCGCGCAGGCGGCGGTGGAGCGCATCAAGGCCTACGCCGGCAACCCGCCGGCGTTCGCCACCATGGCGGAACTCGAGGCCTTCTTCCGGCAGGTCTACAAGCCCTACGGCTGGCTGAGCGACGCGCAGTGGCGGCGCATGGCCGAGACCTCCGCGCGGCGGCTGCCCGACGGCCGCCTGACGCCGCACTACGACCCGCAGATGGTCCGCCAGTTCATCGACCATCCGCGCGACTACGACCTCTGGCAGGACTACGACGCCATCGACGCGCCGGTGCTCTGCCTGCGCGGCGCCGAGTCCGACCTGGTGCTGCCGGACGCCATCGAGGAGATGAAGCGCCGCGGCCCCGGCGCGCGCGGCCGGCTGCGCGTGGTGGAAGTGCCCGGCTGTGGTCACGCGCCGGCGCTGAACGTGCCCGACCAGCTCGAGCTGGTGGCGGGCTTCATCGAAGAGAGCGAGCGAGCGTTCCAGGCCGCGCGGCTGGTCAGCGCGTAGGCCAGCCCGCCAGGTGCCGGGCGGTGATGTCGCCCAGCGCGCGGATCCACACCGGCTCGCCATTCAGGCAGGGGATGTAGCGGAAGTCCTTGCCGCCACTTTCGAGGAACGCGTCGCGGCCTTCCTGCGCGATCTCCTCCAGCGTCTCCAGGCAGTCGCTGGTGAAGCCGGGGCAGGCGACGTCCACGCGTTCCACGCCCTTCTTCGCCAGCGCGCGCAGCGTCGGCTCGGTGTACGGCTCCAGCCATTTGGCGCGGCCGAATCGGGACTGGTAGGCCACCGTGTAATCGCCCTCGGCCAGTCCCAGCCGGCCCGCCAGCAGGCGCGCCGTCGTCAAGCACTCGCTGCTGTACGGATCTCCCAGCTTCATCGTGCGCTCCGGCACGCCGTGGAAGCTCATGACGAAGTGGTCGGGCGGACCGTTCTCGCGCCAGTGGGCTCCGATGCGGCGGGCCAGCGCTTCGATGTAGCCCGGGTCGTCGTGGTAGCGGTTCACGAATCGCAGCTCCGGCACGTTGCGCGCGCCGCGCGCCCAGTCCGCGACGTCGTCGATCACGCTGGCCGTGGTGGTGCCCGAGTACTGCGGATAGGCGGTCAGCACCAGGATGCGTGTCGCGCCCTCGGCCTTGAGCGCATCGAGCTGCGAAGCGATCGACGGGTTGCCGTAGCGCATCGCGTAGCGCACCTTCACGCGGTGGCCGTCCTCGCCCAGGCGGCCTTGCAGCAGCGTGGCCTGGCGCTGCGTCCACAGCTTGAGCGGCGAGCCCTCCGGCGTCCAGATGGTGGCGTACTTGGCCGCGGACTTGGAGGAGCGCAGCGGCAGGATCAGCCCGTACAGGATCGGCAGCCAGACGGCGCGCGGGATCTCGACCACGCGCGGATCGGAGAGGAACTGGCGCAGGTAGCGGCGCACCGCCGCCGGGGTGGGCTCGTCGGGCGTGCCCAGGTTGCAGAGCAGGACGCCGGTGGTCGCGGCCTGGCCGTTCGGGACCTGGGGTTCGGCGCGGAAACGGGACGGAAGGGGCATCCGTTATTCTCGCCCGATGCTCGACACCAGCAAGGTCAAGGCCATCAGTCTGGACCTGGACGACACCCTCTGGCCGATCTGGCCCACCATCGAACGCGCCGAGAAAGTGCTGCACGACTGGCTCGTGGAGCGCGCGCCCATGGCGGCGGCGCTGTTCTCCAACCCGACGGCGCTGCGCGAGATCCGCAACCACGTGGCTGACCGCCGGCCCGACCTCAAGCACGACCTGAGCGCGGTGCGGCGCGAGTCGATCCGCCTGGCCCTGTACCGCGCGGGGGAGGACCCGTTGCTCGCCGACGCCGCTTTCGAGGCCTTCTTCGCGGCGCGCCAGCAGGTCGAGCTGTTCGACGACGTGCGGCCGGCGCTCCAGTCGCTGTCGGAGCGCTTTCCGCTGGTGAGCCTTTCGAACGGCAACGCCGATCTCGAGCGCGTCGGCCTGGCGCCGTTCTTCCGCGCCGCGGTGTCGGCGCGCGAGTTCGGCGTGGGCAAGCCCGACCCGCGCATCTTCCACGCCGCCGCGGGAGCGGTGGAGGTGATGCCGGAGCACGTGCTGCACGTGGGCGACGACGCCACGCTGGACGTGGTGGGCGCGCTGAACGCGGGCATGCAGGCCGTGTGGGTCAATCGCGAGGACCACGCCTGGCCGCATCCGCGGCAGCCGCACGCGACGGTCACGTCGCTTTCGCAGCTGTGCGAGTTGCTGGCCGCTTGAGCCGGTCGACTGCGGCGATCGCCGAGCGCACGGCGCCTTCGATCGTGGCGGGGTAGGGCCCTTCCACGTAGTCGCCGCAGGCCAGCAGGCCGTCCGCTACCTCGATCGCCGGCCGCCGCAGTCCGGGCAGGCAGGCGAACGTGGCACGCTTCTCGATCACGGTCTTCAGCGGCCGCAGCGTCCAGCCCAGCGAGGCGGCTTGCGCCAGCACGCGTTGCTCGATCGACTGCGCATCGCCTTCGCTGGCGCTGACCACGAAGGCGAACACGCCCGCGAGGCCGCCCAGGTGCGCGCGGTCGAAGACGAATTGCGCGGGCCCCGATTCGAGGGCCAGCATCGGCAAGGGCAGGGCGGGACCGCCTTCGGCGTAAACGGTGGCGATGGCTTCGTGCGTCAGGCCGCCGACGGCCGACAACCATCGAGGAGCGTCGACGCCGCTTTGCGCGACCAGCCGCTCCGATTCCCACGCCGGACAGGCGAGCAGCACGGCGTCGAAAGGCTCGCCATCGACGTTCCAGCCCGCGCCCTCGCGCCGCAGCGATTGCACTCGCGCCCCCAATCGCACCTGCGCCCCGCGAGCCTGAAGCCACGCCGCGGCGGCCTCGGGAAAGACCTGACCGAGATCCAGTCGCGGAATCAGCAGGTTGGAGGCGCCCCAGCCATCGCGCGCCGGGCCGAAGAGGCCGTCGCGCAGCACGCGCAGGAACACCGTGGCGCTGGCGCGATCGGCGGAGGTGTTGAGCGCGGCCACGCAGAGCGGCTCGACCAGTTCGCGCATCACCACGGGGGAGAGATCGCGACACAGCTGCGCCACGGTCGAGCGCTCGTCGCAATGGAACCGCCGCAGTTGCCAGGACGTGGCGTGCCGCAGCAGCGAGAACTTGTCGCCCCAGCTCCAGCCGCGCGCGGTGAGGATGCCCCAAGCCGCGTCGAACGGCGCCGGCCAAGCGGGCAGCGCGAGGCCGCGGCCATCGGGAAATCGCAGCGTGAGCGGCAGGCGATGCAGCACCTCGCGCGGAACGACGCCGACTTCGCCCATCAACGCGAGCGTCTCGGAGTACGCGCCGATCATGATGTGCTGGCCGTTGTCCAGCAGGGCGGTGTCGCCGTTGCCGCGAGTGAGCGCCAGCGATCGGGCCCGGCCACCCAACTGGCGCGTGGACTCGTACACCACCACCTGGTGCCCGTCGCGCGCGGCGCGCACGGCCGCGGCCAGGCCGGCCCAGCCCGCGCCGACGACGGCGAGCTTCACAGCCGGCCCAGCGCCTGGACCTTCCAGGCCAGCCACAGCTTGCGCACCGGCGTCAGGCTCACGCGCTGGTGCAGCACCTTGAAGTCGTCCGCCTCGATCTCGCGCAGCAGCGTGCGGTAGATGCTGGCCATCATCAGACCGGGCTTCTGGCTGCGCCGGTCTTCCGCGGGCAGCAGCGCGAGCGCCTCGTCGTACAGGCGATGCGCGCGTTCGGCCTGGAATCGCATCAGCGCCGTGAAGCGGTCGGAGTACTTGCGCTGCAGGATCTCGTGCGCCTTGACGTCGAACTGCTGCAGCTCGTTCACCGGCAGGTAGATGCGGCCCCGCATCGCGTCCTCGCCGACGTCGCGGATGATGTTGGTGAGCTGGAACGCCAGCCCCAGCTTGTGCGCGTACTCGGTGGTCCGCGCCTGGCTCTGGCCGAAGATGCGCGCGGCCACCTCGCCCACGATGCCGGCCACCAGGTGGCAGTAGCGCTCCAGTCCGGGGAAGTCCAGGTAGCGGGTCTGCTCCAGGTCCATGCGGCAGCCCTGGATCACGGCCTGCAGCTGGCGCTCCTCGATGCCGAATCCGGCGCTCTGCGGCATCAGCGCGCGCATCACCGGATGCTGGGGATCGCCCGCGAAGGCGCGCGAAACCTCGGTCTGCCACCACGCGAGCTTGGTCTGGGCCACGCCGGGGTCCTCCACCTCGTCGACGACGTCGTCGACCTCGCGGCAGAAGGCATAGAAAGCGGTGATGGCGGCGCGCCGCCGAGGCGGCAGGAAGAGGAAGGCGTAGTAGAAGCTGCTGCCCGATCCCGCCGCCTTCTCCTGGACGTATTGTTCCGGGGTCATCCGCCGATTGTCACATCCGCACCATGCGGGTCGCGATGACGACGGCATCCAGCGGTCCGAGCTTGGGACGGCGCGCGAAGGTGTCGAACCCCAGTGCCTCGATCTTGTCCAGGATCCGCAGGCCGCCTTGCACCACGCCGCGCAGCTCCCAGCCGGCGCGGCCCGGCACCCGGCGCACCAGCGGCGCGCCTTCCAGCATCAGGGCGCGGGCCCAGGCGCATTGCTCGCGGACGAGGGCGATCCGCTGCGGCGCCGGCGCGTCGGCGGGCGACAGCGGGTCGACGCCGTGGGCGAGGCAATCGGCCGCGGGCAGGTAGCGCCGGCCGCGCGTAAGGTCCACGCCCAGGTCCTGCCAGAAGTTGATCAGCTGCAGCGAGGTGCAGATCGCGTCGCTGCGCGCCAGCGATGCGGCGTCGTCCACGCCGTACAGGTGCAGCATCAGCCGGCCGACCGGGTTGGCGGAGCGGTGGCAGTAGTCCAGGAGTTCGGCCCGGTCGGCGTAGCCGGCGCCGTCGCGGGTCTTGGCGACGTCCTGCTCGAAGGCGCTGAGCAGGTCCGCGAGCGCGGGGACCGGCAGCCGCCATTCGGCGATCGCGCGGGCGAGGGGAGTGAACACCGACGGCCAGCGATCGGACGGTGCCCGGCCCGCCGCGACCGCGTGCAGGTCGGCCCGGTAGGTCGCCAGCTGGTCCAGCCTTTGCTGCGGCGGGGCGTCGCCCTCGTCGGCCAGGTCGTCGGCGGTGCGCGCGAACCAGTAGATCGCGGCCACCGCCGGCCGCAGCCGGGGCGGGCAGAGCCAGGAAGCGACCGGAAAGTTCTCGTAATGGTCGACGCGTGAGGCGGATGGCTGAGCAGTCACGCGCCGATTTTCGCCTTGACAGGGGCGGGGGTCACGAATTAGATTACTAACCAGTCAGTCATTAACTGTCCACCTCCCCCGGGATTCCCCACCATGCGCCTGCCCACCGCCCGCCCGCGGCTGCTGCTGCCGTTGCTGCTCGCCGCCACGCTCGCCGCCTGTTCCAAGCCGCAGCCGGCGCCCGAGCCGATCCGCTCCGTGAAGGTCATGACCGTGGGCAGCAGCGCCTTCGGCTCCAGCCAGGAATTCGCCGGTGAAGTGCGCCCGCGGCTGGAATCGCGCCTGGGCTTCCGCGTGGCCGGCAAGATCGTCCAGCGCCAGGCCGAAGTGGGGCAGCGGGTGAAGCCGGGCCAGGTGCTGGCGCAGCTGGACCCGCAGGACTACCGGCTGGCCGCCGAAGCCGCGCGCGCCCAGGTGGCTGCTGCCACCACCAACCGCGACCTGGCGTCCGCGGACTTCAAGCGCTTCAAGACGCTCAAGGACCAGAACTTCATCAGCGGCGCCGAACTGGAGCGCCGCGAGACCACGCTCAAGTCGGCGGAAGCCCAGCTGCAGCAGGCCCAGGCGCAATTGGCCACGCAGTCCAACCAGGCCGGCTACACGCGCCTGGTGGCGGATGTCGCGGGCGTGATCACGGCGATCGAGGCCGAGCCGGGCCAGGTGGTCACGGCCGGCGCGCCCATCGTGCGCATCGCCCAGGACGGACCGCGCGACGTGGTGTTCGCCGTGCCGGAAGACAAGGTGGCGGCCATCCGTCCCGGTTCCGACGTCGCGGTGCGCGTCTGGGCCAACGGCACGACCACCGACGGCAAGGTGCGCGAAGTCGCGGCCAGCGCCGACCCGGTCACCCGCACCTATCCGGTGAAGGTGTCGCTGGAGGCCGAGACCCAGCCGCCGTTGGGCGCCACGGCCTACGTCTCGCCCAAGGCGTTGAGCCACGCCGGCCAGCAGGTGATCAAGCTGCCCACCAGCGCGCTGCGCCAGGACGGCCAGGCCACCGCGGTCTGGGTGCTGGACAAGTCGAGCATGACCGTGCGTTCGCAGCCGGTGCAGATCGCCACCGCCGACGGCAACGAGGCCGTGGTGGCCGGCGGGCTGGAACCGGGCATGCTGGTGGTGTCCGCCGGCGTGCACGTGCTCGCGCCCGGCCAGAAGGTGCGCATCTACGAGGAGCGCACCGCCGGCAACGGCGCGGTCGCGGCGCAGAACGGCGGCGCGGCGGCGGTCAATGCCGCTTCGGTGCAGCCCGTCGCCAGCAAGTGAGGCGGCCATGAGCAAGGACGACCCGCAGGCCGAGGCCAAGCCCGGCTTCAACCTCTCGCGCTGGGCGCTCGAACATCCCGCGCTGACGCGCTACCTGATGGTGGTGCTGATGGTGCTGGGCTTCGCCGCCTACTTCCAGCTGGGACAGGACGAGGACCCTCCGTTCACCTTCCGCGCGATGGTGGTGCGGACGAACTGGCCCGGCGCCACCGCGCAGCAGGTGGCCGAGCAGGTCACCGACAAGCTCGAGCGCACGCTGCAGGAGGTGCCGTACGCCGACATCATCCGCAGCTACTCCAAGCCGGGCGAGTCGCAGATCATCTTCCAGATCAAGGACTCGTCGAAGCCTTCGGAGGTCGCCAACGTCTGGTACACGGTGCGCAAGAAGATCGGCGACATGCGGCCGACGCTGCCGGCGGGCGTGCAGGGACCGTTCTTCAACGACGAGTTCGGCGACGTGTACGGCGTGATCTATGCGCTGGTGGCCGATCCCGGCTTCAACTACGCCGAGCTCAAGACCTTCGCCGACGACGTGCGCCAGCAGCTGCTGCGCGTCCCCGACGTCGCCAAGGTGGAGCTGTTCGGTGTGCAGGACGAGAAGCTCTACGTCGAGGTTTCGCAGAAGCGGCTGGCGCAGCTGGGGCTGGACTTCAACCAGGTGCTGGCCCAGCTCGGCCAGCAGAACGCGGTGGAATCCGCCGGCGCCGTGCAGACCCCGCGCGACATCGTGCAGGTGCGCGTGGGCGGCCAGTTCCAGGCGGTCGAGCAACTCGCGGCGATGCCGATCCGCGGCAGCTCGGGCAACCAGCTGAAGCTGGGCGACATCGCGGAGATCAAGCGCGCCTATGTCGATCCGCCGCTGGTGAAGGTCCGCCACGACGGGCAGGACGTGATCGCGCTGGGCGTGTCGATGGCCAAGGGCGGCGACATCATCCGGCTGGGCGACTCTCTGAAATCGACCTTCGGCCGCATCGAGGACGGCCTGCCCGCCGGCATCCGCCTGGTGCAGCTGCAGGACCAGCCGCGCGCGGTGGCGAACTCGGTCAACGAATTCGTCAAGGTCCTGATCGAGGCCGTGGTCATCGTGCTGGCGGTCAGCTTCATCAGCCTGGGGCTGCACAAGCGCCCGAACGCGGCGGCGCTCCCGCTGTGGAAACGCTGGTACGTGGACATGCGTCCCGGCCTGGTGGTGGGCATCACGATCCCGCTGGTGCTGGCCGTCACTTTCCTGGCCATGCACTACTGGGGCATAGGCCTGCACAAGATCTCGCTGGGCTCGCTGATCATCGCGCTGGGCCTGCTGGTGGACGACGCGATCATCGCGGTGGAGATGATGGTGCGCAAGATGGAGGAGGGCTACGACAAGGTCCGCGCCGCGACCTTCGCCTACGAGGTCACCGCGATGCCGATGCTCACCGGCACGCTGATCACGGCCACCGGCTTCCTGCCGATCGGCATGGCCAGGTCCACCGTCGGCGAATACACGTTCGCGATCTTCGCGGTGACGGTGGTGGCGCTGGTGCTCAGCTGGCTGGTGTCGGTCTATTTCGTGCCCTATCTCGGCACGCTGTTCCTGAAGCCGAAGCCCGTCTCCAGCGACCACCACGAGCACTTCGACACGCCCTTCTACCGGCGCTTCCGCCGCGCGGTCGACTGGTGCGTGGAGCACCGCTGGCTGACGATAGGCGCCACGCTCGTCGTGTTCGCGCTGGGCATCGCCGGCATGGGCAAGGTGCAGCAGCAGTTCTTCCCGGATTCGAGCCGGCCGGAGATCCTGGTGGCGCTGTGGTCGCCCGAGGGCACCTCGTTCGCTTCGAATGAAGACATCGCCAAACGCGTCGAGGCGCGCCTGAAGCGCGAAGCCGGCGTCACGGCCGTCAGCACCTGGGTGGGATCTGGCGTGCCGCGCTTCTACCTGCCGCTGGACCAGGTGTTCCCGCAGACCAACGTCTCGCAGCTGATCGTGATGCCGCAGGACCTGAAGACGCGCGAGACGCTGCGCGTGAAGCTGCCCGCGCTGCTGGCCACCGAGTTCCCCGAGGTGCGCGGCCGCGTCACGCTGCTGCCCAACGGCCCGCCGGTGCCGTACCCGGTGATGTTCCGCGTGGTGGGCGCCGATCCGGCCGTGCTGCGCGGCTACGCCGACCAGGTCAAGGAAGCGATGCGCGCCAGCCCCAACACACGTGGCGTGAACGACAACTGGAACGAAGCGGTCAAGGTGCTGCGGCTGGAGGTCGACCAGGCGAAGGCGCGGGCGCTGGGCGTCACCAGCCAGTCCATCGCCCAGGCATCCAGGACCAACCTCATCGGCACGCCGGTGGGCCAGTATCGCGAGAGTGACAAGCTGATCGACATCGTGCTGCGCCAGCCGCTGGACGAGCGCAATGCGATCTCCGACCTCGCCAACGCCTACCTGCCCACGGCCTCGGGCAAGTCGATCCCGCTCACGCAGATCGCCAAGCCGGTGTTCACCTGGGAGCCGGGCGTGATGTGGCGCGAGAACCGGGAGTACGCGATCACGGTGCAGAGCGACATCGTGGAAGGCCTGCAGGGCGCGACGGTGACCGAGCAGTTGCTGCCCAAGCTGCGCGAACTCGAGGCCAAGTGGACGCCCGGCTACCGCATCCAGGTGGCCGGGGCGGTGGAGGAAAGCTCCAAGGGCTCGTCCTCGATCGCCACGGGCGTGCCGATCATGCTGTTCATCACCTTCACGCTGCTGATGCTGCAGCTGCACAGCTTCAGCCGCGCGATGCTGGTGTTCCTGACCGGCCCGTTGGGCATCGCGGGCGTCGCCGGCGCGCTGCTGCTGCTGGACCGCCCGTTCGGCTTCGTGGCGCTGCTGGGCGTGATCGCGCTCATGGGCATGATCCAGCGCAACTCGGTGATCCTGATCGACCAGATCGAGAAGGACCGCGAGCGCGGCGTGCCGGCCTGGGACGCGATCGTGGAATCGGCGGTGCGCCGGCTGCGGCCGATCGTGCTCACGGCCGCCGCGGCGGTGCTGGCGATGATCCCGCTCTCGCGCTCGGTGTTCTGGGGGCCGATGGCGGTCGCCATCATGGGCGGCCTGATCGTGGCCACTGTGCTCACGCTGCTGGCGCTGCCGGCGATGTACGCGGCCTGGTTCCGGGTGAGGCGGCCGGGATCTCCGGTTGAGGCACCCGTCACGGCGGAGCCGGTGCCCGCTTAAAGGCTAAAATCTTGGGCTGACCGAATTCGGGCGGGCGGCCGGGCACCATTTCCGGGCCGCCCGCCCTGCTTTTGGACCGCGCGGGTGGCGAAATTGGTAGACGCACCAGGTTTAGGT
>Ga0247821_10000381_pt1 | contig 24784 bp, 19 predicted proteins | sample 13C_Glycerol_Day_FD_192481 | JGI IMG/M metagenome (GOLD analysis project Ga0247821, IMG submission 192481) | Soil microbial communities from agricultural site in Penn Yan, New York, United States - 13C_Glycerol_Day14 | ecosystem: Environmental > Terrestrial > Soil > Agricultural land | place... | reverse complement strand
GTCCATTGCTTCGGCGACGGCGTGCTGATCGCGTCGGCCTTCGTCGCCGACGTTCGATTGGGCGTGGTGGCGGCGCTGGCGGTGGCGGCGCACGAGGTGCCGCACCACGTGGGCGACCTGGCCGTGCTGCGCGCCACCAGCGGCAGCCGGCGCGCGGCCATCGCCAAGGTGTCGCTGGCCGGCGCCGTCACGCCGCTGGGCGGGCTGGTCGGCTGGTGGCTGGTCGATCGCCTGTACGACCTGCTGCCCTTCCTGCTGGTCGTCGCCAGCAGCAGCTTCGTCTACGTCGCGCTTGCCGACCTGATCCCGCAGCTGCAGAAGCGCCTGGGCGCCCGCGAGACGATCGCCCAGATCCTGTGGCTGTGCGGGGGCATCGCGCTGGTGGGCGTGGTCAGCGCGTTCGCGCACGCGCACTAGGAGCCTGGGCGTTCAGCGCACGCGCGCGTTGCGCGGCGAGCGATCGCGCCAGTTCGGCACGCCGTCGCCGTCGATGTCGCGGTCCATCCGGTTCGGGATCCCGTCGCGGTCCTGGTCGAGACGCGCGCCTTGCCACTGCTGTCCCTGCCACTGCTGCCCCTGCCAGTGCGGGCGGTTCTGGAAGTGGAAGTGCTGCCCGAACTGCGGCTGCTGCACGATGATCCAGTGCCCTTCCACCCACACGTTGCCGAACTGGGAAACCTCCCAGTGCCCCGGCACCCAGGTGCGCACCGGCGCCGGCTGCACGATCAACGGCGGGTTGGTGTACACGGAGCTGTAGGCACTCTGGGCATGCGCCGCCGGCGCAGCCAGGGCCGCGGCTGCCACCAGCACCGCCGCGCCCGAACCGATCCATGCTGTCCTGCCCATGTCGTGCTCCTTGGTCGATGGGGTGATCACATGGTGCTGCGCAACCGTTTCCCTGATGCGAACGCGTTGCGAAGCGTGTGTGAAGAAACGCCACGTTGCGTGAATGCAGAGCAGTCCTACAAGCTCGCGCGGTTTTCCGACAGGTCCCGGCCCGGCAGCGTCCTAACGTCGTGATGTGCGGCGAAGCACGATGCGCTGCCGTGATTCGTCCGCGCACCCAACACTGGATCGATCGCAAGGAGAACCCCACATGGCTTCACGTGATTACGAGGATCGCGACCGTCTGCAGGGTCGCTGGCAGCAGGACCAGGACCGCGAGCGCGAACGCGAGCGGGCCCAGGGCCGCTATCCGCAGGAGCACCGCGGATCGCAGGGCGGCGGCTGGGAGGCTTCGCGCGGCTACGCCGGCGACATGGGCTCGTCGCAATCGGGCGGCTACGGCGGATACGGCGGCGAACGCCATGGCGAACAGCAGGGCCAGCACGGCCAGGGCCGCGGCGGCCAGGAATACGGCGGCGCGGGCTGGGGCCGCGGCGGCGAGTTCAGCGGGGGCGGCGGCGACTTCAGCCAGCAGAGCTACGGCGGCCGCGGTGGCGGGCAGTCGTACCAGGGCAACTACCCCAGTGGCCAGTCGTACGGCCAGCGCTCCGAACCCTGGAGCGACTACCAGGGCGGCGGACGCCAGCAGGGCGGCCAGGGCTACGGCCAGCAGCAGGGTGGCCAGTACGGCGGCATGGGCATGAACTACGGCCAGGGCGGCAACCTCGCCAGCGGCTACGGCCAGGGCGGGCAGCACCAGGGCGGCGCCGTGCAGGGCGGCGGCTGGGGCCAGGGCCACCAGGGCGGCAGCCAGGGCGGCTATGGCGGGCAGGGCGGCTACGGCGGCTACAGCAGCGGCTCGCAGCAGGGCGGCTGGCGCGATCCGCAGAGCTTCAACCAGGGCGGCCAGCCTGTCGGCAGCCAGGGCGGCTACGGGCAGAGCAGCTACGGCGGCCATTCGCTCGAGAACGTGGGCAGCCGCGACATGCAGCACGGCCAGCCGGGCCAGCAGCAGCACCACGACCCCGACTACCACCAGTGGCGCGAGGAGCAGATCCGCAACCTGGACAACGACTACCAGACCTGGCGCCAGGACCGCTACAAGAAGTTCTCCGACGAGTTCAACACCTGGCGAGCCAGCCGCAGCGGTGGCCAGGGCCAGAACACCGTGCAGGGCACGACCACCGGCGGCAACTTCGGTCCCACCGGTGGCGCGACCGGCTCGCACCAGGGCAGCGGCGCCAGCGGCGCGGGCGGCTCCGGCGGCGGCTCGGGCAGCGACCTGCGCGGCTCCAGCGGCATGGGTTCGGCCGGCGGCACGATGAGCGGCTCGGACACGGGCGGCACGACCGGGTCGACGGGCAAGAAGGAGAAATGATGAAGGTTCGAGAGTTCAAGCTGACGGCCTGCGCGATGGCGCTGGCCTTCTCGTTCGGCGGCGCGATGGCGCAGTACGGCTCGCCGTCGCAGCCGTCCGGCGGCGGCAACACCGGTTCGTCCGTCACTGGCGGCCGCTCGGCGCCGGCCGCGCAAGCCGGCACCGGCACCCGCAACACCGAGACGAAGAAGGATGACCAGGTCGCCCGCGGCGACCGCAAGTTCATCGAGGAAGTCGCGGGCAGCGGCATGTTCGAGGTCCAGGCCGCGCAGCTGGCCGCCAGGCAGGCGAGCGATCCCAAGGTCAAGAGCTTCGCCGAGATGCTGGTCGACCAGCACACCAAGGCCAACGACGATCTGGTCAAGCTGGCCAACGCCAAGCGCGTCGAGCTGTCGGCCGCGCCGCCGCGCGACATGCGCCGCGACCTCGAGAAGCTGGGCAAGAAGCAGGGCCAGGAGTTCGACACCGAGTTCGTCCGCGAAGTGGGCATCAAGGCGCACGAGAAGAACATCAAGGCGTTCGAGAAGGCCGGCAAGGACACCAAGGACACCGAGCTCAAGGCCTTCATCGACAAGACGCTGCCCACGCTCAAGGAGCACCTGGCGATGGCGCAGAAGCTGCCGCAGGCCGGCAAGCAGGGCGGCGAGCAGATGGGCCGCTCCTCGGGCGGCAGCGACACCTCGAAGATGGGTGCGGGTGGCGGCGCCGCCACCGGCGGGGGCAGTGGCGCCAACAAGACGGGAAGCTGACGCATTCCCGGACCCCGGCGATGTCCTACGCTCGCGTGGGACGTTGCCGACAGGGCGCACCCGCGCCGCGCTGAACAATTACGCTCGAGGTCTGCCCGCACGTCGCGGGCGGAGAGGAGACGCAGTTGGTTTCCAGACGTTGGATGTGGGGCGTGGCCGGTGCGGCCGCCTTGTTGTGGCTGGCGCGGTCGGCGCGCGCGGAGACCGAAGCCGAATACCTGCAGGGGCCCTTCACGCCCAAGTCGCCGCCGGCGGGTGCCAAGGCCGTTCCGAAGGCTTCAGCGGCTTCCGCGCCCAAGGCCGCGGCGGCCAGGCCCAAGCCTAGGCCCGCCGCCTTCGCCTACGCCGCCGAATCCGCCGGTACCGCCACGCGGCTGCCGCCCGAGGAACGCAGCGCGCGTGAATTCCTGCGGATGGTGTCGCTGCAGGCGCGCTACGAGACCGAGGCCGCCCGCCTGGCGCTGCAACGCGCCGAGCATCCCGGCGTGCTGTCCTTCGCCAGCGACCTGCTGGACTACCACAAGGAAGCCGACGCGGAACTGCTGCACCTGCTGGCCGCGCGCGGCATGGCGCCGCCGATGATGGACACCGCCCAGCGCAAGGCGCTCAACCGGCTCGCCCGGCTGAAGGGCCCGCGCTTCGATCGCGAGTTCGTGGAGCAGGTCGAGCGCGACCGCCGGCGCGACGACGTGCAGCGTTTCGAGACGGCCGCCAAGGGCGTCACCGATCCGGCGCTGCTGGACTGGATCGACCGCCAGCTGCCCAGCCTGCGGCAGCAGCACACGTCGGCCGTGGAGCTGGCGTCGTACGGACGCAAGCCGCGCTACGGGATCGGGGGGCCGGAAGTGCGGCCCCAGCCGGTGAAGGCGCGCCGCGGCAGCGGCGCAGGCTCCTAGCGCTCCTAGCGGGTGGAGTAGCCCATCACGCGCCAGCGGCCGTCGGGCTCGCGCACGGTGGTCACGGTTTCCTGCACTTCGCCGCGTTGGGCGAACTTGCTGACGAATACCACCGTCACGTAATCGCCGGCCGGCAGGCGGTCGAGCCGGTCCTTGTACGCCACCGCGCCGGGCGCGCGTTCCTGCAGCGCGCCGAAATCGGCGCGCGCCTTGGGCGCGCCGTCCATCCAGCTGGAGAGCGGCACCGCGTTGCGGAAGGTCGCGGCCGAGGTCTCCCAGGCCGTGCCCCAGTCGCGGCGATCCAGCAGCGTGAGCCAGCCCGCGGCGGCCAGTTGGCCGGCCTTTTCCTTCTCCGAGGTGGCGTTCGCATCCGCCTGGGGCGCGGGTGCGGAGGCCGGGGCGGCGGCGGGCGCAGCCGCGGGTGCCGTCGTGGCGGGCTTGCCGCCGTTGGAAGGCAGCTTGAGCTGCGCGGCGGCCGGGAAGCTGAGCGTGGCGACCAGCAGGGCGCCGCAGGCGATCAGGGTTCGATTCATGGAAAACAGTCTACCGGGTGGGCGTTCCGAAGCCGCCGCCCCCCGGCGTGTGCACCTCGAACACGTCGCCCGGCGCCATCTGCGCCGAACCGATGTGCTCCAGCGGCTCCACGCTGCCGTCCTGCCGCACCACGCGGTTGATGCCGACCTGGCCCGGCTGCCCGCCCGCCATGCCGAAGGCCGGGTTCCTGCGGCCGTTCGACAGGATGCTGGCCGTCATGTTCTCGAGGAAGCGCACGCGCCGGACGCCGCCATTGCCGCCTGTCCACCGGCCGGCGCCGCCCGAGCCCTGTCGGATCTCGTAGCTCTCCAACCGCACGGGGAAGCGGAACTCCAGCACTTCCGGATCGGTCAGGCGCGAGTTGGTCATGTGGGCCTGCACCACGCTGGTCCCGTCGAAGCCGCCGACCAGCTGCCCCCTTTCGTCGAAGACGCCGCCCGCGCCGGAGCCGCCGGAGATGGTCTCGTAGTACTGGTGCCGCTCGTTCCCGAAGGTGAAGTTGTTCATCGTGCACTGGCCCGCCGCCATCACGCCCAGCGCGCCGTACAGCGTGTTGGTGATGCAGGTGGAGGTCTCCACGTTGCCCGCCACCACCGAGGCCGGCGGGTTCGGGTTGAGCATGCTGCCCGGCGGGATGAGCACCTTCAGCGGCTTGAGGCAGCCCGCGTTGAGCGGGATGTCGTCGTCCACCAGCGTGCGGAACACGTAGAGCACCGCCGCCATGCAGACGGCGGTGGGCGCGTTGAAGTTGTTGGTCTGCTGCGGGCTGGTGCCGGTGAAGTCGATGGTGGCGCAGCGCTCCTTCGTGTCCACCTGGATCGCCACCTGGATCCGCGCCCCGTTGTCCAGGGGCAGGGTGAAGTGCCCGTCCTTCAGGCGCGTGATCACGCGGCGCACCGACTCCTCGGCGTTGTCCTGCACGTGGCGCATGTACGCCTGCACGACCTCCAGGCCGAACTGGTCGACCATGCGGCGCAACTCCTGCACGCCTTTCTCGTTGGCGGCGATCTGGGCCTTCAGGTCGGCCAGGTTCTGCTCGGGGTTGCGGCTCGGGTGGGCGCCGCTTCGCAGCAGGGCCAGCATCTCCGCTTCGCGCAGCACGCCCTTGTCGACCAGCTTCACGTTGTTGATCTGCACGCCTTCCTCCTCGATGCGGGTGGAGAAGGGCGGCATGGAGCCCGGCGTGGTGCCGCCGATGTCGGCGTGATGGCCGCGGCTGCCGACGTAGAAGAGCGGCCTGTCGGTGGCGGCGTCCGTCAGGTACACGGGCGTGATCACCGTGACATCCGGCAGGTGCGTCCCGCCGTGGTACGGATCGTTGAGCACGTACACGTCACCGGGTGACATCGTCCCCGCGTTCTCGCGGATCACCGTCTTGATGCTCTCGCCCATCGAGCCCAGGTGCACCGGCATGTGGGGCGCGTTGGCGATCAGGTTGCCCTCGGCGTCGAACAGCGCGCAGGAGAAGTCCAGCCGCTCCTTGATGTTCACCGAGTAGGCGGTGTTCTGCAGCTGCAGGCCCATCTGCTCGGCGATGTTCATGAACAGGTTGTTGAACACCTCGAGCAGCACCGGATCGACCTGCGTGCCGACCGCGTAGCGCGCCTCGCGCGGCACGCGGCGGTCCAGGACGATGTGGTCCAGTTCCGTGAGCTGCGCCTGCCAGCCGGGCTCGACCACGGTGGTCGCGTTGCGCTCGGCGATGATGGCCGGGCCGGCGATCGTGTCGCCCGGCCGCAGGTCCTCGCGCACGACGAGCGCGGCCTCGTGCCACTGGCCGCCGGAGTACATGCGCACCGTCTCGCGGCGCGGCACTTCGCGCGGCTCCTGCAAGACATGGCGCTGTTCCGCCGGCGCATCGCCCGCCACCACCGCTTCCACCGACACCGCTTCCACCACCAGCGCCTTGCCCTGCATCAGGAACGAGAAGCGCTGGCGGTAGGCCGCCTCGAAGCCGGCCTGGATCGCGGCAAGGTCGCCGAACGGCACGACCAGCGCCGAGTCGCTGCCCTGGTAGCGCACGTGCACTCGGCGCGCGACACGCACCTCGCCGGCACTGACCTGCTGCTGCACGAGTTCGTCGCGAGCGGCTTTCTCCAGTGATTCGAGGCGCGCCTGGACCTGCGGCAGGGCATCGGCCGCGAGGGGCAGCTCCACCGCCTGCTCGCGGATCACGTTCTGGTCCGCGAGACCCATGCCGTAGGCCGACAGCACGCCGGCCAGCGGATGCACGAACACCCGCGACATGCCCAGCGCGTCCGCCACCAGGCAGGCGTGCTGGCCGCCCGCGCCGCCGAAGCACTGCAGCGTGTAGCGGGTGACGTCGTAGCCGCGCGCCACCGAGATCTTCTTGATCGCGTTGGCCATCTGCTGCACGGCGATGTCGATGAAGCCTTCCGCCGCCTCCTCGGCGCTGCGGCCGGTGCGCTCGGCGATGTCCTTGAACTTCGCGGCCGCCGCGTCGTAGCTCAGCGCCTCGTCGGCGTTCGGCCCGAACACCTGCGGGAAGTAGCGCGGCTGGATCTTGCCGACCATCACGTTGGCGTCGGTCACGGCCAGCGGCCCGCCGCGGCGGTAGCTGGCCGGCCCCGGGTTGGCGCCGGCGCTCTGCGGCCCGACGCGGAAGCGCGAGCCGTCGAACTCCAGGATGGAGCCGCCGCCGGCCGCCACGGTGTGGATGCTCATCATCGGCGCGCGCATGCGCACGCCCGCCACCTGGGTCTCGAACTCGCGCTCGAACTCGCCCGCGAAATGCGACACGTCGGTGGAGGTGCCGCCCATGTCGAAGCCGATGACTTTCCTGTGCCCACCGAGCGCGGCGGTTCGAGCCATGCCCACGATGCCGCCTGCGGGGCCGGACAGGATCGCATCCTTGCCCTGGAACGCATGGGCGTCCGTCAGCCCGCCGGACGACTGCATGAAGAAGAGGCGCACGCCCGGCATCTCGGCCGCGACCTGCTCGACGTAGCGGCGCAGGATCGGCGAGAGGTAGGCATCGACCACGGTGGTGTCGCCGCGGCTGACGAACTTCATCATCGGGCTGGTGGCGTGCGAGGTGCTCACCTGGGTGAAGCCGACCTCGCGCGCGATGCGACCGGCGGCCTCCTCGTGCGCGGTGAAGCGGTAGCCGTGCATGAACACGACCGCCGCGCTGCGCGCCCCGGCCGCGTGCGCTTCCTGCAGCGCCTGGCGCAGGTGGGCCTCGTCCAGCGCCTGCAGCACGTCGCCTTGCGCGCCGACGCGCTCGTGGGCCTCGATCACGCGGCTGTAGAGCAGCTCGGGCAGCACGATGTGGCGGTCGAACAGGCGAGGGCGGTTCTGGTAGGCGATGCGCAGCGCGTCGCGGAAGCCCCGCGTGGTGACCAGCACCGTCGGCTCGCCCTTGCGTTCCAGCAGCGCGTTGGTGGCGACCGTCGTGCCCATCTTCACGCAGTCCACCACTTCGGGACGGATGGGCTCGGCAGGCTTCAAGCCGAGCAGGTGCCGGATGCCGGCCACGGCGGCGTCGCGGTACTGCTCGGGGTTGTCCGACAGCAGCTTGTGCGTCACGAGCGTTCCGTCGGGCCGCTTGCCCACCACGTCGGTGAAGGTGCCCCCGCGGTCGATCCAGAACTGCCAGCGGGCGGAGGAGGGGTTCGATGTCGGCATGGTGTTGGGGGCGTCTTCCTCCCTCGAATTTACCCGCCTGCGGTTAGAGTCCTGCCATGGCTCTCGATTCGGTTCTCGACAGCCCGGTGGTGGATGCGGCGGTGATCCGCGTCGTGCCCGGGCGCACTCCCCTGGTCTTCGATTCGCCGCACAGCGGCACCTGGTATCCCGACGACTTCGCCTATTCGTGCGACCACGCGCTGCTGCGCACGGCGGAAGACACGCACGTCGAGAAGCTCTACGACTTCGCGCCCGCGCTGGGCATCGCCTGGGTCGAGGCGCTGTTCCCGCGCAGCTACCTGGACGCCAACCGCGGCGAGCACGAGGTGGACGTGGAGATGCTCGACGGCGAATGGCTCGGCGAGGTGGTCACCGACCCGACCGCGCTGTCCAAGGTGCGGCTGGGCAAGGGCCTGGTCTGGAAGAACACCGACACCGGCGAGGCCATGTACACGAGGAAGCTGCGGCCGCAGGAGGTGCGCGACCGCATCGATCGCTGCTGGCGGCCCTATCACGACGCCGTGAGCCGCGCCATCGACGAGGCGCATGCGCGGCACGGCTGGAGCGTGCACCTGAACTGCCACTCCATGCCCTCGATCGCGGGCAGCCACGCCACCGACCATCCCGGCATCGCGCACGCCGATTTCGTGCTGGGCGACCGCGACGGCACCACGGCCGATCCGCGGCTGACCGCGCGGATGGCCGCTTTCCTGCGTGAGCGCGGCTACGACGTGGCGGTGAACTTCCCGTACAAGGGCGTGGAACTGGTGCGCCGCTACGGCGACCCGGCCCGCCAGCGGCACAGCATCCAGGTCGAGGTGAACCGGAAGCTGTACATGGACGAGAAGACGTTCGAGATGAAGCCGGCGGCGGAGAAGCTGCGGGCGGACCTGAAGGCGATGGCGCAGTGGCTGCTGGAGACCGATCCGCGCCGGATCGCCTGAGTCACTTCTTCTCCTTGGGCACCCGGCCCATCAGGTAGAACTCGGGGTTGGGCACCATCCCCGAGAAGCTCGCCATCCGGTTCGACAGGCCGAAGAAAGCGGTGATCGCCGCGATGTCCCAGATGTCCTCGTCGTTGAACCCGTGCGCATGCAGCGGCGGGAAGTCGGCTTCGTCGATCTCCTCGGAACGCAGGCAGACCTTCATCGCGAAATCCAGCATGGCGCGCTGGCGCGGCGGGATGTCGGCCTTGCGGTAGTTCACCGCCACCTGGTCGGCCACCAGCGGCTTCTTCTCGTAGATGCGCAGGATCGCGCCGTGCGCGACCACGCAGTACAGGCACTGGTTCGCAGCGCTGGTGGCGGTGACGATCATCTCGCGCTCGCCTTTCGTGAGGCCGCTCTCCCGGCCCACCGTCTCGGGCGTCATCAGCGCGTCGTGGTAGGCGAAGAAGGCGCGCCACTCGGCCGGCCGGCGCGCGAACGCCAGGAACACGTTGGGCACGAAGCCGGCCTTTTCCTGCACTTCCAGGATGCGGGCGCGGATGTCCTCGGGCACCTGCTCGAGCGTCGGGGCGGGGTAGCGGTTCATGCGTTCAGGTCTCCTTCTGCCGGGGATTGTGGCGTTTTCCTGCCGCTGTTCGGCGCTTGGCCGCGGGCCGCGCTCAAGAAGAATCCGCTTCGGCCGAAATCGGGGCCATATCGGACAAAACGGAGAGAGGGCTTCTCATGCAGTGGTTCAGGAACATGTCGATCGGACGCCGCCTGGCGCTCGGATTCACCGCGCTCATCCTTTTCGGGCTGGCGGGCGCCGGCGCGGGCATCCATCGCATCCGCACCGTGGAGCGTGCCGCCGAACAGCTGGGCACCACGGACGCGGAACTGCTGGTGCTCACGCAGCAGTGGGTGCGCGCGATCGAGTCGAACGCCGCCCGCACCTGGGTGGTGTTCTATGTGGAGGAGCCGGTGATCGGCGGCCGCATGCAGGAGGAGATGCGCAAGGTCGTGACCACCAACACCGCACGCCTGAAACGCATCAACGAACTGATCGCCGACGACCCCGAGGCGCTGGCGATGATCGCCAGCATTACCAGGCAGCGCGAGGAATACCAGACGCTGCGCAACGAACTGATCAAGCGCAAGCAGGCGGGCGATTCGGTCACGGCCGAGCTTAACGACCGCCTCTACCCCATGGCCCAGGCGTACCAGGCCGCCATCGACAAGGTGGCCGAGTACCAGCGCCAGCGCAGCGCATCCCATCGCGAGCAGGCCGCCGACGCGGCGAAGCAGGGCGTGATCATGCTGGCGGCCGGCTCGCTGCTGGCCCTGGTGGCCGGCATCGCGCTGGCGCTGTCGATCACCCGCTCGGTGGTGGGACCGCTGCGCCGCGCGCAGTCGGCCGCCGAGGCCATCGCCGCCGGCGACCTCACCGTGGACCTGAAGGCCGGCGGCCGCGACGAGATCGCGCAGCTCATGGCCTCGATGGACCGGATGGCCGGCGCGCTGCGCCAGATCGTGGGCCAGGTGCGCGAGAGCAGCGACAGCATCGCCACCGGCTCGACCCAGATCGCCACCGGCAACGTGGACCTGAGCCAGCGCACCGAGGAGCAGGCCTCCAACCTGCAGCAGACCGCGGCTTCGATGAAGCAGCTGACCACCACGGTGCGCAGCAACGCCGACAGCGCCCGCCGCGCGAGCGAGCTGGCGGGCAGCGCCAGCAAGGTGGCGAAGCAGGGCGGCGCGGCGGTCGGCGAAGTGGTGCAGACCATGGAGGCGATCAGCGACTCCAGCCGCAAGATCGCCGACATCATCGGCGTGATCGACGGCATCGCCTTCCGCACCAACATCCTGGCGCTGAATGCGGCGGTTGAAGCCGCCCGAGCCGGCGAGCAGGGCCGCGGCTTCGCGGTGGTGGCCAGCGAGGTGCGCAGCCTGGCGCAGCGCAGCGCGGACGCGGCCAAGGAGATCAAGACCCTGATCGGCGACAGCGTCGGCAAGGTCGAGGACGGCAGCCGCCAGGTGGGCGAGGCCGGCCGCACCATGGAGGACATCGTGCGCCAGGTGCAGGAGGTCGCGACCCTGGTGGGCGGCATCAGCGCCGCCAGCGCGGAGCAGAACCAGGGCATCGCCCACGTCGACGACGCGGTGCAGCAGCTGGACACGGTGACGCAGCAGAACGCCGCGCTGGTGGAACAGAGCGCCGCCGCGGCCGAGAGCCTGAAGCAGCAGGCGCAGCGGCTGGTCGAGGCGGTCGGCGTGTTCCGCTTGCGGGCCGCCTGAGGCCGGGGTGGCACGGAAGCTGCAAGAAGAACTCCGGCGGCGCCGGAGTCAGGCGGCGAAGGCGGTTGCCCGAGCAAGCTTCATGGTTCAACGCGGGACGGAAAACCGCTTCGAGGGCTGCAGTGATGCAGCCCTCTTTTTTGACCGTCATCGCGGCCCCAGACCCGCGCGTCCTCCATCCGCTCGCGCGCCGGCAGTTCATCGACCACCAGCTCGATCCCCGCGTTCTCGATGGACCCATCTCACCGCGACAGGCGCGCCGCGTCTGTAGGACGCGCCCGCCTGAGCCCTCAGGGACGCTGGTAGACCTTGCGCAGCAGCCGCAGCAGCGTCTTCTGCTCGCCCGGCGTCAGGCGGTCGGCCACTTCCTGCTCCAGCTCGGCGGCCGTGCGCTCGGCCTGGCGCATCAGCTTCTGCGCCGCGGACGTGGGATGCAGGCCGGTGGCGCGGCCGTCGCGCGGATGCGGCTTGCGCTCGATCAGCTCGCGCTTTTCCAGCGCGCCCACCAGGCTCACCAGGTTGGGCGGCAGGATGCCCAATGTGGTGCACAGCTGCCGCGAGGTGATGCCGGGGTTGTGCACGATCAGCGAGAGCACCGAGAAGTCCACCGGCCGCAGCTGGTAGGCCGCCATCCGCACCAGGAACAGCTCGATCACGGCCAGCGCCGCGCGGCGCGCGTTGTAGCCGAGCAGGCTGTCGAGAAAGCCGGTGTCGACCTTCTCGACCACCGGCAGGTCGTCCAGGCGGGGGGCGGCGGAGCTGCGGGCTTGCGGCATCGCGTCAGCGGCAGGAGAAGCTGGCCGCGTCGTCCAGCGGGCCGCGGCCGTCGTAGCGCGCCACCGTGGGATAGGCGCACAGCGGGCGGGTTCGCTGGGCCGACCAGTCGGCCGGCAGTTCGGCGTTGACGCCGCCCGGGTTGCCCGCGCCGCGCGCGGCAGCGGTGACGCCCTGCGGCGCGGCACCCTGTTCCACCCAGCGCACCAGCGGCGCCAGCAGGTCGAACTGGTCGGCCGCGGGGCCGGCGCTGCAGTGGTTCATGCCGGGCACGGGGAAGTAGCGCGCGAACTCCGCGCCGCGCCCACCCATCGCCCGGTCCATCCGCTCGTACCACTGGCGCGTGTCCTCCGCCGAGAAGACCGGGTCGCTGACGCCGTGGTAGACGACCATCTTCGCGCCGCGCTGGGCCAGCGGCACGAGGTTGCGTGGGTCCTGCTGGCCGGGCGGCATCATCAGCTCGGCGCCCGACTCGCGGTACGGGCCGTCGACGGCGGTCACCTTGCGCAGCAGGAAGGCGATGTCGGCGCTGCGCGTGTCCACCGGCGCGGGCGGCGCGGTGAACACGGTGCCCACGGCGGTCGGGTCGAGCACCAGCGCGTTGGCGAATTTCCAGGTCGCCCAGTTGCTGCCGGCCAGGCCGGGGTCGAAGGGGAAGGGGCTGTACAGCGCGCCGCCGCCGGGTGCACGGGCGCCGGAGAAGACGGCCGCCACGACGTTCTTCTGGTCCGGCGTGAGGCACTGGCCATCGCGCGAGGCGGCGCATCCGGGTACGTCGCGCCTCACATCGAAGGCGGACTGGCAGGCCTGCACGTCCTGCACCATGCCGTCGCGGGCGCCGTCGAGCGTGTCGCAGCGCTGCAGGATGGCGCGTGCCACCGTCTGCCGCTCCTGCGCGGTGAACGCCGTGCCCAGGTCGGGGATGGTGGCGTTCGGGTTCATCGGGTGTCGCGTGGTGGCGCCCGCGGTCGCGACCCGGCTCCACTGCTGCGCGCCCCAGAGCTGGGCCAGCGCCGCGTACGGCAGCCGGTAGCCCGGCGCGCCGACCAGGTAGCCGTCGTACTCGTCGCCGATGCGCGCCGCCGCCACCATCGCGTGCCGACCGCCGTTGGAGCAGCCGCCGATGTACGAGCGGTCGGGCGGACGGCCGTACGCCGCGGCGACCAGCGCCTTGGCCATCGGCGTGAGCTTCATCACCGCCTGGTAGCCGTAGTCCAGGCGCGCCTGCGGCTCGAGGCCGAAGACCGCCGTCTGCGCCGCCGTGTGGCCGGCGTTGGAGCTGATCACCGCGAAGCCCTGCATCAGGGCGCCCGTCAGCGGCCCGCCGCCGAGCGCGCCGAGCGCGGGCTGGATGTTGCCGTCCAGCCCGCCGTTGCCCTGGTAGTAGAAGCGACCGTTCCAGGCCTGCGGCAGCCGCATCTCGAAGCCGATGGCGTACTCGCGGCCGTCGCTGCCCGTGCGCCGGTGCATGCCGCCGGTGACCAGGCAATGCGCCGGCACCGGATCGGCGCCCTGCTTGACCGTGCCGGCCGCGATAGTCGCGGCCGCATCGAGGGACGTGCCCGCGAACGCGAATCGCTCCTTGAGTTCGGCGCAGGCGAGCAGCGGCCCGGGTTGGGCGGCGCGCAGTGGACCGGGCCCGGCGCCGGGCGTGGCCGCGGGGGCGGCTGCAGGCGCGGTGGTGGGCGCGACCACGGGCGGGCTGCCGCAGGCGGCCAGCGCGGCCGCCGCCAGCAGGGCAAGGCTCAGGCGGGAAGAGACGGGCAAGGCAGGGCTCCGGCGAGGTGGAAGATCAGGACTCGGCGGTGAAGCCGATCTTCTTGACCAGCGGCCCCCAGCGGGTGTGCTCGTCGCGCTGGCTCTTCTCCATCTCGGCCGGCGTGGAGCCGCGCGCCACCAGGCCCATGAGCGCGAGGGAATCGACCACGGTCTTCTCCTTCAGTGCCTGGCCGATCGCCGCGTTGGCCGCCTGTACCACGTTGGCCGGCGTGCGCGCCGGCGCGTAGAAGCCGAACCATTCCTCGGTGGTGAGCTCGGGGAAGCCCTGTTCCGCGTAGGTGGGCACTTCGGGCGTGAACGGCGTGCGCTGCGCGCCCGACGTCGCCAGGATGCGCACCTTGCCCGCTCGGTGGTTGGCCAGCGCGTCGCCGGTCGGCGTGGAGCAGGAAGCGAGCGTGCCGCCGATCATGTCGGCCACCGCCGGCGCCGAGCCGCGGTAGGGCACGTGCTTGAGGTCCACGTTGTTGTTCAGGCCCAGCAGCGCGCCCAGGAAGTGCGGCGTGGAGCCGGCAGCGGGCGAGCCGTAGTTGGCCTTGTCCGGGTTGGCCTTGGCCCAGGCCAGGTAGTCCTTCACCGTCTTCACGCTGGCCGGCACCATCGGGCCCACGCTGAGCGCGTGCGTCATGATGGCGCCGATGGACACCGGCACGAAATCCTTGACCGGGTCGTAGCTGAGCGTGCGATAGATGTGCGGGTAGATCGACATCATCGAGTACGGCGTCAGCAGCAGCGTGGTGCCGTCCGGCGCCGCGGCCTTGACCACGTCGCAGGCGATGCGGCCGCCGGCGCCGGGCTTGTTGTCCACCACCACGTTCTTCGCGAACGGCGTGCCGATCATCCGCTCGCCGATGCGGCGGGCGGTGGCGTCGGCGGTGCCGCCGGCCGGGAAGCCGTTGATGATCTTCACCAGCTCGAGCGACTGCGCGCGCAGCGCCAGCGGGAGGGCGGCCAGGGCGCCGAAGGCGGCGCCGGCCTGCAGGATCTGTCGGCGATCGGTTCTCATGCGGATGTCTCCTGTCGTGGTTGTGAAGCGGTTGGAGCGGGGCGGGCGCCGTTGCGGCCCGCGCCCAGGTAGGTTTCGATCACACGCGGGTCGCCGGCCAGGTCGCGCGCGGCGCCCGAAAGGCGGATCTCGCCGGTCTCCAGCACGTAGCCGTGGTCGGCCACTTCCAGCGCGGCACGGGCGTTCTGCTCCACGAGCAGGATGGACACGCCCTGCTCGCGCAGGCGGGTGATGATCTGGAAGATCTCGCGCACCACCAGCGGCGCCAGGCCGAGGCTGGGCTCGTCCAGCATCAGCAGCTTGGGCTGGGCCATCAGCGCGCGGCCGACGGCCAGCATCTGGCGCTCGCCGCCCGACAGCGTGCCGGCCAGCTGCGTGCGGCGCTCCTTCAGGCGCGGGAACAGCTCGTACACGCGGTCCAGGCCGTCGCGCCAGCGCGGCAGGCGCAGCTTCATGGCGCGGTAGCCGCCGAGCACCAGGTTGTCTTCCACGGGCATGGTGCCGAACAGCTCGCGCTTTTCCGGCACCAGGGCCAGGCCCAGCATCACGCGTTCTTCCAGCGTGGCATCGGCGATGTCCCGGCCGTCGAACAGCACGCGGCCGCGCGAGGGCAGCACGCCCATCAGCGCGTTGAGCGTGGTGGACTTGCCGGCGCCGTTGGGGCCGATGACGGTGACCACCTGGCCGGCGCCCAGCTGGAAATGCAGGCCGGTCAGCACCTCGGCGCGGCCGTAGCCGGCGTGCAGGTCGTGGACTTCGAGGAGAGGGGCGGCCATCAGTGCTCCGTTCCCAGGTAGGCCGCGCGCACCGCGGGGCTGGCCTGCACTTCGACCGGCGTCCCTTCCATCAGGCGCGTGCCGAACTCCATCACCACGATGCGGTCGGTCAGGCCCATGACGAACTCCATGTCGTGTTCCACCAGCAGCAGGCTCATGCCTTCCTGCTTGAGCTGGCGCAGCACCTCGCCCAGCGCCTGCTTCTCCTTGTGGCGCAGGCCCGCGGCGGGCTCGTCCAGCAGCAGCAGCGAGGGATCGCTGCACAGCGCGCGGGCGATCTCCAGCAGGCGCTGCGGACCCAGCGCCAGGTTGCCGGCGAGTTCGTGCATGCGGTCCGCCATGCCGATGCGCGCCAGCTGGCGCTCGGCCTCGGCGAACAGGCGGCGCTCCTCGGCGCGGTCCAGGCGCAGCATGGCGCGCAGCGTGCCGGTGCTGCCGCGCAGGTAGCCACCGAGCGCGACGTTCTCCAGCACGGTCATCTCCGGGATGATCTTCACGTGCTGGAAGGTGCGCGAGATCCCCAGCCGCGCGATGCGGCGCGAGGGCAGGCCGGTGATGTCCTCGCCGCGGAACCGCACGCGGCCCGCGGTGGTCGACAGCACGCCGGTGATCAGGTTGAAGGTGGTGGACTTGCCGGCGCCGTTGGGGCCGATCAGGCCCAGGATCTCGCCGGCGCGCACCTCGAAGCTGACGTCGTTGACCGCGACCAGGCCGCCGAACTGCTTGCGCGCGGCGTCCACCTGCAGCAGCGGCTCGCCGGGCACGGGCTTGTCGCGCGCGGGCAGCGGCGGCGCGCCGTCCCAGTCGCGCACGCGGTCGGCGCGCGGCAGGCGGCGCGAGACGAAGGTCCAGAGGCCGTCGGGCGCGTACTTCAGCACCACCACCAGCACGACGCCGAACACGATGGTCTCGAAGTTGCCGCTGGTGCCGATCAGGCGTGGCAGCAGCACCTGCAGCTGGTCCTCGACGATCTTCACCACGCCGGCGCCGAGGAAGGCGCCCCAAACGTGGCCCACGCCGCCCAGCACCGCCATGAACAGGTACTCGATGCCCTTGCCGATCGAGAACGGCGACGGGTTCACCGTGCGCTGGAAGAAGGCGAAGAGCCATCCCGAGACGGCGGCCAGCACGGCGGCGATGACGAACACCGTGAGCTTGGCGCGGAAGGTGGAGATGCCCATGGCCTCGGCCATGGTGGCGCCGCCCTTGAGCGAGCGGATGGCGCGGCCGGGGCGCGAGTCGAGCAGGTGCGTGGACAGCAGCGCGGCGACCAGCGCCATCGCCCAGATCAGCACATGCAGGCCGCGGCCGGTGCCCAGGTCGTAGCCGGCGATCTTCAGCGTGGGGATGTTCAGGATGCCGTCGTACTTGCCCAGCCATTCCATGTTGGCCATGGTGTAGTTGAGCGCCAGGCCCCAGGCGATGGTGGCCAGCGGCAGGTAATGGCCCGACATCCGAAGCGTGATCGCGCCGAGCGCCACCGCGGCGGCGACAGCCAGCGCGATGCCGACCAGCAGGGCCAGCCAGGGGGAGCCGGACAGCTTCACGGCCAGGAAGGCCGCCGAGTAGGCGCCGACGCCTACGAAGGCGGCCTGGCCGAACGAGGTGAGGCCGGCCACGCCGGTCAGCAGCACCAGGCCGATGGCCACCAGCGAGTACATGCCGATGTAGTTGCTCTGCGTGATCCAGAAATCCGGCACGGGCAGCGCCGGCAGCAGCAGCATGAGCGCGGCGAAAGCGGGGAAGGCGAAGCGGCGGAGCTGGGCCATCTCAGTGCTCCTCGCCGTGCGGGTCGCGCAGCGACCGCCACAGCAGCACCGGCAGGATGGAGGCGAACACGATCACCTCCTTGAAGGCGCTGGCCCAGAACGAGCTGAAGCTCTCCAGCAGCCCCACGGCCAGCGCGCCGACCAGCGCCAGCGGATAGCTGGAGAGCCCCGCGAACACCGCGGCCACGAAGCCCTTGAGGCCGATGATGAAGCCGCTGTCGTAGAAGATCGTCGTGTTCGGGCCGATCAGGAGGCCCGAGAGCGCGCCGATGAAGGCGGCCATGGTGAACGCCAGCCGGCCGGCGCCGTTGGACGAGATGCCCATCAGGCGCGCACCGACGCGGTTGACGGCGGTGGCGCGCAGCGCCTTGCCGGACAGCGTCTTCTCGAAATAGAGCCAGAGCAGCACGATCAGCGCCAGCGAGGCCGCGAAGATGATCACCGTCTGCCCGCTGAGCGTGAGCGGTCCGGCGGTGAAGCGCTCGCTCCAGAAGCTGGGATTGCGGAAGCCCTCCGCGCCGAAGAAGTACAGGCCCAGGCCGACCAGCGCGAAATGCACGCCGACCGAGACGATCAGCAGCACCAGCACGCTCGCGTCGGCGAGCTTCTCGTAGGCCAGCCGGTAGATGAGCGTGCCGAAGGGCGCCACGAGGGCCAGCGTGAGCAGGGCCTGCACCGCGAGCGGGAAGTTGCGCGGCGCGGCCCAGATCGCGATGAGCGAGACGACCACCGGGATGGCGAGCGTGCGCAGCACCTGTTTGGCGACGCGCACGGGCGCCTGGCGGTGCTTCACGCCGTGGAAGACATCGGAGATCGCCGCGGCGACGGCCAGTGCAAGCAGGAACCACACGGTGCCCGGCACCTTGCCGGTCTGCAGCAGCGCGAGCGTGAGCGCCCCGAAGGCGACGAACTCGCCTTGGGGGATGAAGATGACGCGGGTTACCGCGAAAACCAGCACCGTCGCCAGCGCCAGGAGCGCGTAGACGGCCCCGTTGGTGAGGCCGTCCAGCGCGAGGATGCCGGCGATCGAGAGGTCCAATTACTTCTCGACGACGAACTTGCCGTCCGCCACCTTCAGCATCACGCCCGTCTCGTTCGTGTAGCCCCAGTGGTCTTCCTTGGTCCAGTTCATCACGCCGTGGGCGAACACGGTGCGGCCCATGGTCTCGAAGGCGTCGCGCAGGCCGGCGCGGAACTCGGGCGTGCCGGGCTTGCCCTTCTTCAGCGCGATGGGCACGGCCTTGTTCAGGGCGATGGCGGCGTCGTAGCTGTGGCCGGCGAACTGGTTCGGCGGGCCGAAGTTCTTCTCGTAGTTGGTGAAGAAGTCGATCGCCGCCTTCTTGGAGGGATGGCTGTCGGGCAGCTGCTGGCCGACGACGGCCGGGCCGGAGACCACGTACGTGCCTTCGACGTTCTTGCCGCCGATGCGCATCAGGTCGGCAGTGGCGGCGGCGTGCGTCTGGTAGACCTTGCCCTTGTAGCCGCGCTCGGCCAGGGCCAGCTGCGGCATAGCGGCGCCCGAGCCGGACGCCACCACCAGGATGGCGTCGGGATTGGCCGAGACCAGCTTCAGGGCCTGCGGCGTGACGCTGGTGTCGGTGCGCTGGAAGCGCTCGGCGCCCACGATCTTCATGCCGTTCTTCTCGGCCAGCGGCGTGATGGCCTTCAGCCAGAGCTCGCCGTAGGCGTCGGTGTAGCCGAGGAAGCCGATCGTCTTCACGTTCTGCTTCTTCATGTGCTCCACCATCGCGTGGGCCATGACGTCGTTGCCTTGCGGCAGGCGGAACAGCCAGGGGCTGTCGCCGCCGACGGGCGAGGCGGCCAGCTGCACGGTCCTGGCTTCGGTGGCCACCGGCGTCATCGCGCCCGCCACCGGCGTGAGGCAGGAGCCGAGGATCAGGTCCACCTTGTCCTCGGTGACGAAGCGGCGTGCGTTGCTCACGCCTTTGCCCGGATCGGAGGCGTCGTCCAGGATGATCAGGTTGACCTTCTCGCCCGCGATCTCCTTGGGGAACAGCTTGAACTGGTTCTGCATCGGGATGCCGAGGCCGGAGCCGGGGCCGGTGAGCGACAGGCTCACGCCGATGTTGATGTCCGCCAGCGCCGCGCCGGCGGCCAGCAGGGCCACCGCCGCGGTGACGAGGGATCGTGCGAATTTCATGGTCTTTGTCTCCTGGGTGAAAAAAACGGTCAGCGGTCCGCCGGTGGGGCGGGCTTGATCGTGAAGGGCAGGGCGTCGTCGTGGAAGGCCTGCACCAGCGCGTCGCGGTGCTTGAGCACGGCGCGCTGGTTGATCGACCCCTTGTCGGTGACCTCGCCCTTGTCGATGGACGGCGGCTCGTGCATCAGGTGCAGCCGCGCGACGCGGTTGGCGCTGCCGGTGGCCTGCGCGGCCAGTTCGTTCGCCACCTTCCGGAAATGCGCCTGCACGGGATCGCTCTCCAGCACGGACTGCAGCGACGCGCTTTCGGGCAGGCCGGCCAGCTTGCGCACCGCGGGCGTGGGCAGCAGCAGCGCGCCGACCTCCTGGCGGTTGAGGCCGGTGATCACCGCGTCCTGCACGTAGGGCGCGCCGGCGGCGATGATCTTCGCGCGCAGCGGGCCGACGCTGACGAAGGTGCCGGTGGCCAGCTTGAAATCCTCGGCGATGCGGCCGTCGAAGCGCAGGCCCAGGTGGTGGTCGGACTCGTCGATCCACTGCACGGCGTCGCCGGTGCGGAAGAACCCTTCCTCGTCGAAGGCCTCGGCCGTGGCCTCGGGCGAGCGCCAGTAGCCGGGCGTGAGGTTGGGGCCCTTGTAGCGGACCTCCACCTTGCCGTCGGTGGGCACGAGCTTGAGCTCCATGCCCGCGCACGGCAGGCCCAGCTGGCCGGACTTCACCTGCGGGTTGGTGATGAAGATGGCGAACGGCGAGGACTCGGTCATGCCCAGGCCCGTGCCCATCACGATGCGTTCGCCGATCTCGGCCTCCTGCACTTCATGCAGCAGGTCCCACACGGGTTGCGCGAGTGCCGCGCCCGAGTAGAAGAACATGCGCACGCGCGACAGCAGGTTGCGGCGCAGCACCGGGTCGGCCTTCATCGCGTGGGCGATCGCCTCGAAGCCGGTGGGCACGTTGAAGTAGAGCGTGGGCGCGACCTCGCGCAGGTTGCGCAGCGTCTCGGCCATCAGCGCGGGCGTGGGCTTGCCGTCGTCGATGTAGAGCGAGCCGCCGTTGTAGATCACCAGGCCGACGTTGTGGTTGCCGCCGAAGGTGTGGTTCCAGGGCAGCCAGTCCACCAGCACGGGCGGCTCCTCGGCCAGCACCGGCATCGACTGGCGCATCTGCTGCTGGTTGGCACACCACATGCCGTGCGTGTTGATCACGGCCTTGGGCAGCTTGGTCGAGCCCGAGGTGAACAGGAACTTGGTGATGGTGTCGGGGCCGGTGGCCTGCATCGCGGCGTCCACGGCCGGCGTCGGCTGCGTGTCGAGCAGCTTCGACCAGCGCGTGACTTCGCGGCCGGGCACCTCGCCTTGCGCCAGCACCACTTCGGTGCCCGGCTTCACGGTGGCCGCGATCGCCTTCGCGTAACGCGCCCCGTCGGCCGCGAACACCAGCCCGGGCGTGAGCGTGTCCAGCACGTGGCGCAGCTTGTCGTAGTCCTGGCTCACGGTGGAGTAGGCCGGCGACACGGGGCAGTAGGGCACGCCGGCGTACAGGCAGCCGAGCGCCAGCAGCGCGTGCTCCAGGCCGTTCTCGCTGAGGATGGCGACCGGCCGCTCCGCGGAGAGGCCACGGTCGAGCAGGGCCTGGCCGACGCTGCGCGCCGCCTGCAGCGCCTGGCCGTAGGTGATGCGCTGCCAGTCGCCGGTGCCGCCGTCGGCCTGGCGTTCGCGGCGAGCCATGAACAGGCGTTGCGGGTCGGTGGTGGCCCAATGCACCAGCTTGTCGGTCATGCGCGTGGCGCAGGGGTGCAGGTCCAGTTCGGCGCGCAGGTACTGCACGCCGTCGTCGGTGCGGCGCAGGTGGGCGCGGGTGACGCCGAAGGCCAGCGGTCGGTAGCGGGGCAGCTCGGCCATGTGCATCGCGGCCCGCGTCAGCCCTTGGAGACCTTGCCGGCGCGGCCTTCCAGGAAGGCGCGCACGCGCTCCTTGGCTTCCGGCGCGCTTTGCGCGATGGCGGACATCAGCGCCTCGGTCAGGTAGCCCTGGTCGGCCGGCTGCTCGGCGATGCGCGGCAGCGCGTGCATCAGCGCGTAGTTGGTCAGCGGCGCATTCTTGGCGATGCGGCCGGCGATCTCCAGCGCCTTGTCGAAGGCCTGGCCCTTGGGCACGAGGTACTGCGCGAAGCCGGCGCGCTCGCCTTCCTGGGCGTCGTACACGCGGCCGGTGAGCATCATGTCGGTCATGCGCGCGACGCCGATCAGGCGCGGGATGCGCACCGAGCCGCCGCCGCCCACGAAGATGCCGCGCGAGCCCTCGGGCAGCGCGTAGAAGGTGGTGTCGTCGGCCACGCGCACGTGGCACGACGCCGCGAGTTCCAGCCCGCCGCCGACCACCGCGCCGTGCAGCGCGGCGACCACCGGCACCGGGCCGAACTGCACCTGCTCGAGCGCGGCGTGCCACATGCGCGAGTGGTGCATGCCGGCGCCGGCGTCGCGCTCCTGCAGCTCGGACAGGTCGAGCCCGGCGCAGAAGTGGTCGCCCGTGCCGTCGAGCACCGCCGCGCGGATGCCGTCGGGCAGGTTCTGGAAGGCGTCGCGGATGGCCAGGATCAGGCCGTCGCTGAGGGCGTTGCGCTTGGCGCCGCGGTTGAGGCGGACCACGGCGACGTCGCCGCGGTGTTCGATCTGCAGGTCCTGGGAGTTCATGATGGCGTCCGGAGAGCGGGCATTATTGGTTATGCGCAATAATCAAAACAAGGCCTTTGCGCCGGGGTAAACCCTAGATCGGAGACGCTTTCTTGGACCACGCCAACCTCATCGCCATCGACGTGCACACGCACGCGGAAGTCAGCTGCTGGAACCCGTTCGACAACTACGGCGAGGAGTACGACCGCGCGGCGGACAAGTACTTCCGCAACAGCCGGCGCCCGACGATCGCCGAGACCATCGCGTACTACCGCGAGCGGAAGATCGGCCTGGTGATGTTCACGGTGGACAGCGAGTCGCAGCTGGGTCGCCGCCGCATCCCGAACGAGGAGATCGCCCAGGCCGCGCGCGAGAACGCCGACATGATGGTGTGCTTCGCCAGCGTCGATCCGCACAAGGGGAAGATGGGCGCTCGTGAAGCCGAACGCCTGATCAAGGAGGAAGGCGTCAAGGGCTTCAAGTTCCATCCCACGGTGCAGGGCTACCATCCCTACGACCGCATGGCCTGGCCGATCTACGAGGTGATCAACGCGCACAAGCTGCCGGCGATCTTCCACACCGGCCACAGCGGCATCGGGTCGGGCATGCGCTGCGGCGGCGGCCTGCGGCTGGAGTACAGCAACCCGATGCACCTGGACGACGTGGCGATCGACTTTCCCGACATGCAGATCGTCATGGCGCATCCGAGCTTCCCGTGGCAGGACGAGGCGCTCTCGGTCGCGACCCACAAGCCGAACGTCTGGATCGACCTCTCCGGCTGGAGCCCGAAGTACTTCCCGAAGCAGCTGGTGCAGTACGCCAACACGCTGCTGAAGGACCGCGTGCTGTTCGGCAGCGACTACCCCCTGATCACGCCGGACCGCTGGATGAAGGACTTCGAGGACGCCGGCTTCAAGCCCGAGGTGATGCCGGGCATCCTGAAGGGCAACGCGGTCAGGCTGCTCGGCCTCGGCTGACCTCCGCGCGGCACGGTCGCACGCGGTGCGCGCGTGCACCGTCGCCGTGCGCACCGACTCCGTTTTCGACCCCGAAATGCGGCGCGCGAGTTGCCGCAAAAACCTCGCGCGCGCAAGCGCCTTTACGTATCCGCGAGAGGCTGTTGCGCCCCTGCACGCGAGGCGTGCACAGAGCATTCCCCTAGAAACTTTTTCCGCTTCATTTTTCTCTACGGTTCACCTACATTGAAGTCAGGTCTCGGCCTACACCTTCGCTCCGGCTCATCAGGGGTTAGGCGCTAAAGTGGACCCGGGACATCACTGCACGATCAGGGCTGGCGCAGAGCGAAACCGAAGGAGTTCTCAATGGATGTGGTTCGCAATTTCCTGGCACGCTACGAACAGACGCGCGAGGAAGAGATGACGCTCGAGGAGTACCTCGAGTTGTGCAAGAAGGACAGACTGGTCTACGCCACCGCCGCCGAGCGCATGCTGGCCGCGATCGGCGAGCCGGAAGTGATCGACACCCGCCACGACCCGCGCCTGTCGCGGATCTTCGGCAACAAGATGGTCCGCATCTACCCCGCGTTCAAGGATTTCTACGGCATGGAGGAGCCCATCGAGCAGGTGGTCTCCCACTTCCGCCATGCCGCGCAGGGCCTCGAAGAGAAGAAGCAGATCCTGTACCTGCTGGGCCCCGTGGGCGGCGGCAAGTCGTCCATCGCCGAGCGCCTGAAGCAGCTCATGGAGCAGGTGCCCTTCTATTCGATCAAGGGCTCGCCGGTGAACGAGTCGCCGCTGGGCCTGTTCAACAACGACGAGGACGCCCCCATCCTCGAGCAGCAGTTCAACATTCCGCGCCGCTACACGCAGCGCATCATGTCGCCGTGGGCGGTCAAGCGCCTCGAGGAATTCGGCGGCGACATCCGCAAGTTCCGCGTGGTCAAGCGCTACCCGTCGATCCTCAAGCAGATCGGCATCTCCAAGACCGAGCCGGGCGACGAGAACAACCAGGACATCAGCTCGCTGGTCGGCAAGATCGACATCCGCAAGCTGGAGAGCTACGCGCAGGACGACCCGGACGCCTACAGCTACTCCGGCGGCCTGTGCCTGGCCAACCAGGGCCTGCTCGAGTTCGTCGAGATGTTCAAGGCGCCGATCAAGGTGCTGCACCCGCTGCTGACCGCCACCCAGGAAGGCAACTTCAAGGGCACGGAGGGCTTCGGCGCGATCCCGTTCGACGGCATCGTCATGGCCCACAGCAACGAGAGCGAGTGGAAGGCGTTCAAGAACAACAAGAACAACGAGGCCTTCCTCGACCGCATCTACATCGTCAAGGTGCCGTACTGCCTGCGCGTCACCGAGGAAGTGAAGATCTACGACAAGCTGATCCGGAACTCCTCGCTCAAGGATGCGGTGTGCGCCCCCGGCACGCTGAAGATGATGGCCCAGTTCTCGGTGCTCACGCGCCTGAAGGAGCCGGAGAACAGCAGCATCTTCTCCAAGATGCTGATCTACGACGGTGAGAACCTGAAGGACACCGACCCCAAGGCCAAGAGCTACCAGGAGTACCGTGACTACGCG
>Ga0247821_10000380_pt1 | contig 24815 bp, 22 predicted proteins | sample 13C_Glycerol_Day_FD_192481 | JGI IMG/M metagenome (GOLD analysis project Ga0247821, IMG submission 192481) | Soil microbial communities from agricultural site in Penn Yan, New York, United States - 13C_Glycerol_Day14 | ecosystem: Environmental > Terrestrial > Soil > Agricultural land | place... | reverse complement strand
GATGTACATCAGTTGCTCGCCGACGCGGATCGAGCTGTAGTAGTCGATGCGCTGCTCGGGCCCGCCGTCGACCGAGATGGCGGCGATGCCGTTGCCGGTGTCCGCGACGCTCAGCAGGGCGACGCGGGTGCCGGTGAACTGGATCGTGGCCGTCGCGTTCGGCGCCCAGCTCCAGTGGTCGTTGCCCCAGAAGCACTGGTTGCCACAACCAGATCCGGAGCTCCACGCGCCGGTGTAGCTGACGGCCGCGTCGGTGTCGTTGATCCAGTAGTTCGCCGAGCCGGGATCCCCCGACGGCAGGTTCTGGGTTGCGCCCGCGGCGAGCGGCCGGCCGAGGTTCGGCGTACCGTCCGCGTTCCAGGTGATCTTCTGGACGCGCGTCGTGCGGTACGAGTACGTGTAGGTGCTGGTGTTCTTGCCGTGGTAGGCGATCCAGTCCTCGGTCCCGTCCGGCGACTTGAAGAACGAGTGGTGCCCGGGACCCCATACACCGGTCTCGTCGTTGCGGGAGAACACCGGGCCCGGGTGCTGCACCCAGTTCGCCGCGACCATCGGGTCGGCGCCGTTCGCGATGCTCTTCATCCACAGCTGGTAGTCCGGCTTGCCGGTGTCGCAGGTCGAGTAGGTCAGGAAGGTCCGCGTCGCGCCGTACAGCGGGGTCGGTCCCTCCCGCACCTCGGTGCACCCGCCGTCCGCCGGGATCGCGACCCGGCCGCCGGTCGCGGTCCACGGGTTGCTCATCCGGACGATGTACAGCTGCGCCGGTCCGCCCTGGCCGCGGCCAGGGCCGGTCCACACGAAGTACTGCTGCCCGTTGACCGTGATCGGCTCGCCATCGATCGCGTACTCACCGAAATCCGCGATCTTCGCCTTGAAGCTGTACGGACCGAGCGGGTCGTCGGCGGCGGACTCGAGCACGTACATCCGGTGGTTCGCGTCCACGCCGACGGAGGCCGTGTAGTAGATGTACCAGCGGTTGCCGACGTGCCGGAACGCCGGCGCCCACATCTGCGTGTTGCGGCTCGGGTCGGAGTCGCGCCACACCACCTGCTCAGGCTGCACGAGCAGCGTCGCGAGGCTGGTCGACGACCAGATCCCGATCCGGTCGCCGCGGGTGGTCGCGACGTAGTACCGGCCGTTGTGGAACATCAGCGACGGATCCGCGGACGGATTCACCGGATTCCGAAACGTCTGCGAAGTCACCGCGTTCTCCTGGAGCTCGGCTGCTGGTGCGGTCGGCGCCAGGACACCGATGAGCAGGACGGCGATCACGGCGGCACGGACGAATCTCATGACTCACCTCTCGAAACCTGGGGGGCGGACCGGTCTCGCCTTCGGTTGTACCGTCTCTTTACCATCGTTGTAAACGGTTCGCACGAGGATCGAACGGTCCGCTGCCATTCGATGCACGTCGAAAGGTGGCCTTCCGGAACCCCGGGACGCGGTATGGCGTCGTACCGCACATGAAGCTCAAGGTGCGGGTCGTGCACTACCGGTGCGATCGCTGGTACGCCGACATCGACGACGCCGACGACCGGCAGCCGGACGATCCCTTCTGGTACGCCGACTGCCGTACGCAGGCCGAGGCGATCGCCCTCGCCTGCACCGAACTCGCCGCCCTCGACCAGCGCATCGCCGCCGGCACGGTCCCGTCCCGCCTCAGCCAGGCGCACCTGCAGGTCGCTTAGACCCCGAGCCCGGCATGATTGGGCGATGCTCGGGGAATCGGACGGCACCAAGGGCGACGCCACGATCGAGCAGGTCGGTCGCCGACGGACCTTCACCAAGACGCTCCAGCTCGCCGTCGTGCTCTCGATCGTGCAGCTGCCGATGCGGGCCGCGGTCGGCGAGGCGGCCGGTGCGGCGGCCGGCTGTGAGGTTCCCGGCCGGCTCTCGATCCTCGTCGACTCGGCGTTCGTCCTGGCGAGCGTGTACGCGGCGTACCGGGCGTACAAGTACGTCAGGTACCTGAATCGCCAGTCCTGGAAGGCGATCGCGGCCGCCGGCTCCTGGACCGTCCTCGCCGCCGCCGTCCTCGACATCGCCGAGAACGTGGTGCTGTGGGACGACTTCGGGTCGGGCCCGTGCGCCGGCCTGTCGACCGGATGGTTCACCTGGCTGATGCGGGCCGTGTTCGTGGCCGGCGTCCTGATCCTCGCGGTCTGCCTGATCGCGACGAGCCGCTTCGGCCAGCGGAAGTGGTACGGCGTGGAGCTGGCGCCGCCCGCGACGTTCCGGCGCCCGCAGCGCGACGGCAAGGACGACGGTCGGCTCGTCATCACCTGCTCCGGCGGCGGAATCCGCTCGGCGTCGTTCTGTCTCGGCGCGCTGCAGTTGCTGTCCGAGCGCGGCTTCTACGACAAGGCGGCGACCGTGATCGGCGTGAGCGGCGGCGGTTACATGGCGGCGGCCTTTCATGTACTGCGGCGTACCTGCACCGACCCGTTCTCGCCGGGATCGCCCGAGCTCGCACGCCTGCGCCGGCAGACGCGCTACCTCCTGTCGGGCGGTCGGGCGATGTTCCGCGCCGCGCTGTCGGTGCTGTTCGGCCTGGTGGTGAACCTGCTGCTGATCGGCATCACGCTGCGCGCGATCGCGTGGGTGCTCGGCTGGTTCCTCGCCGACCAGGGCGTGATCACGCCCGGTCCCAAGGTCGACTGGCGGCCGGACGATTCCTGGTTCTTCGTCGGTATGTCGGTGTTCCTGGTCGCGGTGAGCGCGCTGATGTTCCTGATCGAGAAGGTCTGGGACCGCTGGGCGCGGATGCCGGACGTCGTGCGGACGATCCTCACCACCATCGGCAACGTGACGCTGCGGTACGGCGTACCGGTCGCGGTGCTGCTCCTCGGCGTGCCGGGAGGCCTGTACCTGTTGGGGAAGATCCCCGGTGACTCCGCCGATCAGCCGAGCCTGCCGTCGGCCCTGCTGGCGTTGGTAGACCCAACAAAACAGGGTGTTGCGTCGTTCGGTGCACTGGTGGTCGTCCTGATCGGGCTGGGCAAATCGGTCTGGAACGGGCTGACCGTCGAGGGCAAGGCGGCGACCGGGCTGCGCGCGCGGCTGCTGGTGTTCGCGCGGACCAAGCTCGCTCCTTGGGCGGGGAGCGCGATCATCGTGCTCGCGGCCGTCGTCGTGCTGCTGCGCTGGACCGGCGGCTACGCGACCGATCCGGCGTACCAGCAGGACTGGGACGTCGCGCTCGTGCTGGTCGCGATCGCGCTGGCGATCAAGGTGCTCACCGACGCGAACCGGACCTCGTTGCACTCGTTCTACCGCGAGCGGCTGTCGCGTGCGTTCCTGGTGAAGCGGCAGGACAACGGCGCCGCGGTCGCCCTCGACTACCACCTGCGGCTGCGGTACTCGGACTGGGCGAAGCCGCTGGACGGCGGGCCGCAGCTCGTCATCGCCGGGGTCGCGAACGTCGGCGACCCGGACTTCGTGCCGACGCAGCGCGACTGCGTGCCGTTCGTGTTCGACGCCGAGCAGATCGGCATCGTCGGGGACCGGTCGCTGCCGGACGGCGGCCGCCGCGCGACGGCCGACTACGAACGCGAGGCCGACGTCCTCAAACGCGAGGTCACGGTGCCGGCGGCGATGGCGATCAGCGGCGCCGCGTTCAGCCCGCTCACCGGCCGGGTGAACGCCAGGACGCGGCCGGTCCGCCTGCTGCTCGCTGTCCTGAACGCGCGGCTCGGCGTGTGGTTGCCGAACCCGTACTGGAACAACCACGCCGAGGCGTCGTTCCCGGACCGGCACGGCGTCGTCGCCAAGGTCCGGCGGTACGTCGGCAGCGTGATCGACAAGCCCGGCCCGTACCGGCTGCTGCACGAGGCGGTCGGGTCGCCGTCGATGTACGAGCGCCGCATCTACGTGACCGACGGCGGGCACTACGACAACCTCGGCCTGGTCGAGGCGCTGCGCCGCAAGCCCGCGCAGGTGATCGCGATCGACGCGTCGAACGACGCCGAGGACCGGTTCACCGCCCTCGCCGAGGCGATCGCCACCGCCCGGATGGACCACGGCATCGAGATCGACATCGACCCGTCGCCGATGGTCCGCGGCGCCAAGGCGCGCGCCGACCGCCCGTGGGCGTACGGCATCGCCACGCATCCGCTCGAGGACGGCGAGGAGAAGCCGTACAAGACCGAGATCTTCTTCGTCAAGGCGGTCCTCGCCGGGTCGCTGGACTGGGACCTGGAGCAGTACGCCGTCGAGCACGCCGACTTCCCGCGCCGTACCACCGGCGACCAGTTCTACGACGAATGGGACTTCGAGGCGTACCGCTCCCTCGGCTACACGCTGGCCGGCTCCCTCACCGACCACCACCGGGTCAGGGCCCGCCTCGACGACCTGTGACCGGTCCGGTGCCCAGGGCAACAGTACCTGTGCGTATGGGCCTCGGCACCCTCCGTACTTCCTGTGGACAACCGCTGTGGAAAACGAGCGATTGCTGTGGACAACCGAGGGATGCGCTGTGGACGAGGCAACAAATGCTGATGCCGATGCACATGCAGTCCGGCTGGTGAGAGAGCGGTTGCCGAGGCGGGTTTTCGGTGCTGAGATTGGTCCCCGTATGCCGGATGAAACTTTACGAAGATTTATCCGTGACACTCGGTGCGTCAGGTCGTTGATCTGTCAGACAGTTCGCGATCAGCGGATCGCTGGGGAATCCGGAGGGACCCGCTCGTGCAGAAGTTCAACCCGCCACCCGATTGGCCGGACCTGCCGACGTCGGAGTGGCGTCCGCCGCTCGGCTGGACGCCGGACCCGACCTGGCCAGAGCCGCCCGCGGGCTGGCGCTTCTGGCTCAATCGCAACGGCCGGCACAGCAGTGGCCCGATCGGCGCGTACGGCGCTGTCGACGCCGGCCGGCTCGAGCTGGCCACCGTCGACCCGGCGCTGGTTCTCATGCATTCCTGACCGAAGTTCTGCTTCTCACCGGCTCCCGCACGCCGACGGCCTGCGGGAGCCGTCTTGTGTCCGCCTTCGGTCAGGGGCTGGTGCGTTCTTACCGTCTTCTGGTGTTATGTTATCAACCTAGATAACACTCACCTGGGAGGCGCTTCGTGGGCTGGATCGGTCTCGACCTCGGCACGCAAAGTGTGCGGGCCGTGCTGGCCGATGCCAAGGGCGCCGTTGTGTCCCGTGCAACGCGGCCGCTCAGCAGTCACCGGGACGGCGTCCGGCACGAGCAGGACCCGCAGGCCTGGCTGACCGCCGTCGACGAGGTCCTGGCCGAGGTCGGCGCGACCGATCTCGACGGCATCGCGATCTGCTCCACCTCCGGCACCTTCCTGCTGACCGACAGCACCGGCCGCCCGGTCACCCCGGCGTTGATGTACGACGACGCGCGCTCGGCCGCCCGTCGCGACCAGATCGTGGACGCCGATCCGGATCGCTGGTCCACGAGCATGCAGCCGACCTGGGCGCTGCCGAAGATCCTCGATCTCGACCTCGCCGGCCGGCGCGTCGTGCACAGTGCCGACTTCGTGGCGGCCCACCTCGTCGGCCACCCGGTCGCCACCGACACCAGCCACGCGTTGAAGACCGGGTACGACCTGATCGCCGACGCCTGGCCGGCCGCGGCGTTCGACAAACTCGGGCTCCCGCTCACTGCCTTCCCCGAGGTCGTCCGCCCCGGCGCCGAGCTCGGCCGCACGCCGGCCGGCGTCCCGGTGTACGCCGGCATGACCGACGGGTGCGCCGCTCAGATCGCCGCCGGTGCGCTGAGTCCGGGCGCCTGGAACTCCGTCCTCGGTACGACGCTCGTCCTGAAGGGCGTCAGCGACCACCTGCTGACCGACCCCACCGGTGCCGTCTACAGCCACCGCCACCCGGACGGCGGCTGGCTTCCGGGCGGCGCGTCCAGCACCGGCGCCGGCGTGCTGACCGAGCTGCTCCCCGGAGCCGACCTCGACGCCCTGGATCGTGCCGCCCACCCGGTCAAGGCCGTCACCTACCCGTTGACCAAGACCGGCGAGCGGTTCCCGTTCGTGGCTCCGCAGGCCGAGCGCTTCACACTCGGAGACACACCGGACGACCTGCACACCTATGCTGCCGTGCTGCAAGGCGTCGCCTTCATCGAGCGACTCGCCTTCGAGCACCTGGAGACGCTCGGAGCCGACCCGGTCCGCTCGGTCTCGCTGACCGGCGGCGCCACCCGGAGCGGGTACTGGAACCAGCTGCGCGCCGACGTCCTCGGCGTACCCGTGGAGCTCCCCGCCGTACCGGATCCGGCGTACGGCATGGCGGTTCTGGCCGCGTCCGGCGGGACCGATCTCACCGGGACCGCGCGCCGGATGGTGCGGGTGGACCGCGTCCTCGAACCGCGCGGTGACCGGCTCGACGACCTGTACGGCGCATTCGTCGCCGAGCTCGACCGCAGGGGGTACCGCCGATGAGGACCACGATCGTGCTGGCCCGCCACGGCCGGACCGCCTGGCATCACGGCAACCGCTACACCGGTTCCACGGACCTCCCGATCGACGAGGTCGGCGTCCAGCAGGCGCAGCAGCTGAAGGAGTGGGCGCTCGGCTACGCGCCGGACGCGCTGTGGTGCTCGCCGATGCTCAGGGCCCGCCAGACCATCGCCCCACTCGCGGAGGCCCTCGCGGCCGAGCCGGCGGTCGACGCCCGGCTGCGGGAGGTCGACTTCGGGTCTGCCGAGGGCAAGATGCTGAGCGAGTTGCCGCCGGCCGTGGGCAAGGCGTTCGAGCTCGACCCGGTGCGGAACCATTTCCCGGGCGGCGAGGACCCGGCCGCGGCAGCCGATCGGGTGCGCGAGGTGTTCGACGAGATCGGGCGCCGGCATCAGGGGCAGAAGGTCTTCGCGGTCGCCCACAACACGCTGATCCGGCTGCTCGTGTGCAGGGTGCTCGGCCTGCGGCTGAACGACTACCGCAGACTGCTACCTGCACTCGGTCCCGCGGCGCTGGTGCGTTTCCGGTGGCAGGACGGCACAGTGGGTCTCGAGGCGTACAACGTTCCTCCTCTGCGTTTGGAGACCCTGGCATGACAACGGATGTCGACGGCGACACCACCGAACTGAGTCGTCCCGCGCGCCGGCAGGCCGAGATCGCGGCGTACGTCGTGAAGCACGGCTCGGTCTCGGCGAACGACCTGGTCGAGGCGTTCGGCGTGAGCGTGATGACGGTGCACCGCGACCTGGACGAGCTCGAGCGGCAAGGAGTGGTCCGCAAGTACCGCGGCGGCGTCAGCGCGCAGCCGACGAGCGTCTTCGAGAGCAACGTCGCGTACCGGCTGAACACCGCGCACGCGGAGAAGGCCGCGATCGCCCGGCACGCCCGCGCGATGATCGAGCCGGGGATGTCGGTGATGCTCGACGACTCGACCAGCGCGCTGGCCCTGGTGGACCTGTTCGAGGACATCACCCCGTTGACGGTGGCAACGAACTTCCTGCCGGCGATCACCAAGCTGGCCCAGTTGCGGGACATCACGCTGCTGGCGCTCGGCGGGATCTACTCGGCCACCCACGACTCGTTCGGCGGGATGCCGTGCGCGGAGGCCGTCGAGGCGCTGCACACCGACCTGCTGTTCTGCTCGGTGTCGGCGGTGTCGGCGACGCACGCGTTCCACCAGGAGGAGGAGATCGTCCTGGTCAAGCGGGCGATGCTGCGCTCGGCGAGGACCAAGGTGCTGCTCGTCGATCACGCGAAGCTGCAGCGCACCGCCCTGCACCGGCTGGCCCCGTTGACCGACTTCGACGTGGTGATCGTCGACGAGAAGACCCCGAAGAACCTGATCGACCCGCTGCGCGACCACGGCGCGACCGTGGAGGTCGCCAAAATCTAGGAGGGGGCGTGTATGGACGTTGGCGTTGACGTCGGCACCACCGTCACGAAGGCAGTCGCGTTCAGCGCCGACGGCCGGCCGCTGGCCGAGGCATCGCGGCCGACCCGGCTGTTGCACCGCAGCACCGGGCGGTTCGAGCACGAGACGTCGGAAATAGTTGCTTCGGTCAACGAGGTGGTCGGTGAGCTGGCCGCCGCGGTGGGAACCCGCCCCGACGTCCTCGCCATCACCGCTCAGGGTGACGGGTTGTGGCTGGTCGACGCCGACGGTACGCCGACCCGTCCGGCGATCTCGTGGCTGGATGCGCGCAGCAGCGGCATCCTCGAGCGGTGGACCGCGGACGGGGTTGCGGAACACGTGTTCCGGCGTTCCGGAAACCGGATGTTTCCGGGAGCGTCCGGCCCGTTGCTGGCCGCGGTGCTCGCCGAAGAGCCCGACGTGATCGAGCGGGCCGGCACGGCGGCGTACTGCAAGGACGTGGTGATGCAGACGCTGACCGGCGTACGGGCGACAGATGTCTCCGATGCCTCGGCGCCCTTTCTCGATCCCAGGACCGGGGAGTACGACGACGAGGCGTTGGCGGCCACCGGTCTGTCCGAGGTGCGGGACCTGCTGGCGCCGGTTGCTGCTGCTGGTCCGGTGGGGGAGTTGCGGGACGACTCGACCGGCATGGCGGCCGGGACTCGGGTGTCCGCGGGCCCGTATGACCTCCCGGCCGCGGCGGCGGGCGCCGGTGTGACCGAGCCCGGCGACGCGCTGCTGACCGTCGGCACGACACTTGCCTGCCAGGTCGTCACGCGAGAGTTGCCCGTCGACGGCGAACCCGCCGGCCTGTTCCTCGGCACGTGGACGCCGGGCGTCTGGCTCCGCGCGATGCCCGCGATGGTCGGTACGGCAGCACTCGACCGCGTCCTGGCCCTGGTCGGCGTCGGCACCGATCAACTCCCGTCCCTGCTGGCGGACAGCCCGCCCGGCGCGTCCGGCGTGACCGTCCTGCCGTACCTGTCCGAGGCCGGTGAACGCGCACCCTTCGTCGACACCCGCGCCCGCGGCACGATCGACGGCATCTCGCTGTCCACCACGACCGCCGACCTGGTGCGCGCGACCTGCGAAGGCATCGCGTACGCCGCCCGCCACTGCCTGGAAGCAGCAGGGTGGACCGGCCGCGTCACGGTGTGCGGCGGTGGAGCCCGGAGCAGCGAGTGGACGCAGATCCTCGCCGACGTGCTGAACGCGCCGTTGCACACGGCCGAGGCCGAGCAGGTCGCCGCGCGCGGCGCGGTGATCTGCGCGCGACGTGCGATCGATCCGGACAGCGCCGGAGCCGAGTGGATCGCCGAGACCCGTCAGATCGACCCGGACCCGGCCCGCGCCGCGTTCTACGCCGACGGCTACGCCCATTACCTGCGCCGCATCGAGTCGGCCCGCCCGCGCTGGTCCGACCCAGCACCCACCTTTTCAGGAGATCGATGAGAACCGTCAAGACGCTGCTCGCCGGCGACCACTTCGTGCGCAACGACCTGCTCGCCGCGGCGCTGCGCACGATCCCGGACGTCGCGTTCGAGTTCGGTGAGGTCACGCTGCCCTGGCCGCTGACGCCGTACGGGCGGGTGGCCGAGGTGGACGAGGCGAGCGACGCGGAGGACCAGCTGATCGAGGCGCTCGCCGGCGTCGAGCTCGCGGTCACCCAGATGGGACCGTTCACCGAGCGGGTGCTGGACGCCGCGCCGGATCTGCGCTTCCTGGTCGTGTGCCGGGGCGGTCCGGTGAACGTGAACCTCGCCGCGGCCGCCGAGCGGGGCGTCGCGGTCGCATCGACGCCGGGCCGCAACGCCGTGGCCGCCGCCGAGCACGCGGTCGCGCTGATGATGGGTGCCCTGCGCAACCTTCCCCGGCTGCAGCGGACGCTGGTGCAGGGCGAGTGGCGCTCCGACCTGTACGCGTACGACGAGTGCGGGATCGAGCTCGACGGGTCGACCGTCGGCCTCGTCGGGTACGGCGCGATCGGCCAGCGGGTCGCCCGCGTACTGCTGGCCTTCGGCGCCCGCGTCCTGGTCGCCGATCCGTACGTCGACGAGGCGCCCGCGGGAATCGAGCTGGTGGAGCTCGACGACCTGCTGAGCCGGTCGGACGTCGTGAGCCTGCACGCGCGCCTGACCGATCAGACCCGCGGGATGATCGGTGCGGAGCAGATCGCCGCGATGCCCCGCGGCGCCGTCCTGGTGAACACAGCGCGTGGCGGGCTGCTCGACTACGACGCGACGGTGGACGCGCTGGAGTCGGGGCAGCTCGGCGCGGCCGCGTTCGACGTCTTCCCGGCCGAGCCGGTACCGGCCGGTTCGCGGCTGCTGACCGCGCCTAACATCGTGATGACACCGCACCTGGCCGGTGCCACCCGGCAGACCGCTCACCGCGCCGGTTCGATCGCCGCCGAGGCGGTCGCCGCCTTCCTTGCCGGAAAGGAGCCCGTCGGACTGGTCTCCGCCTGAGCGGGGAACAGGACACGGATCATGAAGTTGGCGACCTCCACCACCTGGACCGAACTCCTGCTGTTGCTGATCGCGTTCGTGCTGTCGATGGTGATCGGCATCGAGCGCCAGGTGCGGCAGAAGAGCGCCGGGATGCGGACCCACACACTCGTCGGCACCGGGGCGGCGATGTTCACGCTGGTGTCCGGCTTCGGCTTCAGCGCCGTCCTCGGGACCGAGGTCAATCTCGACCCGTCCCGGATCGCGGCCCAGATCGTCTCCGGCGTCGGCTTCCTCGGCGCCGGGGTGATCTTCATGCGCCGGGACGTGGTCCGCGGCCTGACCACGGCCGCGACGATCTGGATGACCGCCGCGATCGGGATGGCGTGCGGCGCCGGGATGCCGGTGCTCGCGGTCGCCGCGACCGTCCTGCACCTGGTCGCGGTCGGCCCGTTCGCCCGGCTCGCGCGGTTCCTGCCGTCGCCGGACCGGCGCCGCATCGTCACCGTGCGGTACGACGACGGCGCCGGCGTACTGCGGTCGATCCTGGCGACGGCCACCTCGATGGGGTTCGAGGCGTCGGTGCTCGGGACAGAGGTGCACCGGGACGGGGCGCGGCCACAGGTGCGCGCGGCCATGCGATTCTCCGGGCGGGCCCCGCTGCAGAACCTGGTGCTCGCGCTCGACGACCTCGACGGCGTCACCGGGGTCCGGCTGCGGAACGACGACGATGATTGAGGTCATCAGCTAAGCTGATGGTATGCCTGCCTCCGAGGTTGCCGCGCACGAGATCCGCACCAGCCTGTTCCGCCTCGTCCGGCGGCTCCGTCAGGAGCGTCCTGAGGGGGAGCTGAGCTACTCGCAACTCAACGTTCTGGGCTGGCTGGAGCGCGAGGGCCCGATGACCAACGCCGACCTGGCCGCCGCCGAGCGGGTGACGCCGCAGACGATGATGCGCGCGACCGCCGACCTGGTCACGTCAGACTTGATCAGCCGTGCTGATAACCCGGCCGATCGCCGGCAGGTTCTCCTCGAGATCACTGCCGCCGGCGCCACCCTCGTCCGCGACGACCGTCGCCGCCGGGACACCTTCCTCGCCAAGGCCATGGATGCCACTCTCACTCCCACCGAACAGGACCTCCTCCACCTCGCCGCCCGCCTGATGGACAAACTCGCCGAGGTCCCCCAATGACTTTGAGCACCCACCAACCGTTTGCGGGCCGCCGAAATGGTTGGTGCGTGCTCAAAGTGCCCCTCGGAGGAGGCGGTGCGGCGTGACGAAGGTCGTCGAGGAGGCTCGGGTGGCGGGGGTGCCGGCCAGGTACGCCGCGTCGGTGGGGCTCGGGACGCTGTTGCAGCCGTTGAACTCGTCGATGATCGCGGTTGCGCTGGTGTCGATCGGGGCGGAGTTCCACGCGGGGACCGAGACGCAGTGGCTGGTATCGGGGTTGTACCTGGCGACCGCGGTGTCGGCGCCGACGGCCGGGAGGCTGGCTGATCTGCTCGGCGCGAGGCGCGTGTTCCTCACCGGGCTCGTGCTGGTAGCGGTGGTGTCCGCCCTCGCCCCGTTGGCGCCGAGTCTGGGCTGGCTGATCGTGGCGCGGGTGCTGCTCGGTATCGGGACCGGTGCGCAGTTCCCTTCCGGGGTCGCGATGATCCGTCGCATCGCCGATCGCCGCAGGGCGTCCGCGGTCGGCGCGCTCGGTCTGCTGTCGGTCTTCGCGCAGACCTCGGCCGCGCTCGGCCCGAGTGTCGGCGGGTTCCTGGTCGGCACCTTCGACTGGGAGGCGATCTTCCTCGTCAATCTCCCGGTGGCCGCGGTCGCCGGCATCGCCGTACTGCGTCTCGCCCCCAAGGACCCGCCCAGGCCGGTGGGCGACGCCCGCAAGCTCTGGCGCGAGATCGACCTGGTCGGGCTGCTCCTCTTCACACTCACCATGACCGGCCTGATGCTCGTCCTGCTCTCGCTGAGCACAGACCCGACCTGGTGGCTGCTCGCCGCGGCCATCCCGCTCGCTGTCGTCTTCGTCGTCTGGGAACGCCGTTCCGCGACGCCGTTCGTCGATGTCCGCCTGCTCGCCCGCAGCGCACCGCTCTCCCTCGGCTATCTGCGCACCATGCTCACGTACGTCGCGTTCTACGCGATCTTCTACGGCCTGCCCGGCTGGCTCGAGCAGGGACGGGGTCTCGACCCGACGAAGGTCGGCCTGGTCGTCCTGCCGATCGCCACGCTCGGCGCGATCACCGTCGCGATCGCCACCCGCCTCGCCCGGCGCCACGGGCCGCGCCTGCTCCTGCTCGTCGGCTCGGCCGGTCTGCTGCTCGGCGGCGCCGCGCTCGCGTTCGGAGTCCACGCCGGTACGCCGATCGTCGTTCTGGTGCTGATCAGCGCGATCCTCGGCATACCCAACGGTTTCAATGGGCTCGGCAACCAGTTGGCGGTCTACCGCGCCGCGCCGCCCGAGGCGACCGGAGCAGCGGCGGGCCTGTTCCGCACCTCGCAGTACGTCGGGGCGAACCTCGCCGCCGCGGCGATCGCGATCGTCTTCGGGGGTCCGGCGACCGACGCGGGCCTGCACCGGCTCGGGCTGCTGGTCGGCGGGATTGCAACGATTCTGCTTCTCGATGTGATCTTCGTGAGAAAATCACAGTGATTCTCTATACGTAACCATCGTTCGGTGATAATTTCACCGGCATGCCCGCTCCCCTGAACCCCGTTGACCTGCGTGAACTGGCCGTCCGGCTGGCGATCGCGGCGGGCGAGGAGCTCCTGACCCGTCAGCGGAGTCTGTCGATCGATGCGGCCGGTGTCGAGACCAAAAGCTCGGCCAGTGACCCGGTCAGCGCGGCCGACCGCGCCTCCGAGAAGCTGATCACCGACGGTCTGACCGCGGCCCGCCCCGACGACGGTCTGCTCGGTGAGGAAGGGGCTTCGCGTCCTTCGAGCACCGGGCTGACCTGGGTGATCGATCCCCTCGACGGCACCGTCAACTACCTGTACGGCCGCCCCGACTGGTGTGTCTCGATCGCCGTCGAGGACGAAGACGGCGCGCTGGCCGGCGTCGTCCACCAGCCGCGGACAGGCACCACCTGGTCCGCCGCCCGCGGCGCCGGTGCGTACCGCGCGGACACCACGCCGTACCAAACGGTTTGGTACGGCGGGCTGCGACTGGGCCTGGAGCGGCAGACACGGCTGGAGACGGCGTTGGTGTGCACGGGCTTCTCGTACCTGCCGGAGCGCCGCGCCGAGCAGGCCGCCGTTCTGCAAGACTTGCTGCCCGCCGTCCGCGACCTCCGGCGCGGCGGTTCCGCCGCGCTCGACCTGTGTTCGGTCGCCGACGGTACGGCGGACGCGTACTACGAGCACGTGATCCAGCCCTGGGACGTCGCCGCCGGCGGGCTGATCGCCCGCGAGGCCGGCGCCACCGTCGTACGGGGCGCCGGAACGGCTTTCCCACAAGGCATCCTGGCCGCCGCCCCCTCGGTGGCCGCCCCGCTTCACGAGTTACTCACTAGGAGGTCGGTATGACGGTAGTAGACCTGCCGGCCCGGACTCATCCGGACGAACGAACAATTGCCGAAGGCACTGACCAGCGGAAGCGCCGGAGGCGGCGCGAGTACGGCCTGTTCGCGCTGCTGGTCGCGCCGAACCTGCTGGTGATCGCGGTCTTCGCGTACTGGCCGATCATCTACAACGCGTTCCTCAGCCTGACCGACTGGAACATGATCGCCGCCCGCCCGAAGTTCGTGGGCCTGGCCAACTACGGCCGGACGCTGGCCGACCCGGCGTTCCACAAGACGCTGTGGATCACGGTCGTGTTCACCGGCCTGATCGTGGTCGGCAGCCTGGTGATCGGGCTGGCGCTGGCGTTCCTGTTCAACCTGCCGCTGAAGGGGCGCGGAGCGGTCCGGACGATCGCGTTCGCGCCGCACATCCTGTCCGGCGCCGCGGTCGCGACCATCTGGGCGTTCATCTTCGACCCCGGGTACGGCCTGATGCGGGCGCTGATCGAGCCGTTCGGCGCCGAGCCGCCGGACTGGATGAACAACTCCGACTGGGCGTTGCCGGGCCTCGTCATCGTCTACCTGTGGAAGAACGTCGGGTTCGCCGCGCTGATCTACCTGGCCGGCCTGCAGGGCCTGCCGAAGGAGCTCGACGAGGCGGCCGCGATCGACGGCGCGTCGACCTGGACGCGGTTCCGGTCGATCAAGCTGCCGCTGCTCGCGCCGATCACCTTCTTCCTGCTGATCACCACGGTGATCGGCACCTTCCAGGCCTTCGACGTGATCGCGGTGATGACCGGTGGCGGCCCTGGTGATGCCACCACCACGCTGAGCTGGTCGATCTACAACGAGGGATTCCAGGCGTTCAACGCGGGCCGCGCGGCGACGCTGTCGATCATCATGTTCGTCATCCTGCTGCTCGTCACCACCGTGCAGGCCCGGGTGATGGAGAGGCGGGTGCACTACCGATGAAGACACGCGCGATCCAGTACGTCGTACTGATCGGTGTGGCGGCTGTGTTCCTCGGACCGCTGTACTGGTTGCTGTCCACGGCGTTCAAGCAGCCGACGCAGATCTACCAGTGGCCGCCGGCCTGGTGGCCGCACCTGACCTGGGAGAACTTCAGCCTGGCCTGGAAGGCCGCGCCGTTCGACCGGTTCTTCCTGAACTCCACGATCATCACGGTGATCGGGACCGCGCTGAAGGTGGTCAACGCCGTGCTGACGGCGTACGCCTTCGCCTACCTGCGGTTCCCGTTCAAGAAGATCCTGTTCTTCGCCGTGCTCGGAGCGATGATGGTGCCCGGCCACGTGACGCTGCTGCCGAACTACCTGACGGTGGCGACGCTCGGCTGGATCAACACGTACGCAGGGCTGATCATCCCCGGCATCGGCTCCGCGTTCGCGACGTTCCTGATGCGGCAGCACTTCCTCACCCTGCCCACCGAAGTGACGGACGCGGCCGCGGTCGACGGTGCGGGACACCTGCGCACGTTGTGGCGCGTCGTACTCCCGATGTCGCGGCCGATGCTGATCACGGTCGTCGTGATCACCGCGGTGGAGGAGTGGAACAACTTCGTCTGGCCCCTGATCGTCACCAACACCGCGTCGATGCGGACGCTGCCCGTCGGGTTGCTGATCCTCAAGGACGAGGAAGGCCTGGCGGCCTGGGGCACGATCATGGCCGGCACGCTGCTGGTGCTCGCGCCGATGCTGCTGATCTTCCTGGTCGCGCAGCGCTACATCGTCGGCGGGATCACGGCCGGAGCTCTGAAGGGATGAGCATGCGACGTCGTACTTTCCTCGGGGTCACCGCGGCGCTGGGCCTGGCGGGCTGCGGCTACCGCTCCGTGGACGCGATCTACTCCCAGCCGGCCGGCGAGGTGCCGTCGAAGTACGAGAAGCGGACCCGCGTGGTCTTCTGGTCGCCGTACGGCGGCGTGAACGGCAAGGCGGTCGACAAACTCGTTGCCAAGTTCAACGACTCCCAATCCGACGTCTACGTCGAGGTGCAGTTCCAGGGCAGCTACGACGACGTCGCGCAGAAGGTCGCGGCCGCGCTGGTCGCGAAGCAGGCGCCCGACCTCGCCGTCCTGTCCGACGTCACCTGGGAACGGTTCTTCCTGAACGAGGCGCTCGAGCCGCTGAACGGCTACTTCAACGACGGGTTCGGCCCTGGCGTCTACCAGCAGAAGCTGTTCGGCGAGTACGTCGTGAAGGGGCAGAGCTGGGCGGTGCCGTTCGCCCGCAGTACGCCGATCATGTACTACAACCGGGACGCGTTCGCGAAGGCCGGGCTGCCGGACCGGGTGCCGCGGACCTGGAGCGAGCTGCGGTCCTGGGTGCCCGAGCTGGCCAAGGTGCAGTCCGGCGGGCGGTCGCTGCGGACGATCGCGTTCGCGAAGATCGACGGCGACTGGCAGTTCCAGGGCAACGTGTGGCAGTTCGGCGGCGCGTACTCGAAGGGCCTCGACGTCACGATCGACGAGGCCGGGGCGGTCGCGGCCGGCGAGTGGCAGCGCGAGATGGTGCACGAGCTCGGGGCGGCGTACATGGCGAGCAGTCCGAGCACGGACTTCGCGAACGGCCTGGTCGGCGTGATCCAGGAGTCGACCGGCGGTATGAAGACCATCACCAACAAGGCGAAATTCAAGGTCGGCGCCGGGTTCATCCCGTCCGAGGTCGCGGCCGGGATCGCCACCGGCGGCGGCGGGATCGGGATGCTCCGGAACATTTCCGCCGAACGGAAACAGGCCGCGGCGACTTTCCTGCAGTTCCTGGCCACGCCGGAGAACTCGGCCTGGTGGACGACGCAGACCGGCTACCTGCCGGTGGTGAACAAGGCGCGCGAGGACGTCGAGCTGAAGAAGCTGATCGCGGAGCAGCCCAACTACGGTGTCGCGATCGCGCAACTGGAGAACGCCCGGCAACAGGACGCGATCCGGCTGTACGGGCGGAACGCGAACGTCCAGATCTACACCGGGCTGCAGCAGATCTACGCCGACAACGCACAGCCGAAGAAGGTGTTCGCCTCGGTCGCGCGCCGGCTCGAGGCGATCGGCGACGAGGTCCAACGGCTCTACGAGGAGAAGGTTCTGTGATCATCACCGGCCACCGGGGTTCGCTCGGGACGGAACCGGAGAACACGCTGCGCTCGTTCCGGCGGGCGGTCGCGGACGGCTGCGACGAGATCGAGCTCGACCTGCGGGTGAGTGCGGACGGCGAGCTCGTGATCATGCACGACGCCACCGTCGACCGCACCACCTCCGGGACGGGGGAGGTGGCTTCGCTGACGCTGGCCGAGCTGCGGGCGCTCGATGCGGGCCTCGGCGAGCAGGTGCCGACCTGGGCGGAGGCGGTCGCCGCCATCGACGTCCGGTTCCAGGCGGAGGTGAAGGCGGAGGCCGCCGTACCGCTGCTCGCGCAGTCGCTGAAGGCGGACCGGTCGCTGGCCGAGCGGACCCTGGTCACGTCGTTCCACCCGGAGATCCTGCTCGCCGTCCGGGAGGCGTTCCCGGACGTGACGACCGGTCACATCTTCGGGCGTACGCCGGAGATCGCGGAGGTCGTCGCCCGCACCCGCGCGGCCGGCGCTTCGTGGTCGCTCTGCGGCATCGCCGGACTGACCGCCGAGGGCGTCGCCGAGATCCACGCGGCCGGCCTACTGGCCACCGCGTGGCCGGTCCCCGACGCGGCCACCCTCGCCGAAGCCACCGCCCTGGGCGTCGACGGCATCACCACCGACCACCCTCACCTCCTCCCCGGCGACTGACCCGGCCACCCACACTTTGAGCACCGATCAACCGTCCTGAGCGTCTCGAAACGGTTGACCGGTGCTCAAAGTCGCGGCGATGCGAGGTGGGTCACACATTCCAACGTGCGAATTTGTTCTTCCGTGGAACATAAATGTGTGATTGCCTAGTCCGCATGGGAATCAGCATCGGTGTGGCCGGGGCCGGCCAGTTCGCTCCTTCGTTCCTGCGGCTGTGGTCCGCGCACCCGGACGTGTCCGAGGTGCGGCTGACCGACGTCATCCCGGAGCGGACGGCGGAGATGGCCGCCAAGCAGGGCATCACAGTGACGCACGCGTCGTTCGAGGAGATGCTCGAGTCGGATGTGGACGCGGTCGCGATCTTCACCCAGCGCTGGCTGCACGGCGAGATGGCGATCAAGGCGCTCGAGGCCGGCAAGCACGTGTACTCGACGGTCCCGATGGCGATCGAGGCCGACCAGATCGCGCGCATCATCGAGCTGGTCAAGGAGACCGGGCTCACCTACATGATGGGTGAGACCAGCTACTACTACCCGTCCTCGGTGTACTGCCGGCAGAAGCTCGCCGACGGCGCGTTCGGCCGGGTGTTCTACAGCGAGGGCGACTACGTCCACGACATGGACCTCGGGTTCTACGCGGCGTACCAGTACTCCGGCGGCGACGACTGGAAGAAGACCGCGTCGTTCCCGCCGCTGCTCTACCCGACGCATGCCGTCGGCAACGTTCTCTCGGTGACCGGCCAGCACGCCACGCACGTGTCGGCGATCGGCGTCAAGGACGACCGCGGCGACGGTGTGTTCGACAAGGACGTCAGCCAGTTCGACAACGACTTCTCGAACGCGACCGCGCTGTTCAAGCTCGCCGACGGCGGCATCATGCGGACCAACGAGATGCGCCGTGTCGGGTACCCGTCGCACATCCGCGAGTCGCGGCTGCGGGTGTTCGGCACCGAGGGCAGCTTCGAGCAGCTCGCCACCACGACGTTGTGGCAGAACAAGGAAGGCGTCGAGGACGTCTCGCAGCTGATGGAGACCAAGGCGACGGGTGACGACGCCGACCTCGAGAACGTCGACCCCGCGCTGCGCGACGCGTTCCGGTCCGGCCTGTCCCCGGTCCACGACCGCTCCCGCCTGCCGGAGGAGTTCGCCGGCCTGCACAACGGCCACGAGGGCTCCCACCACTTCCTCGCCGACGACTTCGTCCGCGCGGTCGCCGACAAGACCCTCCCGCCGATCAACGCCTGGGTCTCCGCCCGCTACACCCTCCCCGGCATCTACGCCCACCAGTCCGCCCTGCAAGGCGGCGTCCAGCTGGAAATCCCGGACCACGGCGACGCCCCGGCCTGAGGTTCCGAAGGACAGGAGGTAGTCCACCGGCCGGCGGTTCTTCACGCGTGAGCACCTGGAGAATCCCGCCGTTGCGGCGACTACCTCCTGTCGTTCGGGCCCGGCGGCTACGATCCGGTATGGATCTGTTTGCCGGAGTTTCCGTGAAGGACTACGACGTGGCGGTCGCCTGGTACGAGAAATTGCTGGGCGGACCGCCGAGTTTTCTGCCGAACGATGTCGAGGCGGTGTGGGAACTGGGGGAGCATCAGTTCCTGTACATCGAGGTGGTGCCGGAGCATGCGGGGCATGCGCAGCACACGCTGTTCGTCGAGGACTTCGACGGCACCCTGAAAGGGATCGCCGAGCGTGGTCTGGAGCCCGCGGTGCGGGAGACCTACGAGAACGGTGTGCGGCATGCGACGTTCTTCGACCCGGACGGGAACGAGGTCTCGTACGGCGGGGCGCCGGTCGGCTAGGGCTCGCGGTCGGCGCGGTAGTGGTAGAGGTCCGGGAGGAAGTTCTCCAGGTTGCCGATCTCCTCGACGTGGTGGCGGATCCAGGCGGAGAGCTTGGGGCCGGGGAACGCGCGCTTGTGGGCGGTCCGGTTGAGGAACAGGCGGGCGAGCGGTGTGGTGTCGCCGATCGTCAGGTGGGTCGTGTAGCGGCACCCTGAACTGGTGCGGGTGAACTCGTTCTCGAGCCGGACCATCGAGCTGCCGAGCATCCGCTTGCTGATCACGGCGCACTGGCTGTCGACGGTCTCGACCATGACCTCCAGGTCGAGCAGCATCGCCGGGTCACGCCCCAGTGCTTCCTTGATGTGCAGCCGGGCGCCCGGTTCGATCCGGCCGGGTGTGGTCGCCTCGTACGAGATGTGGTCGAGCGGGTGCCAGACCAGGTACCGCGGCCAGGTCGTGCCGGCGTACCGCATGTCGCCCTGCACGTGGGTGTACCACCACGCGAGCATCTCGGGTGTGACTTGCTCGAGTGGTGAGTGCGTGATGGTGACGAGGGTGCGGCTCTCGTCGGACGAGGTGGAGACGGCCGCGGATTCCAGTGGACGCAACGGCCACAGGACAGGGCGTGGCGCAGGCAGTTCCATTCTCCCCTTGGTGCCCGGCGCCGAGGGGGTCAAACAGGGACGGCGATGCGGTCCAGCTCGCTCCACGGCAGCACCCGTACGGCGACCGTCGTCCGGCCTTCGAGCTCGGCCCGCAGCAGCCGATGGACGCCGTCGAGGATAGTGACCCGGTCGTCGGGCCGGCGTACGACGTCGAGCGGGTGCCGGAGGTCGGCGGCCAAGGTCCGCGCGTACTGCTCCTGGTAGGTGACCGGTGTGGCGGCGACCTGGTGCGGCGTCAGCTGAAACGGGCGACCGTCGTACGCCCAGAACGGGAGGTCCAGGTGATCGGCCAGGTCGGCCACCTGCAGCGAGACCGCGGGCAGGTCGAGGGCGTGCAGCAGCTCGAGGTCCCAGTGGAAGTCCAGGATGTACGGCCGCAGTTCAGTGGGTACGGCGAGCGGGAACGGGCGCCGGGTCATTCGTAGATGCGGCGCAGGCGCAGCGTCATCGAGTTCTCGATGTGCCGGGTCATCGCGGATTCGGCGGCGACGGGATCGCCGGACGTGATCGCCTCGACCAGCATGCGGTGTTCGGTGAGAACCTCCGGGCCGATGTCGCGGTCGTAGTGCAGCCGGAAGATGTGCAGGTGGCAATGGGTCCGCTCGAAGGCCAGCCGAACCTGCTCGCTGCCGGACAACGACGCGATCAGCGAGTGGAACCGGTTGTCGTGCGCGGTCAGCGACTTGTAGCCGGCGTAGTCGATCGACGTCGGCTCGACCGCGTTGGAGAGCTCGGCACGCAGCCGTTCCGCACCCTCGGGGGCGATCAGCTCGGCTGCCCGCCGCGCCGCCCAGGGCTCGAGCAGGAGCCGGAACCGGTAGAGGTCGTCGAACTCCTCGAGCGAGAGCAGCGGCGTCGCGCGATACCCCTTCAGCGGCTCCTTGACCGCCAGCCCTTCCGACTCCAGCCGGGCCAGCGCCTCCCGCACCGGCGTCGACGACACCTGGAACTCCCGGGCCAGTCCGTCGATCGAGATCCGCGCCCCGGGCCGGATGACGTGGTCCATCAGCATCGTCTTGATGGCCTCGTACACGTCGTCGGCGAGCATCTGCCGCCGGAGCAGCCGCCGGTCCACCGGTGCCACGGACTCGCTCATCTGGTGTCTCCGGAATCTGGTCGCGGGCTTGACCCCACCGGTCAGTCTTCGGCAGGGTAACACTGGTAATCATGCATCATGCACGATTCTGACCCCAGCAAGCCAGGGAAGGCGCGAATGGTGAGGTTCGAACAGATCGGCGTCCTGCCCGAGCCCGGTGACACCGTCGCGATCGCCTCCCGCCGGCTGGAGGCCGGGACCGAGGTCGAGCTCGACGGTGCGACGATCACGCTGCCGCACACCGTCCTCGAGGGGCACCGGTTCGTGGTCGCGCCGGTCGCCACCGGCGCCGCGCTGACCTCGTGGAACACCGCGTTCGCGCGTGCGTCCCGGGACCTGGTCCCGGGCGACTACGTCTGTACGCCGACCAGCCTCGCCGCGGTCACCGCCCGCGGCGTGGACGGGCTGCCGGGGGAGCCGAGCGCGACCAACGAGCCGCTCGACCCGTTCGAGCTGGACGAGTCGGCGCTGCACTTCGGCGCCCAGGTGACCAGCGTCGAGCAGCCCGGGACCTTCCTGGGCTACCCCCGTGCGCAGGGCCCGGCCGGGACGCGGAACCACGTCGTACTGCTGGCCACCAGCTCGCGGAGCAGCGGGTTCGTCACCGAGCTCGCCCGGCGCTTCGACGGCGCGGCCGCCGGCGACGGCGTCGTACCGGTGGCACACACCGAGGGCGGCGAGGACGAGGTCCCGAACAACCTGCACTTCCTGCTCGCCACGCTGGCCGGCTTCACGCTGAACCCGAACGTCGGCGCCGTCCTGGTTGTCGACACCGAGGGCGACGTGGTCTCCGGCGAGGCGATCAAGAACTTCATGGCCGAGCACGGTTACCCGTCGATCAAGGTGCCGCACGCGTACTTCACCCGGGCGGGCGGCTTCGAGCACGACCTGACCGCGGCCGGTGCGCTGATCGAGCCGTGGCTGCCGGTCGTCGACGCGCAGCAGCGCGAGGAGGTCCCGCTCGCGGATCTCAAGATCGCCCTGCAGTGCGGTGGCTCCGACGCCTTCTCCGGCATCTCGGCCAACCCGCTCGCGGGTCAGGTCAGCGCCGAGGTCATCCGGCACGGCGGGACGGCGGTGCTCGCGGAGACCGACGAGCTGATCGGCGCCGAGCCGTACGTGCTGAAGAACGTCCGCGACCTCGCGACCGCCAAACGCTTCCTGGCCACGATCAAGTCGTTCAAGGAACGCGTCGGCTGGCACGGCCACACCGCCGAGGGCAACCCGTCCGGCGGCAACGTGTACCGCGGGCTCTACAACATCGTGCTGAAGTCGATCGGCGCCGCCCGCAAGCTGCCGCGCGAGGTGCGGCTCGACCACGTCATCGACTACGGCGAACCGCTGCCCGGCGACGGCTACATCTTCATGGACAGCCCCGGCAACGACCTCGAGTCGGTGGCCGGCCAGATCGGCAGCGGCTGCAACCTGATCTTCTTCACCACCGGCAACGGGTCGATCACCAACTTCCCGTTCGTGCCGACGCTGAAGTTCGTCACCACGAGCGCCAGGTACGAGCGGCTGCACGCCGAGATGGACGTCGACGCCGGCAAGTACCTGACCGGTACGTCGATGGCGGACCTGACCGCGGAGACCTTCGACCTGGTCGTCCGCGTCGCGTCGGGTGAGAAGAGCGCGGGCGAGCGCGCCGGCCACAGCCAGGTGTCGATCTGGCGGAACTGGAAGCAGACCGGCCCGCGCGAAGGTATCTCGATCACCACGGACGGCCGGATGAGCCGCAAGCTCGCCGACCTGCCGAGCGAGGACCGCGACGCACCGCTCGACGGCCTGCCGCACCGCGGCCTGACCTCCGACGGCCGCACGCGGACCGAGCTCCTCGAGGTCGACGACCGGCTGGTCCCCGAGGCCGTCGGCCTGATCCTGCCGACCAGCCTCTGCTCCGGCCAGATCGCGCTGCGCATCGCGGCCCAGGCGGAGCTGGAGAAATGGGCCGGTGACGCCGTCACCCGGATGGTCGCGCTCCCGCACACCGAAGGGTGCGGCAGCAGCGGCGGCGCGTCCGAGGAGACGTTCGCGCGGATCATGCTCGGCTACCTCCTGCACCCGAACACCCGCATGGCGCTGCTCCTCGAGCACGGCTGCGAGAAGACCCACAACGACTACTTCCGGTCCCGGCTGGTCGAGGCCGGGGCGGATCCGTCCCGCTTCGGCTGGGCGAGCATCCAGGCCGACGGCGGTCTCGACGCGGTCGGCGGCAAGGTCAAGGACTGGTTCAGCGGCTTCCGGATCCCCGCACCGGTCGCGCGGGACGGCGACCTCGGCGCGCTCACGATCGGGCTGGAGGCGCGCGGCCCGCTCTCGGACGCGACCGCCGAGGCGCTGGCGCTGGCCGGCCGCGAGATCGTGGGCTCCGGCGGTTCCGTCGTACTGTCGTCGCGTGGCGCGTTGCTGGCCCACGAGGGCTTCCGTACGGCGGCGTTCGGGTCGACGGACCCGGTCGGCCCGACGATCGCGCACGGGCAGCGGCTCGCCGAGCCGGGGTGGCACGTGATGCGGATGCCCGGCACGGACTGGATGGAGACCGCGACCGGGTTCGGCGCGACGGGTGTCCAGCAGATCCTCGCGCACGTCGCCGGCGGCACGCTGTCGGCGCAGCGATTCGTGCCGGTCGTCGAGTTCAGCAACGACCCGGAGACGGTCGCGACGTACGGCGACGACCTGGACGCGGTGGCCACCGGCGACGCGGCCGAGCAGGCGCGGACCGCGCTCGACACGATCGCCGCCGTCGCCTCCCGCCGGCTCGTCCCCAAGGCAGTTGCCTCCGGCAACGTAGGTTTCCAGATCACCCGCGGTCTGCTCGGTACGTCGATGTGAAAGGCCCTGCCATGCACTTGGTCCGTTATCTGTCCCCGGTCGACGGCCGCCCGATCCCCGGTGTGCGCACCGGGGACACGGTGGCGTCGCTGCAGGGCGTCAACACGTTCGCCGAACTGCTCCGGCTCCCGCTCGCCGAACTGCAGGCGGAGGTGGACAAGGTCGGCGAGACGCTTCCCGCCGACGGACTGACGTTCCTGCCGCCGCTCGACGGCCGCGGTGAGGTGTGGTGCGCCGGCGTCACGTACGAGCGGTCGCGCGGGGCTCGGATGGAGGAGAGCAGCGAGCAGTCGGTGTACGACAAGGTCTACACCGCCGACCGGCCCGAGCTGTTCCAGAAGGCACCGGCCTGGCGCGTGGTCGTGGACGGAGAGCCGGTCGGCATCCGCTCCGACTCCGGCCACGACGTCCCCGAGCCGGAGCTGGCCGTCGTCGCGAACAGCCACGGCGAGATCGTCGGCTTCACGGTCTGCAACGACATGAGCTCGCGATCCATCGAAGGCGTGAACCCGCTGTACGTACCGCAGGCGAAGCTGTTCGCGGGCGGCTGTGCGCTGGCGTCCGGGATCCGCCCGGCGTGGGAGGTCGCGAACCCGAAGGCGCTCACCATCGACCTGGTGATCCGCCGCGGCGACGCGGAGGTGTTCCGCGGTACGACGTCCACCGAGAAGCTGGTGCGCGAGCTGCAGGACCTGATCGACGCCCTGTTCCTGCCGAACGACTTCCCGGACGGCGTGATCCTCGCGACCGGCACCGGGATCGTGCCGGAGCTGGACTTCGCGCTGGCCGCGGGCGACGTCATCACGATCACCATCGACGAGGTCGGCACGCTGACCAACACCGTCGCCACCGGCAAGGAACCGTTCGGGTTCCTGGCCACC
>Ga0247821_10000375_pt1 | contig 24865 bp, 25 predicted proteins | sample 13C_Glycerol_Day_FD_192481 | JGI IMG/M metagenome (GOLD analysis project Ga0247821, IMG submission 192481) | Soil microbial communities from agricultural site in Penn Yan, New York, United States - 13C_Glycerol_Day14 | ecosystem: Environmental > Terrestrial > Soil > Agricultural land | place... | reverse complement strand
CGTGGGAGCGGGCTTGCCCCGCGAAAGCTCCCACGTAGTTTCCTGCTGAAGCTGATTACGTGGGAGCAGGCTTGCCCCGCGATGGCTCCCACGTAGTTTCCAGCTGAAGCTGATTACGTGGGAGCGGGCTTGCCCCGCGAAAGCTCCCACGTAGTTTCCAGCTGAAGCTGATTACGTGGGAGCAGGCTTGCCCCGCGAGGGCTCCCACGTAGTCTCCTGCTGAAGCTGATTACGTGGGAGCGGGCTTGCCCCGCGAAGGCTCCCACGTAGTTTCCAGCTGAAGCTGATTACGTGGGAGCGGGCTTGCCCCGCGATAGGGCCGGAGTGCTAAACCTCAGAATTCGTCGATACCCGCAAACTCCAGCGCAGCCGCATCACCGGTAAACCGCGGAGCCTTCGCCTGCTCATCGCGGAACAACCGCAGCGCCAGACAAAACGGCGTATCCCCCAGGTCAATCCAACGCCTAACCTGGGCCGGCACAATGAGCACATCGCCCTTCTCGCACAGCACGGCATACACATACTCACCCACCCGCAGGGTGACCTGAGCCCGCCCGCTGATCACCGCGAACACCTCATCGCCGCCATGCACATGCTCGTTACGCAGATCGACCTGCGCCGCATCCACGCCATCACGGTTAAGCAACGCATAGGCCGCACAGCCATGCTCGGTCATCAGCCGATCCAATGGCTCACGGCAGGCGTCGAGCACTTCGTCCTGACCCGTCCCAGGGCGAACCCGCAGCTCATGCGGTTGATGCATGAAGCGCACGCCCTGCTCGGCGAGGGTCGCGACAATGTCGTCATGGTGGGTCAGCAACTTGTTGGGAAGGCCCGGGCTTGACGGGTGAAAAACGCTGAGGATGCTCATCAGGGGCTGTTCCTGCTATCGGTCATTCGAGTTGCAATGATAACGGCTGCGGCAAAGGCTGCGACGCTGGCCATACCAAAGGTGAAGTGTGGGCCCAGCAATTTCCAGCTGTAGCCCGAATACAAGGCGCCTAACGCGCCGCCTGTGCCCGACAACGCCGCGTACAGCGCCTGGCCCTGACCTTGCTGGCGTGCGCCGAAGCTGGATTGGACGAAGGCGATCGAGGCGGCGTGGAAACAGCCAAAGGTTGCGGCATGCAACAGCTGGGCGAAGATCAGCGCGGCCGGGACTTCGGCCAGATTACCCAACAGCAGCCAGCGCAGCCCCGCCAGGACAAAGCTGAGCAGCAGCACCCGGCGCACCGAAAAGCGCGCGAAGATCCGGCTCATGGCCATGAACATCAAGACCTCCGCTACCACCCCTAGCGCCCACAGCAAGCCGATACTGCCGCGGCTGTAGCCCAGGTGTTCCAGGTGCAGGGTAAGGAAGGTGTAGTACGGCCCGTGGCTTAGCTGCATCAACGCCACGCACAGATAGAACGCAATCACCCCAGGCGCCAGCAGCTGGCGCAGGAAGCCCCCTGCCCCGCTACGCTCGGCATGTTCCACCGGCTGGGCATTGGGCACCCACAGGCTGGCGAGGAAGATACCGGCCATGATGGTGACCAGCGCCACCGGGTAGATATCCAGGCTCAACCATTCGAACAGCCGGCCCAGGCCCACCACGGTGAGGATGAAGCCAATCGAGCCCCACAGCCGCACCTGGCTGTAGCGTGAGGTCTGGCCATGCAGGTGGGCCAGGGTAATCACCTCGAATTGCGGCAGTACCGCATGCCAGAAGAACGCATGCAGGGCCATCACCAGCGCCAGCCAGGCGTAGCTTTTACCGAAGAAGATCAGCGAGAACGTCGCCAGGGTCGACAACGCGCCCAGGCGCACGATCAGCAGGCGCTGGCCGCTGCGATCTCCCAGCCAGCCCCACAGGTTGGGAGCGACGCAACGCATCAACATGGGGATCGCGACCAGCTCGCCAATGCGCGCCGGGGAGAAGCCGAGGTGATCGAAGTACAACGCCAGGAACGGCGCGGTGGAGCCGAGCAGGGCGAAGTAGAACAGGTAGAAACTGGACAGGCGCCAGTAGGGAATTGGCGTCATGGGGCAGTGCGCTTTGTGGTGATCATTGGGGGCCGCTTTGCGGCCCTATCGCAGGCGAGCCAGCGCCTACAAAGACCGTGTAGGCGTTGGCTTGCCCCGCGATAGGGCCTGCGCCAATCAACGCTGATTAAAGCTGGCCCAAAACGGGAGTATTGACCCGCACATCGGCATTCTGCGCACGATGGCGCAGCAGGTGATCCATCAGCACGATGGCCATCATCGCCTCGGCAATCGGCGTGGCGCGGATGCCTACGCAGGGGTCATGGCGGCCCTTGGTGATCACTTCGACCGGGTTGCCATCGACATCGATCGAACGGCCCGGGGTGGTGATGCTCGACGTGGGCTTGAGCGCCAGATGGGCAACGATTGGCTGACCGGAGGAAATACCACCGAGAATGCCGCCCGCATTGTTGCTGAGGAACCCTTGCGCAGTCAGCTCATCACGGTGCTCGGTGCCACGCTGGGCGACACTGGCGAAACCGGCGCCGATTTCCACGCCCTTGACCGCGTTGATGCTCATCAGCGCGTGGGCAAGCTCGGCATCCAGGCGATCGAAGATCGGCTCGCCCAAGCCCGGCATGACGCCTTCGGCCACCACAGTGATCTTGGCCCCGACCGAGTCCTGGTCACGGCGCAGTTGGTCCATGTAGGCCTCAAGCTCTGGCACCTTGGCCGGGTCCGGGCTGAAGAAGGCATTGTCTTCAACCGAGTCCCACGTTTTGAACGGGATTTCGATGGGGCCCAGCTGGCTCATGTAGCCCCGTACGCGGATGCCTTGGCTGGCCAGGTACTTCTTGGCGATGGCACCGGCAGCGACGCGCATGGCGGTTTCCCGCGCCGAGCTGCGACCACCGCCACGGTAGTCGCGCAGGCCATACTTGTGGTGGTAGGTATAGTCGGCGTGGGCGGGGCGGAACAGGTCCTTGATCGCCGAGTAGTCCTTGGATTTCTGGTCGGTATTGCGGATCAGCAGGCCAATCGAGCAGCCCGTGGTTCGGCCTTCGAACACCCCGGAAAGGATCTCGACTTCGTCCGGTTCCTGACGCTGGGTGGTGTGCCGGCTGGTGCCGGGCTTACGCCGGTCGAGGTCGTGCTGCAGATCGGCCAAGGAAATCTCCAGGCCTGGCGGGCACCCATCGACAATGGCGACCAACGCCGGGCCATGGCTTTCGCCAGCGGTGGTGACAGTGAACAGCTTGCCGTAGGTATTGCCGGACATGGACGCTCCGCGAATCAGCCTGAAGTTTGGATGAGGCGGCCAGTATACGGAAAGCGGCAGATTTGCGAAGGAAATCCAAGCCCTTGGTTGTCAGTTCCGGCCTCTTCGCAGGCTAGCCCACTCCCACAGGGAGGGAGTGGACCGCAAGATCTGCACGATGACGCACAATCAAGTGCACTGGCAGAACCTTCATCAGGCCTCCAGGTCCAACCCTCATCTCCTCATGAAGTACCCCATGATGCTGCGCTTCGCCGCCTTGTTGCTGCTGTTCTGCACCACCTTCGCCAATGCTGCCGCCCCCACCGTCCTGCAACGTCCGATCGACTTGGACACCGGCCAGGGCGTGCTGCACGGCAGCCTGCTATTGCCCCAGCAGGACACCCCGCCGCCAGTGGTATTGATCATCGCCGGCTCCGGTCCAACCGACCGCGACGGCAACAACCCTGCCGGCGGGCGAATCGACAACCTCAAGCGACTGGCCTTGCTGCTGGCCGGCGAGCACATCGCCAGTGTGCGCTTCGACAAACGCGGGGTTGCCGCCAGCCAGCCGGCCACCCCGGACGAGCGCCAACTGAGCGTCGAGCGCTACGTTGCAGACACCGGGGCCTGGAGCCGCAAACTTCAGGCCGACCCGCGTTTTGGCCCATTGATTTTGCTCGGCCACAGTGAAGGTGCGCTGATCGCCACCCTGGCCGCCGAACAAGCCGGCGCCAGCGCCGTCATCACTGTCGCCGGCAGTGGCCGGCCAGTGGCGCAGGTGCTGCGCGAGCAACTGGCGCAACGCCTGCCAGCGGCGCAACTGGCGCGCGGCAACGCCTTGATCGACCGTCTGCAAGCCGGCCAGACCAGCCTGGATGTGCCGCCAGCACTGCGCGAAGTGTTCCGCCCTTCGGTGCAGCCCTACCTGATCTCGTTGCTGCGCCAGGACCCGGCCGGCGCCTTCGGCCAGCTCCGAGTGCCTGCCCTGATCATTCAGGGGCGCAACGATGTGCAAGTGGACGTGGCCGATGCCGAGCGCTTGCAGGCGGCCAAGCCCGATGCCCAGCTGGCGCTGATCGATGGCATGAACCACATGCTGCGTATCAGTCCGCGCGCCATGAGCGGCCAGCGTGAGAGCTATCAGAATCCAGAGCTGCCGCTGGCGCGCGAACTGGGCCAACGGATCGTCGCTTTCATTCGCCAATTGCCGCAGGCGTAGGGCGCGCCCCTACAGTACTGACCGCTGCTGCCGATAAGCAGGCATTGGGCCGGTTATTGCGGGGGAAATCCTGCGATATCCGGCCATCGTGCATGTGAGGAAGCCCGTGATGACCGATGCCCCCGCCGCTGAGGCGACCGAAGAGCCGCAAGCCCCGGAGAGCGCCCCGCTGCCCTGGGCGGATGTGGCCGCTGAACATTTCCAGCTGCTGCGCCTGGCGCCGTTGCCCACCGACCGCAACAGTGGCGCCCGGCCGCTGCGCTTCGTGCAGTTCGGCTATGTCGAGCGGCACAGCAAGGAGCACAGCCTGCTACGCATGGAAATCCGCTTGCCCGGGCAGAAAGTGCGAAAAGAGCAGAACCAGCTGGATATCCGTGTCGATCACGGCCAGCGGCGGGTCAGCATTGGCGCTGAAGCCGGGCTGCAAATAGAACCGCTCAACCGTGGTCTGGGCCGCTACCTGCTGGGCCAGGCAGTGCAGTGGTTGCAGGCCAACTGGTCGCACTACCGCGTTGAAGGCATGACCCTGCCGAACAAGGATGCGCTCAACGAAGACACCCGCCTGCGCCGCGACCATGTCTTGCGCAGTATCGGTGTAGAGGTGGAGTACACCGACGGCCAGGTGCTCAAGGGGCGCACCGTGGAGGTGGCGGTCGGTCAGCTCAAGGGCGGCTGGAACGCCGAGAAGGTCCAAAGGATCGATACGCTGGAATCGGCCGGCATGCTGCAACAGGCCGAGCAGACGTTGCAGGAAAAAGAAGCGCAACTGCGCGAGCGCGATGAGCGGGTGGCCAAGTACCGCCGCGAAGACAGCGGGCTGCGCTTTACCATTACCTGCCTGGTGGCGTTTGCGGTGTTCCAGGCGGGGCTGTTGATCTGGATCGCTACGCGCTAGGCGCCATGCGGCTCTGCGCGGTCGCACTGGTGAGAGCGGGCTTGTCCCGCGATAGCGATGGCCAATGCGATAGATGTCGCCTGGTCTAACGCTATCGCGGGACAAGCCCGCTCCCACAGGCCCATTGGCTTCAGACGCGCGAGCTGAACAGCTCCTGATGCTGGCGGCACTGTTCAGCCGTCAACATGAACACCCCATGGCCGCCGCGCTCGAACTCCAGCCAGGCAAAATCGACTTCCGGGTACAGCGTCTCGACATGCACCTGGCTGTTGCCCACCTCGACGATCAGCAAGCCTTTCTCGGTCAGGTGATCAGCCGCCTCGGCCAACATCCGCCGTACCAGGTCCAGGCCATCGTTACCGCACGCCAAACCCAGCTCCGGCTCATGCTGGTATTCGGCCGGCATGTCGGCAAAATCTTCGGCATCGACATACGGCGGGTTGGACAGGATCAAGTCGAAGCGCTGCCCCGGCAACCCAGCGAAGCCATCGCCCTGCACGGTGAACACCCGCTCATCCAGACCATGGCGTTCGATGTTCTGGTTGGCCACTTCCAGCGCGTCGAACGACAAATCGGCCAATACCACTTGCGCCTCAGGGAACACCTCGGCGGCAACGATACCGATGCAGCCGGAGCCCGTGCACAGGTCAAGAATGCGGGCCGGCTCTTGCGCCAGCCACGGCTCGAAACGTTTTTCGATCAGCTCGCCAATCGGTGAACGCGGCACCAGCACACGCTCATCGACCAGGAACGACATACCGCAGAACCAGGCCTCGCCGAGCAGGTAGGCGGTGGGCACGCGCTCTTCGATGCGGCGCTTGAGCAGATGCTGCAGGCGCACTCGCTCGTCATCCTCAAGCTGGCAATCCAGGTAGCTGTCGGCCACCTCCCATGGCAGGTGCACGGCGCCCAGCACCAGCAGGCGGGCCTCGTCCCAGGCGTTGTCGGCACCGTGGCCGAAGAACAGCTCATGCTCGTGGAAGCGGCTGACTGCCCAGCGGATGTAGTCGCGCAGGGTGCGCAGGCGGGATGTGATCACGGGGTACTCCTTTTCAGACAGGACAAAAGTCTAACAGGCCCACCCGCTGAAATGTTCCACCCAATCCCCAACAAGTAGCCACAGGCCAGTAAACACGCAGGTTACGATGTCAACCATTCCCATTAGCGGCCAAGCAAGGGAGAATAGGCGCACAAAAGCCCTACTGAAGGAGCCCTTGATGTCCGTTCCAACCACGATGTTCCGCCTCAGTGGCCGCGACTACCCGCCGGCCAAGCTGGGCAACGCCAGCCTGATCATCATCGATGCGCAGAAGGAGTACCTCAGCGGTCCCCTGGCGCTGTCGGGCATGGACGAGGCCGTGGCCAACATCGCCAGGTTGCTCGACGCCGCGCGTAAAGCCGGTCGCCCGATCATCCACGTCCGTCACCTAGGTACCGTTGGCGGCCTGTTCGACCCACAGGGCCCGCGCGGCGAATTCATCGAAGGCCTTGAGCCGCGTGGCGATGAAATCATCATCGAAAAGCGCATGCCCAACGCCTTCAAGAACACCAAGCTGCACGAAACCCTGCAGGACAAAGGCCACCTGGACCTGATCGTCTGCGGCTTCATGAGCCACTCCAGCGTCAGCACCACCGTGCGCCGCGCCAAGGACTATGGTTATCGTTGCACGCTGGTCGAGGATGCTTCGGCAACCCGCGACCTGGCGTTCAAGGATGGCGTGATTCCTGCCGCGCAGATCCACCAGTGCGAAATGGCCGTGATGGCCGACAACTTCGCCTGCGTCGCCCCTACCGCCAGCCTGGTCTGAGCGCATGACCGCCCGGCAGACGGGCGGAACCTGATAGCCACGGGCAGGTCGAACTCCGGATACCCATAGAGGAAATCGGAATGAAGCTCAAAGGCAGTTTCGACGCCAAGCGCCTGCGCCCGCGCGAACCGCGTAACTGGGGCGCACGCCTGGCTGCCGGGCTGTCTGCCCTGCTGGCGACGCTCGGCATACTCCTGGCGATGGCCGGTTTTGCCGGTCTGCTGGGCAATTACCCCGCGCTTGCCGAGCTCAATGCCAATCGGCCGCTGTCGGGCATCCTGCTGGCGGTGGGGTTGTTGTTGCTGTGGATGGGCGTGCGTTTCTGGCGCCGTAGTCGGATTCGCCTGCGTCGTGGGAGGGAGTTGAACCTGTCGCCGCATTTGATGAAAAAGCACGACTGAGTTGGCTGTCAGTGCTGGCCTCATCGCGGGGCAAGCCCGCTCCCACGTAATGGCCACCGCATCTGATGAAAGAGTACGACTGAGTGGGATGTCGGTCGGGGCAAACCCACGTGATGGCGCCATAGCGCTGCAGATAACTCGTGGGAGCGGGCTTGTCCCGCGATGGGGCCAGCACAGGTGTACGCAGGCGCGCACTCGCGTAAACTACGCCGCCCACGTGGAGGCCTGCATGCAAGACGACGATTTTTCCCTGTTCCATGCCGAAGTGCGCGGCGTCAAGCCGATCAAGCACGACCGTGCCGAGGTCGGCAAACCCAAGGCTGACCGCAAGCAGCTGGCCGGCTTGCGCCAGTCGGCTACGGTGCGCAGCGACCAACCGTTGGTGGTCGATGGCATGTCCGATCAGTTCGTCATCGACGTGGGCGCCGAAGACGAGCTGATGTGGCGTCGCGACGGCGTGCAGGAAGGCCAGATCCGCAAGCTCAAGCTCGGTCAGATCCCTTTCGAAGGCAGCATCGACCTGCACGGCATGAGCGTGGAGAAGGCCCGCGAGATCCTCTGGGCGTTTCTCGCCGAGGCGACCAAGCTGGAAGTGCGTTGCGTGCGGGTCACCCATGGCAAGGCAGCGCGGCTGGACGGCAAGCGGCCGATGATCAAGAGCCACGTCAACACCTGGCTGCGCCAGCACCCGCAAGTACTGGGCTTCACCTCCTGCCAGGCGCGCCACGGCGGCACCGGCGCGGTGTACGTGATACTCAAACGGACCATGCTCGACGGGCGCGACGAATAACGCCGCGCTTGCAGCGCCGCCCTTGCCGCCGTACCCTTCTTTTTTGCGTTTATTCCCTACAGGTAGATACATGTCCCTGGAACAGAACTACACCGAGATCCTCAGCCAACTTGGCGAGGACGTCTCCCGTGAGGGCTTGCTGGACACGCCCAAGCGGGCCGCAAAGGCCATGAAGTACCTTTGCCGCGGTTATGAACAGACCCTGGAAGAGGTCACCAACGGCGCGCTGTTCAGCTCCGACAACAGCGAGATGGTGCTGGTCCGGGACATCGAGCTCTACTCGATGTGCGAGCACCACATGCTGCCGTTCATCGGCAAGGCTCATGTGGCCTACCTGCCACAAGGCAAAGTACTGGGCCTGTCCAAGGTTGCGCGGATCGTCGACATGTTCGCCCGCCGCCTGCAGATCCAGGAAAACCTGAGCCGCCAGGTTGCCGAAGCCATCGAGCAGGTCACTGGCGCTGCCGGCGTTGCGGTGGTCATCGAAGCCAAGCACATGTGCATGATGATGCGCGGTGTCGAGAAGCAGAACTCGACCATGATCACTTCGGTGATGCTCGGCCAGTTCCGCGAAAACGCCGCGACTCGCAGCGAGTTCCTCAGCCTGATCAAGTGATCGGCGCGTGATCCCAAGCCGGCCCTCAGGGTCGGCTTTTTATTTGTTCAGGAGTTGCCCATGATCGTCAAAGCCCTGCGGGTCGGCCTCGGCCAGCTTATCGTGTTCGGCGACTGGATCAGCCGCCCGGCCAAGCAAAAGCGTGACCCGGCCGCCCAGGCGCTGGTCGAGCAACAGGCCAAGGGCCTGGCGCTGTACCAGTTCCACGCCTGCCCGTTCTGCGTCAAGACCCGACGCAACCTGCATCGGCTGAATGTGCCAGTGGCACTGCGTGATGCCAAGAACGACCCGCAACACCGCCAGGCCCTGCTTGAAGGTGGCGGCCGGGTGAAGGTGCCGTGCTTGCGCATCGAGGAACAAGGCCAAGTGACCTGGATGTATGAGTCCAAGGAGATCATTGCCTATCTGGACAAGCGTTTCGCCGGCGTTTGATTTTTTGGGGGCGGTGCCGGCCTCATCGCGGGGCAAGCCCGCTCCCACGCAGCCAGCTCTCGCCCGACTTGCGCCAATGCAGCTACACACGTGGGAGCGGGCTTGCCCCGCGATAGCGTTACTCGCCCATCGGCACATGCCGCGGATGCGAAGCCACCCGCGCCAACCACGCCTGCACCGCAGGGTATGCGCCCAGATCAAACCCACCCTGGTGCGCCACATGGGTATAGGCATACAACGCCACATCGGCAATCGAATACTGCTGCCCGACCAGATACGGCGTCATCTGCAGCTGCTTTTCCATCACCCGCAGCGCTTTGTAGCCGCCCTTGTGCAGCCCCTTGTATTCCTCGAGCCGCTCCTGTGGCAAGCCCAGATAAAACTGGATGAAGCGCGCCACTGCAATGTACGGCTCATGGCTGTACTGCTCGAAAAACTGCCACTGCAACACCTGGGTACGCAGACGCGGCTCGCTGGGCAAAAACTCGCTGCCGTCAGCCAAGAAGTTGAGAATCGCGTTGGACTCCCAAAGATAACTGCCATCTTCGAGCTCCAGCACCGGCACCTTGCCATTGGGGTTCATGGCGAGAAACTCCGGCGTCTCGGTCTCACCCTTGAGAATGTCCACCGGATGCCATTGATACGGACGATCGAGCAAATGCAGCATCAGCTTGACCTTGTAGCAGTTGCCCGACTGGTAGTCCCCATAGACCTTGTACATCGCCCCTCCCCTTCAATGCAGTTGCCGATATAGGCCCAATAGTTGGCGACTGTACGGCTAAATGCAATGGTCGCTGTATGGCAAGGATCAACGCTTGCCGCGTTAGTCTGCAAAAACTGCTTACAAGTACAAGGATTGCACCATGACCGATGCCACTTCAGCGCGCCTGCGCCCATTGGCAGACAGCTCCCCATCGGCGGTGGTCGCCGGCTTCATCGCCATGCTCACCGGCTATACCAGCTCGCTGGTGTTGATGTTCCAGGCCGGCCAGGCGGCCGGATTGACCACAGCGCAGATCTCCTCATGGATCTGGGCGCTGTCGATCGGCATGGCGATCTGCAGCATTGGCCTGTCGCTGCGCTATCGCACGCCGATCACCGTGGCCTGGTCGACGCCGGGAGCGGCGCTGCTGATCACCAGCTTAGGCGGCGTCAGCTACGGCGAAGCGATCGGCGCGTATATCACCTGCGCCGTACTGGTGCTGATCTGCGGCCTGACGGGCAGCTTCGAGCGCCTGGTCAAACGGATTCCAGCATCACTGGCATCGGCACTGCTGGCTGGGATCCTGTTCAACATCGGCAGTGAGATTTTCGTTGCCGCGCAGCACCGGACCTTGCTGGTCCTGGGCATGTTCTTCAGTTACCTGCTGGTCAAGCGCCTGTCACCGCGCTATTGCGTGCTGGCCGCGTTGATAGTGGGTACGGCGCTGTCTGGCGCGTTGGGCCTGCTGGATTTCAGCGGCTTCAACCTGGAAGTGGCCAAGCCGGTGTGGACCACGCCGAGCTTCTCGCTGGCAGCGACCATCAGCATTGGCATCCCGTTGTTCGTGGTAGCGATGACCTCGCAGAACATGCCGGGGGTGGCGGTATTGCGCGCCGATGGTTACCAGGTGCCGGCCTCGCCGCTGATCTCGGCGACCGGTTTTGCTTCGTTGCTGCTGGCACCGTTTGGCTCGCACGGGGTGAACCTGGCGGCGATCAGCGCGGCGATCTGCACCGGGCCGCACGCCCATGAAGACCCGAGCAAGCGATATACCGCAGCGGTGTGGTGCGGGATCTTCTATGGCATCGCCGGCGTGTTCGGCGCGACCTTGGCCGCACTGTTTGCCGCCCTGCCCAAGGAGCTGGTGCTGTCGATTGCGGCGTTGGCGCTGTTCGGTTCGATCATGAATGGCTTGAGCGTGGCCATGAGTGAGGCGCGCGAGCGCGAGGCGGCGCTGATTACCTTCATGGTAACGGCGTCGGGCTTTACCTTGTTTTCGATTGGCTCGGCGTTCTGGGGGATCGTGGCGGGGGTGATTACCTTGCTGATCCTCAATCCGCGCAGGGCTTGAAATGTCGATGGCTGAACGGGCCTCATCGCGGGACAAGCCCGCTCCTGCAAGGCTGCGATGAGGCCCGATCTGCCGGCACGCTACTCAGGCTCTGCTCAGAGCCTGAAATGCCCGACCATCCCCTTCAACTCATCCCCCAACTGCGCCAGCTGCACACTCGACTGGGCATTGTCGCGCATCGCCAGCGCAGCCTGATCGGCACTGCCGCGGATCTGCGTGACACTGCGACTGATCTCCTCGGCGACCGAACTCTGCTGCTCGGCCGCGGCGGCAATCTGCTGGTTCATCTGCTGGATCAATGACACCGCCGTGGCAATGCTACCCAGTGCGCTTTCGGTATGCAGCGCATCCGCCACCGCCAAGCGCACCAATTCGGTACTGCCGCGAATCTGCGCCACCGACTGCTGGGCGTTGCCACGCAAGCTTGCGACCAAACGCTCGATTTCCTCGGTCGATTGTCGGGTCCTCCTGGCCAAAGCCCGCACCTCATCGGCGACCACGGCAAAACCGCGCCCTTGCTCCCCGGCCCGCGCTGCTTCGATCGCCGCATTGAGCGCCAGCAGGTTGGTCTGCTCGGCCACGCTCTTAATCACATCAAGCACATCGCCAATGGTATGAATCTCTGCACTCAGACTCTCGATGCCGGCGCTGGCGGTCTCTGCCGCCGCCGCCAACTGTTCGATGCGCTGCATGCTCTGGCGCACCACCTGCTGGCCGGATTCGACCTTGTCATCGGCAGCCTGCGCGGCCTGGGCGGCTTCTTCGGCATTGCGGGCCACGTCGTGCACGGTGGCGGTCATCTGCTGCATGGCGGTGGCAACTTGCTCGGTTTCTTCTTTCTGGCTGCCGACCTCGCGGTTGGTCTGCTCAGTCACGCTCGACAGCGACTGAGCGCTGCCAGCCAACTGCTCGATGCCCTGCTGCAAACCACTGACCATGCCGGACAGGCCCGCCGCCATCTGCTGCATGGCCTGCAACAGCTGGCCGACTTCATCGCCCCGCGGCGCTTCGGCCTGCATACCTAAGTCACCGGCGGCAATCCGTTGGGCACGGGTGATCACCCGCTTGAGCGGGCCGACTACAGCACGGGTGATCAGCCACGCCGCCACCACCCCAGCCAGCAGCGCCAGCGCAGTGGCCAGAACAATCGCCAGGGCGTTGCGTTTGAGCTCGCCCTGCATGGCCTGTTGCTGATTGCTGTAGGCCTGATCGACCCTGGCGGTGACCTGGTCGGCGCGCGCCTGCAACTGCGCCTTGAGGCCCTGCTCTTGGGCCAGCAGATCGGTGTATTCGTTGAGTTTTTCGCCGAAGCTGGCGATATGCCCGGCGACCTCGCCCAATACACTCTGGTAACCACTGTCGCTGACCGAGGTCTTGAGCTGCTCGACCAGGCTGGCCGCCTCGACGGTCTGGGCGATCCGCCCTTGGTTGACCGCCTCCTCGCCTTTGCGCCCCTGCTCCAGACGCACCCGCGCCTCGTCCATCGCCTGCAACATCAGCCGCGACACCTGGGCCACCTGCGCGGCCTGTTCGAGAAACTCACCGCCTTGCTGGCCCTGGGACTGTTTGAGGGTGTAGCTGCCATCGTCAGCCAGGCCCGCCTGCAGTACATCGAGGTTATTGGCCACGCTTGAGACCGACCAACTGGCCATGTCCAGCGCCAGCTCCTTGGCCTGTACAGCTTCAACGAAGGTGTCGAAGGCCTGGCCATAGGCGGTCAAGTCAGCCTCGCTCGCGCTCAATTGCGCGACTCCCCGGGCACGTTCGATCAGCCCTTGCAGGCCAGTGCGCAACGCTTCGGCGTCCTCGGTGTCGGAGCGCAACGCAAAGCCCTGTTCGAGCTGGCGCAAGCGCAGCAGGTCGGTATTGAACTGGGTCATCTGGCGTAAGCCATCAAAGCGCTGACCAACGCTGTACAGCGCGAACACGCCAATCGCCGCCACCGCCAGGGTCAGCAACAGGACTAAAGCAAAGCCCAAGCCGAGCTTGCGAGCCATGCCGAGATTGGCCAGAACGCCGTGCTTGGTCACTGCCATCGCCGATTCCCCCTCGCCCTGTCAGGCTTTTCTGAAGGGCAAGAGTGACAATGGCGAGAGGATGCTCACAAGTCCTTGGCGCCAGAATGGTGTCAAATAGCTATGAGCGTGTCGTTTTCAGGCCGCTGAAGGTCGCCCTGCATGCTGAAGGAAGGCTTGGGCACGTTGGTCCTGCCCGTAGGCGACATTGATCCGCAACCAGTCACTGGCAGCCCCCTGAACATCAAAGGCGCTGCCCGGCGTGAGCAGCACCGCATGTTCCAGTGCCAGCCGCTCAAGGCTGGCGAAGTCGCGGCCTGGCACCCGCGCCCAGACGAACATCCCACCGTACGGCTCACAGAACACCTGCCAGCCATAGCCTTCAAGCTGGCCGAGCAACTTGGCCATGTGCTGCCCCAGACGCACGCGCAAACGCTGCACGCTCTTGCGATAGCTGCCATTGGCGAGCATCTGCGCCACCACCTGCTCGGCGAAGCGCGAGTTGCCGATGCCACTGACCATTTTCAGCTCGGCCAAGCGTGCAATCAGGTCCTCGTCGGCCACCAGGTAGCCGACTCGCAGCGAACTGCTGAGGGTCTTGGAGAAACTGGCCAGGTAGATCACCCGCTGCTCGCTGTCGAGGGTAGCCAGGCGGGTGGCCGGACCTTCCTGGAAATCGGCGTAGATATCGTCCTCGATGATCCGCACGTCTCGCTCGCGGGCCAATTCCAGCAGGCGGTAGGCGACCTTCGGCCTCAGACTGGTGCCGGTCGGGTTGTGGTACAGGCTGTTGATGAACAGGCAGCGCGGGCGATGCTCGACCAACAGCTGCTCCAGTGCCTGCAAGTCAGGGCCATGGACGGTACGCGGAACCGGCAGCATGCGTACTTGATGGGCACTTAGCAGGTTGTACAGATTGTAGTAACCGGGGTTCTCCACCAGTACCGTATCGCCTGGGCGCAGCAGGGTGCGCACCAGCAGATCGAGGCCATGGCTGGCGCCTTGGGTGGTGAGGATGCGTTCGGCACCCGCCGCAATATCCAGCCGCGCCAGACGCTTGTGCAACTGCTGGCGCAGGCTGCTCAGGCCCAACGGCGGGCTGTAGTCGAACAAGTCGGCAGGGTTGCCACGGCTGACCTGGCGAATGGCCTGGGCCAGTTCCTCAGCCGCGCGCCATGCGTTGGGCAACCAGCCGCAGCCGAGCTTGAGCAGCTCGTCGTGGCCTTCGTGGAACTGGCGCCAACTACCCACCAGCGCCTCTCCCCAGTGTTCAGCGTCGGCTGCTTCCAGGCCCGGCTTGCGCTCGGCAACGAAGAAGCCGGTGCCGTGGCGCGCTTCTAACCAGCCACTGGCGACCAGTCGATCGTAAGCCTCGATCACGCACGACGGGCTGACCTGATGGGTTCGTGCCAGGGCGCGAATCGAGGGTAAGCGCGCGCCGGGGCGCAGGCGCTGGTGCTCGATCCAGGCCTGGAGCTGGTCGGTCAGTTGTTGGACCAGAGGGGTGGGGCTGAGGCGATCGAGCTGCAGGTTCATGGCAAGTGTTCGCGAATTTTGTGCGAACAGTTAAGCATAAATGGGCTGGGGGTGTGTCTTGTTGGTGGAGCGGCTGGGCATCAGTGTGGCCTGTGCCGGCTCTATCGCGGGGCAAGCCCGCTCCCACGAGGCCGCTCCATGTGTGATCGACGCGGCCTGTGGGAGCGGGCTTACCCCGCGATAGAGCCGACACAAACACCCACAGACCAACGGACCACCCCGAAATGCCCAATCGCCACGCCCCCGCCCTGCTGGCCTTCGCCCTGTGCATCATCACCCTCGCGGTGAACCTGCAAGCGCCGCTCTACATCACCTACGCCGACTTCTCCGGCCGCGGCGCCGCCGCCACTGCCGTGGCCTTCTCCGGTTACGTGCTCGGCGTACTGCCAGTACTCCTGGCCCTGGGCGGCCTTGCAGATAGGATCGGCCGGCGGCCACTGATCCTCGCCGCCCTAGGCCTGTCGATGCTCGCCACCCTGCTGATGCTGCTGACCCCTAGCCTGGAAACCCTCGGCGTCGCGCGCCTGTTCCTCGGTCTGGGCACCGGCCTTGCCTCAGCCACGGCTACCGCCTACATGGGCGAGTTGATGGCCGGCAGCGACAGCAGCCGCGCCGCCAACTGGGTCACTGCCAGCACCTCGCTGGGCTTTGGCCTGGGCGCGGCCTTGACCAGCCTGTTCCTCCTAGCCGGACCGAGCCTGACCCCAGGTAGCTTCCATCTGCAACTGCTGCTGGCGTTCATCGCCATCGTTTTGGTGTGGCGCTTGCCCGATCCACGCCCGGCACAGCGCACAGCCATGCTGCGCTTGCCCTGCTACCCGGCCGGCAGCCTCGCCTATGGCTTCGCCATCCTCCTGGCCTGGGCCTGCGTCGGCCTGGTGATCGCCCTGCTGCCAGGGATTCTGCGTCAGCATGGCTTGAGCGCCTGGTCAGGCTTTTCCACCTTCTGCGTGATCAGCTGCGGCCTGCTATTCCAGCCCATGGCCCGGCGCTTGCCGAGTGCCCAAGCGACCCTACTGGGGCTGGCCATCTTGCCTTGCAGTTACGCCCTGTTGGCCTGGGGCGCGGACAGCGGCGCACTGCACGCTGTGCTGTTCGGCGCGGTGGCCGCGAGCAGCGCTTGCTATGGCTTCATCTACCTCGGCGGGTTGGCGGCGGTGAACCAATTGGCCGGCAGCGAAAAGACCCGGGCCAGTGCCGGGTTCTTCCTGCTTGCGTACATGGGGTTCAGCCTGCCAGTGATTGTTACCGGGTTGCTCAGTGACGCGCTGGGGGCGCGAGTGGCGCTGATAGCATTTGGCGCAGTGCTGCTCACAGGCTGCTTGATCGTTGCGGCGATGCTTCACCTCAGCGCGCGCGAACAACGTGTTGAAGCCGCCTGTTAATGATCGGAATTAGATGAAAGATTTGTAGGAATTTTGTGAAAAAATGTAAGATAACTGAAAGCAAGCAATAGCACTTTGACACTACCAAGGATGTAGCGTGCACCCCAATTCCCCCACCTGGCGCAGCGAGTACCCCCATGTACTAAGCCACAGCCATACCACGCTACATTTTCAGTCGCCCTTGGCAGCCAAGACCCGCTGCGCGCTCAAGCAACTGATCGAACAGGCGCCTAGCGCCAAACGCGTCAGCGCACCACTGGCCTGCAGCGAAAGTGGGTTGTTCACCAAGCGTGAGCAACTCGATTCGCTGAAAAAGAAATGGCGGGTGCAGCGCGGCAATCCAAGGAGTAAGGGGCTCTACGACTGGACCATCGAGGAACTGATCAACACCCGCGAAGCCACCCGACGTGGCGCGCGGGTAGCTGGACTGGTCGGCTTTGGTTACAGCCGCTCCAAGCTTGGCTTGGTGCAGGACCTGTACCTGATCACCGAACTACTGGATGCCCATGATGATGGTTTGAGCAAGGTTCGCAACGACCCGAGCGCAGTGCACAGCGTGATCGGAGCGGCATTTGAACTGCTGCACGACCTACACCAGCGGGGGATCAGCCACATGGATCTGTGGGCCGCCAATGTCATGCTGCCGCGAGACGACACCCAACAACCGTTGGCCATCGACCTGGAAAACAGTTTCTGCGTGCCGACGGCGTTTTTCAGCGAAACCCTGGGCTTTCAGTTCGGGTTCCTGTACCTGCGGGAAATCTATCGCTACATCACCGAAGCAGACTTCGACGCGTGCGTGGACCAGGCGCTCGAGCGGTACTTCCCTGGCATCGACCGGCCCGCGTTCGACTGGGTGTTTACCATCGCCAAGCATGAAGATATCGGGCGCCTGGAGCGCCGCGAGATCTTCCTCAAAGGGACAGTGCCAAACGCGGGATAACCCCCTCAGATCGCCAACGCACCACCGTCCACGGTCAGCGAGTGGCCGGTGGTGAACGCCGCACCGTCACTACACAGATACAGCACCGCACTGGCAATTTCCTCGACCTTGCCAATGCGCCCCACCGGGTGCATCGCTGCGGCGAACTCGGCCTTGCGCGGGTCGGCTTCATAGGCGCGGCGGAACATATCGGTGTCGATCACCGCCGGGCAAACCGCGTTAACCCGAATGCCCTTCTTGGCATACTCGATGGCCGCCGACTTGGTCAGGCCGATGACTGCATGCTTGGAGGCGGCGTAGATGCTCATCTTCGGCGCGGCCGACAGGCCTGCCACCGACGCGGTATTGACGATCGCCCCACCGCCCTGGGCCAGCAGCAACGGCAGCTGGTACTTCATGCACAACCACACGCCCTTGACGTTGACGCCCATGATCGCGTCGAACTCTGCCTCGCTGCCCTCGGCCAAGCGGCCCTTCTCGATCTCGATGCCGGCGTTGTTGAAGGCATAGTCGAGACGGCCATAGGCGTCGATAACGCCTTGGTGCAGTTGGCGCACATCGCGGTCCTGAGTCACATCGCAGGGCAGGAACAGCGCCTCGCCCCCTGCCTCACGAATCAAGCTCACGGTGGCCTCAGCACCCAGCGCATCGCGGTCGGCCACTACCACCTTCAGCCCCTCGGCAGCGAAGGCCAGTGCCGTCGCCCGGCCGATACCCGCCGCGCCCCCGGTGACCAGGGCGACCTGGCCGGAAAAGGTCATGCTCATCGCTCGCTCCTGCAACAAAAATTGAAGTCGAGCCTGAGTCTAGTCAGGCGACCGCTGCCAGGGGCAGCATCATTAGGCCAACGGTTGAGCTACCATCGTTGCCAGTGATTGTCCCTGTAGCTCCCGATCATCCGCGTGGATCGCTCGGCATTCGCCACACCGGTAAACCTTGCCGCGCCGCGCGCCAACCACTATCAACAGGCCTTGCCTACTATCAGCGAGATTCGCCATGACCCAGACCAACCGCCGCTTCCTGCTTGCCAAACGCCCGGTCGGCGCCGTTACCCGTGACGATTTCACCTACGAGCAAGTCGCCGCCAGTGAGCCGGCCGAGGGCCAGATCCAGGTCAAGAACCTGTACCTGTCGCTTGACCCTGCAATGCGCGGCTGGATGAATGAAGGCAAGTCCTACATTCCTCCAGTGGGCTTGGGCCAGGTGATGCGCGCCCTGGGTGTCGGTGAAGTGGTCGCCTCCAAGCATCCAGGTTTCCAACCCGGCGACCACGTCAGCGGCGCGCTGGGCGTGCAGGATTACTTCACTGGGGAACCGCAGGGCCTGCACAAGATCGACCCCAAGCTCGCCCCCCTGCCCCGCTATCTCTCGGCCCTGGGCATGACCGGCATGACCGCCTACTTTGCCTTGCTCGACGTGGGTCAGCCTAAAGAAGGGGAAACCGTAGTGATCTCCGGCGCCGCGGGCGCGGTGGGCAGCATCGCCGGGCAGATCGCCAAGATCAAAGGCTGCCGGGTAGTCGGCATTGCCGGTGGCGCGCAGAAGTGCCAGTACCTCAAGGATGAGCTGGGTTTTGACGGGGTGATCGACTACAAGGCCGAAGACGTGCTGGCGGGCCTCAAGCGCGAGTGCCCCCAGGGCGTGGACGTGTACTTTGACAACGTCGGTGGGGATATCCTCGATGCCGTACTGAGCCGCTTGAACTTCAAGGCGCGCGTGGTGATTTGCGGGGCGATCAGCCAGTACAACAACAAAGAAGCGGTCAAAGGGCCGGCCAACTACCTGTCGCTGCTGGTCAATCGCGCGCGGATGGAAGGCTTCGTGGTGATGGACCACGCCAAGGAATACGGCAAGGCGGCGCAGGAGATCGCCGGCTGGTTGGCCAGTGGCAAGGTCAAGAGCAAGGAAGATGTGGTGGACGGGCTGGAGACCTTCCCGGAGACGCTGCTCAAGCTGTTCAGCGGCGAGAACTTTGGCAAGTTGGTTTTGAAGGTCTGACGCGCTGCACACGCGCCGGGCACACTTGCTGTGACCGGCGCGAACCTCAGTAGGCGCAGCGTTCGCGCACCTACTCGGTCAATTCATCCGCGAATCTCAGCTACTACCGCCGCCAGCGCTTGGGCCGGATCCGCTGCCTGACTGATTGGACGTCCAATTACCAGATAGTCGGAACCGGCATCCAGGGCCTGACGCGGGGTAAGAATGCGACGTTGATCGTCTTGGGCGCTGCCAGCCGGGCGGATGCCTGGAGTGACCAACTGCAGCGACGGATGCGCCGCCTTCAACGCCGGCGCTTCCAGCGCCGAGCACACTAGACCGTCCATCCCGGCCTTCTCGGCCAAGGCTGCCAGCCGCAGCACCTGCTCTTGCGGTTCGATGTCCAGGCCGATGCCCGCCAAGTCTTCACGCTCCATGCTGGTCAGTACTGTTACGCCGATCAGCAGCGGCTGAGGACCACTGCGCTTGGCCAGCTCTTCACGGCAGGCCGCCATCATGCGCAGGCCGCCGGAGCAATGCACGTTGACCATCCACACGCCCATCTCGGCTGCAGCCTTTACCGCCATCGCCGTGGTGTTGGGGATATCGTGGAACTTGAGGTCGAGGAATACTTCGAAGCCCTTGGCACACAGGGTCTCGACGATGCCCGAAGCGCTGCTGGTGAACAGCTCCTTGCCAACCTTTACCCGGCACAGCGCCGGATCGAGCTGGTCAGCCAGCTTCAGAGCGGCCTCACGGGTAGGGAAATCGAGGGCGACGATCAGGGGCGTCTGGCAGGCGGACATGGTCGGGGTCTCTTGGCAAGTCGTAAACGGCGCGCATTGTAAACGAAGTGACGGGGCCATGGGGGCCCGCAGGTCACGAGAATTGGCCCAAGCGTGGGCGGGCTCTATAATTGAACCATCGGCACAGGTATCAGCTCAAAAATCATACAAACGGTGCCTTCCGTTTTTGCAGGAGAAAGACAATGCCCTGGTATGCCTGGTTGATCCTCATCGTAGCGCTTGGCTCGATCGTAGGTGGGCTGATGCTGCTGCGCGATACGGCGAAGAAATTGCCGCTGACCGAAGAGCAGCTGAAGAAAGTTCATGAGCGCAATGCAGAAATGGATGCCAAGGAAGCCAAAGATCGCTAAAGCCTGGATGGCCGACCATGAGTTGATCGGCCATCGACGCCTGAGCTTACTCCACAGTTAATTTGTCACGGTTGCGATCCAGGATCGCGTTGCCGATGCCTTTGATTTCCAGTAATTCATCGACCGAAGTGAATGGCCCGTGTGCGTCACGGTAGGCCACGATCGCTTCGGCTTTTGCTTTACCAATCCCGTTCAGCTCCTTTTGCAAGGTTGGCGCATCGGCAGCGTTGAGATTGACGCGAGTCGTGTGGGCAACCGTTGCCGGTGTGGCCACTGCGATAGCGGTAAGTTCAGCGGGTGCCGGAGCGGGATTGGGCGCTGCACTGAGGGAAAAGGACAGGCCCGCGAACAGCGGAAGGAACAGATAGGAAAGGACGGTATTACGCATTTGGCACACTCCATTGAGACGAGAATTGCAGGGCAGCGTTTCCGTAGCTGCCAAACAAACCTAGCGCTTCTGAAGTGCCGATGAAAGTACGCGAAGGGCGAGAATCTTTACTGAATTAGACGTCACATTTTATGTCCTCTTCTCGGGCAAAAAGTCGCACAAGAAGAGGACCTAAAACTTACCTATTAATAAACCTTATCCTGCAACAACCGTTTCAAATACTGACCGTACCCATTCTTCGCAAGAGGGGCGGCAAGCTTTTCAAGTTGCTCTGCACTGATCCAGCCCTGGCGGAACGAAACCTCTTCCGGGCATGCCACTTTCAAGCCCTGGCGGCGCTCGATGGTCGCGATGTATTGGCTGGCTTCGAGCAACGAATCGTGGGTGCCGGTATCCAGCCAAGCGTAGCCGCGGCCCATGATTTCAACCGACAGCTTGTTACGCTCAAGGTAGGCGCGGTTGACGTCGGTGATCTCAAGCTCGCCACGTGGCGAGGGCTTGATGGCCTTGGCGATCTCGACCACATCCTGATCGTAGAAATACAGGCCGGTTACCGCGTAATTGGACTTGGGCCTGAGTGGTTTTTCTTCCAAGCTGATAGCTGCGCCGCAGGCATCAAACTCTACGACTCCATAGCGTTCAGGATCCTGTACATGGTAGGCAAATACGCTACCACCAGTAGTAACCCGGTTCGCATTGTTCAAGAGCAGTTGGAAGTCATGGCCATAGAAAATGTTATCGCCTAACACCAACGCCGACGGATCATTGCCAATGAACTGCTCACCAATGATGAACGCCTGCGCCAGGCCATCCGGAGAGGGTTGCACGGCGTAGGAAATATTCAGGCCCCACTGATTACCGTCGCCCAACAACTGCTCGAAACGCGGCGTGTCCTGCGGGGTGGAAATGATCAGGATGTCGCGAATCCCCGCCAGCATCAGCGTAGTCAGCGGGTAATAGATCATCGGCTTGTCGTAGACCGGCAAGAGCTGCTTGGAGATCGCCAACGTTGCAGGGTGCAGTCGAGTACCCGAGCCGCCTGCCAGAATGATGCCTTTACGTTTCATGCGGTTATTTCCCTTGTATTTCTGTCAGCATCCGCGCAACGCCCAGGCGCCAGTCAGGAAGCTGCAAACCGAAAGCCCTTTCAAGTTTTTGCGTGTCGAGTCGCGAATTGGCCGGCCGCCGCGCAGGCGTGGGATAGGCGTCCGTGGTCAACGCCGAAACCGCCTGCGGCTTGACCTTCAGCTCAATGCCCATCTGCTCAGCCAGCTCAAGAACGTAGCGCGCATAGCCACACCAGGTGGTTTCACCCGCTGCCGCAAGATGGTAGAGCCCACCCAGTTCAGGCTTGGCGCGCCAGGCGACGATCGCATGCGCCGTCACATCTGCGATCAACTCAGCACCGGTTGGTGCGCCGAACTGATCATCGATTACCCCAAGAGTGTCTCGCTCGCCAGCCAGGCGCAGCATGGTCTTGGCAAAATTATTGCCACGCGCCCCGTACACCCACGAGGTGCGCAAGATCAGGTGCGAGCACGCCGAGGCCTGAATAGCCTGCTCTCCAGCCAACTTGCTCAGTCCGTAGACATTCAGCGGCCCCACCACGTCTTCTTCGCGCCAGGGCGCTTGACCCTCCCCTGGGAAGACATAGTCAGTGGAGTAATGCACCAGCAGCGCACCTGAACGTGCAGCGGCCTGCGCGAGCACTTCGAGCGCCTCGGCGTTGACGCGATGAGCTTGCGCCTGCTCGGACTCGGCCTTGTCTACCGCGGTGTAAGCCGCCGCATTGACAATCACATCTGGCGCCCAGGCCTGGACGGTCTGCGCCAAACCTTGCAGATTGGCGAGATCACCGCAGTAATCCTGACTCTTGGAGTTAAGGGCCAGCAGCTCTCCCAGCGGGGCCAGGCTGCGCTGCAGCTCCCAGCCGACCTGGCCGTCTTTACCAAGCAGCAAAATCTTCATTCGCTGCGCTCGCCGTAGTTCTTCTCGACCCACTCGCGGTAGTTGCCCGACTGCACGTTTTCAACCCACTGCCAGTTGCTCAGGTACCACTCGACCGTCTTGCGGATACCGGTCTCGAAGGTTTCCGCAGGCTTCCAGCCCAGCTCACGCTCGAGTTTGCGCGCATCGATGGCGTAACGGCGGTCATGGCCTGGGCGGTCGGTAACGAAGGTGATCTGCTCGCTGTAGGACTTGCCATCAGCGCGAGGGCGCAGCTCATCGAGCAAAGCGCAGATACGGTTAACGATCTCCAGATTGGGCTTCTCGTTCCAGCCGCCAACGTTGTAGACCTCGCCCACCGTGCCTGCCTCAAGCACCCGGCGAATCGCGCTGCAGTGATCTTTTACGTACAGCCAGTCGCGGATTTGCTGGCCGTCTCCGTAGACCGGCAGCCCTTTGCCACCCAACGCGTTGACGATCATCAGCGGGATGAGCTTTTCCGGGAAGTGGTACGGGCCGTAGTTGTTGGAGCAGTTGGTGGTGAGAACCGGAAGACCATAGGTGTGATGGTAGGAGCGCACCAAGTGATCGCTGGCCGCCTTGCTCGCCGAGTAAGGGCTGTTTGGCTCGTACTGGTGCGTCTCGGTGAACGCCGGAGCATCAGGCGCCAAGGAGCCATAGACTTCGTCGGTGGATACATGCAGGAAACGGAACGCTTGCTGCGCATCGCCCGGTAGGGCTTTCCAGTAGGCGCGCACCGCTTCGAGCAGGCGGAAAGTGCCAACGATGTTGGTCTGGATGAAGTCTTCCGGGCCATGAATCGAACGATCGACATGCGACTCGGCGGCGAAATTGATCACCGCACGCGGCTGATGCTCGGCCAGCAACTTCTCGACCAGCGCCGAGTCGGCGATATCGCCGTGGACGAACAGGTGCTTGGGGTTGCCATCGATGGACGCCAGGCTCTGCAGGTTGCCCGCGTAGGTCAGCTTATCCAGGTTGATGACCAGCTCATCTGCTTGAGCTACCCAGTCCAGGACAAAGTTGGCGCCGATGAAGCCGGCTCCGCCGGTTACTAAGATAGTCATGGTCGGATATATCCATAGTCGCGTCGTGTTTTGCCGAAAATCACCCGCCTGGGGGATCCAGGTCCTGTGGATACGTCGATCTTCGTACCAGCATTGACACAAGTAGGTATCGAGCGCCGCCAGAGGAGTGCCCTGGCAAAGGGAATTGATCCAAGGGTATCTGTCGCATTAATTGAGAGACAGCACTTTAATGAAAAATTACGGGGATACGAAACCACTTATCCGAAATACTCCGCACCCACCAGCCGCTTGCCCGCTTTATCTTTCTCGGAGAGAAATAACTCCCCTGTTACGGGCCAGTCAATAGCCACTTGCGGATCATTCCAAGCAAGACATCGCTCATGAGCGGGCGCATAAAATTCGGTTGACTTATAAAGGACTTCAGCGACGTCCGAAAGCACAACAAATCCGTGAGCAAACCCCTCAGGGATCCATAGCTGGCGCTTGTTCTCTGCCGTAAGGTGGGCACCTACCCATTTGCCAAAAGTATTCGAAGAACTACGCAAATCGACCGCGACGTCAAACACCTCCCCCTCTACTACTCGTACCAGCTTACCCTGCGCCTGCTGGACCTGATAATGCAAACCACGGAGGACATTTTTAGCAGAGCGTGAATGATTGTCCTGTACAAAATTCACAGGGCGACCTATCGTGCCCTCAAACACTCGCTGATTATAGCTTTCAAAGAAAAAACCTCGCTCGTCGACGAACACATAAGGTTCAAAGAGAACAACGTCAACGATAGATAATGGAATAGCTTTCACAGACAGTTACCAAAATAGAGTTGACCATCAATCAGAACAAGACAGCGATATCGTGGCTTCCCGCTACGCATTTGCTCAAGTGAAAACAGTACCTTGGCTGTCAGCTGCGTTGTAGCAGCAAGCTTTGTGACTGTACAATCGCGGAATCACACGCATTGAACTCATCAGCACTCACCGCCGACTCAGGCGTCAGGGCAAAAATTTGCCCTGACGTGAGATTCATACCAC
>Ga0247821_10000373_pt1 | contig 24889 bp, 24 predicted proteins | sample 13C_Glycerol_Day_FD_192481 | JGI IMG/M metagenome (GOLD analysis project Ga0247821, IMG submission 192481) | Soil microbial communities from agricultural site in Penn Yan, New York, United States - 13C_Glycerol_Day14 | ecosystem: Environmental > Terrestrial > Soil > Agricultural land | place... | reverse complement strand
GCCGCGTTCCCGGAGAACACGGCGTGGTCGCAGGCGATCGTGAAGTGGAGCGAGCGGGTAAATGCACAGGGGAAGGGCCTGGTCAAGATCACCTTCATCGGCGGTCCGCGCGCGGTCCCAACCTTCGAGATCGGCAATGCTGTGAAGAGCGGCGTCGTGGACATGGCGCTCAGCCCCGGTGCGTTCTACACGAACGTCTTCCCAGAAGCCGACATGCTCAAGATGACGCAGATCCCGATCGCGGAGCAGCGCACGAATGGGGCCGTCGACTACATCAACAAGGTGTGGAACGAGAAGGGAAACATGCAGTACCTCGCCCGCATGGTGGAGGGCTATCCGTTCCACATCTTCCTCACGAAGAAGATCGACAAGCTGGACCTCACGGGGCTGAAGATACGCGTGTCGCCGGCGATCCGCCCTGCGGTCCAGTCGCTGCACGGCAACCCCATCGTCGTCGCGCCAGGCGAGATCTACACCGCCCTCGAGCGCGGCGTGATCGACGGCTACGGCTGGTCGATCGGCGGCATCTTCGACCTGAACCTCGCGTCCGCCACCAAGTACCGCGTCGATCCCGGTTTCTACGACGCCGACGTGTCGCTGATCATGAACCTGGATAAGTGGAAGGGCCTGAACCAGAAGCAGCGGGACTTCATTCAGAAGATGGCCTTTGAGGTGGAGGCCAGCTCCCCGTCCTGGCGCAACGAGGGCGAGGATGAGAAGAAGAAGCAGGACGCGTCCGGCATCCAGACGCTGACCTTTTCCCCGGCCGAGACGGCGAAGTACCTCGAAGCTGCCTATGAAGCCGGGTGGGCCGACTTGATCAAGGCCAGCCCGGTGCACGGTCCGAAGCTGCGCGCGCTGCTGTCCAAAAAGCCGTGAAGGCCATGGACAAGCTGCAGGCCGCCTTCGGGCGGCTCAATGAATCGATGATGACGCTGGCTTGCCTGCTGCTGCTGGCGATGGTCGGTGCCATCACGGTGGACGTTGCGCTGCGCAACATCGCCATACCCGGCATGCCGCGCGGATTCGTGGCCGCCAACGACGTGTCGGAGTACGCCCTGTACTTCTGCACCCTTCTCGCAGCTCCCTGGCTGCTGCGTGCTGGCCAGCACATACGAGTGGACATTGTCCTGCGGGCGATTCCGAAGCAGCTCGCGTGGGCCTGCGAGTGGCTGTCGGACAGCCTTGGCGTCGCCGCCTGCCTGGCGGCGGCCTGGATGGGGGTATTGATGGCGGTTCGCAGCCACGCGGCCGAAGCCATGCAGACCCGCAGCCTGGTGCTGCCGGAGTGGTGGTTCCTGGCCGCGTTGCCGCTGGCCTTCGCGCTGCTGGCCGTGGAGTTCATCTTCCGCATGTGGCGGTTGGCGCATGGTCCGAAGGAACCCCGCTCCGACGCGGTCTCGGCAGCATGAGTGATTGGGTCCTCCCCGCCTGGCTGCTGTTAGGTGGCTCCACGCTGCTGCTATTCGTGGGCCTGCCGGTCGCCTTCGCGTTCTTGGTCACCAACTTGGTAGGCGCTTGGATCTACATGGGCCACGCTGCGGGCCTGGGGCAACTGGTGCGCAACGGCTTCGTGGCCGTGAGCTCGTTTTCGCTGACTCCCATCCCGCTGTTTATCCTGATGGGCGAGATCCTGTTCCACACGGGCCTTGCCGTGAAGGTAATCGATGGCGTCGAGCGATTGATCACCAAGGTGCCCGGCCGGCTCGCTGTGGTGGCCGTCGTCGCGGGCACCGTGTTCTCCGCGATCTCGGGATCCACCATAGCCACGACGGCGATGCTCGGTTCGCTGATGGTGCCCGTGATGCTGCAGCGGGGCTACCACCCGACGATGGCGACCGGCCCGATCATGGCCATCGGTGCCGTGGACATGCTGATTCCACCCAGCGCGCTCAGCGTGCTGCTCGGAAGCCTGGCGAACATCTCCATCTCCGGCTTGCTGATCGGCGGGACCGGACCGGGGATCCTTCTAGCGATCGGCTTCGTTGTCTGGATCGTGCTGCGCTCGCTGATGAACCCGGAACTCGCGCCCGCGGGGGACTTCGACCACTTCCAGGGGTGGGACCGCTGGAAGCCGTTCTTCCAGTACGTGCTGCCGCTGCTTTCCATCTTCGGCGTGGTGGTGGGCGCAATGGTGGCAGGAATCGCGACGCCGACGGAGAGCGCTGCGCTGGGAGTCGTCGCCACGCTGGCGATCGCGGTCATGTACGGCGCGCTTTCGTTGCGAGCCTTGATGCAGTCACTGCGCGGAACCATCGCCATCTCGGGAATGATCCTGCTGATCATCATGGGCGCGACCACCTTCGCCCAAATCCTCACATTCTCCGGAGCATCCAACGGCATCGTCGAAGCGATCACGGGAACTGGTTTGGGTCCCAGGGCAATCATCATCGGCATGATGCTGATCCTGATCTTCCTCGGGATCTTCGTCGACCAGGTCAGCATGATGCTGATCACGATTCCCATCTTCATGCCCATCGTGCAGAAGCTGGGCATTGACCCGATCTGGTTCGGGATCATGTTCCTCATCTGCATGCAGATGGGATTGCTCCTGCCCCCGCACGGCCTGCTGCTCATGACCATGAAGGGCGTGGCCCCGCCGACGGTCACGATGGGCCACATCTTCCAAGCCGTCATTCCGTACGTCGTGATGAGCATGCTGGTGCTCGTCGCGGTCTTCTTCTTTCCCCCGATAGCGACCTGGTTGCCAGGAATCATCAAATGAGCGGTATCGAAACCCAACCCAGGATGCCGCTCGAGGGCGTCGTTTACACCCCTGCCGAACAGGCGCGCTGGTATTTGGAGGCGGGTGCCTGGCAGCCGGTCACCATCGGTCAGGCACTGAGCCGGGCGGCGCAACGCCATCCAGATCGCACAGCCTACGTGTGCGAGGACCGGCGGATCACCTTCGCGGAACTCGAGCAGCAAACCCGGGCAGTTGCCGCCGGCCTGCGATCGATCGGCATGCGTCCTGGCGACCGCGCGATCTTCCAGATGGGAACGGGCATCGAGACCGCACTGGCGCTGTTCGGATGTTTCAAGGCGGGCGTGCTGCCCGTTTGCACGATCCCGCAGTACCGCGCGCTGGAGATCTCTGCATTGGCGCAGGTCACGCGTCCCAGTGCGTTCTTCGTCCAGGCCGACGTGTCGCCCAACTTCGACCAGCTGGCGTTCGCGCAGGAGATGGTCACCGCGCATGGCATGCAGCACCTCGTCGTCGCTTGCGGCAAACCAGGCGCAGCCGGAACCAGCCTCGCTTCGCTCCTCTCGCATGCCGCTGATGAGAGCGTAGAAGAATGGAATTACTGCGACGTCGCGGCGCTGCAGCTGTCTGGCGGTTCGACGGGGGTACCCAAGGTAATTCCACGCTATCACGGCGAATACCTGGCCCATGTGAAAGCCTGGTGCGACCATTTTGGGTGCCTTGATGGTGACGTCGGCATCTGGGCGCTGCCCATCCTGCACAACGCAGGGATGATGTTCGCGCTGCTCCGTGCGGTCCTCAATGGCGCAACGACCGTGCTGATGCCGAAGTGGGATGTGGGAAGCTTTTTCTCCCTGTTGGAAGAAGAACGTGTGCAGCACGCGTTCACCATCGGCCCGCATGCGCCCGCGATCGCCAACTTCCCAGGTGCTGACAGTCACGATCTGTCGGCGCTCAAGCTGACACTGACGCTCATCGGGGCGGAGCCGATCGAGCGCGGTACCGGCCGCCCTGCAACGAACATGTACGGGATCACGGAGGGGCTGGTGCTCGCCGGAGCTCCGCAGTTCCCTGCATCGATCCGTCATGGCTCCATCGGCTCCGTGTGCTGGAAGTACGACGAAGTACGCATCCTGGAACCTGGGACCGAGACACCAGTTGCATTCGGAGAGACGGGCGAACTGTGCTTTCGCGGCCCCTCGTCCTTGCGTGGTTACTACGCTGCGCCCGAGATCACGGTTGGCAGCATGACGTCGGACGGATTTTTCCGCACGGCGGACATGGTGAGGGCGAGCCGCGAAGGAGAGCTCACTGTCTATCACTTCGAAGGGCGCATGCGCGACAACATCAACAGGGGGGGCGAGAAGTTTGGCACGGAGGACATCGAACTGCTGCTGGCTCGCCACCCTCAGCTGGTGGATGCCAAGGTTGTCGCCATGCCCGATCCCACTTACGGTGAGAAGGCGTGCGCGTACGTCATCCTGCGGGAAGGCGCCGCACTACCCGCGGTGAGCGAGCTCGCTGCATACCTTGTCGCGAATGGGCTGGCGAAGTACAAGTGCCCCGAACGCGTGGAATGCGTTTCGAGTTTCCCCGTCACCCGAGTCGGGAAGCTGGACCGGGCGGAGCTTCGGCAGTGGATTGCCCGGAAAGTGTCAGAAGACTCCGCCTCCGTGTGAGCACGGAAGGGCGGGGCGTCACTGGGCGCCCAGCGCGGAAGTTGCTCGCCTCAAGGTTCCCCGGGCGCGACTTTGGCAAGCAAGGCAAACAGTTGATTTCGCTCCTGCGCACTCAGCAAGGTCGAAATTTTTTTCTCGAAAGTCTGGACAGATGCGTGGTAGCGCTTCATGTCCGCTCGGCCTCGATCGGTGAGTTGCAGAGCGTAGACGCGGCGGTCGGAACTGTTCTCCCTTCGTACCAGCTCCAACCGCTCAAGCTCGTCTATCACCTTGACGACGCTGGGCCCGGCAATGTTCAGCAAACCCCCGAGTGCGGCCTGACTGATACCGGGATTCGCTCCGATGGTCGTCAGGGCGGCAAAACGGGCTGGCGACAGACCAGGGTCGAGGTACCGGGCCAGTGCCTCGTCGCATCGCACCTGGGCTCTTTTGATCGCATACGCCAACGAGTCGGCGAGCAGGTTTGTCTGTTGATCACCGCGCTCTTTGCTGTGCGGCATCGGCTCTGTCGATGCCGATTTTCTGCGCGTGCGGTTCGTGTCCGACTGGAGAACGACCTGGGGATCTGACGGTTGAGCTTTGGGCGGCACGACTAAGGGTTTCTCCGGGGGGTTGCAGCGAGCAAGTGTACTTGACAGATAACGATTCTCCAACTAAATTCTGAGCCCAGCTAATCGTTAGCCAGGCTAACCATTCATAGAGAGCCACATGAGACTTTACGCGTACGACCGCCGCTTGCACTGGAGCGAATGTGATGCTGGGGGAATCGTCTTCTTTCCGAACTATGCGCGTTGGATGGTAGACGGCCTGAACGAGATGTTCCTTTCCCTCGGCGTGGATCCGAACGGGCCAAGGCCGTCGAATGCCCGCGGTGGACTGCCGGTCCTGGGGCTGACGATGAAGTTCCACAGTGCCCCAGTTCTGCACGAGATGCTGACTCACCAGATTTCGGTCGAAAAGGTGGGAGGGAAGTCGCTCGCCTTTCGGCACCGCTTCCTGCGCGGCGACGAGTTGCTGATGGAAGCAGAGGAGACGCGTGTCTGGGCGGAGCACCCGCTGGATAACCCGCGCGCACTGCGCACGCTGCAAGTACCTGACGACGTTCGAGCGCTGCTCGAACGAGCTAACTGACAACCCCATCGAAGGAGCATTCCCATGGCAAGCAACAAGGTCATCGTCACCGTGGCCCCCACCGGGGGCATGGCTAAGAAGGCGCAGAACCCCCACCTTCCGACGCAGCCCGACGAGATCGCGGAGTCGGTCTACAACTGCTACAACGCCGGCGCGTCGGTCGTGGCCGTGCATGCGCGCCGGCCCGACGACGAGGCGACATGCAATGCGGACATCTATCGCAGCATCAACGCGCTCATCCGCGCGAAATGCAACATCGTCATCAACAACTCCACGGGTGGCGGTGTCGACGGTGACATGCTCATCCCCCGTGAGGACGGCCTGTTCGACATCAACTTCGAAGAGAGATTGAAGGGACTCGACGCTGGTGCCGAAATGGCGACGTTCGACGGCTTCACCGTTGCCGCGATGCACGGCAAGCGCGAGATGCTCGTCAGCACCACACCGAGTCAGTGCGACCGGATGGCAGCGAAGTTCAAAGAGCGCGGGATCAAGCCGGAGTGGGAAGTCTTCAATCCCGCCCACATCCTGCAGGATCTCTCCCGGCTGATCACCGTCTGCGACAAGCCGCCGTACTTCGTCAACATGGTGCTCGGCGTTGACCGCGGGTTCCAGGGCGCGATGCCGTACACGCCCGACATCCTGCAGATGATGGTCAAGCTCCTTCCGAAGGACTGCATCTTCAACGTCTCCGCAGTCGGGACATCGCAGCTACCAGCCACGACGCATGCGCTTCTGCTCGGCGGACACGTGCGGGTCGGCTTGGAGGACAACCTCTACTACAGCAAGGGCGTGCACGCGACCAACGAGATGCTGGTCGAGCGCCAAGTCCGGGTCGTGCGCGAGCTGGGCTTCGAGCCTGCGACTCCGGACGAGGCTCGCCAGATCATGGGACTTGCCTGAAAGTGAACACCAAGCTTCTTCCGCTGGCTGCGGTCAAGGTGGTCGGCCTCGCTGGTGCAGGCTCGGTCGGTGCCGCATGGGCGGCGCTCCTGCTCGCGGGTGGCTTTGAAGTTGTGGCGTATGACTCGGACGCCGGCGCAAGGGACCGCCTCGAAGAGGCCGTGCTCGGCGCTTGGCCGGTGTTGCAACAGCTCCAACCTGGACTGCCGACCCAGCCTCCGATGGACCGCGTGCGTTTTGTCGCATCTCTTGAGGAACTGGCGGAAGCAAGCGACCTTGTGCAAGAGAACGTGGCCGAAGCACTGGAAGTCAAGCGTGCGGTTCTATCCCGCATCGACGCAGTCCTACCTGCGGACAAACTGATTCTGTCGAGCAGCGGCGGTGTGCCTCCGAGCAAGCTGCAGGAGTTCTGTATCCGTCCGGAGCGTGTGCTCCTGGGCCATCCCTTCCATCCCGCGTACGTCATTCCCCTAGTCGAAGTTGTCGGAGGCCGCGTCACGCGCAAGGATGCAGTGGACCTCGCCATCGCTTTTTACGCCAAGCTGGGCAAACGGCCGATCACCCTGCGCAAGGAGATGGTTGGCCACTTGACGAACAGATTGCAGTTCGCCGTGTTACGTGAAGCAGTCCACTGCCTCAATGAGGGCGTCGCTTCCGCGGACGACATCGATGCCGCGGTGCGATGGGGACTTGGTCTTCGCTGGGCGCTCATGGGGCCACTCATGACATTCAATCTCGCCGGTGGTTCGGGCGGCGTGGAGCAGATCGTTGCCAGGTTCAAGGATGACGTGAACACGTGGTGGGACGCGCTCGGCGCGCCTCGCCTGACGCCCGAAGTCTCCGCGAAGCTGTTTGAAGGCGTGCGCGACCTTCGCCACGGCATGACGAATGACGAGTGGGGCGCCTGGCGCGACAACCAGCTCGTGGAGCTGCTCAAGTTCAGGGCGGCGCATCCCTATCTGGCCGAACAGCGGCAAACTGATCAGGAGTCGTGATGGACACCGGTTACGCGTATCACGCAGAGCTGATCCAGCGCCACCTGGAGTTGGTTCCCTCGTATCTGACGGTCAGGCAGGCACTGGAGCCGCTCATGGATGTGGGTCCCGACACCCTGCGTGAGGTGCTGGGCGCCGCAGCGAAGTTCGCCGAGGATCGATTGGTCACCATCAATCGCGCGGGCGATCTCCAGGGTTGCCGCTTCAAGGACGGCCGCGTGCTGACGCCGGACTGCTACAAGGCCGCCTGGAAAGAACTGACTTCCAACGGTTGGAACAGCGTCGACCAACCCGAAGAGTACGGCGGACAGGGCCTGCCTTCATTCATCAACGCCGGATGCCGTGAACTGTTCGATCGAGCATGCATGGCGATTGGAATGCTGACAGGGCCTACCCGGGCGGGAACCCTCCTGCTGCAGGAGTTTGCCGATCCAGCCCTGCGCGAAGAGTGGATCCCAAAATTCGTGACGGGCGAGTGGTCGGCCACGATCTGCATCTCGGAAGCCGATGCGGGATCGGACGTTGGCCGGATCCGCACGCGTGCAATGCAAGACGCGCAGGGTGAATGGCGCGTTACCGGCGAAAAGATGTGGATCTCCTTCGGTGACAACGACCTCGCTGACCGCATTGGCCACGTGCTGCTGGCAAGGACGCCGGACGCTCCGGCAGGGACCGCGGGCCTGAGTCTCTTTCTTGTACCCAACAAGGTGGCGGGCGGGGATGGAAGTTGGGTGCCGAACGGGGTACAGCCTCGCCGCATCGAGGAAAAGCTCGGACTCCACGGTTCGCCGACGTGTGCAATGGGGTTCGAGAACGCACGCGCGCATCTTCTCGGACAGCTTCACCGCGGCTTACCGCAGATGTTCGTGATGATCCAGGGGATGCGCCTCATGGTCGCCATCGAAGGCGTGGGGATGGCCTTCGGCGCTGAACAGACTGCTTTGCGATTTGCAGCGGAACGCAAGCAGGGGGGGCACCCGGCCCGTCCGCCGGTGCTGATCAATACCCACTCCGACATTCAGCGCCAATTGCTCGCGATGGCGGCGCGCGTCGAAGTCCTGCGTGGAATGGTCTACGAGCTAGCCGTCCGAATCGACGCGGAGCGGCATGGAGTGGCCCAGGGCGAGCAACACGCAAACGTCACGCAGTGGATGCTTCCGATTGCAAAGGCCAGTTGCGCGGAGGCCGCCTTCGAGGTGCCCAGCGCTGCCATCCAGGTTCTGGGCGGCGGGGGATACACGCGTGAATGGCCGTGCGAACAGTGGATGCGCGATGCCCGGATGATGTCCATTGCCGAGGGCTCGACAGGGATTCAGGCGCTTGACCTTCTCCATCGCCGGCTCTTGCGAGACCAGGGAAGGACCTTGGCCGATTTCGTCGAAACGGTGACTGTGGAAGTGAAATCGGGGAATGCGGCCGCGGCAGAAACTGTGCTGCAAGTCCTTGCGCGTCTCCAGAATGTGGGCCGTCATTTCCTCGAGTCGCGTGAAAGGCTCAAGGACGCCGAAGCCGGCGCAGTGGGATTTCTTCAGCTCGCATTGCTCGCCACGACGGGGTGGATTGCGGCACGACTGATCACCAAATCAGCTGCGGATCCCGTAGGCAGGCGCTTGGCCTCAGCCGCCCGCTATTGGCTGTCCGACCTCGACCCGCGGGCAGCTCTCCAAGAACACGAAGCACTTGCCGGCGCACAGCGACTCGGCGACTTCGACCAACTCCAGGAAACACCATGAATTCCGAACGCGACAACTTCATTTCGTACGAGCTGCGGGAGAACATCGCCCTGATCGGCATCGATCGGGCACCGAAACGAAACGCCATGAACCAGGCGATGTTCGAAGCACTAGGCCGAGCCGCCGAGAGAGCGCAAAAGGAAGCCCGTGTCGGCGTGATCTTCACGCACGGCGACAACTTCTCTGCGGGCCTGGATCTTGGTGAACACCTGGATCGCGACCCAATCGGCTCTATGCACGAATCCCGTGCGCAGCACGCCATCCTCAATGTCGTCGAGCAAGGCCGAATCCCCTTCATCGCGGCCGTGCAAGGAGCCACGATCGGCGCCGGTCTGGAGATCGCTGCTTCAACACACATCCGCGTGGGAGACGAGACAACGTTCTTCGCACTGCCGGAAGGAAAGCGCGGCATCTTCGTGGGCGGTGGCGGCTCCGTCCGTATCGCTCGTCTTTGTGGTGTTGCGCGAATGATGGAAATGATGCTGACTGCGCGGACCTTGACCGCGTCAGAAGGCTTGGCCAGTCACTTGCTGCAATTCGTCACCCCGCCGGGGCAAGCCCTCGACAAGGCGCTGGAGCTCGCACGTGCCGTCGCTGGCAACTCCGAGGTCTCCAACTACGCAATCATCAACGGACTCCCGCGATTGCGAGATGCATCGCATGACGACGGACTCTTCTTCGAGTCTGTGCTTGCCGCCATCACTCTGGCCAGCCCGGCTGCGCAAGCCGGCCTGCGTGAGTTCATCGAGAAGCGCGCCGCCCGCCTGGGCCCTGCGAACTGAAAGGAGAACTGCCATGAAAGTCAAGATTCTCGGTGGTGGCCCAGCGGGCCTGTACGCCGCGTACCGCATCCGGCGGGAGTTGCCCGATTCAGAGGTCACTGTCTTCGAACAAAACGATGCGAACACGACGTTCGGCTTCGGTGTCGTGTTCTCCGACAAGGCACTCGAGTTCCTTGGGGCCGCTGACGCTGAGACTCTCGAACTGATCACGGCCGGTCTCGAGAAGTGGAGCGACATCGAGTTGCGCATCCACGGCGAGCGCATTCGTATCGACGGCGTCGGCTTCACAGCCATTGCGCGGCTGCGCCTCCTCGAGATCCTCCGCCAGCGCGCGTTGTCGGTGGGTGCCAATCTGATCAACGGACGCGTCGTTCATGACTTGGGTGAACTCTCGGATGCAGATTTGGTGATCGGCGCAGACGGCGTCAACTCGCTTGTGCGGAAGACCCATGAAGCGGAGTTCGGAACCCAAATCACCCTCCTGAGCAACCGCTTCGCCTGGTTCGGCGCCACGCGCCCATTCGATTACCTGACACAGACGTTCAAGCAGCTGCCGCAGGGCAGTTTCAACGCGCACCACTACCGGTACACGCCTTCGATGAGCACCTTCCTCGTCGAAGTCGACGCGGGTACGTTCGAGCGAGTGGGCTTGGAGCGCATGACTGAGGATGAATCACGCGCTTATTGCGAACGGGTGTTCGCAGAGGAACTCGATGGGGCGCGCCTCGTCACCAACAAATCTTTGTGGCGACGCTTCCCGGTGGTCAGCAACGCGCGCTGGTCGGTCGGCAATCGAGTGCTCGTGGGCGATGCCCTGCGCACAGCGCACTTTTCCATCGGTTCCGGAACACGCTTGGCACTCGAAGATGTCCAGGCGCTGGCGCTTTCGCTGGGCAATCACCCGCGGAATGTCCAGGACGCGCTCGGCGAATTCGAAGCATTGCGGAGACCCATCGTGGACAAGCTCGCGGGCGCGGCCACGCGCAGTGCGACCTGGTACGACAACTTCAACCAACACATGAACCTTCCGGCTTGGGACTTCGCGATGAACTACATCAGCAGGTCGGGTCGGATCGACATGGAGCGGCTGCGCGCCATGTCCCCCAAGTTCGTTGCTGGCTACGAAGCGTCTCGCAGTGCCGCTTCCAGCTGAGGACGGAAAAATGTCTACCAACATGACCGGCTTCGGTGCCATCGTGCGCCGGCAGGCACAGCTGGGTTCCAAGGTGGCGTTCGCCGACACCGAGCGTTCCGTCACCTTTGCGGAATTCGAGCGACGCGTTGACCGGCTTGTCGATGCATTTCACAAGTTGGGACTGCGTCGTGGTGACCGGATTGCGATCCTGAGCCGCAACTGTGTCAGTGCGGCGGAATGCATCGCGACGGCCAGAGCGGGATTCATCGCCGTCCCCCTGAACTGGAGACTCGGTTCGTCCGAGTTGATTGCTTTGCTTCGCGATTGCAAGCCAGCTGCCCTGGTGTGCGACCCGCACTGGTCGAACGTGGCTGACAGCGAGATCGTTCCGCAGCTGGATGTGTCCACTCAGATCGTTTTTGGCGCCGGTCGCGGGGCGTGGCACTCCTTTGAAAGCGTTTTGGCGAGCGGCGATGCAAGCGCAAGGTACGCGGATGCAGGCGGGGACGACACGGCTTTGCTGATTTACACCAGTGGAACAACGGGCACTCCCAAGGCCGCGATGGTCAGCCACCTTGGTCTCGTCTCGAACGGGATCGCTTCCGCGAAGGAGGCAATTGGTGTGTCCGCAGAGGACACGATCCTCTGCGTGATGCCGATGTTCCACGTTGGAGGTCTGTGCTATTACCTTCTTCCGAGCTACATGGCAGGTGCGACGTCGGTTCTGCGGCCAATGTTCGAAGTCAACGACCTGGTAGACAGTCTTGACCGGCTTGCGATCACGAATGTGCACTTGGTGCCGACCATGATCTCAGACCTGATCGGCCACCCGCGAGTTGCGGCATCGGCGGCCCGGCTCAAGCGCATTGTTTACGCCGGTTCGGCAATGCCAGTTGCCCTGCTCGAACGCGCGATGGGAGTCCTGAAGGCGTGCTCGTTCTCGCAGTCCTATGGCTCGACGGAGGGCGGCATCATCACGACCCTCGGTGCTGAGGCGCATCGCGCGGCGGCTGCGTCGAGGGAGCTGGCGCACCTGCTCCAGTCTTGTGGCCAGCCGCTTTCCGAGACGAACATCCGAGTCGTCGACGAGGAGGGCGCCGATTGCGCTAGCGGCCGACCTGGCGAGGTGCTCGTGCGCAGCCCACGCACGATGGCCGGGTACTGGAACCAGCCCGAGAAAACCGCTGCCACGCGCGTGGGTGAGCACGTGTGCACTGGGGACATCGGTTACCGCGATGGGAAGGGCTATCTGTACCTGATCGATCGCAAGGGCGACATGATCGTAACTGGCGGCGAAAACGTGTTTCCCTCCGAAGTGGAGCAAGTTCTCTATCGCTGCCCTGACGTCGCCGAGGCGTCGGTTTTTGGCGTCGCGGACGCACGATGGATCGAAAAGGTGACCGCCGCCGTCGTACTGAAGCCGGGATCGCAAGCAACTGCTGAATCCATCGTGCAGTTCGTCAAAGAGCATCTGGCTTCCTACAAGTGTCCGAAGACGATCCACATCGTCTCTGAGTTGCCGCGAACAGGCGTCGGCAAAGTTTCCCGCAAGCATCTGCGCCAGCTGTATGGCGCACCTCCCCAACCCTGAGGCGATCCAACGCCCGCACGAAACGCAGCTTGGCTGCAACTTTTAGGAGACTTTCATGAACCACGTTCGTTCTGTCGTTGCTGCGGCTGCTCTCGCCGTCATTTCGGCCTCGGCGCTCGCCGAGATCAAGGTTGGCGTTATCACGGCGGCTACCGGTCCGGGCGCTTCGCTCGGTATTCCGTACAAGAACACCTTCGCTGCACTGCCGCCGACGCTCGGAGGAGAGCCGGTCACGTACATCGTGGTTGACGACGCTACGGATCCCGCGGCCGCGACACGCCTCGCCCGCAAGCTCGTCACAGAAGACAAGGTCGACCTGATCATCGGCTCCGGTAACGTCCCGACGGCCGCGGCGATCAGCTACGTCGCTTCCGAGACGAAGACGCCGCAGATCGCCCTGTCCCCGCTCGTGGGCGAGCCCGCGAAAAACCCCTGGGTCTATTCAGTTTCGCTGCCCACGACGCTGCAGGTTGGTGCGATCGCCGATCACATCGTCGCGCATGGTGGCAAGAACATCGGCTACATCGGTTTCAGCGATGGCTGGGGTGACCAGGTCTACGGCGCATTGATGGAGCACTCCGCCAAGGCAGGCTTCAAGGTCACAACCAACGAACGGTATGCCCGTCTGGATACGAGCGTGGCCAGTCAAGCGCTCAAGGTGATCGCAAGCAAGCCGGACGCCGTGGTGCTCGGTGGGTCCGGCACGCCCGGCGCGCTGCCCCACACAACGCTCGCTGAGCGCAACTACAAAGGCCAGATCTATCACACGGCTGCCGTCGTGAACCCGGACTTCCTGCGCGTGGGTGGCAAGGCGCTCGAGGGCGCACTGGTCGCAGCCGGTCCCGTCGTCGTTGCCGAACAGCTGCCGGAAAACAACCCGGTCAAACCGCAAGGCCTCGCCTTCACGAAGGCCTACGAGGCGAAGTACGGCGCGGGCAGCAAGAACTCGTTCGCCGCCTATTCGTGGGACGCGTACTTGATGGCAGACAAGGCGGTCAGCGTTGCGCGGCAGAAGGCAAAGGCCGGCACCCCGGAATTCCGCCAGGCCCTGCGCGACGCACTGGAACAAACGAAGGAGCTTGCCGGTGCACAGGGCGTGTACACGCTGTCGGCCACCGACCACGCGGGATCGGACAAGCGCGCTGTTGTGCTTCTCCGCGTCCAGAACGGCACCTGGGTGCTGAACAAGTAAACGTAGCCGGCAAAGAAAGGCATCACCATGAGCAACGAAACGATGCGCGCTGCGCGCCTGCATGAAATCGGTGGCCGCTTCCGTGTGGACCAAGTTCCGATACCAGCTGTCCGCGATACAGATGTTCTTGTCGAAGTAAAAGCGGCCGGTATCGTGCCGAACCTGCGGAACGTCGTCACGCACTATCCCACCTGGTTTCCCTATCTGCCGCTCCCCAAGCTGCCGGCGATCTACGGACTCGACACAGCCGGTGTCGTTGCTGCGGTGGGGAAACGGGTTCGCGCCGATGTCAAGCCTGGAGACCGCGTGTACGTGAATCCTGGGCTTTCCTGCGGCAGTTGCCAAGCTTGCCGCGCGGCTGACCCGGTGAATTGCATCGCATATACCTTCATGGGCTACTTCGGGTTCGGCCCTGGCTCGCAGCAGATCTACGAAGACTATCCCTACGGTGGTTTCGGCCAATACCTCACGGCGCCAGCACAGAACCTCGTGAAGCTACCGCAAAGCATCAGCTTCGAACAGGGAGCTCGTTTCGGCTACATCGGCACGGCGTACTCGGGGCTGCGCAAGGCCAGACTGCAAGCTGGCCAAACGGTGCTTGTCGATGGCGGCACCGGAACCTTGGGCGTCGGTGCTGTCATCTCGGCGCTGGCCATGGGCGCTGCGAAGGTGTTCGCGACGGGAAGGAACAAGACCCTGCTGGAGAAGCTGCAGTCCATCGATCAAACCCGTATCCAGGCCGTTGTCCTCGGGGAGCGGCCGCTTGCGAAAGTCGTTTCGGAAGCAACTGACGGGCTTGGCGTCGACGTGGTCGTCCAGGCCCTGGGTGCGAACGCGCCCGTGGAGTCGGTCTTGGACTCGATCAACGCGCTCAAACGTGGCGGCGTGGCAGTCAACGTCGGCGGCGTGGCAGAGAAGCTTCCCATCGATCCCATTCTGATGATGGTGCAGCAAAAGTCTTTCGTCGGTTCGCTGTGGTTCACGACTGCCGAGGGACAGGCAATGGCTGCCATGGCTGATGCGGGGACCTTGAATCTGGGCATCTTCGAGCATGAGCGATTCAGCCTGGACACCGTGAATGAAGCGCTGGATGCAGTCGAAAAACGGACCGGCGGCTTTACCAACGTCGTCGTCGTCCAGTGAAGAAGGGGCCCCGCAAATGAACATACGTCGCATCGTTACCGGCCACGACAGTGCCGGCAAAGCTACCGTCGTCTCGGATGGAGCGCCTCCTCGAGCCGTCGAGTTCCAGCATGTACCCGGCATGAGCGCTGCGCTGTTGTGGGAAACAGCGGGTGATTCCACCGTGGGTATGCAAAACCCCGACCCGACCTTGAGCGCCAAGTGGGTTCCGCCAGATGGCGGAACCAATGCCATGGTGGTGGTCTTCCCGCCCGACGCAGTGATGGGAAGCCCTGACTTCGATCCGATGGCTGCCGGTGGTGAATACATGCAGAACCTGCCCGGCCTGGCCGAGAAGTTTGAAATGGATGCGCCAGGCATGCACACGACGGACTCGGTCGACTACGCCATGGTGCTCGATGGCGAGGTTCATCTCGAGCTGGACGACGGCCGCGTCACCAAGCTTGGCAAGCACGACTTCGTCGTGCAGAACGGCACCAGACATGCTTGGCGCAATCGCAGCGACAAGCCCGTAAGCATGCTGTTCGTGCTGACTGCCGCCAAGCGCGCAACCTGACCGGAGCGACTGCCATGGACCTCACCGTCGCTTCGATGCTCGCTGTAGATGGAATCACCAACGGCGCCGTTTACGCCCTGTTGGCCATGACCATCGTGCTCGTATTTGCCGTCACGCGAGTCTTGTTCATCGCTCAAGGTGAGTACGTCGTGTTCGGCGCGCTCACCCTGGCGCAGCTGGCCGCCGGCAAGCTGCCGTCGACCGTGGGTCTACTTGCAGTTCTCCTGGTCGGTGCTGTGCTGCAGGAGCTTTGGATGGGGCTGCGCCGTAAGACGCCCTGGTTGAACACCTTCGCTGCCATCGGCCGAGTGGCATGGATTCCGGTCGCAGCGATAGCCGTGACGTGGCTTCTGTTGCCCATGAATCCGCCGCTTCTTGTCAAAGCCGCTCTGTCCCTTGCGCTCGTTGCGCCGATGGGGTCGTTGCTCTATCGGCTCGTGTATAGGTCCCTGTCGACGGCAAGCGTGTTGACACTCCTGATCGTGTCCGTAGGGGTTCATTTCGTCTTGGTTGGCCTCGGGCTCGTCTTCTTCGGACCGGAGGGTTACCGGACGCCGCCTTTCGCACAGGCATCGTGGGACGTTGCAGGAGTGCCCATCTCTGCGCAGGCAATCACCGTAGTCGGGATGGCAATCTTCCTGATCCTTGCCCTGTTCTGGCTCTTTTCTTTCACCTTCCGGGGAATGGCCTTGCGAGCGGCCGCCGTCAACCAGCTCGGCGCGCGCATCGTGGGGCTTTCTACCGAGCGCGCCGGTGAGACCAGCTTCACGCTTGCGGCAGCAATCGGTGCGTTGTCCGGCCTGCTGATCGGGTCGACGACCACGCTCTATTACGACACCGGATTCCTGATCGGCCTCAAGGGCTTCATCGCCGCGGTGTTCGCGGGGCTCGCCAGCTTCCCCGGGGCACTGGCCGGTGCCGTCTTTGTCGGGTTGATCGAGTCGTTCGGATCTTTCTGGTCCAGCGCTTTCAAGGACTCGATCGTGTTCGCCGCTGTCATTCCGATCCTTTTGGCTCGTTCCTACTTTTTTGGCGCAGCGGAAGAGCACTGATATGACGAATCTTGCTCACCCCACCACCATTCCATTGCGGCCGGAGACTGCCGAGCTGAAGGCGAACACGCGCCTCTATGTGTTTGCTGCAATCTGCGTGCTCGTGCTGATCGTGCCGCTGCTGCCCGTGCCCGAGTTTGTCATTACGCAATTGAACTACATCGGCATCGATGCCCTTGTCGTTCTGGGGCTGGTGCTTCTCACCGGCATCTGCGGTTTGACTTCATTCGGACAGGCTGCCTTTGTCGGTATCGGCGCCTATGCCACGGCCTACGTGACAACCGCGATGGGCTGGTCGCCTTGGGCAGGGTTACTGGTTGGTCTAATCCTAACGGCGATCGCCGCTCTGGTGATCGGTGCCGTGACCCTCAGGATGTCTGGCCACAATCTGCCTCTCGCCACGATCGCCTGGTGCATAGCGCTCTACTACGTCGTGGGCAATCTGGACGCGCTGGGCCGATACGACGGTCTGGTCAACATTCCTTCCCTATCGATTGCCGGATTCAGCCTGCAGTCCGGCCGCCGCTACTACTACCTGATCTGGATCATCGCTGGCTTGGCCGCCTTCGGCTCGTTCAGGCTGCTCAACTCAAGGACGGGACGCGTGCTGCGGGCCATGAACCCAGACCATGGCGGCGGGGCAACGATGCCAGAAGCCATGGGGGCATCTGTCTTTCGCCACAAGCTGCTCGTCTTCCTGATTGCCGCATTGCTTGCTTCTCTTGCGGGCTGGCTCTTCGCGCACATCCAGCGCACCGTCAACCCGTCGCCTTTCGGTATTGGTCGCAGCCTCGACTATCTCTTCATGGCGGTGCTTGGCGGCGTTGGCCACATCTGGGGAGCATTTGTCGGAGCCGCTTTCACGACGGTATTGAAGGACTTGCTGCAGGGCTGGTTACCCAAGCTGTTCGGTGGAAGCGGCAACTACGAAATGATCGTCTTCGGATTGTTGCTGATCGCAATCCTCAAAGTCTCACCCGGCGGCCTCTGGGCTCTGATGGACCGGCGATTTGTGCGATCGACCAGCCCGAAGGAAGAGGGCGAAGCGAAGCCGCTGCCAGCGCGCACGAAGCCACACCGAGGTGTCAGTTTGCTCGACGTGCGCGGTATTCACAAGCGCTTCGGCGGGCTTGCGGCAGTCCAGGACATCACGTTCTCAATGCATGCTGGAGAAATCGTCGGACTGATCGGACCGAACGGTGCTGGCAAGAGCACAACCTTCAACCTGATCTCCGGCGTCCTGCCGCTGTCGGAGGGTGAAGTCCGTTTTGCCGGCCAACGTGTGGACGGGTTGCCATCGAGGCGAATTGCCATCCTCGGCCTGTCCCGCACATTCCAGCACGTGAAGCTGGTCCCCGACATGACCGTGTTGGAGAACGTGGCCTTGGGTTGCTATCTGCGGACCAAGAGCGGACCTGTTGCTGCGGTTCTTCGTCGAGATCGCGCCGAAGAGGCAAGTGCGTTCGCCGAAGCGACGAAACAGCTGTCACGCATCGGATTGAGCGACGTGCTCTACGAAACGGCAGGAAACCTGTCGCTGGGGAAACAGAGGCTGGTCGAGATTGCCCGGGCGCTCTCGACCGATCCAACGCTGCTGCTGCTCGACGAACCAGCGGCAGGACTGCGGCACGCCGAGAAGGTTGCCTTGGCGAAGGTGCTCGCGCAACTGAAGCAGGAAGGACTGAGCCTTTTGCTCGTGGAACACGACATGGGATTCGTCATGGGCTTGGTCGATCGTATTGTCGTCATGGAGTTCGGCAAGAAGCTCATCGAAGGCTCGCCCGCCGAGATCCAGGCAAGCCCGCTCGTTCGCGCTGCGTATCTCGGAGTGGAGCACTGATGATGGCCACACTACTGAAAGTCGAGAACCTGGTCGCTGGCTATGGGAAGGCTGTCGTGCTGGATGGCCTTTCGCTCAGCGTGGGCCAAAGCAGCATCGTTTCCGTGCTGGGTCCGAATGGCGCCGGCAAGTCGACCTTCCTCAACTCCCTCGGTGGCATTCTGGCGGCGAGTGGAAGGGTCACTTTCGACGGCGAAGACGTTTCCAAGCTGGGCGTCGAACAGAGGCTGATGCGGGGAATTGCGCTCGTGCCGGAGAAGCGCGAACTTTTCGGCAGCATGTCGGTTGAAGAGAATCTCCTGCTGGGCGGGTATCGCCCTAGGCAGCTCGGAGATTCGAACTGGCGCAGCGGTCTGGAGCCGGTGTTTGCGCTTTTTCCGCGCCTCAAGGAGCGACGCAAGCAGCGGGCGAACACGCTCTCCGGCGGCGAGCGTCAGATGCTGGCGGTGGGCCGAGCGCTCATGAGCCAGCCGAAGTTATTGCTGCTGGACGAACCGAGCCTCGGCCTCGCGCCGCTGGTCGTCCAGGAGATCATGCGAGCCGTAGCGCGGTTGAGTGCAAAGGGCCTCTCCGTCCTCCTCGTAGAACAAAACGCCCGCGCAGCCCTTTCAATATCCAACTACGGCTACGTCCTCGAGCATGGGAAGTTTGTCGCGGAAGGGAATGCTGCAGCGCTGATGGCGGATGACCGACTTGTTGCAACGTATCTAGGAGGCGAAGTCAGTGCAGAAACCGATCATGACTGAAACGAACCACACCCAGTCCCAACAGGACGCGCGAGAGAGCTATTACGGCGAGCTGAAGCCGCTCCACCTCGCCCCCCTCTGGAGCGTCTTGAAGGGGCTCGTGCCCTCCGAGCCCTTGCCTGCGGCTCGGCCCTTCAAATGGGCATGGGAGGACGTGTACCCGCAGCTTCTGCGAGCAGGAGGCCTGATCACTGCCGAGGAGGCCGAGCGTCGGGTCCTCGTGCTGGAGAATCCAGGACTTCCGAACAAATCCCAGATCACGGACACGCTCTATGCGGGCCTGCAGCTGATCCTGCCGGGAGAGACCGCGCCTGCCCACCGGCACACCCAGTCAGCGCTTCGATTCGTGCTGCATGGCACCGGCGCGTATACGGCAGTCGATGGCGAGAAGACGCCCATGCACCGGGGCGACTTCATCATCACCCCCCATTGGACGTGGCATGACCACGGCCATGAGGGAACGGAGCCGGTCGTCTGGCTCGACGGGTTGGATGTTCCGCTGGTCACCTTCCTGCGTGCGGGTTTTCGTGAGGAATACGAGGAGAAGGCCCAGGTCACAACCCGTGCAGCGGGTGAGAGCGCAGCCCGGTTCGGTTCCGGCTTGTTGCCGCTCGATTACGTCGCGAAAGGCCAGACCTCTCCGCTCTTCAGCTATCCGTACTCGCGCTCACGCGAGGCGATCGAAATCCAGGCCAAGACGTCCGAGCCGGACCCCCATCTCGGTGTGTGCCTCCGGTATGTCAATCCGGTCACTGGTGGATGGCCGATGCCCACGATCGGTACGGTGCTGCGCTACTACCCGCGGGGCTTCTCGACCAAAGCTTACCGCTCGACCGACAGCGTTGTGCTTGTAGGGCTTGAAGGGCAGGCCGAGGTCTGCATGCATGGCGCCGAGCCTTTCCGCATCGGGCCGAATGACATTGTCGTGGTCCCTGGGTGGACGCAGTGGACCGTGGCAGCACAAGAAGACACCGTCCTTTTCAGTTACTCCGACCGGCCCGTCCACGAGAAGTTGGGACTTCTTCGCGAAGCCCGCGCCTGAACCCTTCACCTTTTTTGAGATGTCTCCATGAAGATCTGTCTTTTCAACACCAACCGAATCGGCATTGCATTCGATAGCGAAATCGTCGATGTCACTGACGCCTTTGCGTCGGTTCCGAAGCCGTCATGGCCGTTTCCCTTGTCCGACTGGGTTGTCCAGAATTTCGAGCAGGCGCGCTCGCGTGTCGAAGAACTCGCGAAGACTGGCACCCGTATGTTGTTGTCCTCGGTCAGTCTCCGGTCGCCGGTGGCGAACCCCGGAAAGATCATCGGTGCGCCGATCAACTACAAGGACCATATTGCCGAGGCAAATGCGGACGCACAGATCAACCACGGAAAGACGTACACCGAGCTCGACAAATTCGGGCTGTTCCTGAAAGCGAACAGCTCCTTGATCGGGTGCAATGAGGAGATCGAGATCCCCTTCGCCGACCGTCGGACCGACCATGAGGTCGAGCTCGCCGTGGTGATCGGCCGCATGGCCAAGCGCGTCTCCCGTGAGAACGCGCTCGACTACGTGTTCGGATACAGCATCGGGCTGGACATGACTGTCCGGGGTCCCGAGTTTCCCGACTTCCGGAAGTCTGCTGACACGTTCTCCGTTCTCGGTCCGTGGATCGTCACAAAGGATGAAATCGCGGATCCGAACAACCTTGACTTGAGCATTCGAGTCAACGGTGACGTCAAGCAGTCGTCGAACACCAAGTACCTCATCTTCGACGTGCAACGCCTGATTGAGTACGCATCCGCGATGTACACGCTCCACCCCGGTGACGTGATCATGACCGGCACGCCGGCGGGTGTTGGCCCCGTGGCCCCAGGCGATGTTTTGGACGCGTCGATCGCAGGCATCGGTGCCATGTCGGTTCGCATCGCAGGCGCCAGCGCGCGCTGACTCGAAGGCGAGGCGGTCCCTATGAACCCGTCTGGCGAACGTGGTAAAGCCGACCTTCGAAGCGAGGCTCCAACTTGGCGTCCCGTTGAGGTCTCGCTGGCACGTACCATCCTCCTGGTCGTACTCGCCACGTCCGCCTTCGCCATTCTCTTGCCTTGGCTTGACAAGCTTCCGCCGGAGGCGCTTTCCTCAATGTGCGGGCACAACGCATGTCTGCCCGTCGCTCTGCCCGTGCTTGCCCATCCGAAGTCTGCCGACCTTCAAGGTCCGTCCAAGGCAGAACCGCGCTGAGCCGTGTGGCAGCCCACAAGTCCGAATGATTGACGAGATGAAAACGCTGTACGACAAGATATGGGACGAGCACGCCGTGCACACCGAAGATGACGGGACGGCGATCCTGTACATCGATCGTCATCTGGTTCATGAGGTGACGAGCCCTCAGGCGTTCGAAGGCCTGCGTCAGGCGGGCCGGAAGGTATGGCGCATCAGTTCCATCGTCGCCACTGCGGACCACAACACACCAACGACCGGATGGGAGCGCGGCTACGACGGCATCGACGATCCTGTCAGCCGGGAGCAGATCAGCACGCTCGACAAAAACATTGCGGAGTTCGGTGCCGCAGCGTACTTTCCATTCCTCTCAAAAAAGCAAGGTATTGTCCACGTCATCGGGCCGGAAGAGGGGGCAACACTTCCTGGGATGACCGTCGTGTGCGGCGACTCGCACACATCGACTCACGGCGCCTTCGGAGCCCTTGCGCAAGGCATTGGTACCAGTGAGGTCGAGCACGTTCTCGCAACGCAGACGCTACTCGCGAAAAAGGCGAAGAACATGCTTATCCGTGTCGAGGGCGAGCTGCACCGAGGCGTTACCGCGAAGGACGTAGTGCTCTCCATCATTGGCAAGATCGGTACCGCAGGTGGGACGGGCTATACGATCGAATTTGCGGGGTCGGCGATCACCGCGCTTTCAATGGAGGGCCGTATGACCGTGTGCAACATGGCCATCGAAGCTGGTGCCAGGTCCGGCATCGTGGCTGTGGACGACAAGACTATAGACTACCTTCGAGGACGGCCTCTGGCTCCCACCGGCAGCGATTGGGATCAAGCGGTGGCCTACTGGCGCACGCTGTACTCTGATGTGGGTGCCTCGTTCGACCGTGTGGTCGAACTGGACGCTACGTCGATTGCGCCGCAAGTCACGTGGGGCACGTCCCCTGAGATGGTCATGGGCGTTGATGGGCAGGTGCCTGACCCGAGCGCCGAAGGCGACGCGGCGAAACGAACCTCGATTGAGCGGGCACTTGCCTACATGGGGCTGACGCCGCGCACTGCACTTCGCGACATTCAGGTCGACAAGATCTTCATCGGATCGTGTACCAACGGTCGGATTGAGGACCTGCGCGAAGCGGCATCGATGGTCAGGAAGCTGGGGCGACGTCTCGCGTCCAACATCGAGTTGGCATTGGTTGTGCCGGGTTCCGGACTGGTGAAAGAGCAGGCGGAAGCAGAAGGCCTGCACGAGATTTTTTTGGAAGCAGGCTTCGAGTGGCGCGAGCCGGGCTGCTCAATGTGTCTGGCCATGAACGCGGATCGGCTTGCACCTGGCGAGCGCTGTGCCTCCACAAGCAATCGAAATTTCGAAGGTCGCCAAGGGTCTGGTGGTCGTTCTCATCTGGTCAGCCCGGCCATGGCGGCAGCGGCAGCAGTCTTCGGTCATTTCGTCGACGTCCGCAATCTTCAATGACCTGACCTCGCTATCTTCGCAAAGGAACTCATGATGCTCTTTCCAACAACCATCGTCGGCAGCTTTCCGCAACCGGATTGGCTGATCGATCGCGCGAAGCTCGCGGGGCGCTTCCCTCCCCGCGTTCGAGCAAAAGAGCTCTGGCGCCTTCAGGAGCCGTGGTTGGCACAAGCCCAGGATGATGCGACGCTGATGGCGATCCGGTTCCAGGAGGAGGCCGGTCTCGACATCGTCTCGGACGGGGAGATCCGACGCGAAAGCTACTCGAATCGATTCGCGACGGCGCTGGATGGCGTGGATCTGGATAACCCGGGCACTGCACTAGACCGCTCCGGCCATCCAAACCCGGTGCCAAGAATTGTCGGGCGCATCAGCAGGCGACATGCCGTGGAAGTCGATGACTTAAAGTTCCTGAAGAGGAACACCACCCGGCGCACGAAGATCACGGTCCCCGGTCCGTTCACCATGCTGCAGCAAGCCCAAAACGACTTCTACAAAAGCGAAGAGGAAGCCGTGATGGACTACGCGGCAGCGGTGAATCTGGAAATCAAGGACCTGTTTGCCGCTGGCGCGGACGTTGTGCAGATCGACGAGCCGTACATGCAGGCACGGCCGGAAAAGGCGCGCCAGTACGGTGTCGCGGCGCTCAATCGCGCATTGGGAGGAGTGCAGGGCACGACCTGCGTCCACATCTGCTTCGGGTATGCAGCAATCATCCATGAGCGCCCCACCGGCTATTCGTTTCTTCCGGAGTTGGCCGGCTGCGGCTGCAAACAGATTTCGATCGAGACGGCTCAATCGAACCTCGACACATCTGTCCTGCACGCCCTCGACGGAAAGCAGATACTGGTCGGCTGCATCGATCTCTCCGACATGGCCGTCGAGCCGCCGGAAGTCATCGCGGACCGTGTACGCCGTGCATTGAAGCATGTACCTGCAGAGCGGGTCGTTCTGGCACCCGACTGCGGAATGAAATACCTGCCTCGCGAAGTCGCGCGAGGGAAACTCGCCAGCATGGTTGTCGCCGCCCAGGCACTTCGCCTCGAGTACGAAGCATGAAGCTGGTCGGAATATGTGGCAGTCTGCGCAAAGGCTCGTACAACGCCTTGGCCCTTCGCGCTGCAGGCGAGCTGCTGCCGAATGGCATGAGCCTGGAGATACTGGACCTGCGTTCCATTCCGTTTTATGACGAGGACTTGAGGTCGGAAGGAGAGCCGGCCGTTGTCACCGCTCTCAAGGCGAAGATTCGCGATGCCGACGCAGTCTTGATCGCCACGCCCGAATACAACTTCTCGATACCCGGCGTCCTGAAGAATGCGCTCGACTGGCTATCGCGTGCCCCGGATGCTCCCTTCGACGACAAGGTTGTAGCGATCATGGGCGCGAGTCCCGGACTGGCGGGTACCGGCCGAGTTCAGTATGACTTGCGCAAGGTCATGGTGTTTCTGAACGCTTTCGTCGTGAACAAGCCCGAGGTGTTCATCCGCGAAGCGCCGTCCAAGTTCGACGCGCAAGGTGCGCTTGTCGATAGTGCGACGCGAGAGTTCATTGCGGAGTTGCTGCTGTCCGTGCAGCGACTCGCTCGGCGGCTGCATTCAGTTCCTTAGCGGCCATGGCCGTAATGACGCTCCACGGGCGTCTGGCTGGCGGCTGCGACTGCTGGTAAATCTTCGTTGCATCCCACTTGGGATGTCTGCTCTCGGCTAACAGCGGACATTGACTCAGCAGCATGAGATTGACTCCCCTCGCGCGGGAAACTCGCTCACCTAGACCTCCGGGCGCACGCCCACGCATAAGGCATCCTGCCAAGCTGCTGACAGATTTTGGCGAGGCCGCATGCTTTGATCCTTGCCTTATGAGAATCACACCTCCTCCGGAGCGCACAGCTTTTCAAAAATCGCTCCTGCGCCATGGCAGCGCATGGCGCGCGCAGAACGTGGACGGCGTGAGCCACCCGTTCCTTAAAGACTGGAAGGACGGGATCCACCCCTCATTGCGGGAGGCCGCGCAGCGCACCTGCGAGG
>Ga0247821_10000372_pt1 | contig 24909 bp, 22 predicted proteins | sample 13C_Glycerol_Day_FD_192481 | JGI IMG/M metagenome (GOLD analysis project Ga0247821, IMG submission 192481) | Soil microbial communities from agricultural site in Penn Yan, New York, United States - 13C_Glycerol_Day14 | ecosystem: Environmental > Terrestrial > Soil > Agricultural land | place... | reverse complement strand
GTTTTTTTGGCTTCATGCGGGAGAATAGAGGACGGCACTTGTGCGACCCCTATCCCGTTCTGAAGCTCGTGATCGCTAAACTTGCCGTTGACAACCCAGCGCTGGCCACAACAATCGTTGAAAACGAATTTGCAACCATCGGGTTAAGAGCAGTGGCCATGCTCGCGGAGAATCATAACATTGGTTATGACATTTCAACGATATTCAATAAGCTAGAAGCTTGGGTTGCGCGCCTGGAAGCCGAGCAGCACAAGGAACTACAAGAGCAGAACATTTTGTCGATTGAATGCCAAGACGAAATATCCAGGAATGCACGTATACCCCGCTTGGTATTTGACATCATCTTCAAAACGACAACCCCCCAAAAAAAAGCGCTGGTGACGAGGCTGTTCGATATTACCCGTTTGGATGCCCACGATTATGATGCCCTGATATTGTGCAAGGATTCACGCCTGGGTGCGGTTAACGCCTTGCGCCTGCAACATGCGGGGGATAACAAGCAGGCAGTGGCAGAGCGTGCGATTCACCTGGGGTTCTCAGGTCGCCTTGATGCAGAAAAGATGCAGCGATATTTCAACGATGAAAAATATACCAATGACATTGTTGCGAAATTTCTAGTCCCCGAGTTGTGCGAAAATGCTGCGGCATGTCTCGGAAGGGGGTTGTTGTTTGCGGACGTTGAAGAGCGACATTCGTTGGCCATGCTGCATGGGCATCTCCTTGGCTTCTTGCACTCCAGAACAACGGATGCAGAACGCTCAGCCTGGCTGACCTCCCTGGCGAGCGGACTACGGGAGGATTATGTTCGGTATAATGAAAAATTTCTAATCAATGTTGAGGCGGGCGGGCTCCTGGTGCGCATGATCGTTCAGTTCGCCGAGCGTGACGCCACGCCCTTCATGACATTGATCAAGCATCTGAATGAAGATGATCCTCTGCCAAAGTTCCAGTCAGCGCTGCGCAGAATGGTATTTGATGTTTGTTTCTCTGACCCGGTGCGCTTGAAAAAGGCCAGAATGCTGGGGCGATATCCTGAGGAACGGGTTCTTGCACTGATTGAAGAGGGTGTCGTGAGAGCCAGAGATGCCAACTATGAGTGGGCCCCTATTGCACCGGCAGATCTGCCTGAGAGTATCCGCAGACCCTATGCTGATGTCATCGTCGGGTTTATGTGTGATTCGGAATTCTATAACGAGCAAAAAATCGTGCCAGAGCAAGCCATTGCCCAGCGCATTGTTGATGCTCGGATCCTGACGCGCCGGCATTGGCGCCAAATCAGTGAGCATGATGAGGCGTCAGCGTTTATGACTAAAGCGACATTGTCACCCGGCATACTCGATGTCGTGGGTGAAAAAATGCGCGAGCAGAGTTTGAGCAACGCCTTGGGGTTGTGATGACTCTGTCCTCCCACGTAGCTTAATCCAAACAACTAGAATTCCATGAGCCTAACCATGAATCCAATTCGCAGCGACTACGACAGGCTGTTCCAGCAGCACCTGCGCACCTCCATGGCCCTGGAGCCCTTGTTTCATCTGATGACCGGGCCAGTTGCTGACCTGGAAAGCCGTGGTTTTTTCGAGTTCTTGCGTGATCACCACAGTACGCCCAAGATCAATTGTCGAAACACCTTGTCTGTGGTGTTGGCGCAAATTCAAGCAGACGATCCAGCGCTGGCGAGCTACATCCTGGAAACCGAGGTAGGGGTCATTGGCCTGAAGACCACCGCCATCCTGGCTTCCAGACTGGGCATCGAGGTCAACGTGAAGCATCTGTACGAACACCTGGGCCAGTGGGTGGAGCGCCTGGAGGCACTGCAGGGCATGTCTTTGACGCACACAGAAATCTCCACGACCGAGTTCAGAGGCATTACCGAGGATAGTCGCCTCCTCCCCCTGTACGTCGACCTCATTTTCGACGCCACGACGCCTATCCAGCAGGAGGTGGTCAATCGCCTGTTCCGGATGGCCCCGCTCAACCCCAGTGAAATCAATGCGCTCACCTTCCATGTAAAATACAAGCGCGAGGCCCTGCAGAACTGCGCTGCCGAGCATGAGCCGAACGATTACCGGAAGATCACCTGCACTGCGGTGCACCTGGGCCTGGGGTTCAGCTTGCGCGAGGGGCATGAGCGTGGCTATCGCGATTACCGGGAAAACCACCTGTACACCGGCAGCTGCGACGCACTGCTGGCCCAGTTTCTGAACCCGACACACCGGGACGGCGCCAAGGATCAGATTGGCAAGGCGCTGATGTTCTCCAACATCTACTCCCTGGAAGCACTGTCGTTAGTCCATGGCCGATTGGTAGACTACCTTGACAGCCTTGGCAGCGACACAGCGCGCAGTGCGTGGCTGACTCGGCTGGCTTGCCAGATGCCGGTGGATTTCAACAATGTGGATGAACAGGCAAAGGTCAACGTAGCCATGGGCACCCTGGCCATTCGGCTGATGGCGGATTTCGCTGACATCGACCCCGCCCCACTTCGCACCCACCTCCACTTCCTGGCGGGCAATCAGATCTCAGAAGACTACCGCGAGTGGGCTCGCGTCATGCTTTTCAAGGTATGGTTCGGCAATGCGCATTGTGTGCTCCCAGACGCCATCAAGGGGGCGTACTCTGCCAGAGCACTTGCAGGGCTGCGTGAAAGCAAGGTGGTGGTCGATGATGGTTCGGCATTGATCTGGCGGCCAAAGCCCTTGGACGCGCTGCCAGAGGTGCTCAAAGCGCCCGTGGCCGAGGCCCTGTTGGGTATTCTCTGTGACCCCAAGCTGCGCCGCCAGCACGATCTGGACGTCGATACCCCGATGGCGCAACACATGGTGGATGCAATGATCTTCGGCGAGGGTCACTGGCGGCGGATCTCAGGCAATCGGCACGCGGCTGAAATCATGGCTAAAGCCACCCTGCCCACCGAGGTGCTCAGTATTGTAGGTGATCGCATGCTGGAGCTTTCCCTTGGGGTGGGGCTGGGCTTGTAGGCGTCGGGTTCCACGACTATTGATAGGCTGGGCTGCTTGCTGCCGAAATACAGCAGCCGGGAACCCAGGCTTGCTGCGAGGATCCTTCCATCCCGGACGAAATAGGGTTATACAGTGAGAGCGCCCAGGTCGGATCCAGACCAGGTTCAATCTATCTCGTTTGCCCAGGGGAGGTTCCGGATGAAGGTGTGGATTACGCGACCGTATTGTGTCGAGGTTTGTATGGGCGGGCTACGCTCTGTTGACGTCTGGGTGGAAAAACCATTCTTTGATCAACGCGCCTTGACCTATGACTTCGACCTGTACTGCCCAGACACGAACAAGCATTTCGCCGAAGTCTACCAGGAGCAAGGCTGGTACACGCCGTCAGGCAGCTGCCGCGCCAAGCGCTTCCTCAAACAGGATGAGGCGATCCTGCAGCAGGTGTGGGCCTTGATCCAGCACTCGCTGGCGCCCGTGGACAGTGCGTACCAGGACGCACAGCCTCCAAGCCCTGGTGAGTATGATCATCTCATGGATCCCGCCTATGAGATGAAGTGCAGGATTCACTGGAAGCGATTTCTCCTGGAGCTTGATTTGCGTGAGGAGACGGTAAAGGTGGTGGAGGCCGAGGTTCTGCTCGTCGACGGTCAACCCAGGGGCACCTACCCCGTTACCCCAGAGACCGGTACCACCTCGCTCTTCCTGGATGAGGACATTGCCAAGCCGTTCTGGTACGAAAAATACGACCGCTATGAGATAAGGCGCGGCGAGCGCTTGTAGGGCTTCCTTGGGCATCTTCCAGGGAATCGACCTTGCCCCATGAGGAACTGTCCGTATGCTGCAGCTTTCACCCGGCGTTGTGCTTGCCTTATGATGAAAGAAAAAGGTGTCGGGTTTCATGACTATTGACAAACAAGCTGCCAGGCAACGTGTAATGGACTCGCTGCTGGAGAATTACAGCATCGAGGAAATACAGGAGGCCTTCGCTGTATTTCGCGAGCAGAAGCAGGAATGGGCCGACAGGATCGAGGAGAGCCTGGAGGTGTTTCCCTTCTCGTTCGAGCAGGTCAAGGCCATGACCGCCACCAAAAATATCAGCTGGTTGCACCCGCTGACGCAGATCAGCCACGGCTTGCTCTACCATTTCAACGTGATCGACGAACCGCTGATGCTGCATTCCAACGATGTGGATGCGGCCTCCGGGCAGGTGAAAAAGTCCGGCTGTCACTGTTTTTATGCGACCGTGACCTTCGAAAATCATGGCATCACCGTGTATGACAATCTCGGCATGGGCGGCATGTGCCCGGAAGAAGCCAGGTTCGTCTGCGCCTACATGCCGCTCCCCGAGTGGATGGCTCCGCACCTGCAGACCTTGCATGCCATGGCTGAGGAGGCGATGAAGCAAGCCGTGCAGGAGTACGAAACGCCTATCGCCAACTACACATGGCCAGACATCAAAACTTGCGAGCGAATTGCCCGACAGGACGCAGAGCTGTCGCCTTGAGGCCTGTGATGCACGGCTACAGTCCCAGATCCTGACTGAGCGTCTGCTCCATGGCCTCCTCCCCCAGCTGATGCAGGTGCTCGCGGACAACAGCCTGGCTGATATTGCAGACCTTCAGCAGATCCATTGAAGGCTGCCCCCTTTCACAGAGGGCCGTGATGATCAGCCGCTGCTCATCTGTATCTGCAGGCCTGAATCCGTAGTTATGCAGTCGTGCGGCTGCGAGCCGCGTTGCATCCATGTCCGGCAGTGAGTAATCCAACAGCATCAAGGCTGAGCGCACCATGATTTTTTCATGTGCCGGCTTTTGCGCCACGGTCGGAATCTTTGCCCGCACATTCAAAAAGGCAGTATTGGGCATCGAGTCAATATACGCCTCTATCCCGCGCACCCGTCTGAGGTGGGCGATTTCACCGATCGCTGGCACCTGCATCAGGTGGCTGTTCAGCAGCTCACAGGGCTGGAGATGGCCATCGATTTGCTCAAGCGAACTCAGCAAGAGCTGAAAGGACGCCGTGACATTGAACGAAGTCAGTGGCTCCAGGCGGTGGGCCTGCAAGGGCCCGGCATAAACAAGGTGTTCAAGCCGTGTGTAGGCCCGGTCTTCAACCTGGTGGCCAAACAGCTGATGGCGACGCAGGCGCTCCGGAACCCCCTTCTCGAAGATGCAGAGTGCGTTGATCACCATTTGCGTGGCCAGCTTGTCGGCCTGCCGGGGGTCGGCATTGATATGGCCTGCCAAGAGCCTGGCCGTGGTCTGCAAGACCCGCCACTTGGCATTTTCATCGACGTCGGTCAGGTGCATGATCGCCGCCTTGTCATACACCAGGCTGCGAATCAAAATCTGCATGAGGGCTTCGAAGCCCGAGGGGTTTGGCAGCGCTCGATCCGAATCCAGGGGGTGGTATGTTCGGCAGGGTTCGAAGGCATATTGCTTGCCGACCAGGGTGCTGATGGCTGTTTCGGTCAGTGCTTCGGACATCTCCCCACCACAGGCCAGGAGGTTGCACATTTCCTCTTGAGACAGCCAGGTGTTGTAGTTGGAGGCTTTGGCGGTCGGCTGTCCGCGCAAGCTGTTGAGCAGCATCGATTTGAAAAAGGTGTTCAGTTTCGCCTCTTCGCTTGCGCCATACGGGTTGAATGCATCGACACTGAGCTCCTTGAACAGGCGTTGCAGCGAAGAAAAGCATCGGGTTTTGGAAGCAAACGGCAAGCGAACAGCCATGGCGCCCAGGGATGATTCGTGAAATTCATCCCACAGGTAGCTGTACGAGCAATGCGATTTTTCTGAAAGCAGCACCAGCTCCCGGTAGGAAAAGCCGTCTTCAACCAGGGCCGCCATCACGTCAAGCTCACTGTTGTCCTGAAGGTGGGCGTGCCGCTGTAAAAACGTCCAGCAATGGTCTGGATTGTTCAGGTGCAGTTCGTGAAGTGACCAGGTGTCAGGGTAGCGTTCTTCGCGCTTGAAGCGAGTGAAGTTGTCCTCCAGGCTGGAAAAATGCGCTTTCCGGAACGTCTGGAAATCCGCAGGCTGGGTCTTCTCGAATGCCCTGCCTACTGTCATGACATGGCCGCCTTGATCTTCTCCAGCCCCAGCAACTCCTGGGCATGCAGGGACGCAAATTGAGCCAACGCGTCTGCCCGCTCGTTGTAAGGATCGCCATTGTGGCCCCTGACCCAGGCCCAGGTCACCTTGCGTTCGGCACACAGCGCTTCGAGCTGCTTCCAGAGATCAACGTTCTTGACCGGTTCATTGGAGGCCGTACGCCAACCCCGCCTGCGCCAATCCTTGATCCACTCCTCGATGCCTTTCTGCACATACTGTGAGTCGGTGGTGATGTGTGCAGGGCGACCGGCAGGCAGAACTTCCAGGGCCCTGATCGGGCCTTCAAGCTCCATGCGATTGTTTGTCGTTTCAAAGGCGTGGCCCGACATTTCTGTCTCCACGCCCTGGTTGATGATGATCACGCCCCAGCCGCCTGTCTTGGTCTTGCGACTCGAACCATCGGTGTACACCCGAATGGGCGGCAGGCAGCTCGCCGCTGAGTTGAAGTCCAGGGCGCCTTGGCTGGCTACAGGCGCGGCGACGCCTGAGGCTTGGGCCGATTGGGATTGACCTGCATGTTTCAGCGAGGCCACCCCCTTGTTGGCCAGCGCATCGGCGCGCTCATTGAGACGGTTGCCATTGTGTCCCTTGACCCAATGGAAGATCACGTCATGACGCCCCAGCAGCCCATCCAAAACCTTCCAGAGATCCACGTTCTTGACAGGTTCTTTCTGAGCCGTGCGCCAATTGCGCTTCTTCCAGCCTTCCAGCCACTCGGAGCACCCCTGGATGACGTATCTGGAGTCGGTGTAAACCTCCACCTCGCACGGGCGTGTGAGCGCTTCCAGGCCCTTGATGACGGCGAGCATTTCCATGCGGTTGTTGGTCGTGTCGGGCACGCCGCCGAACAACTCCTTCTCGGCGCCGGCAGCTTGAAGGATGGCCCCCCAGCCACCAGGGCCTGGATTGCCTTTGCACGCACCATCGGTATAAATCGTGATGACCTGACTCATGGCTATTTCCAATATGCTGTATATTCGGGATTTTTCCATAGCTGGTCTTGAAAGACAAGCCGCCTGTTTTGGGGGTATTCAGCTGTTCAAAAACTTGACTTGGGGTCTGATTACCGTGGAAATTCAATATTAGAAAATATTGATAATGAATGAGGCCCATGGTGCAGCTTTTCAAAAATACGACGGATGCCGTAGTCAAAGCCGTCTGCGGTGAGGAAGCCTTTGTGAGCTATCGCGATGCCATCGACCAGGTGCATGGCAACGGTTTTGGAGGGCGCCGCAACCAATATGCCGCTGAGGTGTTCCAGAAGTGTGATGACGATGAGGCGCGGCTGCTCCAGGCATTTGGCGAAGATGGCTATGACCTGGGCTTGCTCGGCTTGCTGGCCGAGGATGGCGTGCAGTTTCAGCCCGAGAAACGTGCGAAATGGGATCATTCAGATGAAGACTTGCCCAAGCAAATCCAGTCGACTGGCCTCTGTGGTTTCAAGATTCCCAGGGATGTTCCACAACCCTGGGTTCGCGGTGGGATCGGAGTGCTTTTCCACGAGATGCTCGGCCCGGTGCTTTGCAAAAATGCGACAGAGAAGCTTCGATCGATTGAGCAACGCCGGCAGACCAACGACCGAATCTTGCTCATCGCCGAGCGCGTGACCTACTACACCCTGGTGCAGATGATGGGGAAAACCACCCTTGCTGTGCCAGCTAAATCCCCCTTGCTCGCCGACCTTATGGGCATGAATGCCAAGGGGCAGATCATGCTCAAAGACTGGGCTGGCGATCAGAGCGCCTTCCAATCTTCTGCAGAATCGCTTTTTTTGAATACGCTAGCAGGCAAAAGCAAGCCGGTCATGCGCGAAGAGCGGACGCACTTTGATTATGTGCGCAGGATGGCCCAGTCCCTGACATTTCTTCCCGCTCAAGCTTTTGTGCTCCAGGGGGAAGACCCTCTCAAGGTAATGGCTGGGATTCGTAAAAAGCTGGAGTTCCTCTACACGTATCGACACGGTCACAACGACTTCACCGACAGCCTGATTGATGCAGGGTGTAAAGCGCCCTTCCTGCCCTTTCCCCATCTGTGGCAAGAGCTTGGGATCGAATCCGCAGATTTCCTTGGATTTCCAATCGAGGAGAGCACCGATCACCACCTGATGTTCCCGGATTGCTTCAGTGACAGTTGGCATGGGAGCGCCCGGCTGTTCCGGGACAGAAAAGGCCTGACGTTCCAGCGTCTTGTGAACGTACTCGCCACGCAAGGTGTCGACTTCACTGATTCCAAGTACCAGGATCGTATTGGCTTTGGCGCTAATTATGCTGTCGACCTGGACGACTGGGAGCCAGGATCGCTGGACGACATGGTCAAGGCGGCTGAGGTGTATCCGGATCGCGCCCCCAGCGTACTGATGACCACCTGGGCGATGAACATGCGGGGAGATGAAGCCCCCCTTCACTTCATGGAAGGGCTCTCGAAATGTTCGCGTGAAGTGGCTGCAATGCTGGTCGACAAGCTATTGAACAAAGGCGCTTTTCAGGCGATCCAGACCCTGACAGGTATTTCCAGTTACCTGACCAAGGAAGCGATGGTCAAAGCGATTGCCGACGAAGATCAGGGGCTTTTCCAAGATGTCTTTGCCCTAACCCTGGCGCGAAAGAAGCCAAAAACCTCGATCATCAAGATGCTGCTCAAGGAAGGCACTCCCCGGCACGAAGACCTCGAAAAACTCCCTGACAGCCAGCTTGACCAGGTGTTGGAACGGGATCTCGGGCTTTAGCTTCGCAGGTGGCGGGCAATCCTCCTGTAAACACAGGTGTCACCAGGCCTGCCTGCGTAGACACCGCTATCAATACATGGATAAAGTGTTAGAAACACCTGTGGAAATACCCCCATGACACTCTTTCGCAACACCTCCCCTGAGCGGGTGCTGGCCATTCTCGGGCAGAAGGCACTGGATGACTACAGCCGCATCTTCGAGGCCATCAGGGCCGAGTACTTCACCGTGGAGGGCTCCTCCGCAGCCCTGATCATTCAGGATTGGCGGGAATTCCGCAAGTCAGGAAAATACCTGAAAGAGGCCCAGGAACTGATCACCTTACTGAATGAGGATATTGATCTCGGCCTGATTCATTTGCTGCTGGCCGATGGCGTGTCTCTGGAAAGTGCAGTGGCTATGAAGTATTCAGGGCCCGAGCGGCTGGCGAAGCGCCTTGAAAGTTCCGGGTTTGCTGGCATCCGGATACCTGCTGAGCTCAGCGATGACGAGCTGCACAAGGCGCTGGAGCACGTGTACCGAAAGTTGCTGCTACCCCATTACGTTCTCGATGAAGATCGGGCACTGGGGCGTGTGAGTGAGCTTCGCCGCACCAACCCGCAAATGCACGCGCTGGTGAAGCAGATAACCCATTACAACTTGCGGAACCTGATCGGTCAGTCAAACGCAGAAGTCGTAATGCTCGCCCCATTACTGGCGGATCTGATGGGCATGGACGACCGTGGCCAAATTGATTTCGCCACCTGGGCCGGCGATCAGCAGGCGTTCCACAATGCTGCCGAAAACCTCTTCCTGGTGAACCTTGATGTAGCCACCAAGAAGCTCACCAAGGCGGATGAGCAGCGGCATTTCAGTCACGTCAAGGATTTTGGCCGGGCACTCAGCGCCCTCCCTGCCCAGGCCTTTGTGCTGCAGGGAGAAGATCCAAAACAGATCATGGACACCTTGGTGGACAAGCTCAGCTACCTGTATACCCACCGGCATGGGGCTCAGAATTATGTCCTTGATCTTGCCGTGTGCCATGCAAAAATGGCCTTCCTGCCCTTCCCGCGCCTGTGGCCAACACTTGGGATCGAGCCCGAAGATTTTCTCGGGAGAGAGATTGGCAAAGTTCCCGATCATAGCTTGCCCTTTGAAACCAATGCAAACGACGCTTGGCTTGGGTTGCGCAAAGTCGCGCCGATGGCCAAGGTGGCCGAGATCCTCGCTTGCGAGGGTGTTGACCTGGGCCATCAAGACTACGCCTTGCAGGTTGGTTACGCCGCTGGGTATAACGTAGACGTCAAGGCATTGCCTGTCGGCAAAGTCGACAAGATGATCGAATTTGGCGAGGCGAATCTTGATATGCTCCCCAACATCTTCAATTCGGTCAACGCACGGCGATCCAACAATGGCGCGTTTGAGGCCACGTTTGCCGCAAGCCTTGCGCTTTGCACTCGCGAAAATGCCATCAAGCTGCTGGTCAAGGTGCTGCATGACAACAGAACGGAGATGATCAATACCTATGCAGGAGAGTACATAGCCACCAAGTCGCACATCATGCATATGATCAGGCATCAGAACGAGCCGTTGTTTGCTGACGTGTTTGATGCGATGCTGGCCCAGAAAAAGCCCAAACCCAGTGTCATTGAGGAAATGCTCAAATTCGGAAACCCTTCCGTCCAGATGATGGAAAGGCTTCCGGAAAGCAAGCTTGCCTACGCCCTTGAGAACTCGCTGGGCTTGTAAGCGCTAGGGCGTGAGCGTGGCCTTGGTAAAGAAGCCGAGGTCATAGTAGAACGCCCTCATTTCCGCACAATCGACGGCGCTGTCGCGGTAGTAACCCCCATCACTGGTTGGCCCACCCTTCGACAGGTTGTAAGCCCTCGACGGTTTTCCAGATTTATCAAACAGCGTGAGCACATTGGCCTTCGCGCCAAAAGCGATCGCCGTTGGCGTGGCTATCGCCCCTGGCGTCCAGCCGGCTGCAGGGGCAATGCCCAGGCGAATGGTGCAGGTGCCCCCGGCGTCTATGAGACCAGGCTTTCCATAGTAGATCAGCACACGATCACCATCCGGGGTGAATACCGGGCTTCCAATGTTCACCCCACTGTTGACCCGTGCGTACATTCCAACAAAAGCGCCGTATTGGGTTGAGGAATGGCGCCCGGCATTCATGATCACGGAGTAGGTTGAACTGGTGCCGACTTCAGGCGTGGTGTAACTAAGGTTCGACAGGGTTTGATGTGTTTCATAAGCCAGGCCTTTGTTGCGTACTTCACCCGTCAGGGTGTTCATGACCTGGTCTTGGCGGGTCTGCCGCTGATTCTGAAAACACCCTGAATGGGTCTGTTGGAAAGGGACGCCGGCATAAAAATAGTCGGTCGCGGGGAACACGTTCGTGCAACCGTACACGGCGCTGGTGTCTTCCCATGGCCCCAGCAGTGGGTCAGTGGCGATCCAGGCGCCCTTCCACTCAGTAATCGGCGCGTCGGTGCGGATGATGTTGGAACAGTGCCCCAGCACGGGGACTGTGGCAGCAAGCGCTAGAACAGCGGCTTGGAGCTTTTTTCTGGAGCAGAAACGGCGTTTGAACGATCGCATGGTCAGGCTCTAGTCAATTGATGAATCAATTATAGGGATACTCGCACAATGCTGGCCAGCGCTATGCACCCAGGTTGGCCAGGGGGGCGTTGTAACAGATTGAAACGCTCGCTGGATGACTGCACTTTGCCTCTGTGATTAACTGTATATTGAATCCACTCTGCGAGATGCCCATGAGCACTAATTCGTCGACAACCACCTCCGTTGCGGGTTCGGCTACCAGCCGCGTCCTGCGTCAAACCTACATGTTGCTGTCGATGACGCTGGTTGTCAGCGGCATCACCGCCTTGCTTAGCCAGAGCCTCCATCTTCCAGGCCCAGGGCTGATCGTCACCCTACTCGCCTTCTACGGCATCATGTATGCGATCCACAAGTACCAGAATGGCGTGGGCGGCATTGCCTGGACGTTCGGCCTGGCCGCCTTCATGGGCTATGCCATCGGGCCGATGCTCAACCATTTCCTGGCCATGAAAAATGGTGGAGACCTGGTTGCCAACGCCATGCTTTTGACCGCATTCACCTTCTGCGGACTTTCAGCCTACGTGCTCAAGACGGGCCGCGACATGAAGTTTCTCGAAGGCTTCTTGATGGCCGGCTTCTTCGTGCTGATGGGCGCCGTGATCCTGTCGCTGTTCTTCCCCATGAGCGGCCTGCAGCTGGCTATTTCGGCGGGCTTTGTCCTGTTTTCCTCGGCGGCCATCCTTTACGAAACCAGTCAGATTCTCCGGGGTGGCCAGACCAACTATGTGCTCGCGACCGTTTCGTTGTTCGTGTCCATCTTCAACCTGTTCACCAGCTTGTTGAGCTTGCTGGGCCTAGGCTCCAAAGACTGACAAACCCGCAAAAGGAGCCAGCGCAAGCTGGCTTTTTTTATGCCCCAAAGGCATGCTGGAAGCAGTCATAGTTTCTTGGATTGTTCGACCATGTCGAAGATTTTGCAGCACCGTTCAATCGATACGCTTCCGCCAAGCCTGGTCGAGCACCTGGCGCGGATCAAGAAATTCGCCACCCTGATGAACCCAGGTATCAAGGATGATTACTTGGCCAACATGCTCAATGCTGCGCTCAAGCTTCGCACGCGCATGGTCAGGCCAAAGGCCTATGCCAAGGCCATAGCCGATGACGCCTTCCCCGAAGTGCTTAAAAAAACCTTCGGGTCGCTGATGGTTTCCGGATTTGACGACTTGCTCAAATGTGAAGGCGGCAAAGGTTACATGACTCATCATGCGCTCATGCTGCTCTTGGAAGATGGCCTGCACCCCCTGGCCTCCTTGAGTGGCTGGATCATTGGCGACGGCGCGCAACACGAGCTCGAATCCAGGGATGATAAAACCCTGTGCGCGGATCAAATCCTGGCGTTGTTTCCGCACCGTAGCGATGTGATGAGTGCGTTTTACCAGCCCGCCATCCTGATGATGGAGCAAAGGCCCTTCTGGGCCAGCATTTCACCGCAAAGAGCAGCTCGCCAGCTGCATCGCTTCGCTCAGCACCTGTCGAAAGACGACGACTTGCTCGGGCAGTTGCACCGCGAGTTTTTTGATCCCAGCTCCAGGCACAACCCGGCTGGGGCGAGTCTGCTCAAGTTACAGCGTGGACGCCCAATGGAGAACAGTCTGCAGGCTGCAATAGGTCGCGTGCTCGACCTACATCCTGAATTGGACACCGGCAGGATCAAGGATCTCAACTGGCCGCAAGCCATCTTGAGGAACTGGGTCATGCGCGGTCACCTCAGCGAATTGCCACCTGGCGTTCATCCCGCCGATTTCCTGGATGATTTTGACCGCTACTTCAGCCTGATGCCGGCAGTGGCCCTGCATTACCTGCCCGCCTACGAGGGCGGCCATCCCCTGAAGAGCATTATCGAAGAGTCCTTTCTCAAAGTTCATGCCTCCGGCAAGCGGGCCATCAACCAGGGGCGGGACGAAATGGTGACCAGCCACCCCTACGAAGTCGTGTTCAGGCCGGATCTGGCCGCCCAGATTGGACGTGATTATGAGTCGCTGCACCAGGGACTCTTTTCCGACTTCTGGCAGCATTGCAACCTGGACTTCATTGACTATGCCCTGGGTGAGTTCAGTGCCGCCTGGGGGCGCCCGGCGCCTTCGCTGGATCCAGCCCTGATCGCGGTCAATGCGATTGGACGGCATAAGCAATGGATCAGCAACAACCACGATGCGATCGCACCCTTGCTTGAGCCGTTGCTGCAGAGTAAGAAAACAGTACCCCAGGGGTTGGTGAATGGTTCGGTACCGCTGTCGGCGATTCCGGATCATCTGCTCCACCGGTTTGTGACCTGCCTGCTGTCAGGGTCGGTGTCCCGCGAGGGCTTCAAGCGCATTCATGAGCTGCTCGCTGAAAAGCGCATCACCCACGATACGATCGTACCCCTGCTTGAGCCGTTGCTGCAGAGCAAGAAAACATTGCCCCAGGCTCTGGTGAATGGAGCGGTACCGCTGTCGGTGATTCCGGATCATCTGCTCGCTCAGTTTGTGAAAAGCCTGCTGTCTGGGTCGTTGTCCAACGAGGGCTTCAAGCGCATTGATGAACTGGTCACTGCCGACCGAATCGGTGTGGACGCCGTATTGCCCTTTGCCGAAGAGGTTGCCGATTTACTCCTTCTCGCCGGCAACCCGCAGCTGAAAAAAAGCATCATGGAGGACTACTCGGACATGGTCGCAGAGGAAATCCTGTCCATGGAGCTGGGCCTCTGAAACCAGGTCGATTTGCGTTATATTGGTTTAACAGCGCTGGCACTGATTTCCTCACTGGCGCCCAATCATTTCAAGGAGCACGTGAATGAGAGTGATGTCGATCACCGGCGCTGGCATCTCCGTGGGCAGTGGCTTGCCTACCTACCGGGGAGCCACAGGGCGCTACACCGAAATCGAAGCCCTACATAAAATGCCGGTGGAGCAGATCGTCTCTCGACAAACCCTGAAGCAGAACCCAGAGCTCCTCTGGCGCCATTGGCACACGTTGTTGATGGCTTTGAAGTCAGCGGTGCCCTCGGAAGCTCACAAGGCCTTAAAACGCATCAGCGACGCTTCCAGTAACTACCTGGAGCTCACTCAAAACGTGGATGGGCTGTCGCTTCGCGCTGGGCTTGATCCTCAGCGCCTGGTCGAACTGCATGGTTCGACCCACTCCTATTCCTGCTTTCGCTGTGGCGAGAAGCACGAACTGGCGATCACTGAAGACATGGTGCTGCCGCCGCGCTGCTATCGCTGCCGCCACCCTGCCCAGGCCCCTATCCGTCCGGACGTTGTGCTGTTCGGCGAAAACATCAAGACCGAGAACTACAACAAGGTCATGGCCCATGCCCGATCGACCAATCTGCTGATCATCTCCGGGACGACCCTGCAGTTCCCCTACCTGATGGATCCGATCGCAGCAGCCCTGGTCAACTGCGCGACGGTGCTCTACGTTGACCCTCAAGCCGCATCGGACAACCTCCTGTTCTGCCTGATCCCTCAGGAGCTGGAGCCAGAGTTTCGCATTCGCTGTATTCAGGACAGTGCCGATGTGATCCTGCCCCGCATCGCCACCTTCCTGGAAAACAGCCATGACCTGTCGGGCCTGATGGCAGCCATTCGCAACCCCTAGGCACCGTCAAGTCAAGGACGCCATTTGCTGGCACGGCGTGGCGTCTTTTTTTGCCTCCAAAAAAGCTCCACTGCCATACTGGTCGTACTCGGCCCTGCAGAGGACTGCCACGTTCCGGTGAACCATGATCGCGCCAAAACCAACCCCTAGCGCCAGTGCCCTGCACCTGCTTTATGCCATGCGAAAATCACTTGGGCATTCCTTGTACTGGCAGGCCTCAGAGATGCCTGCACTGGCGCATGGCGTGCCGGGCCGTGAGCAACTTGATCCTGAAGATCCTGCACTCACCGTGTTGGCGAAATTAATCAACTGCGCAGGGCAACTCCAGCAGTTTACGGTGAGCGATCTTCGGTTTGGATTGCGGGCCAAATTTATGAATTTGGCTCAGGGGTGGGAAGCCAATCTACCCATTCTTGTCAGAATGAATGACTTGAAGGAGGTGCCTGCAGGCTGGCGTCAGATTGACCTACTCTGGGAATGCTTGGCAGGTGTTCCGCTGACCGAAGCTTTATTGCAGCACCCTATCCATGAGTGTGTTGATCCTAGTGATGACTTCAGCCAAGGCTGGAAATATGAGGTCATGGCTTTTGATAGCACGATGTCACCCAATTACCCTGATGATGTACCTGACTTTGACACCCATGACCTTGACGCCAGCTTCTATGGCAATGACTTGCCGGAGCTTCTGAAACATCTGCCTGACGTCTCACGAGTTTGTGATGAGGAGCTGAAGCAGATTGCCGCCAGGGCAACCGGTGGTGAGGAATGGCAGCATCTGAATGATGTCTGCCTTAAGGTGCTGAAGGCCAAGGGCAAGCATCCCCGTCCGTTCGAGCCCCATTTTAAAACAGTCATGCATCTATGCATGGCTTCGATGGACTGCGCGGAATTTCCCCCTGAAGGTCGGTTTGATCCACGCGACCTGGTTATCGAAATGGATGGCCATGCGTGTGTAAAAGCCATCGAAACAGCCTTCGGATCTGAAGTGGCTGCACTCCATGCTGAACACTGCCTGGGTCTAGATTTGGGGTTGTAGGGGATTCACCATCCGTTAGTGCGCTGGAGCGCTCGGCACGTTCGCCAACGCATTTAGAGGTAGATTTTGAAACCATCACGACCGATCGACCTTGTCCTCATCATGCGCCGATCCCTCCAGGAATTCGGAAATTGGGCCCACGTGTGGGAGGATCTGGAAAACACCTCATACACGTTGGTGGCGCCCTATCTGACCCTGAATCATGAAGACACGGGGTGCGCGCTGATTGCCAGGTTGGCCGGGTTTGATGAAATCCCAGGCCACCTGACCATCAATGACCTTAGAGGGCAGCTTGCCAAGGTGTTGGGCAGTGAAGGCACAGCGTTACGAAGTCCGCCCCAAGAATTGGAGGCGCTCATCACGCTGGGAGAGAAACCAGGCGGGTGGAAGCATCTGGATCAGTTCTGGGAGTTATTGACCCAGACAAGCCTTACCTATGCGTGCAGTGCAGACCAAAAATTCAATCCCCTGCTAGATCCCGGTGATCAATCGAGTTCGTTTCGATATACCCTCCAGGCCGTGCACTACTCATCCATTGATACGCAGGATGACGACGGCAACGAGATTTACATCTGCACAGCGTTTGATCACTTCAAGGTGACCAACAGCCTGGAGTCGATGTTGCAAGCCATTCCTGAAATCCTTGAAGAGTGTGACAAGCTCAAATTTGCCAACAGTGGTTTCTGGCACCGCTTTGAAATCTTTGACGGCAGTAAGCCTTTGGTGGGGGTGCCGCTGAATTACGATACCACGCCTGATTATTGGGATGCCGAACAAGTCAGGACAAGCCTGGAGCGATATGCTTTCACGCCATCAGAACTGATCATTTCCCGGCCAAGCCGTGCTGTGGTTGGCACGCTGATCAAAGTGTATGGCTCGGAGGCGGTGGGTAAGCTGCTGGACTACAAGCCTGACGAAAGGCTTAGATGGCATCCAGATTATGCATGATCGCAAGCCTGCTGAGCATCAAGCCATCAGGGCATTGATGGGGCAATAAGGGGGTAGAACAGGAGGTTCCGGATTGGTAACAACCTCCCCGGCACCCCCGTTGACTGGGAAGTCAGTTGGCCGAAACGGCCAGCACTGGGGCTTCAGCGCGGCGATTGGGTTTGAGGCTCAGCAGCTGGTTGGCTTGATGGCCGCGCTCGGAAAGCTGGAGCAAGTTGCCCTCGGCGAGGACAAAGCCCCAATCGATCAGGCGTTGGTTTTCGGTACCCAGCATGTGCTTGTTGATGCCGTTGGGGGCTTTCAGCAGGGATCTGAGGAGAAACTTCTCCCCCGGCGCCAACTGGGCCACCAGATCCGGCAGATCGTTGCTCTTGGGCTCCGGCGCTGGCGCACGGGAGCGCTCCTCTTCCACCGCCGCGTTGAAAAGGTGGCGGTCGATCATCTGCAAGTGAGTGTAGACCTCAGGCAGTTCCATCAGCGCATCCCGGTGTTCTTCCATGGCATCCAGCGCCATTGACCGAAGCGTCGCCAGGGTATCTGCAAGCCGCTTGGCGGGTGCTTCCGGGGTGGTTTCGTGCCCTACTTGCGGGGTGTCGACGCTTTGATTTTCGCTCATGGGATATCTCCAAAATGTGCTTTCAGTATAGCATATATTGCTTCGACAGAGGGAGTAATCCATTCCCTAAATGTTGAAAAATACAGGAGGGTCGACAGACCGGCAGCCCGCTAAAATCCGGGGTCTGAGCGCCTTTACTGGCCATGTCGTCGGAGCTACCGAGGGTGTCGCAGGCGATGAAAGCTGCGATTCCCGACCGAGGGGCCTATTGATCAGAAAAACAATATATGGCTAAATGGAGTTCCAGTGTTCTAGCCTTTATCGGAGCCTTTGTCATGCGCCAACATGCACCTGAAGATCATCAAGACAAGCCTGCTGAGCCTGCTCGCCAGGAAGGGGGACTGGCGCGATCACAGTTCCGTGACCGGGACTACGCAGAGCGTCGTGAAGACTACCCGGATGATGATCGCGATCGTTGATTTGACTCCAAAAAGAATGCGCCTGACGGCGCATTTTTTCTGGTGAAGATCCGGACACTGCTCCGATCGGTCTTCCCGATCTTGATCCGCCTTGCGCGAATACAGCCCTGGCTGCCAGAGGGCGATCGATCTCATCCGGTTAGCCGCCCTGCCTGTTCACTATCGCATGTGCAGGTGGCGGAGACAAGATCATGAGCCCCGCTTCAGCAGTAACGCCTAACTCATTGATTTAAGGCGACCTTGATAATCACCTTCTGATCTCCGGGCATTCTGCACGACTACCTCATGTAGTTTCTAGAATGATACGTATCTCGAAACGACATGAGAAACGATACCTGAGCACATGAAATTCATGGATATCTTCCTGCTGCAGTTTGCGGGTGATTGTGTGTACGCGGGCATGATAGGCTGAAGCTGAACCATGGAGATTGTCCCGCATGAACACCCTTACCCCGCTCATTGAACTCCTCAACACCAGCGATTTTGATGGTGCCAAGGACTACCTTGCCCAGTTGCAGGACACCGCGAGTGAGCATCGCTGGGTCGATTTCAATGGCATGGTCGGTCGTATTCAGCTGATGAAGGCCGCATTGCACCGTGAACTTGCGGTTCCCCAGGAGCCGTTCAGCCGTGGCGCCACGGATCAGCAACTGCGCAATCAAGTGCTCTTCGCCTACCGTGCCGAAGCCAAGAAGCGCCTGGGTAACTGTCCTGCTCACGATCGAGCGACGGCGATTGATCGAGCCGCTGAACTCCTGCTCTTCATCACCCAGGCAATGAGCGCAACACTGCCGGCACAATTGCGCGATCCAGCGCAACTTCAAATGATCCAGGCCACCTACAAAAGCGCGGCGTTTCCGCGTGAGATTGCCATGAAAGCCCCGGCTTTGGAGGGTTATCGCGACCTGGTGCTGGAGCTCGACTTGGGTCTCTAATGGTTTTGGTGTATATTGCCCGATCTGTACGGGCAAATAACGCCGTACACGCCAGTAAACATGGGGTTTGAAGACCCCTTTTCGACTGACTCTTGCGTGTGAGCCTGCCATGCCTACCAACGTGCATTTGATCGTCGCGAAAATCCTGTTGTTGTGGGTAGTCATCGCTGGATTATTCGCGGTTGTACCTCTGCCGAGCGCCTTCGCGACTGGCATCCTGTTGGCTGTGCTCAGTCAACCACTGTTCGCGTACCTGGTTCAGGCTGTGGGAAGCCCGGTGGTGGGCGCAGGTTGTGCCACCTTTGTGCTGAGCTCGCTGGGCGCCCTGGTATGGCTGCCAGCGGCGTTCCCGACCGATGCGCTGAGAGTGCTCGATGCCTACCTGGCAATGGCAAGCACCGAGGTGGCCACGCCACCCCCTTGGTTAACCGGGGTGTCGATCCTGGGCACCGATATCGCCCAGCGATGGGCAGCGCTGGCGGCCATGAATGCCGAGGCCGTTCACATGGTTGAGCGGTCTGTGACGCTGAACGCCCAAGCGTTCTTAGGCGCAGTTGGGCTGGCTGACTGGGTTGCCATGACCACGGTTGTCAGTGTGGGCGGCTCGCTGCTCCTGCAGTTCAAGGCCAAGCGCCTGGCGGCGCTGCTAAACCTCGTGTTCACGGTTACTGGCCAGTCTGGCTCAGTCTCCTGGCTGCTTGCCGGCGCGCAGGTTCGCCGAATCGCCCTCATCGCAATCGGCCTGGCCCTGCTCACTGCGGTGCTGGCCGCTGTAATGTACTTGCTTGGTGGTGTGCTGGCCATGCAGTTGATGGCTTTGGTCTTCCAGTTCGCCTTCCTGCTCTGCTTGATGATGGTCGCGGCCCATCTGCCGCCCCTGATTTTTTCCAAGATGGGCGTGGTGTAGGAGAAAAACCGCGACACTGGTGGTCAGCCTCAATCTGAAAAGCAGCGTTTAATCAATATATTGCAAAAGTGGCAGGTCGCCATTACAGTGCAGTTAGCCTCACTCAACAGAACGGACGACTCAACATGTTCAACCGCTTGGAAAAGCCCATTGGCATGGCCATTGTGCTGGGGGTGCTGCTAGCCGCCCTGTACGTGCTCACGCCATTTGCAATCACCCTGGCCTGGGGCGCACTGATCGCCTTTGCAACCTGGCCTGCCGTGCAATGGCTTCGTAAGGTTACGGGCTCGCGCTGGGTAGCGGCGAGCTTGATATCGCTGGTCTTCATTGTCTTGATGGCAGGCCCCCTGGTGGCCCTGGCCATGAGTTTGGCTGGAGGCACGCAGCAGTTCATCGAGCCGATCGTCACGATGGCGCACACCGCCTTACCAGCAGCCCCATCCTGGGTAGAGTCGATCCCTCTGGCTGGCAACTACATCCATCAGCAATGGGGGCTGTGGGAGGCGAAAGGGCCGGACTGGTTCCTGGATGTCAAACCCTATCTGCATACCGCTGCCACCTACCTGCTCAGTCACAGCGCGGTAGTGGGAACAATCGTGGTGCAATGCCTGATGGCCATTGTCTTCGCCTTCTGGTTCCACATCCAGGGTGAGCAAATCACCAAAGTCCTTCATGACGCACTGTCCTACATTGTCGGGCCTTCGTCGCGCAGCTACTGGACGGTGGCGCAAAACACCATCCAGGGGGTGATTAATGGGGTTATTGGCACTTCCCTCATTCAGGCGGTGCTCCTGGCGATCGGCTTTGCCATCGCCGGCATTCCTGGGGTGCTGTTGCTGGGCCTGGCCACCTTCTTCTTGAGCTTGCTGCCCATGGGCCCGCCTTTGCTCTATGTGCCGATCGGGCTGTGGCTCATGTACGATGGCCAGCTGTGGATGGGGATCTTCCTGCTGTTCTGGGGCTTCGTCATTGTCGGGGGTGCCGAGCACATCTTCAAACCCATCCTGATCAGTCGCGGTGGCGTGCTGCCGATGCCTATCGTGCTACTGGGCGTGCTGGGTGGCATGATGGTCTGGGGCTTCCTGGGCATTTTCCTCGGCCCGGTATTCCTGGCGCTGGCTTTCACCCTGGTGCGTGAGTGGCTGGTAAGACGTGCTGCCACCGCCAGTCCACAATCGCCCATTGTCTGAAGGCACCGACCATGAATCAGGCCGACGCAAGTGAAAACGATCTGCTGCTCAAGCGCAAGCTTGAGTCGATCGCAGTGTCGATCAGCGACACCCAGCAGCGCATGAACGATCAGTTGATTGCTTTGCTTGAACCGCCGCGCCTGATTGCCTTGTGGAAGCTCAAGGATCTGTTGGGGAAAATCCAGGCGCTGATCACGCATACACTGGCTCAGCCCGAGCTCAAGGTGTCGGATTCGATGCTGGATCTGGTGCAAAGCACAGATGCTATCCTGCTCGACATCAATGAGCGCCTGGACGCCTTTGAAGTGGAGGAATAGCGCTTCTTGCGCCCTGCAGGGAGGGACTTGCGGGGCAAAAGCGCGCAACAGGTACCAGGGCACATCCCTATCGATCGGCCAGTGTTTTCCGCTGGCCAATTTGCATCTTAAGGGATCAGCAGGCCCCTGTTGGGCTTGCAGCTGTTGATCTGAGCCTGCAGTTCAGGCATCGGCACATCCAGGCGAATGATGCTCAGCGCCCCCTTCCCTGGCCATTTGGCGGTACGTCCTTGGTAGGCGCCCGTGTCAATGCACACGGTATTGCCCAGCACCAGGGGACGCTTGACCACATTATGCCCGACAAAAACCCTTTCGAGTCCCGGTACCGGGGTGCAGTCCTTGTTGGTCACGCGGTCACGATTGCTCAGCAGGCGCCGCTGCTGTTCGACATCAGGATCGTTGATCAGGTCGACGATGCGATCCCAGTGCATCCCTGAAGGCACGTCCGCGTGAATCAACCCCACCTTGCCCAATGACGTGTCGACCTGCGCGGCGATGGGGAGTTTGGCGATGGCCGCCAGGAACTTGTGTCGGAACGACCGGGAGGTTTCACCCCACCAATCGAATCCGGACTTCTTGAAGTTCAGGGCATGGGTCAGCGTCTCGTGCGAAGGCTCGCCTTGCGCATACAACTTCAAGATGAAGGCCTCGTGATTGCCTTTCACCGGTAAAAACCAGGGCTTGTCCAGCCAGTCGAGCACCCATTCGTTCTGTGGGCCGCGATCAACCAGGTCGCCTACCGGGAACAGACGATCGCAAGCAGGATCAAATCCCACTTGCTCCAGGCTGGTTTCCAGCAACTTGTAGCACCCATGAATATCACTGATCGCGAAATCGCGGCCCCGCATATTGCGGGGGTGAGATTGAATCCAGTTGATCATCCCCCACCCCCCAGCGAGCCGCTGAACATTTCAGGCTCCACGATAGTCGCCTCGTAGGCATCGGTAATCCGCGCACCGGACAGCGAGAGCATTTCACCCGGCACCTTGCGGATCAGGTCGCCCTGCTTGTAACGCTTGTGCAGGCTCATCTTGTTCGGCGTGGTGCCCATGATGGCCTTGTGAATGTTGATGATCATCGGCATCGTGAACAGCCTGGGCATGAACAGCAGCGGCAGACTGGAATACGCGGTCTTGCTGGCCAGGCGCTGATAGGCGCGGCTGATGACTTCACGATGATCGAAGGCAAGCTCGACGGCCTCAGGGCCCGTGACTTGCGAGATTGGCAGCAGCTGCAGGTGCTCAGGCAGGTTCCCCAAGACCGGGCTGTCCTGTTTGAGAATGCACATGTAGATGATCGACACCGACCAGCCACGCGGATCGCGATCCATGCCGCCGACCGATTCGAGCTGCTCCATGTAATCAGGCAGGAACCCCACCTTTTCACGCAGGATGCGATCTCGACCGGAATCGATGGTTTTATCGGTGTCCGTGTGGATGTAGCCGCCAGGCACTGCCAGCACGTCTTTGAACGGCTCTTTGCGCCGCTTTTCCAGCAGCACCAGCAATTCTTCGTTCAGCCAGCAGAAGATGACCGCATCCAGGGTCACTATAGGGTCATGGCGAGGCTCTTGGCTTTTGTCGTGCAGTTTATCAAGCGACATAAAGTGGCTTCCATGGGTTGTATTGGGTGAGTGCCTGGATCACATGTGGCGTGAGCATGGCGCGTGGGACGTAGCCGCGCACCAGTTCTTCGCGAATGCCTGTGCTCCGGACTTGAAGCCGCTCCTGGGTCACCATCACTTGGCACAGGGCATGGATGCGCTCTGTGTGACTGAACCGACTCCAGGCATGCATGTTGTCAGGGCCGATGGCCAACAGAAATTGGTGCTCGGCGTGGCGTTGGACGATATGTTCCACCACCTCGTAGCTGTAGATGGGGCGCGGTGTGCCAGTCGCCTGCGCCAATTCCTCCTCGATCGCCATGAGTTTCACGTGCGGCCCCAGGTCTTGGGCAAACGCTTGAACCCACTCACAGCGTAGCGCGTAGGGCGACATGTGCTTGTCGAACGCATGGCGGAACGAGGGTATCAACCACACCTCATCGACAAATTGCGCCAACTGCGCAACGCAATCGGCATGGCCGGCAGAAGGTGGGTTGAATGCGGAGCCGAAAAGTGCAATTTTCATGGCAACATCCAATAAGGTCTACTCTGTATACATTATGGGTGAAAACCCCTTGAGGGTCAAGCCGATAGCGATTTTTGCCCACAAAAAAGCCCGCTGGCGCGGGCTTCTTCAATGCTCAAATCCTGCTCACTTTACCCTGGTGAAGTAGGTCGCCGAAATGCGCTCGCCCTTGGTGTTCAGGTTGATGCGACGCAGTGTGCCGTCAGGCATGTAGTTGAACGTGGTGAGCTGGCCGACACAGGTGCTTGGCTGCCCGTTGCTGGCCTGCTCTTCAAACGCCACCGAGCGGTTGATGAACGAGTGGTAGTACAGGCGGTTGCTGCCACAGGCATCGTAGCTTGCGGAACTGACCTGGGTCTTGCTGATGGTGATGGTAGCTGGCGTCGACTGGCCGCCAACCATCACCGCATTGCCCTTCCAGGTGCCCAGCAGGCGCGAATCCATGTTCACCCGAAACGCCGTGGTGCTGGAGCGCTTCAGCTGGCCACTGGCCTTCTTCTTGCCTTCGAGGGTGTAGAACGCGTATTCCAGGGTATTGGGCTCAACCTGGGTGAGGCGCACATAGTGGTTGCCAAAGCATTGGTTGCCGGAGGTGCCCTGTTGCAGGAACAGCAGGCCGCCATTGGGCTCGGTACGCTGGTACTTCATGATGGCGGCGCAGTTTTGGGAGAAGTAGTTCACCCGACTCAGCTCTTTCTGGCGCAGATCCATGGCAAACGTCCAGTTTTCCTTGCCGTCGTCTTCGGTGGCCGCCCCTACCCAGTGATCGGCCATGGCAGCGGGCACGCCATCGTAGGTGTACTCGATGGAGGAGTCGGAGTTGGAGGATAAGCCTGCACAACCCGCCAATACCGACAGCAATGCGGAGGCAACCAGCAGCTTGAGCATTTTCATGAGCACGATCCTTGATGAGGTGGTGATTAAAGTATACTGCGTATACCTAGTGGTGTCAACTGACTGGTGATTTACCCCAGTGCCGGGCAGCAAGCATAATAGGTCTATCCCAAGAAGAAAATCCCGATGCCGCTGGAGTTTGTATGACTGCCACCCCGACCCCCTCCTTCGCTCTGACTGAAAGCCAGTTTCAGGAACTCGCCGATGCCGGGCATGCTCGCAAGGATGCGACTTGCTTGAAGGAGATTGTACCTTGGGTGATGCAATGCATGGCCTGGAAAACCGATGCGCCCCGCCACGAAGCAGTCTCGGAGGCAGCCAAGCAACTCTACGCTGGTCAGACCCAACTGGCGAATGCACTGATCGAGCAGGAGTTCCCGACCTATGTCCAGGACAAGTTCGCTCGTACAAAGTTGTTGGAGCGCTGGATTGATTCTGCCTTTGACAAGGTCTGTGCGTTGGCACTGACGCAAGAAAAGACACGAGAGCAGATGATCGCGCTCATCCACCAGCAGAAGGGCCGCAGCTACCGCCTCGATC
>Ga0247821_10000371_pt1 | contig 24935 bp, 19 predicted proteins | sample 13C_Glycerol_Day_FD_192481 | JGI IMG/M metagenome (GOLD analysis project Ga0247821, IMG submission 192481) | Soil microbial communities from agricultural site in Penn Yan, New York, United States - 13C_Glycerol_Day14 | ecosystem: Environmental > Terrestrial > Soil > Agricultural land | place... | reverse complement strand
ATGTGGCCGAGACCCTGGGGCAGATCAAGACCGTGCAGGCCTACAACCACCAGGGCTACGATCAGCAGCGCTTTGCCGGCACCGTGGAGGCGGCTTTCAGCGTGGCCCGCAAACGGATCCGCCAGCGTGCCTGGCTGATCACCCTGGTGATCGTGCTGGTGCTCGGTGCCGTGGGCGTGATGCTCTGGGTCGGTGGCATGGATGTGATCGCCGGGCGGATTTCCGCCGGCGAACTGGCAGCCTTCGTGTTCTACAGCCTGATCGTCGGCAGTGCCTTTGGCACCGTCAGCGAGGTGATCGGTGAGTTGCAGCGGGCCGCCGGGGCGGCGGAGCGGATCGCCGAGTTGCTGGCCGCGCGCAGCGAAATCACCGCGCCTGCCCAGGGACTGGAGCGCTCGGCGCCGCGGGTCAGTGGGCGGATCGAGTTGCAGGAGGTGCGCTTTGCCTACCCCTCGCGGCCCGAGCCTGCCGCCATCGATGGCCTGAGCCTGACGGTCGAGCCCGGGGAAACCCTGGCCCTGGTCGGGCCGTCGGGGGCGGGCAAGTCGACCCTGTTCGACCTGCTGCTGCGATTCTACGATCCCCAGCAAGGCCGCATCCTGCTCGACGGCCAGGCACTGAACTGCCTCGATCCGCTGGACCTGCGCCGGCACTTCGCCCTGGTGGCGCAGAACCCGGCGCTGTTCTACGGCACGGTGGAGGAGAACATTCGCTACGGCCGGGCCGATGCGACCATGGCCCAGGTCGAAGCCGCCGCGCGCAGCGCCCACGCCCACGACTTCATCCAGCAACTGCCCAAAGGCTACCAGACCCACCTTGGCGATGCCGGCCTGGGCCTTTCCGGCGGCCAGCGGCAACGCCTGGCGATTGCCCGGGCGTTGCTGGTGGATGCGCCGATCCTGCTGCTGGACGAAGCCACCAGCGCCCTCGATGCCCAGAGCGAGCACCTGATCCAGCAGGCGCTGCCGACCCTGATGAGCGGGCGCACCACCCTGGTGATCGCCCATCGGCTGGCCACGGTGCAGCACGCCGATCGCATCGCGGTGATCGACCAGGGGCGCCTGGTGGCGATCGGTACTCATCGGCAGTTGCTCGCCGACAGTCCGTTGTATGCACGCCTGGCGGCGTTGCAGTTCAACACCGTTACGGATTTGTGACAGCGTTCCGCCAGCTGTCACATTTCTGTAGCAATCCCCTGAGACTATCTAGTCCAGCTGTTGCGTAACGCTCGAACCTGGCTGCTATCAATCGATGGCAGCTTTTTTTTGGCTCCCATTCCTTGTTTCTGGATTCCTTCCGATGTTGCGTAAATCCCTGAGAATGCAAATTCTCGCGCTGCTGGCTGGCAGTCTGTCGGCCATGCTGATCATCGCGCTTGTCTGCTTTCAACTGCTGTCGTCCAGTGTTCGTGGCTATGGCCAGTTGATCGACGGGCCGCTGCAGGCCTCGCAGTTGATCGACGAAGCCAACCTGCAGTTCAAGGTCCAGGTCCAGGAGTGGAAGAATGTGCTGTTGCGCGGCAAGCAACCGGCCGAGCTGGACAAGTACTGGCAACAGTTTCTCGCTCGTGAGCAGCAGGTGCAGGGCATTCTCGAGCGGTTGATCGAACACAGCGAGGCGCCGCTCAAGGCGCGCGCCGAACAGCTTAAGGAAAGCCACCGCCAGTTGGGCCAGGCCTATGCCCAGGGACGCCAGGCGTTCCTGGCGGCGGGCGCTGATCCGGTGGTGGGGGACCAGGCGGTCAAGGGCGTGGACCGCGCGACCAGCGAGCAGATGAGCGCGCTGGTCAGCCAGTTGCGCGCCGATGCCCAGGCCCGTGCCGGGGCCATCAACCAGTCAGCGCAGCGCACCGTGTGGCTGGGCCTGTTGGTGATGTTCGGTTCGGCGCTGCTGGTCGGCCTGCTCAGCCTGTGGCTGGTCAACCGCAGCCTGATCGAACCGATCCGTGGCCTGATCGACTACGTCGCGCAATTGAGCCAGGGCCGCTTCGAGGCGCGGGTACCCAGCGACCGCCAGGATGAACTCGGTCGCCTGGCCGTGGCGGCCAATACCTTGCGCGACTTTCTTGCCGATACCGTCAGCCGCCTGCAGCGCAATGCCGGCGAGCTGGAAACCGCCAGCGGCGAGCTGCGCAGTATCGCCGGCAGCATGGCCGTGGGCACCGACGATCAGTTCCAGCGCACCGACCAGGTGGCCACGGCGATGCATGAAATGTCCGCCACCGCCCAGGAAGTCGCCCGCCATGCTGCCGAGGCGGCGCGGGCAGCCGATGATGCCGACCACAGTGCCCAGGCGGGCGAGCAGGTCATGCAGGCCACCATCGACACCATTGCCACGGTCAACCAGGAGATCGCCGGCACCGCGGTGGTGATTCGCGACCTGGAAGCCGACAGCGCCCGCATCGGCAAGGTGCTGGAGGTGATCCGCGGGATCGCCGAGCAGACCAACCTGCTGGCGCTCAATGCTGCCATCGAGGCGGCGCGGGCAGGGGAGGCCGGGCGCGGCTTCGCCGTGGTCGCCGATGAGGTGCGCAGCCTGGCCCAGCGCACGGCGGCATCGATTGCCGAGATCAACCAGATCATCAGCGCCGTGCAATCCGGCGCCGTGGATGCGGTGAGGGCCATCGAAAGCGGCCAGCAGCGCAGTGAAGAGGGCGCCGAGCAGGTCCAGCGCGCCGGGCAGATGCTGCAGCGCATCACCCTGGCAGTGGAGGCAATCCGCGACATGAACCGGCAGATCGCCACGGCCGCCGAAGAGCAGACCAGCGTGGCCGAGGACATTTCCCGCAACCTGGTGGAAATCACCCGTATCGCCACCGCCAACCAGCAGGCGGTGCAGCACACCGAGCAGGCCGGTCATCGCCTGCACGGGCTGTCGGGGCAGCTTGGCGAAGTCACGGCGCGCCTGAGCGCCTGACACACGACTGGGGGAAATCCGCCACATGACGGCAAAAGCGGCGATCAATGTGGCGGATTGTCGCCAGAAAAACCGCTAACAATGGGGTGCGACGACGCGTCCCGGGTATTAGCCCTTGGTCTTGAGAAAGTTGGCCTGCTTTGTGCTTAAAGGCGGGCAGGCCTAGGCCTCGCAAGCACCCGGTGCGTCGTCAGACGCCCGGGTGACCGTTCCCCGATCCATCGAACAACCCCAGCCGCCAACCATCGCGCGAGCGTCCAGGCCGATTGCCTGACTATCGTGCTCAGCTAAGCTTTGGTCTGCGCGAGCAACAACAAGAATCCGGGCGTGCACAACGGGACCAGCGGTCATTGCCAATTACTTCACCTCAATTGGATTGAACTATGAAAAAAATCCTGCTGACGCTCCTGTGCCTGAGTGTCATTGGCTGCTCCAAGCCCAGTGAGCCAGAAAAGAGCGTAGACGTGCTGCTGATCGGCGGCGGCATCATGAGTGCAAGCCTGGGGACCTACCTCAACGAGCTGGAGCCGGGCTGGTCGATCGACATCTACGAGCGCCTGGACAAGGTCGCCGAAGAAAGCTCCAACGCCTGGAACAACGCCGGTACCGGCCACTCCGCCTTCTGCGAGCTGAACTACACCAGCGAAGGCGCCGACGGCAAGATCGACATCAGCAAGGCGGTCGGGGTCAACGAACAGTTCGAGATCTCCAAGCAGTTCTGGGCCTACCAGGTCGAGCAGGGCGTGCTGAGCAACCCGACTTCGTTCATCAACAACGTGCCGCACATGAGCTTCGTCTGGGGCGACAAGAACGTCGAGTTCCTCAAGAAGCGCCATGAAGCCCTGCAGCACAGTTCGCTGTTCCGTGGCATGGAGTACTCCGAAGACCACGCGCAGGTCCAGAAGTGGGTCCCGATCGTGATGGAAGGCCGTGCCGCCGACCAGAAGATTGCCGCCACCCGCATGAACATCGGTACCGACGTCAACTTCGGCGAGATCACCCGCCAGCTGATCGCCTCGCTGACCAAGCACGACAACGTCAAGCTGCACGTGCAGCACGAAGTGCGCGACATCGTGCGCAACGCCGACAACACCTGGACCGTGGTCGTCGCCGACCTCGCCAACAAGGGGGCTGAGCGTAGCGTCAAGGCCAAGTTCGTGTTCATCGGCGCCGGTGGTGGTGCCCTGAAACTGCTGCAGAAGTCCGGTATCCCTGAAGCTGACGGCTATGCCGGCTTCCCGGTCGGTGGCCAGTTCCTGATGACCGACAACCAGGCCATCGTTGCCCGTCACAAGGCCAAGCTGTACGGCAAGGCTTCGGTGGGCGCACCGCCGATGTCCGTTCCGCACCTGGACACCCGCGTGATCGACGGCAAGGAAGTACTGCTGTTCGGTCCGTTCGCGACCTTCTCCACCAAGTTCCTGAAGAACGGTTCGCTGCTCGATATGTTCGCTGCGCTGACCACCCACAACATCATGCCGATGACCCACGCCGGCATCGACAACATCGACCTGAGCACCTACCTGATGGGTCAGCTGATGCTCAGCTTCGATGACCGCATGGACGCCCTGCGCGAGTACTTCCCGAACGCCAAGAACGAAGACTGGAAACTGCTGCAGGCCGGTCAACGGGTTCAGGTGATCAAGAAGGATCCGGTGCACGGTGGTGTTCTGCAGTTCGGTACCGAAGTGGTTGCCGCCCAGGATGGCAGCATCGCTGCGCTGCTGGGTGCCTCGCCGGGTGCCTCGACTGCCGCGCCGATCATGCTGAGCGTGCTGGAGAAGACCTTCAAGGATCGCATCAAGACCCCTGAATGGCAGGCCAAGCTGAAGGAAATCGTGCCGACCTACGGCCAGAAGCTCAACAACAACCTTGAGCTGACCAACAAGACCCGCGAGTGGAGCAGCTCGCGTCTGGGCCTGCTGTACGTTCCGGTGCTGCCGGAAGCGGCCGCTGCGGTACAGGCTGAACCTGCACTGTAAGTGTTGAAGCAGTAGAAACAGACAGCCCCCTATTCAGGGGGCTGTTTTGTTTCCGGGGCGCAAAAAGCATCGCGGGGCAAGCCCGCTCCTACGAAAGCTGTAGGAGCGGGCTTGCCCCGCGAAAGGCCCTGAAGCCGGGCGTAATCAATGACGCTTCTTGTCCGCCATGTGGTTGCCCAGGGCACCGCCCGCCGCGCCACCCAGGCCGGCGCCGATGGCCGAACCGGTGCTGCCGCCGAGCGAGCCGCCTACCAGCGAGCCGCCGGCCGAGCCCAGGCCGCCACCGATGGCCGCCTTGGTCTTGTTGCCGTTCTTGGCTGCCATGGCGCTGCCTGCAGCACCGCCGACACCGGCGCCGATCGCAGCACCGGTGCGACCGCCCAGCTGTTGCCCGACCACGTTACCCAGTACACCACCCAGGCCACCGCCCAGTGCGGTCTGGCCATCGCCGGCCACGGCGCCTTGTGCGCACAGCAGGCCCAGAGTCAGGGCGGCAAGAGTCTTACGCATGTGAATCAACCTCCAGGTTCGAAAGGCGCGCATTCTCCTGTTACCGCCGCGACTACGCAATGCTGGCCACTAGGGGGCAAACTGCAGGCACGAAAAAGCCCGCTCTAGGGCGGGCTTTTTACCGAGGATATGGTCGGAGAGACAGGATTCGAACCTGCGGCCTTCTCGTCCCGAACGAGACGCGCTACCTGGCTGCGCTACACTCCGATGGAGAAAATATTACTCAAAAATGTCTCCCCGACAAGCCCCCTTCACAAGGCTTGTTGCTCCTATCAGAGATCCTTGACGGTACGCACCTGGTCCTTGTTGATGCGGGTGTGCTTGCCATCCAGTTGCTCGAACTCGTAGAAGCCGGTTTCGTCGTCGTACTCTGGCGTATCGACGGCCTGGATTTCACGGCCATCGTTCAAGGTGATTACGGTGGGCGATGCGCAACCTGCCAGGGTGCCAAGACCAAGGGCGAGCAGGAAGGCGGGGAGGGTCCGTTGAATCATCGTGTTTCTCCGGTAATGGATAGTGCGTAGTGTTCCTCAGACGCGGGGCGACGGTGCAAGTTCCTTGCACTTACCAGCATAGCGGTTGCGCACCTTCATTGACGGGCGACAATCCCCGGCAGGGTAGCGGGCGCGAGCCGGGCAGGGCTGTGATATAACACCGTCCATCCTCCCTCTAGCAATGGATCAAGGTCCCATGAAAGCCAAGGCAGATGTACCTTTCGTGCCGCTGAACATCGCGGTGTTGACGGTCAGTGACACCCGCACCCTGGAAACCGACACCTCCGGCCAGGTCTTTGTCGATCGCCTGACCGAGGCCGGTCACGGCCTCGCCGCACGGGTGCTGCTCAAGGACGACCTGTACAAGATCCGCGCCCAGGTTGCCACCTGGATCGCCGATGACCAGGTGCAGGTGGTGTTGATCACCGGCGGCACCGGTTTCACCGGTCGCGACAGCACCCCCGAGGCCGTCGCCTGCCTGCTCGACAAGCAGGTCGATGGTTTCGGCGAGCTGTTCCGCCATATTTCGATGGCCGACATCGGCACCTCCACCGTGCAGTCCCGCGCCCTGGCCGGGCTTGCCAACGGCACCCTGGTCTGCTGCCTGCCTGGCTCGACCAACGCCGTGCGCACCGGTTGGGACGGTATCCTCGCCGAGCAGCTGGATGCCCGTCACCGCCCGTGCAACTTCGTCACCCACCTCAAGCAGGCCGAACCCTGCGCCAGCCGTGGTTGAAGCGTCCATGAGCACGTCGTTGATGGCGGTCGAGGACGCACTGGCACGATTGCTGGCGCTGGCCGAGTCGGCGCCGATCGTCGAGACCGAACAGGTGGCCCTGGCGGAGGCAGAAGGCCGGGTGCTGGCCCGGGAGCTGGTCGCCAGCCTCGACCTGCCGCCCTGGCCGAACAGTGCCATGGACGGCTACGCCTTGCGCCTGGCCGACTGGCAGGGCGAGGCGTTGCCGGTCAGCCAGCGAATCTTCGCCGGCCATGCGCCCGAGCCGCTGCAACCGGGTACCTGTGCGCGGATCTTCACCGGTGCGCCGCTGCCCGTTGGGGCTGACTGTGTCGAGATGCAGGAGAACGCCGAGGTGCTGGATGACCAGCGGGTGCGTTTCACCGAACCGCTACGCGTCGGTCAGAACGTTCGTCCGCAAGGCCAGGAAACCCGGGCGGGTGAAACGGTGCTGGCCGCCGGCACGCGCCTGGGCCCGATCGAGCTGGGGCTGGCCGCGACCCTGGGCTGCGCCGAGCTTACGGTGGTGCGCAAGGTCAAGGTGGCGGTGCTGTCCACTGGCGATGAGCTGGTCGAGCCCGGCCTGCCGTTGGGCCCCGGGCAGATCTACAACAGCAACCGTCGCCTGCTGGTCAGCTGGTTGCAGCGCCTGGGCTGCGAGGTGATCGATGCGGGAATTCTTGCCGATGACCTGCAAAAGACCCGTGACTGTCTGGCAGGGTTGAACCAGGTCGACCTGATCCTGTCGACGGGCGGGGTCTCGGTGGGGGAGGCCGACTACCTGGGGCTGGCCCTGCGCGAAGCCGGCGAGCTGGCGCTGTGGAAGCTGGCGATCAAGCCCGGCAAGCCATTGACCTTCGGACACTACAAGGGCGTGCCGGTGATCGGCCTGCCCGGCAACCCGGCTTCGACCCTGGTGACCTTCGGCCTGTTGACCCGCCCGTACCTGCTGCGCCGCCAGGGGGTCGCCGAGGTCACACCGCTGCAGTTCCCGGTACCCGCCGGTTTCGACTGGCCCAAGGCGGGCAATCGCCGCGAATACCTGCGGGCCCGGCTGGACCAGGGCCAGGCGCTGATCTACAAGAACCAGAGCTCCGGTGTCCTGCGCAGCGCCGCCTGGGCCGAAGGCCTGGTGGAAGTGCGCGAGGGCACCACGCCAGCCAGGGGTGACACCGTGCAGTTCATTCCCTTGAGCGAACTACTCGGCTGAGCGGCTGAGCAGGCCGTTGCCCTCAAGGCTCGCCAGTGCCGGCGTTCGCTGGCTCAGGCGGGCATGTACGCTTTCCAGCTGGGCCGCGGCGATGCTCCAGTCGTGGTGGTCGGTGACGAACTGGCGCGCCGCCTCCGACAGCTGGCGCATGCGCCAGGGCTGGTTGAGCAGCTGGTTGATCAGCAGGGCCAGCTGGTCGCTGTCGTCGCTGCTCAAATAGTGCTCGCCCTGGATCGCCTGCAGGCCGGACATGCCGTTTGTGGTGGTAACCACCGGCAAGCCGGCGGCCATGGCTTCCAGCACCTTGATCTTCGAGCCGCCGCCATAGCACAGTGGCGCGAAGAAAATCGCCGAATGCCGTTGCAGCTCGCGCAAGTCCGGCAGGTAACCCACCCATTCGATGCGCGGATCGGTCCAGCGCGACTTCCAGCTGTCCGGCAGGGCGTGGCCGACCACGGCAAAACGCACGGCCGGGTTGCTTTGCCAGACCTGCGGCAGGATGTCTTCCAGTGCCCACTCGATGGCTTCAAGGTTGGCGCCATATTCGAAGTTGCCGACAAACAGCAGGCGCTGGCTGTGCATCGCCGGCTGGATGTTGCGGTAGTGGGCGCAGTCCACGCCGTTGATCACCAGGGTCGCGGGGTAGCCGGTCAGGTGGGTGATGTGCTCGGCATCGGTGGGGCTGACCGCCACCACTTCGTGGGCCTGGCTCAGCACCCGGTTTTCCCAGCGCCGATAGCGCCAGCGATCGAAGGCATTGAAGGGGCGCAGCCAGAGGGGCAGGCGGTCATGGCAGGCACCGCCGGCCACCGACTCGATGGTGTGCTCGCTGACCAGGAAGGGCAGGCCGCGCTCCTGCAGGGCTTTCTCGAAGGGCTGGAAGCTGTAGCTGTGCTCGATCTGGATCACATCCCAGCGCTCCTCCAGCAGTTGCTCGAAGCAATGCCTGAGGTGGGGTGCCAGGCCGTTGACGCTGGCGCGCATGGGGTAGCCGGCATAGACCGCGGCCAGCAGGTTCAAGGGGCTGTGCAAGGGGCGCCTGGGCAGTACGATCAAGCGTTCGAGCAGCGGTTCGAGCGCCGCTCGCGCCGCCTCGCAGGGCGGTGTCTTGGATTGCACCAGCAAGGTGATCTGGTGACCTCGCTGCGCCAGGCTGCGCAGCAGGTGGAATTGTCGGGTTTTGCCGCCGCTGGTGGTTGGCCAGGGCAGGTAAGGCAGTGTCCAGAGTACGCGCATGACCCCTTTCCTCTTCACCAGGCGGGCTACGGCATGCAGATATGAAAGGACGCGCCCGGGGTCAGTCGCTGACTGGCTCCGGGGCGCGTCCATAGCTATCAGTAAAGCGCACGATGTCGTCTTCGCCCAAGTATTCGCCACTTTGTACTTCGATCATGATCAAGTCGATCACGCCGGGATTGGTCAGGCGATGTACCCGCCCCGGTTTGATAAAGGTCGATTCGTTGGAACCGAGCAGGAATTCTTCGTCACCCTGGGTCACGCGGGCCATGCCGCTGACCACGATCCAGTGCTCGCTGCGATGGTGGTGCATCTGCAGTGACAGCGACGCCTGCGGGCGGACCATGAGGCGCTTGATCTTGAAGCGCGGACCTTCCTCCAGCACCGTGTAGGTTCCCCAGGGGCGGTTGACCGTACGGTGCAGGCGACAGGCATCGTGGCCCTGGCGCTTGAGTTGCTGGGCGATCACCTTGACCTCCTGGCTGCGTGAAGCATCGGCGATCAACAGGGCGTCGGGGGTGTCGATGATGATCAGGTTGTCCAGGCCCACGGCGCCGACCAGCCGGCGTGGCGAGTCGATGTAGCAATTGGATACGTCGTGCAGCACGGTCTCGCCCGTGCAGCGGTTGCCCTGGGCGTCGGCATCCTGCAGTTCGCGCACTGCCTGCCAGCAACCGATATCGCTCCAGCCCAGTTCCGCGGGCAGGACGGCTACCCGGCTGGAGACTTCCATGACCGCGTAGTCGATGGAAATGTCCGGCACCGGCGCGAACGACGCCGGGTCGAGTTCCAGTTGCAGTTCGCCCTGGCCCTGTTTGCTCGGGCTGTGCTGCAGGCAGTGGTTGACGGCAGTGAGCAGGTCGGGGGCATGCTGTTGCAGTTCGGCCAGGATGGCGTCCACGCGCATGCAGAACATGCCGGCGTTCCACAGGTGTCGGCCGCCTTCGAGAAACTGCCGGGCGGTCGGGGCGTCCGGCTTTTCGACGAAGCGTGCGACCTGGTAGCCGCGCTCGCCCAGGGCCGGGCCCTGCTCAATGTAGCCAAAGGCGGTTTCCGCACGATCAGGCACCAGGCCGAAGGTGGTCAGCCAGCCTTGTCGTGCCAGCACGCGGGCATCCTTGACGGCGTTTTCGAAGGCTGCAAGCTCGGTGATCAGGTGGTCGGCCGGCAATACCAGTAATTGCGCGTCTTCGCCGTACAGGCGTGCACAGTGCAGGGCGGCGGCGGCAATGGCGGGGGCGGTGCTGCGACCGAAGGGTTCGAGGATGAAGTCCAGGGCCACGCCCTGATGATTGACCTGGCGGTATTCGTCCTGGGTGCTGAAATACACCTCACGGTTGGTCACGGTCAGTACGCGAGTGACATCCGGCAGGCAGCAGGAGCGCAGAAAGGTCTTTTGCAGCAGGCTCTGGCCATCGGGCAGGCGCATGAACGGCTTGGGCTGGGTCTCGCGGGAAACCGGCCATAGGCGGGTGCCGGCACCGCCGGCGATGATGCAAGGAATCAGCGCGCTCATTTCACAGCCTTGAATTGCAAAGCGTCAATAAAATGTCTTTTATTTTTTCCCTGCTGCGTAAAGCCAAATATTTGTCGAATGATGCGCTTGGGTACGGGCGCTTTCAATGGTTTCGTGTCCACGGAATCGGTTTTTTCGTGATTGTCGCGACCAAAGGTGAAACAAGGGGGCAGGCCGTGAGGTCGAGATAGTCGGGATCTATTGCAAGGGGCGGCATGATGGCACATCGCAAGGCACTGGTGATCCTGCATGGCAAGCAAGCCATGAACGAGCAGGTGCGATCGGCGGTCGGCGCCATGCGCGAACGTGGCTGGCAGCTCGATGTGCGCCTGACCTGGGAGGCCGGTGACGCCGCCCGGCTGGTGGAGGAAGCCCTGGCGGCCGGTTATGGGCAACTGGTGGCCGGCGGCGGGGATGGCACCTTGCGCGACGTCGCCGAAGCCATGGTGAGGGCCGGGGGCCAGGCCAGCCTGGTGTTGATGCCGCTGGGCACGGCCAATGACTTTGCCCGGGCCGCCGGTGTGCCGCTGGAGCCGGAGCCGGCATTGGCCATGCTGGAGGCGCCCGCGCGGGCCATCGATGTAGGGCGGGTGGGCGAACAGGTGTTTCTCAACATGGCCACGGGCGGATTTGGCAGCCAGGTGACGGCCAATACCTCCGAAGACCTCAAGAAAGTCCTGGGCGGTGCGGCCTATCTGTTCACCGGCCTTACCCGTTTCAGCGAGCTCAGTACCGCGTCGGCCCGGCTGCAAGGGCCGGACTTCGACTGGCAAGGCGACTTGCTGGCCCTGGGGATCGGCAACGGTCGCCAGGCCGGGGGCGGTCATGTGCTGTGTCCGCAGGCGCAGGTCGATGACGGCTTGCTCGACATCAGCATCCTGCCGGCCCCCCAGGAGGTGGTAGGCACCTTGCGCAGCCTGCTCAGCGATGGCCTGGGCCTGGACAACCTGTTCGTGCGGGCGCGCCTGCCCTGGGTCGAGATCCACAGCTCCCAGGGCCTGGACATCAACCTCGACGGCGAGCCCCTGCAGGCCGACAGCCTGCGCTTCGAGGTGCTGGCGGGGGCCTTGCGTGTGCACCTGGCGGACGACTCACCGCTGCTCAGTCGTCGAGGCTGATGATCTGCTCGCGCACGGCAAACAGCACCAGGCCGGCGACATCGTAGATCTGCAGGCGCTTCATGATCTGCGAGCGGTGGGTTTCCACGGTCTTGATGCTCAGGCCGAGGCCCTGGGCAATCTCGCGGGTGGACTTGCCGCGCACGATCAGGCGCAGGATTTCCAGTTGGCGCGCGGTCAGGTTGTGGTTTTCCGCCGCCGCCGGCGGCTTGGTGGTGTGGGCGCGTAGCAGGGCCTGGTTGATCACGGTATGGGCAATGGCCGGGCTCAGGTAGCGCTCGTCGCTACGCAGCGCCGCCAGTGCCTGTTCCAGTTCGGTGGCGGTGGTGTCCTTGAGCAGGTAGCCATGGGCGCCGCTTTCCAGCGCCTGCATGATCAGCTCGGGGTCGGTGTGCATCGACAGGATCAGCACCTTGCTGCGACAGCCGCTGGCGCGCAGGCGGCTCAGGGCCTGCAGGCCGCTGGTCGAGCGCATGGAGATGTCCAGCAGGACGATATCCGGGTCCAGCTGTTGCACCAGCTCGGCCACCCGGTTGCCGTCATCGCCCTCGCCAATGACGGTGTAGCCGGGAATGTCGGACACCAGGGCGCGAACGCCGGCGCGAATCAGTGAGTGGTCATCCACCAGCAGCAAGGTACAGGTCATGGGGTGTTATTTGTCTTGGCGCGTTCGAGGGTACGGGGAGACCAGGGAAACAGGGCGTCGATGCGCGTGCCTTTGCCCGGCTGGCTACTGACGGACAGGGTGCCGTCGAGCAGGGCGGCACGCTCGAGCATGCCGGCCATGCCGCGCTGGCCCTGGTCGCCCGGGTTGCTGGCCGGCATGAAGCCCTGGCCGTCATCGCAGATGGACAACGACAGGCCTTCGGGCAGGCGTTCGATGCGCACCACCAGGTTGCGCGCACCGGCATGGCGAAGGATGTTGGTGACCGCTTCCTGGGTGATGCGAAAGGCCGCGATGGCCATGTCGTCGCCGATGCCGCCCAGGCGCTGGCGGCATTCCAGGCTCCAGTTCAGGTTGGTGTTTTCCAGGGTGCGCACCAGGTGGGCGCGCAGGCTGGCCTCCAGGCCCAGGCTGGACAATTGGCGCGGGTTGAGGATCGCGGTGACGTCGCGCACGTTGGCCAGTGTATCGTCCAGGGTCTTGCGCAGGGTGCTGCAGTGTTCCTGCAGCTCTTGCGGCACGCGGCGTTGCAGCCAGTCGGCCTGGAGCTTGGCGGCCGTCAGCAATTGGCCGATGTCGTCATGCAGCTCACGACTCAGGCGCTGGCGCTCGCTTTCCTGGACCTTGAGCAGGCGATTGGCAAGTTCGGCCGGGCGCATGGCGATCGAGCGCGCCCAGTGGCGCAGGTGCCAGCCAATGCTCAGCATCGCGACCAGGTGCAGGACCAGTACGCTGGCCGGCATCGCCTGGGCCCGCAGGTACAGCGCCAGGTTGGCGATGATCGAGGCCAGGCACAGGAGCGCAGTCAACCCGCGCAATAGAGCGGCCCCGGGACGCCAGTGCGTTAAAGTCTTGAGGCTTGGGTGCATAGAAAATGAAGCCACTGAAATATCGCTGTAGAAAGCCTTGTAAAGGTCAAGCCAGGGGCGTTGTCGTATTACCTTCACTATCAGTTGAAACTCGGTGGCCGGTGCACTGATGAACTACCGGTAGCTTGATAATGAATCATCGAGAACGTGATCGGCCAGGCTGTGGCAAACCTCAATCGGCGTGCATGGTATCACTTCAAGTTCAATTGGTCGCGGGCTCTTGTAACTGCCTGAATGGTCAGTTTTTACGGGCTATGACGGGGATTCTGTCGAGGGCGGAATTCTAGCATTTTGCCATCACCTCGTAGGCGGCAAAACATGCGCAAGATAAATAAACCTGCAAGTGCCTCAATGATTTGCAAATGTCGTCGGCCAGTCGGCAAAGTTGGCACTTAAGTCCGCAGTGTAGAGCGTTGCGAATAGTCAGTGAACACTTTGCCAATTACGCCTTAGTTGCCCGGAGTTGAGCCGGCAGTTGTGCTGTGCGGCCCGTGCGCAGGGTGAACACAGGGCGTCATGGTCGAAGTGCAGGACGCACAGGTCGACGTCGGGTTGAGGGCCGTCGCCAGGTTGTCGAGCAATTCCAACTGTTCTTCGGTGTCCAGGCTCAGGCGGCCGGTGTGCGGGTCGATCAGTTCCAGTTGCCAGGCCAACAGGGTCAGGCAGTCTTTGAGCGCCGGCAGGGCACTGCCTGGCAGGCTCTCGGTGCTTCGAGCCGTTTCCAGCAGGTGTTGCAGTTGCTGGCTGTAGCTGGCCACTTCCACCAGGCCCAGGTTCCGGGCGCGTGCAACCAGGGTCGCGAGGGTGTCGTTGAGGCAGTGGCAGGCATCCGGATCGTTGTCGATCAGGGCCAGGTGCTGCAGGCATTCTTCAGCTTGGGTCAGCAGGACCTGGGCGTCCGCCAGGAATTCCTGCAGGACGCTGCTGTTCATCGAGTCGTTGGCCATCAGTTGGCTCCAGCGCAAAGGGCTGGAGCAGGGGTTGGCCACCTTGAGGCGATCGCTGACAAAAGCCTGACTCCGTTCATGCAATGAGAATGGCGTCACATTAATGGCTAATAGATATTGCGAACATCAGGTCGCACCCGATTGCTACTAGGGGTTTCCCTGATGGGGTGGTTTATTTACGACCCATTGCGGGCGTTAGCGACAGGGAGGCGATGAATGCAGTAAAGCATGATGTTAAAGTGACATCAATGATCGAGGCGGTATTTTCTTCGCCGGGTCAAGCTGAGCGCCAAGCGGCCGATACAGAGCCGTTGGATTCATTTCTTGGAACAAGCCTGGGGGTTCTTCAATGGCTGGCATTCTCGACACGGTAGACCAAAGAACGCAGCTGGTGGGTGAGAACCGCCTGGAAATCCTGATGTTCCGCCTGGCCGGCCGACAGTTGTTCGCCATCAACGTGTTCAAGGTCCAGGAAGTGCTGCAGATGCCCAAGCTGACCTTGATGCCGCAACGGCATGCGTTCGTCTGCGGGGTGGTCAACCTGCGCGGGCAGACCCTGCCGGTGATCGACCTGTCCCAGGCCATCGGCATGCGTCCCCTGACGCCGGGGCCTGGCAGCACTATCATCGTCACCGAATACAACCGCTCGGTGCAGGCGTTCCTGGTGGGTGGCGTCGACCGCATCGTCAACATGAACTGGGAAGCCATCATGCCGCCGCCCAGCAGCGCCGGTCGCCAGCACTACCTGACGGCGATCAGCAAGGTCGACGAACAGTTGGTGGAAATCATCGACGTGGAGAAAGTGCTGGCCGAAATCGTGCCGTACAGCGCCAAGGTTTCGCGCGACAAGCTCGAGGACCCGGTACTGGCCCGTGCCCGTGGTCGCGAAGTGCTGCTGGTGGACGACTCCACCGTGGCCCTGGCCCAGTTGCGCGATACCCTCTCGCAACTGGGGGTAAAGATGCATGTGGCCAGTGACGGCCTCAAGGCCTTGCGCCTGCTCAAGGGCTGGGCCGATGCCGGGGAGGATGTCTGCGAAAAACTGCTGATGGTGTTCACCGATGCCGAAATGCCGGAAATGGACGGCTACCGCCTGACCACCGAAATCCGCCACGACCCGCGCTTGCGCTCGTTGCATGTGGTGTTGCACACCTCGTTGTCCGGCAGCTTCAACGAGTCGATGGTGAAGAAGGTCGGTTGCGACAACTTCCTCTCCAAGTTCCAGCCCGACAAGCTGGTCGATGTGGTGCGTCAGCGCCTGATGCTGGATGAAGTGGCTGTCTGAGTCGGTATAAGCTAGCGCATCGACTCACAAGGAAGGTTGACCGCCATGCGTCTGAGTGCCCTGTACCGTTACCCGCTCAAATCTGCCCGCGCCCAGGCGCTGGAAACATCCCCCGTGGGCTTGCTGGGCTTGAGCGGCGATCGCCGCTGGATGCTGGTGGAGCGTGACAACGGACGCTTCCTGACCCAGCGTGCCTACCCGCAGATGAGCCAGTTGTCTGCCCTCTATAGTGGGGATGGCAGCCTGATCCTTGGCGCCCCTGGGCGCGCATCGTTGCAGGTAGCGGTGCCCGATGCCGACAGCAACCTGCGCGGCGTGACGATCTGGCGTGATTCCTTTCGGGTTCCGGATGCCGGTGACGAGGCCGCACAGTGGCTCAGCGAGTTCATCGGCAAGGATGTGCGCCTGGTGCATGTACCCGAACAGCGCACCCGCTTCCTGCCCAGTGGGTATGGGCACAATGACGACCGGGTGGCATTCGCCGATGGTTTTCCCCTGCTGCTGATCGGTCAGGCATCGCTGGATGACCTGGTGCAGAAGGTCGGGCGGCCGCTGGAGATGCTGCGCTTTCGTCCGAACCTGGTGGTGGAGGGCGCCGAGCCCTTTGCCGAAGATGGCTGGAAGCGCATTCGCATCGGCGAGCTGGAGTTGCGGGTGATCAAACCCTGCGAGCGCTGCATCCTGACCACCATCGATCCGCAGACCGGCGAGCGCAGCCCGGACCGCGAGCCCTTGACCACGCTCAAGACCTATCGGCAGAAGGAAGGGGATGTGCTGTTCGGGCAGAACCTGGTGGCTGATGGCGCCGGGGTGCTGGAGGTGGGGATGCCGGTGACGGTGCTGGAGTAGTCATCGCGGGGCAAGCCCGCTCCCACCGGTGGGAGCGGGCTTGCCCCGCGATTGGAACTGATCACTGATCGTCGAAATACCGCTCATGCCAGTCCACCAGCGGCTGTGGTGAATTGAGCTTCTTCCCGTAGATCACCGAATACGACAGTACGTTCTGTACGTACTGGCGGGTTTCGTCGAACGGGATCGACTCGACCCAGACGTCGAAACTCAGGTGGTCGGCGCCACGCAGCCATTGGCGGACACGGCCCGGGCCTGCGTTATAGGCGGCGGAAGCCAGGACCCGGTTGCCGTTGAACTGGCTGTGTACCTGGCTCAGGTAGGCAGCGCCGAGCTGGATGTTCTTATCCGGGTTGAACACCTGCGCCGGCGATGCCAGCGGGATGCTGAACTTGCGCGCCGTTTCCTTGGCGGTGGCCGGCATCAATTGCATCAGGCCGCTGGCGCCGACGCTGGAGCGCGCGTCTTCCATAAAGGCGCTTTCCTGGCGGGTAATGGCGAACACCCAGCTCGAATGCAGGCCGCGGACCTTGGCTTCGCGCACCAGGGTGTCGCGATGGGCCATCGGGAAACGGATGTCCAGGTCGTCCCAGTACTTGGCCTGGCTGATGGTGCGGATGGCCGGGAAGTACCAGCGCATGTCATAGGCCAGCTTGGCCTGGGCGACCATCTCGTCGCGGCTGAAGTGACGGCTGACGTGGTACCACTCGCGGCGACCGTCGACGATCTGGCCACGGGCGTGGAACTCCAGGGCGCGGCGGATGCCCGGGGTATTGCGCACCTTGTTCATCAGTGCCTGGCTCAGTACCAGTGGTTTGTTGTTCAACTGGTACGGGGTCTTCGCCCGGTCGGCGGCAAGGAAGCCATAGAAGTCACGCTCGTTGGCGACGGTCTTGTACAGCGAGAGCGCCTGAGGGTTCTGCGGTTGGGCCAGCTCCAGGCTGCGGGCCTGCCAGTAACGCCAGCGGCTGCTGGTGGCCAGGTCCTGGGGCAGGCGCCGGGTCAGTTCGTAGGCATCTTCCCAGCGACCCAGGCGCAGCAGCAGGCGCAGGCGCCATTCGGTCACGGTGTTGTCGCGCAGCTCGGGGTCGTAGCGGGTCATCAGATCCAGGGCCCGTGGGTCGTAGCGGCGGGCCAGGGTCAGGCCGATTTCCCGGGCGATGGCGACTTTCTCGTCGCGGGAGAAGTGCATGCGGTTGGCGTAGTCGTCGAGCAGGCCCATGGCCCGCTCCGGATCCTGGCGTGCCAGGCGGCGCAGGCCCAGGCTGACAACGTCGGACATGGCCTCGTTGACCGGTACGAAGCGCCCTGGGTTATTCAGCAGTTCGGGCCGCTGCGCTACGTCCACCAGCAGGCGACCCTGTGGCGCCAGGGTGGTCAGGTCCCTGGTCAGGGCATTGGCCAGGGCATAGTTGCGGGACTGGGCTGCCAGCTTGGTGCGCGCCCAGCGCTTCTGCTCGGTGAGCTGGCCTTCGGCTTCCCAACGGGCGAACAGGGCATCGCAGGCGGCCGGCTGGGACTTGCCCACCAGCCAGAGTTTTTCCGCCGTGGCATAGCCTTCGGCGCGCTGGCCCTGGATCAGCTGGCGCTGGCCGTCGAGGCAGTCGAGCTCGGTGAAGTTCAGCTTCGGATCGTAGTAGCGGCTGAAGGTGTCCCATTCGCCGCGTTCGGCCAGCCAGCGCAACCAGCGCAACTTCATCCAGTTGGCCTGGGGCAGGTCGCCGTGGGCGGCGAGGAATTTCTCGATTTCCGCGTTGCTGGCGGTTTTCAGCCGGGCGGTGAGCTCGTCGTAAGCCAGGTAAGGCGTCAACGGGTAGTCACGCAGCGCCTGGGCGTAGCGCAGGTACGGGCCTTTGTCGCCCTTGGCCAGGGCGCGCTTGGCCTCGTCGTAATACTGGCGTTGTACGGTGATATCGGTGGCCTGGGCGACGCTGGCCGCAGAGGCCGAGAGAAGCAGGCAGGAAACAAGACTGAACAGGCGGCTGCGCATGAGACTTCCGGGCAGTTTGACCATGATAAGTGACGGCGAAGCCAGCACTGTTGAAATACATTGCGTAAGCTTAGCCGTTTGCCGCAGGCGGATGAAAGCATTGTGCTTGTATCGAGTTGTTTATTGGACGGGCTGTTGTCGGACCACTCCGTAGGATCGCCTGCTTAATGTGAAGCGGGCCCAAGTCGGGTAGAATGCGCGCCCGGTTTTTGGAGAAGATCATGACCCTGCTCAAATTAAGCGATGTGTCCCTTGCGTTCGGCGCCATGCCGTTGTTGGACAAGGTGTCCTGGCAGATCGCCCGTGGTGAGCGGGTGTGCATCATCGGCCGCAACGGCACCGGCAAGTCGAGCATGCTGCGCCTGGTCAAGGGCGACCAGAAGCCCGATGACGGCGAAGTCTGGCGCGCCCCGGGGCTGAAGATCGGCGAATTGCCGCAGGAACTGCCGCTGGCCGACGGTCGCACGGTGTTCGATGTGGTGGCCGAAGGCCTCGATGGTGTCGGTGCCTTGCTGGCTGAGTACCATCACCTGAGCCAGAACATCCACAGCGATGCCGACCTGGAAAAACTCATGCACGTCCAGCACGACCTGGAAGCGCGTGACGGCTGGCGCCTGCAGCAACTGGTCGACAGCACCTTGAGCCGCCTGCAGCTGCCGGCCGACAAGACCCTGGCCGAGCTCTCCGGCGGCTGGCGCCGGCGCGTGCTGCTGGCCCAGGCGCTGGTCTCCGAGCCCGACCTGCTGCTGCTCGACGAGCCGACCAACCACCTGGACATCGGTGCCATCGCCTGGCTTGAAGAAGCCCTCAGCGGTTTTGGCGGCGCCGTGCTGTTCATTACCCACGACCGTTCCTTCCTGCAGAACCTGGCCACGCGCATCCTCGAACTGGATCGCGGCGGCCTGATCGACTGGAACGGCGACTACGCCAGCTTCCTGGTACACAAGGAAGCCATGCTGGCGGCCGAAGAAACCGCCAACGCCCTGTTCGACAAGAAACTGGCCCAGGAAGAAGTGTGGATCCGCCAGGGCATCAAGGCCCGGCGTACCCGCAACGAAGGCCGCGTGCGCGCCCTCAAGGCCCTGCGCGTGGAGCGCAGCGAGCGTCGTGAGCGTCAGGGCAAGGCCAACATCCAGCTCGACGTTGCGGAGAAATCCGGCAAGCAGGTGATGGTGCTGGAGAATGTCAGCTTCAACCACCCGGGCGGCCCGCAGCTGGTCAAGGATTTCTCCATGGTCCTGCAGCGCGAGGACCGTATCGGCCTGCTCGGCGCCAACGGCACCGGCAAGACCACCTTGCTCAAGCTGATGCTGGGTGATCTTGAGCCCACCAGCGGCAAGGTCGAGTCCGGCACCCGCCTGGAAGTGGCCTATTTCGACCAGCTGCGTCACCAGCTTGACCTGGAAAAGACCGTGATCGACAACCTCTCCGAAGGTCGCGATTTCATCGAGATCGACGGGCAGAACCGCCACGTCCTCAGCTACCTGGGTGACTTCCTGTTCAGCCCGCAGCGTGCCCGTACCCCGGTCAAGGCCTTGTCCGGTGGCGAGCGTGCGCGCCTGTTGCTGGCCAAGCTGTTCAGCAAGCCGGCCAACCTGCTGGTGCTGGACGAACCGACCAACGACCTGGACGTGGAAACCCTCGAACTGCTCGAAGAAGTACTGTCGGCGTTCAAGGGCACCGTACTGATGGTCAGCCACGACCGGGCCTTCCTCGACAACGTGGTGACCAGCACCCTGGTGTTCGAAGGCGAGGGCAAGGTGCGCGAGTACGTCGGTGGTTACCAGGACTGGATCCGCCAGGGCGGCTCGCCGAAGCTGCTCGGTGTCAGCGAAAGCAAATCGGGCAAGTCGGAGCTGAACACGGCGGTGGTCGAGGCTGTTGCCCCGGCGCCCGTGGCGGCCCCGGTGGCAGCCGAAGCGCCGAAGAAAAAACTCAGCTACAAGCTGCAGCGCGAACTGGAAGCCTTGCCGGGCCAGATCGACGAGCTGGAGCAGCAGATGGCTGCGGTGCAGGAAGAAATCTCCAACCCGGCGTTCTATCAGCGCCCGATCGAGCAGACCTCTGCCGTGCTGGCGCGCCTGGAGCAGATGCAGGCCGAACTGGATGTGCTGGTGGAGCGCTGGGCCGAACTGGACAGCTGAGGGCAGGGGCCCGGCGCATGAACCTGCGCCGGGCCTTGAGCGTTACTCCTTCTTCTGCAGGCGCACGGCCAGCACGTCGCAGGGCGCACCGTGCAGCACGTCGTTGGCGGTGGAGCCCAGCAGCAGGGCAAGGCCGTGGCGACCGTGGCTGCCGACCACGATCAGGTCGCATTTCTGGTCCTTGGCCAACTGGTGGATTTCCTGGCGCGGCTGGCCATAGGTCAGGTGCGAATCACCGCGGTTGATATCCGGGTACTTGTTGAACAGCCGGTCCATGCGCTCCTTGGCCTGGTCGAACTGTTGCTGCTGCAGCTGCGAGAGGTCCATCGGCACGTCGCCGCCAAAGGCCATGGCCATGGGCTCGACGATATGCACCAGGGAAACTTTGGTCTGTGTCGGCTCGGCCAATGTCATGGCGCGCTTGATGACCGGATCGCATTCTTCGGTCAGGTCGACGGCAACCAGTATGTGTTCGTAGGGCATGAGAAGCTCTCCTGACAGTCGCGATTATTCAAGTATGGTCGGTTTCAGGCTGATCGCTTGGAACCCCGGCTAACCAGCTCATTTGTAACGCTTTATGGGAACAACAGATATGACGGTCTGGCTAGTGGTGTCAATCCTTGCGCTGATTCTCAGCCCCCTGGCCTGGCTGCGTCCTTCGCGCAACCAGAGCGGTCGGATGGCCCTGCGCATGGAAGCGAGGCGCATGGGCCTGAACATGCAGCTGGCGCCCCAGGAGTGGCCGCACTGGCTGCCCAAGGAGCCGCCAAGCCCATGCGCGCAGTACCTGCAGCCCCGGCGCCAGGGGCGCGCAGACAGCTGGAGCTACTGGCAGACCACGCCAGGTACCTGGCTCAACCAATGGCGCGAACCCTGCGCCGATCCAGTCCTGGCCGAACAGTTCGCCCGCCTGCCCGAGAGCGTCTACAAGGTCGAAGCCGGCCCGCAGATGATTGCCCTGTTCTGGGGCGAACGGGGTGAAAAAGCTGTATTGCAGGATATTGCAGCAGTGCTGAAAGCCCTGGCCTGACCGCGCTCAATAAAAAGCCCGATTCACGCATCGGGCAGACGGGCCAGGCAGGCCGGAAGAGTTGTCGATTCCCTCCCCAGTGTAGCGGGTTCCCTGCTGCACGCTGATTCTTCACATCCCTTGTGCACACTGGCAGGTGTTGAGCCGGCGAAGGTGCATGTAAGCCTTTGACCACTATCGCCGGCATGAATACGGCGTGATCACGGCTGGCCGGGTTTGCTCGCGCTTGGCGAAAAATGACCGCAAAGTCGCGTTTTCACGCAGCTTTCGGGTATTTGACAACGGCGATTTTTTCGTTGAATGTGTGCATACCCAAATCAAACGGGCGTATGAATTGAGCGTTTGTATTGTCAGACGGCTCTTACAGAATCCCGACTATCGCGCTGACGGGTGTGCCTGGCGCAAGGATTCGGCACCACACGGCCTCAGGCCGGCCGGGTCTTTCACCAGCGATCGGCGTGTACAGTTCAGCTTCCATATCGTGGAGATCAGTTGATGATTTACGAAGGTAAAGCCATCACGGTTAAGGCTCTTGAAAGCGGCATCGTCGAACTGAAGTTCGACCTCAAGGGTGAGTCCGTCAACAAGTTCAACCGTCTTACCCTGAACGAATTGCGTCAGGCCGTGGACACCATCAAGGCCGACGCCTCGATCAAGGGCGTGATTGTCAGCAGTGGCAAGGACGTGTTCATCGTCGGCGCGGATATCACCGAGTTTGTCGATAACTTCAAGCTGCCCGAGGCCGAACTGGTCGCCGGCAACCTGGAAGCCAACCGGATTTTCAGCGACTTCGAAGACCTGGCCGTGCCGACCGTAGCCGCGATCAACGGCATCGCCCTGGGCGGCGGCCTGGAAATGTGCCTGGCAGCCGACTACCGGGTCATGTCCAGCAGCGCCAAGATCGGCCTGCCGGAAGTCAAGCTGGGGATCTACCCGGGCTTCGGCGGTACCGTGCGCCTGCCGCGCATCATCGGTGCCGACAACGCCATCGAGTGGATTGCCGCCGGCAAGGAAAACCGCGCTGAAGACGCCCTGAAAGTCGGCGCCGTCGATGCCGTGGTCGCCCCCGAGCTGCTGCAGGCCGCCGCCCTGGACCTGGTCAAGCGCGCCATCAGCGGCGAGTTCGACCACAAGGCCAAGCGTCAGCCGAAGCTGGAAAAACTCAAGCTCAACGCCATCGAGCAGATGATGTCGTTCGAAACCGCCAAAGGTTTCGTCGCAGGCCAGGCCGGCCCTAACTACCCGGCACCGGTCGAAGCGATCAAGAGCATCCAGAAAGCCGCCAACTTCGGTCGCGACAAGGCCCTGGAAGTCGAAGCCGCCGGCTTCGTCAAACTGGCCAAGACCTCGGTTGCCGAAAGCCTGATCGGCCTGTTCCTCAACGACCAGGAGCTCAAGCGCAAGGCCAAGGCCCACGACGAGATCGCCCGTGACGTGAAGCAGGCCGCCGTGCTCGGCGCCGGCATCATGGGTGGCGGCATCGCCTACCAGTCGGCGGTCAAGGGCACCCCGATCCTGATGAAGGACATCCGCGAAGAAGCCATCCAGCTGGGCCTGAACGAAGCCTCCAAGCTGCTCGGCAAGCGCGTTGAAAAAGGCCGCCTGACCCCGGCGAAAATGGCCGAAGCGCTGAACGCGATTCGCCCGACCCTGTCCTACGGCGACTTCGCCAACGTCGACATCGTCGTCGAGGCCGTGGTCGAGAACCCGAAGGTCAAGCAAGCGGTACTGGCTGAAGTGGAAGGCCAGGTGAAGGAAGACGCCATCCTGGCCTCCAACACCTCGACCATCTCCATCAACCTGCTGGCCAAGGCGCTCAAGCGTCCGGAAAACTTCGTCGGCATGCACTTCTTCAACCCGGTGCACATGATGCCGCTGGTGGAAGTCATCCGTGGCGAGAAGTCCAGCGAAGTGGCGGTTGCCACCACCGTTGCCTACGCCAAGAAGATGGGCAAGAACCCGATCGTGGTCAACGACTGCCCGGGCTTTTTGGTCAACCGCGTACTGTTCCCTTACTTCGGCGGTTTCGCCAAGCTGGTCAGCGCCGGTGTCGACTTCGTGCGCATCGACAAGGTCATGGAAAAGTTCGGCTGGCCCATGGGCCCGGCCTACCTGATGGACGTGGTCGGCATCGACACCGGTCACCATGGTCGTGACGTGATGGCCGAAGGCTTCCCGGACCGTATGAAGGACGACAGCCGTTCGGCCGTCGACGCGCTCTACGAAGCCAACCGCCTGGGCCAGAAGAACGGCAAGGGCTTCTACGCCTACGAGACCGACAAGCGCGGCAAGCCGAAGAAAGTCGCCGATGCCGCCGTGCTCGACGTGCTCAAGCCGGTGATCTACGAGCAGCGTGAAGTCTCCGATGAAGACATCATCAACTGGATGATGGTCCCGCTGTGCCTGGAGACCGTTCGTTGCCTGGAAGACGGTATCGTCGAGACCGCCGCCGAAGCCGACATGGGTCTGGTCTACGGCATCGGTTTCCCTCCCTTCCGTGGCGGCGCCCTGCGTTACATCGACTCGATCGGTGTGGCCGAATTCGTTGCCCTGGCAGACAAGTACGCCGATCTGGGTCCGCTGTACCACCCCACCGCGAAGCTGCGTGAAATGGCCAAGAACGGCCAGAGCTTCTTCGGTTAAGCGCCCAACGATTAAGAGCGAGAGAGAATATGAGCCTGAATCCAAGAGACGTGGTGATTGTCGACTTCGGTCGCACGCCGATGGGCCGCTCCAAGGGTGGCATGCACCGCAATACCCGCGCCGAAGACATGTCCGCGCACCTGATCAGCAAGGTGCTGGAGCGCAACAGCAAGATTGACCCGAGTGAAGTCGAGGACGTGATCTGGGGCTGCGTCAACCAGACCCTGGAGCAGGGCTGGAACATCGCCCGCATGGCTTCGCTGATGACCCAGATCCCTCACACCGCGGCCGGCCAGACCGTCAGCCGCCTGTGCGGCTCGTCCATGAGCGCCCTGCACACCGCAGCCCAGGCGATCATGACCGGCAACGGCGACGTCTTCGTCGTCGGCGGCGTCGAGCACATGGGCCACGTCAGCATGATGCACGGTGTCGATCCGAACCCGCACATGTCGCTGTACGCGGCCAAGGCCTCGGGCATGATGGGCCTGACCGCCGAAATGCTCGGCAAGATGCACGGCATCAGCCGTGAGCAGCAGGACCTGTTCGGCCTGCGTTCGCACCAGCTCGCCCACAAGGCGACGGTCGAAGGCAAGTTCAAGGATGAGATCATCCCGATGCAGGGCTACGACGAGAACGGCTTCCTCAAGGTCTTCGACTACGACGAAACCATTCGCCCTGACACCACCCTGGAAAGCCTGGCGGCCCTGAAGCCTGCGTTCAATCCCAAGGGCGGTACCGTGACTGCCGGTACCTCCTCGCAGATCACCGACGGCGCCTCGTGCATGATCGTGATGTC